>Ga0180007_10001942_pt1 | contig 25836 bp, 19 predicted proteins | sample MM_PC_MetaG_FD_121122 | JGI IMG/M metagenome (GOLD analysis project Ga0180007, IMG submission 121122) | Groundwater microbial communities from the Aspo Hard Rock Laboratory (HRL) deep subsurface site, Sweden - MM_PC_MetaG | ecosystem: Environmental > Aquatic > Deep subsurface > Groundwater... | reverse complement strand
CTGTCCTGCCCTTTAGGTGATACTGTGGTGTTACTGTCCTGCCCTTTAGGTGATACTATGGTGTTACTGTCCTGCCCTTTAGGTGATACTGTGGTGTTACTGTCCTGCCCTTTAGGTGATACTATGGTGTTACTGCCCTGCTCCTTAGGTGATACTATGGTGTTACTGTCCTGCCCTTTAGGTGATACTGTGGTGTTACTGTCCTGCCCTTTAGGTGATACTATGGTGTTACTGTCCTGCCCTTTAGGTGATACTATAGTGTTACTGTCCTGCCCCGAATTGGATACAGGACTTTCAGAAGTGTTTTCGATTGCAGCTAAACGATTTCTATCTGATAAGCTAAGAGGTTTTTTAAATGTAGTTTTAGTGAATGAATCTATCAATTGTTTTTCTTTTTCTCGGTCTTCAGAGGTTAGAGCCGTTACTTTGGATTTTTTAAGAGTTTCAGTGAGACCCATATTATTCACCTATTAAAAAGACTAAAAGAATGTCAAGAATTCAGTGGCAAGAGCCCTAAAAGATTGAGCACCCTTTGATTTAGGGGCATATGAAAAGACTGTTTTACTTTGAAGATATTCAATACTTTCAAATATAGAGCTGGTTGGAATAGAATTATTAAAAACGTTTTCTTTACCAAAACGCAAATGTGCATCATCAATAACAGCCTTATGTGCGGATTTGCGTCTATCAATTTTGTTTATGAGGATTTTAAGAAATTTTAAATCTGGGTTTTTATCATTTCGAACACTATCCATTAAGTCTAAAACACCTTTAATACCTTCAAGGCTATTCCCAGATCCAGCGTCCATTGGAATCATTACAAAATCAGCAGCGTATAAAGCATTGTTAACAAATATTGAGAGGGTAGGGGGGCAATCAATTAATATGAAATCAAAATTATTAATTACATATTCTCTAACAGCGTCACGAAGATAAAGATTACTTTGAGGGTAATGCTTAGCTAATGGTATCTCAAGGCCGGAAGTTTCGCTTATGTTTGGGAGAATGAATAAATTTTTATGGATAGTTCTATAAATACAATCCTTTATATTAACTTTTTCTGTTTCGTCAGGATCAATTAGTTGATAAAGACATCCCCCAATTCGGGTGTCGTGGGGTAAAACGGCCCTTGTGCTATCTGATTGGGGATCATTGTCAATAATCAATATTTTTTTGTTTTTGTAAGAAAGGGCGGCTGAAAGATTAACGGTAAATGTTGTTTTACCGACACCCCCCTTATAATTAGATACAGCTCCGATAAGCCCCATGATTTATCCTTTTTTTATTTGATGATAGAAAGGTTATGTTGTTTCTACCAATACATTCTAAATACCTGAATGTCAATTGGAAATTGTCGTATAATAGTTTCAATTAACATTATTAATATTCGTTGATACATTATTGAAATGCAAGAAAATGCTAACTATTTTAAATTATTGAGTATATTAAATATACAACATATTGAGAATTTATACATAATTCATCAATATACGGTTTTTTAAAGTTACCAAATTTTAAATGTCCGATAAAAAATAATTATGTAAATTTGTAAAAACCTAAAAAAATTATTGATAGGGCAGGGTGACCTAATTTATTGACAATTTAAATATATAGATATATATATCAAATAATAGTTTGACATTAATCTTAAATATAGATATATATATCAAAAATATGGAAAATAATTTTTTTGAAGACGCACATGTTACTCATTCTTTAAAAGCGGGTGATCTTGGGACTAAAAAGCTCTTAAATAAAACCGAGTTCAAAGGTCGGTTGATAAGGGTAAGATATTATGAAAATAAAATATCAGGTGAAAAAAAGATCACATATGAAATTATTCCAGAAAAGTAATGCATAACCTTAAAGAACTAAATTAACACATAAAATACATAATTAAAAGGAACCAAACTCCCTAAAAAAAAATACTTTATTTTAGTTCCTTAAAATAGTATACCGGGTAAAAGTTAAGGTTTTTTATATGTTATACCCGGTAGTCAGTTTGAAGATGTAAAAAAGACAAACGGAGTCGGGAGTCAGGGGAGGTGCAACTCCTCTGACTCCCTAATTCCCCTTCACACACTAGCGGAAAGGAGAATTTGCACGTGCATACCACATCTATAAGCCTATTTCAAGTTTTATGCGATAACGTTCAAAAACCCCTCTTTGATAATTTTTGGTGCGCAAACCAAATCCCCAACATTGATACAAACCATCTAATTAAAAAAGCGAGGTCCACCATGAAAACAAAGTTGCATTGTTTTGTATTATTCATATTTTTACCGTTGATAATCTGTGCATGTGGGTCATCCTCTAGCGGAGAGGGTGGCAATAGTGGGCCAGTGAAAATTAGTACCACAAATTTACCACCAGCACAGAGCAGAAAATCTTATAATTTTCAATTAGAAGCAGTTGGTGGCTCAGGTGAATACCATTTTACAAGTTCAGGGCTACCCCTTGGTTTAACATTAAGCGCTGATGGTGAAATAACCGGTACACCGAATGTTGACCCATCATCTTATACTGTTAAAATTACGTTAATAGATGTTAATTTTGAAAATAATTACGTGGTTACTGAATTTAATCTTGATGTTCTCCTTTTATCAATAGACGAATATGAACCTGACAACACTTTCCCTAATGAAGATAGTGCGAACATAATCGCTCCTGGTGATGAAGCACAGATTCATACATTTCATCAATCAAATGATATCGACTATGTAATACTTGACTTATTAAACGTTGAGCGTGGGTACTTGGTTACGATTTTAACGACATATATTTCTTCTCCTGCAACGATAACGGTGCAATTATTTGATGCACAAGAGCAGGTGATTACCAGCGTTAATAACGATAGTGATGAATCGCAATCAATATTATTATATACATGCGAAAATCCAGGAATTTATTACCTTAAAATATTTGAGTTCTATGGTTACGTTGGAGATTATGAACTTGAAGTAAGCTGTGGGCCAGAAGTAAAAATTACAACACTATCGTTGCCAGATTCATTGCGTGAGGATGAGTATACATTCAAAGTAATCGCTCAAGGAGGCGGTGGTGAATATATTTTTAGTGCCACTGGGTTGCCCACTGGGTTGACAATGTATTCGGATGGTACAATATATGGCGTAACGACAGCCCCTGCTGGCGCATATTCTGTGACAATAACGGCAATTGACAAGTCAAACACGGCAAACAAAATAACAATTGGATTAAATATTGATGTGTTTGATTTTTATCCCGATGATTTTGAACCTAATAATAGTATCGAAGCTGCAATTACTATACTACCCAACGAAGAGCAGAACCATAATTTCAATAATTCTGCTGATGTGGATTATATAAAGGTTGATTTAACAGGCATTACAATAGGGGATGTTATTATTTTTGAAACGAAACATCTTACTAAGGAAACGGATACAACAATTGTTTTGTACAACGAAAGCCGACAAATCATTGAAAGTAATAATAATGATGGCGATGACGCATGGCATGCTAAAATTATTCGATCCGATCTGCTCCCTGCCATTTACTATATAAAAGTAGAGAATACAAATAATATTGATTCCACAGGTGATTATACATTTATAGTAACAAATGGTGGCCAAAAAATCGAAATAATTACAGAGGATTTAGCTTATGCTGAAAGTTCAGCTTTCTATAATACGAAAATAAGTTCAACAGGCGGTAGTGTTAATTTATACACTATCCAGTCTGGAAATCTACCAGGAGGTTTAAATTTAGATCAACATACTGGTCAAATAACGGGGATGAATTTTGAATATGGGACATTCGAATTCAGCATTAAAGCGTTTGATTCTGATTACCCCGAAAATTACGATATCAAAAATTTAAAGATTACGGCATATGATGGCCGAAAGGTTATTGCGTCAGACATTATGCAGCCACTGAGTTGGACAACTCAAGACCTCAGAACTGGAACCAGTACATTTTATCCTACAGTGCAAGCGAGCCATACATTAGCGTTTGTCGAATATGAGTTCCCAGAAGAACTTAATACATGGAAAGTTGATACATATTACACAATAAATGGCTATTTACCTAAATATACATTTAATCAGAATTCTGGCGTGGTAAAAATGCTCTTTATAAATAAATATTATGATTATTCCTCAGGATATTACCCTAACGATACTAATCTTATTAGAAATGCAAACACGGGAGAATGGCGTACTCATACGATTACATATAAAGTTTATGACACTCTGTATCCAGATAATTACGATATATTTTCTATTACCGTAGAAATGGAAATTAATTAAAGGGGCAAATATGTTTAAATATATAGTTATACTTCAAATAATACTTTTGTCCGTGCCCTGTATGGCAAACGAGACTAAGCTCTATGGATCCGTTCGCCTGGGTACATTTTATATGACAGAACGAGACAATCCGGCAGGGAAAGATAAAGACTATACCGTCTGGGAGCTTATGAATAACTCTCGAATCGGCGGTACATACTCAAACCCTGAAATAGGTGCTGGTTTCGAAGTTGGCAACGGGCATGATGGCGTCCAGATCCGAAAACTGTTCGGGACATACAGAATAGGGGAGACAGCAACCCTGCTTATAGGAAAAGATTATACCCCCCTCAATTATTTTCCGTCTAATCAGGTTGCCCCTATTTATGAAAATGAAGGGGATTCCGGGTTAAAACCCTACGGTGGTATTTACAACGGTTTTAAATCTATGATCCAGATTAGCACTGACAGGCTTAAACTTGCTTTCATTGAACCGGCCACCGTAAGCGAAACACAGCTTAAATACGGCCTCACTGGCGAAATCGAACGAACCGCTCCCAAAGTTGAGCTTTCATATCATATCGGATCTGAAGCCCGATACCTCGATGCCTATACCGGATACCAAGCATACCGGATCGTTGAAGATGTAACAGACGTGGAATATGATATCAATTCCTGGGTATTGGGATTGAATGTCGGTGTTAACTTTGGGCAAGTCTACATCCTGGGTAACGCCTACAGCGGTCAAAACATCAACCCCTATGGGCTCTGGGCAGAAGGAGACGACAGCCCCAGGATAATCAGCGGGGAGATTTATGATTGCACAACAGACGGCTACATCCTTGTGTTGGGCGCTCATATAACACAAAAAGCAATTGCAGAAACCGGCCTGGGCTACATCGTCCACGATGTGTCCGGAGCCGTGGAAAATGACGAAACCCTCTCGGGTTATCTTAATATTCAATACGAAGTAAATAGGTTTTTTCATATCGTCCCTGAAATTGGCTTCGTAGATTACATGACCGACAACGCCGGGACAGATGAAGGGAAAAAATACTATTTTGGCACAAAGTGGGAAATTGATTTTTAATAATTAGCATTGGGAGGATTTAAAAATGCCTTGGGAAACTACGTTACAAAAAATTCAAGCAAGTCTATTGGGACCGGTAGCAATCGGATTGATCAGCATAGCCATATTCTGCTTTGGCTATGGCGTCATGTTCGCCAAAAACGAAAATCACAAAGAAAACGCCATAAGAATAGCCGTTGGTGCAACTATTTGCGGTAGCGTTGCCTCAGTCGCTTCTTTATTCTTGTAAGAGACTGACATGGAAATCGAATTATACAAAGGCGGGATAGATCGGGTGATGTTGATGGGGGTCCCTAAACTCGTGGCCGTCATCGAACTTATGATTGGTTTGTTCTGTGTTCTCGCCTTGCATTCTTTTTATGTTATACCCTTTATTATTGCCATCCATGCGGTACTTGTTCATCTGTACAAGAAGGACCAATACTATCTTGAAATATTGTTTTCACACATGCGAGAAGATGATTACCTGGAGCCGTAGTGTTTAATATCAAAGAATACATACAGAGAAATAAACAGCTTGCGGCAAGACTGCCCTGGGGCTTATTCGTCGCCCCAGGAGTCATCCAGAATAAAAACGGGTCGCTCCAAACCACATACAAGTACCGTGGGGATGATCCGCTTGTTATGACCGACTCAAGAAACAGTGCAATCATTTCACAAATCAACAACGCCTTCCGGCGTCTCGGCACCGGATGGGCGATATTCACGGAAGAGCAAAAAAGACAGGCCGATGATTACCCGGCCAGTGACTGGCCCAATCGTATCGCCCGGCTCATAGAGCAGGAAAAAATCGTCTCATTTAAACAGGAAAAACATTACGAAATCGCACAATACATGACGTTCGTTTATCTGCCGCCCTCGGAACTATCCCAGAAAATAGAAGACCGGTTCACCGACAACGAACCAAACGAGCGGAACTACAACGAAACCATCAATAAATTCATCAATGATGTCACGGCCACAGTCCAGATATTATCTTCCCTACTGCCCGAAATTCACCACCTGAACGACGATGAAACATGCACCTATCTCCATAGCTGCATCTCAACCAAACAGCACAAGGTCAAAGCGCCGACCGCCCCGGCCTTTTTGGATTACCTTCTTCCGGATGAACCCGTGACCGGTGGACTCAACCCGAAAATAGGGGATCACCACCTTGGCGTTGTGTCGCTCAAAGACTATCCGGACACGACCAAACCCAACATCCTGGCCGGGATATCAAAAATGCCCTTTGAGTACCGGTGGGTGTCGCGATTTATCTGCTTGAGTAAAGACGATGCCGTCAATGAATTTAATAAATACTCACGGGACTGGGCATCCAAACGAATCGCGTTAAAAGATTTCATTTCAAACATCTTTATGAAAAATGACGGTAACGGGGAGATCCACGAGGATTCCATTGCCGTTCAACGCGCAAAAGAATGTGATGAAGCCGCCCACGTCATTCAGGCCGGTCATGTATCCGGAGGATACTTTACCCAGGCCATCATTATATGGGATACATCCGAACAAGCCGTACAGCATAAAATAGGTCAGATCGAGGGTGTCATAAATTCAGCCATGTATGTCAGCATCCGTGAGAAAGCCAATGCCATGGCGGCTTGGTTTGGGTCCTTGCCCGGACATTGCAACGCAAACGTCAGACGACCGCTGATCACATCGCTGCCCTATGCCCATATGATCCCATCGGCCAGCACCTGGACCGGACCTGAAAAAAACAATCACCTGAACGGACCACCCCTGTTTATCGCGAACACGGATTCCCATGACCCCTTTCGATTTTCAACCCATATTGAAGATGTGGGGAATATGGCCATTCTAGGGCCCATGGGTACCGGGAAATCCACCCTGTTGAATTACGTGGCCACGAACTATCAAAAATACCCTGGGGCTCAAGTTTTTTATTTTGATTACCATTACAGCGCCTATGTAAACACCATCATAAACGGCGGTGTGCATTACAGCATTGGCGAAGACCAGGGTGTGACGTTCCAGCCACTTCGGGATATCGACAGCGACCAGGAACGGGCCTGGGCTTATTCCTGGTTGACCCATCTGTTAAAAACCGAAAAAGTCAGCATCAACCCGGTCATAAAAAAAGAATTGTGGGGTGCTTTGACCAACCTGGCCAAGGCCGCAGCCCCAGAAAACCGCACCATGACGGCGCTGACTACACTGGTCCAAAACAGAGAAATCAAAGAAGCCCTTCAGGAATACACGTACAAGGGTCCCTATGGCCTTTTGTTTGATTCAAACGTGGATTACTTCGCATCTGACACCCGGTGGTTGACCTTTGAAATGTCCCATCTCATGGAGGATATGCCCGGAGCCGTGAACCCGCTTATGTCGTATTTGATGCACAAAATTGACAAAGCCATGACCGGGAGGCCTGTGCTTATCCCCCAGGATGAATGCTTTATTTTTATGGAAAACGATGTATACGGTGGCCAGCTAAAAAAATGGGCAAAAACCATTCGGAAGCATAACGGGGCAATCATCCTGGCCACCACCTCCCTGGCCGACATACGCGAAAACGAAAACGCCAGTTCTTTGATTGATTCGATCACAACAAAGGTATTCCTGCCTAACGCAGAAATATTGGATGAATCCAACCACAAATTGTATCAGGGTTTCGGCCTGAACGATAAACAGATCAAAATCCTTTCTGAAGCCCAATACAAACGCGAATATTATATTAAGACAAAATTGGGGTGTAGAAAAATCGATTTGGGCCTGGGCGAACTGGCCCTTGCCGTCTGTGGGTCCTCCAGCAAACAAGACATACTCTTCATGAAAGAACTCTGTGAAACATATGCCAACAGAGAACGTATACGACAAAGGTTTTTTGAGTTCAAAGGGGTGAGTTATGAGCCGAACATTGATGATCTTAATGATGATACTGATAATTTTAGCAACAGGCCCGGTGAAGCAAGCCTACTCAGCAGCGGCACAACCGGTTGTTGATGTTTCTAATCTTATACAAAACATCCAACAAACCTTAAGAACTCTGCACATCGAAAATCAAAGCCTTATTGCGATCGCTCAACGGGCCAAAGACATTGGTCAGAGTGCCCAAATGATCATCAATATGGAAAATCAGTTGATGATGGCCAAACGCAATCTTGAAAACATCAAAATCATGATCCAAACCGGGCAATACAAATCAATCAACGAGCTGAACGCCCTGTGTTTCCAGGTCCAGAGAATCGGTTATAACGTCGAAAATATCCATACATCCTATGACCAGCTTTTTCAGGATAAGTATTTAAGCAAAGCCCTTAGTGTCGCAGGGCTTGAAAAGCAGGAAGAGGAAATGAAAGAGGTGGTGAAAGGCGCGCTGACAACCGAAGCCGAGGCCATCAAACGAAACAATGAAAATGCTTCAAATATAAACACCCTTATGTACAAATCTCAAGACGCGGCAGGTATAAAGGGGGCGGTGCAAGTCAACGCCGCTCTTCTCGCGGAGTTGGCAAGCCAAAACATGGAAATCAAAAAACTCCTGGCCATGATATCTCGTGTAAACGCGATGGATTTAGCCAAACAAGTGGCCAAAGACGAGCGGGAACGGGATGAGACGGCCCGTTTTCTGGGTGATAGTGGGGACGCGGCAATAAAGGGCATGATGACCGAAACCCTTGAACGGTTTACCACAGCCATCAGCTTCGGGTACACAGCCTTGGCTCCAGAAGCTTTAAACCTCTTGAAATATTTCATTGTTTTCGAAATCTTTTTCTTTGGAGTCATGGTGATGTATACGAGGGTAACCGTATCCCACGAAGCGCTTAAAAAGCTGCTGGCCATCGGGTTTTATATCTGGCTGATACCGAATATGGGTTTTGTCTCAGAACAAATTCTACAAACATTCGCACACGCAGGGATATTCGCCGGTGGCAATGTGTTGTCTGCAAATGAGCTTTTCGACCCGTCTGCAATTACCACAAAAGGGTTGGATATAGCCCTCCCCCTTTTTAGTTTGGCGGGAACCACCTCTGGCTTTATCGGGAAAACGGTTATTTTTATGACGGCGCTGATTGTCTTTTGTTGTTTTTTTTACATATCATGGGTGTTGTTTATGAGTGCCATTGAATACACCGTTGTCACGGTGGCCGCTGTATATTTAATGCCTTTTTCGCTCTTCAAGCCCCTTCAGTTTATCGCAGAACGCACGATTTCAGCAGCCTTTGCCATTGGAATTCGATTTATGATTATAGGCATGACATTTTGCGGGACAAAATTGATTATCGATACCATGGTGGGAGACTTCAAGGGCTTGATTGCGGCTCAAACTGACAAACAAAATGTACTCATTGCCGTTTTGAGCGGGGGCTTTAGTTTAAGCATGCGGCAGTGTTTCGATATGATTTTAACCTCTGCAACCATAGCGATTATTTTCTACTCCGCAACGAGGATTTCCACCGTCTATTTCGGTGGGGAATCGGTACTCAGCAACACCTTCCATGGGGCTGTGAAAGCGACTGGGCAAGGTGCCGCTAACCTCGTTACAAAAATGAATACTAAGGGTTCAACTCTTAATAATATAAAAAAGGCCACATCCTATGCTTAATAAAGTTAAAAAACTGGATTATTCAGGAGATACCAGTACCCCCCCGAATGTTTACAACATGGCAAAGGGGGAGTGGCACGGTATCGTCGGTTCAGCCATGACACAAAAACAAGAATGGCAACGGATAACATTCCTTCTCATCGGTCTGCTGACCATATCAATCCTGGGCAATATTTATTTGTCGAACAAGTCCAGCGTGATTCCCTATGTCATCGAAGTAAACTCCGAAACGGGGAAAACTCTGGTTCAGCGCCTGAACGCCAAACCCTACACGCCGAACGAGGCAGCTATCAAGTCACGGATTGCTGAATTCATCCAAAACATACAGATGGTGTCAACAGATCAGATCGTTATCCAAAATAGCCTTTTAAAAGGCTATGACATGGTGACCTCCAAAGGGTGGGCACAATTGACAACCTATATTCAAGACAAACGAAAGCCCTTTGATATGTCCGGACAAAAAGCCATCACCGTTGAAAACATCGTGATCAACAAAATCACAGCCGACAGCTACCAAGTTGAATGGACAGAAGACAGTTACAATATCGGATCACAAAAAGAGCCGGTCACAATAGCCTATACAGCCACAATCACCATCAAAATCGATCCTCCCAAAACAGAAGAGAGACTTCTAAAAAACCCACTGGGAATAAATGTGGATGAATTCCATATTTCACAGAAATACATCGCACAATAATGAGGTGACCAATGAAAAAGATGATTCTCCTTTTAATTCCAGCCGTTCTTTTTGGGTGCAGTTGGACTGCTAAACAAAGTGATCCAAAACCGGTAAAATACATTGCTCCGGCAAAATTCGAAGCCCCGGAGCCCATTGTACTTCCAGCGCCACCTGTAATCGAGAACATACCCGGCACCGTTCAGCGGGTCCGGAAAGAACCCTTTATTCCGGCTGTAGAGTCAGAAAACCCAGGCGATGCCATACGAAGGGCTGAGGCGAATTCAAAGGAAAAGGCGACCGATGAAAAATTCATTAACGCTATGACGGAATACCAGTTTGAAGACGGTAAAATCTATGAAATCTATATTGCCAAACAACGTATCACCAACGTCATATTCCAGGAAGGCGAGGATTTTGTTTTTGAAGAAATGCAGATTGGTGAGTCTTCCGGAATGCATCCACCCGTTAAAGGGTTTTCTGGCAGTGGGGAAAAAAGACGGGTTAACTTGATGTTGCGCCCTAAACAGGCAGGCGTGGATACGAACATGGTTATCCCCACCAACAAACGAACGTACTATCTCAATATTAAGAGTTACAAAAATACGTATCAGACCGGTGTTTATTGGGCATATCCCATAGAAGAATATGAAAAAAAGTTGGCCCAGGCCATTGAAACGCACGAAGAAAAACAGCCTGGGTTTACATTGAACCTCGAAACAGCCAACATGAATTATGATGTTGTCGGGAATGCTTACTGGAGGCCTGTGCGTGTCATTGATAACGGTCAACAAACCTGTATCAGCTTTCCGGAAAAAACCAAAAATAGAGAACTCCCCCCCTTTTTTATTGTCTCGGACAATAACCAAGAACAATTGGTCAACTATCATTACGATGTAACGTTAAACGCTTACATCATCCACCGCTTGTTTGACACAGGGGTTTTGAAACTGGGGAAGGGGAGAGACAACGAGGTTTATATTTACAACAAGACCTCTGAAAAACACAAAAATGAGACATACACAGCCAAACGATTTGAGCATGCCCGGTAAAGGGGGGAACGCCATGATAAATAATCAGATTCCAGCTGTAAAAAAAATAAATAAAAACGCTGTTGCTTTGGTGGCGGCTGTCCTTGTCGGGGGGTATCTGTTTTTCGGCTTAAAAGGCGTGTTTGAAAAACACGAGATCACACCAGGGTACACCGAAATCAACAACACACAAATAGACATGGATGCCCCGCGATTTATTCAGAGCCGGTCGTATAATGATGTTACGTTTACGATGCCCAAGGTTGCAGAAACCCCGACACCTCAGGTTGACCCCGCAACATATACGGTAACGGAAAGCTTTGATGAAAAACCGACTGGTACAACCCCGGTCCGGGATAACCGGCCAAAGCCGGGGGTTGAACCGGCATCGGTATACATACCCGCCAGAATGGACACACAAGTGGTGCACGGCGGCGGAACTGTCGTGGATAAGGAGTCGTTGAAGGATAACAGCCCTTCCGGGTGGGGCGGCGGGTCAACCTCATCCTATGGGGGAGGTTCGACAACTACCGGCGTGGCCGATTACACGGTCCCGGCCTTAAACATGCCCAGCGGCGATCAGTTGATGGCGGCGTTAACAGGGCAGGGCAATCAGACAAGCAGCCGGGACAAATTTAGAGAGTCGGTGTCTCAGCATGAAGACGTTTATCTTCAAGAAACCATCGAAACCCCCAAGTCACCGTATCAAATCATGGCGGGTAGCGTGATCCCGTGCGCGTTGATATCCGGCATCAATTCGGATCTGCCCGGTGATATCATCGCCCAGGTCCGGGGACCGGTTTATGATTCAACAACCGGGCATCACTTATTAATCCCCCACGGGACCAAGTTCATAGGGGCGTATGATTCGGGTGTGGTATTTGGGCAACAGCGGTGTTTGTTTGCCTGGAAACGGATGATTTTCCCTAACGGGCGATCTATTCAGCTCCAAGGCATGACCGGAGCAGATCTGGCTGGATATTCCGGAATCAAGGATTCTGTGGATTACCATTACATGCGGCTCACCGGGGCGATCCTGATGAGTTCGTTCCTGGCCGTCGGAACTGAAAAACTCGACAACGGGGATACGTTCCGGTCTACCATGGCAGAAGACGCCAATCGAAGCGGCCAAAAAATTGTGGATATGCAATTAAACGTTCAGCCTACGCTGAAAATTGCACCGGCGACACCCTTTAACATTATGGTCAACAAAGATATCGTTCTGACACCATACAACAAAGGTTAAACGATGGCCCGAACAAACACATACGAAGGGTTTGAGACGTTTTACAATTCGTTTCAAATGTCCTTCAAAATGGTTAAGAAAATAGTCATATGGACGCTGTTCCTCTACGTCCTGACCGGCCTGGTGGCCTCTTTTTTTTATCTGACCTCGTATGAAAAAAAGGTCATGGTGTCATATTGCAAGGCACAGGCTGTTCGGTCTGTTCCATTTAACAAATCGCGACTTGTCACCTGGTCAAACCAGGACGGCACCACAGTGAGGGTCCCCGCAGAAAATATTGCCCACAATATGCAGATTCGTGAGTTTATTCAGCAATCACTGTTAAAGGTGAAAAATACGTTTCTGATCTCCCTGGGGACTCTGGTTTTGATCCCCTTGTTTTTTCTCGCGTTCAAAAACAAGGCGGGATCTCAATTTAAAAAGAAATACATCCGGGGGTCAAAGTTTCTTCTTTTCGATGAATATGAAAAGAGGCTGAAAAAAAACAACGAATCAGGGTATCTGCCCTTGGGAGCCTGGAGAGAAACCGATATCTACGGCAACCAGGCCAAAGTATCAAAGACGTTGATGATGGTTAAAATACCGGTGTCATGCGAACCCAAGCACACCGCCATAATAGGCCGTCCCGGAGTGGGTAAAACAGTCGAGTTTAGCGGATTTATTTATGAACTCAAGAAAAAGCCGGGATATAAAGGGATCACGTATTGTTATAAAGGGGACTATGTGGGCAAGTTCTTTGATCCCATGAAAGACCTCTTGTTTAACCCTCTCGACAAACGGACCCTTAAGTGGAGCATATTCAACGAAATTAAAACCCAGATGGACATTGAAATGGTGGCGGGATCGCTTTTCCCTACTGCCGGAAGAACGGACGGTAAAGAGGATTTTTTCATCAATGGTGCCAAGGATGTTTTTATTGGGATTCTGTACCACCTCTACCATAGGGGGCTGACTACCAACAAAGACCTTTGGCGTTATATTTCGTTAGAGCCAAAAGATATTGTTGAGATTTTAAAAGTAACGCCTGGCGGTGAGGCTGGATTAAAGGCCGTCGGGGGCAACAAGGGGGGGCAGGCTGACGGCGTTTTCGGTACATTTATGAAACACCTGAAAGGGTTTAAATACATGGCCGAAATGGACGGTGATTTTAAAATTGATGACTGGCTGGTCCAGGGTGAGGGCGTTATTTATATCAGCAATTATGAAAATCTTAAAGAAACCCTGAGACCTGTATTAACACTTTTTATTGATCTGGTTGGTCGGCGGCTCCTGTCCATGCCGGACTCATACGACAGAAGCATTTATTTCATACTGGACGAATTACACACTTTACAAAAATTGAGTTCCATTGTGGAGCTGTTGACGCTGGTCCGATCCAAAGGCGGGAAAGTAATTTTCGGGACCCAGAGTTTTTCTCAGTTGGACGAGATTTACGGGGAGCGGGTCAGGCATAGCATGATCAATTCATGTGGCAACAGTATCATTATGGCCCTGCAGGATGAAAAAGAAGCGAAAATAGCCTCGGAAATGATCAACGATATTGAGTATGAACAATTCAATAAAACAACGAGCATGGGTGTCAGCGATTTCCGGGACGGAATTTCGGTTGCCCCACAAACCAAACGAGAACGCTTGGTCATGCCTTCACAGATCAAGGATTTGCCGGAGCTGTCAGCCATTGTTCAATTGGCAAATTATGGGCTGATCGGTGTACAGCAAGAGTATAAAGCCTATCCCATGGTTAATATCGTGTTTGATATGCGCGATGAATTGACGCTGACACGAGATATCCCGATGCAATCTGACCCATCTGACCCCAACGACTCTCCGGACAGAATCGCCTATGAGCCTGGCGTCGAAGATATCAATTATGATGAGATCGCCCAAATCAACGAGCAACTACAAGAGCAGGGGATGAACAATGGGAGTTATGAATTTTAGTGAGCAAGAGCGACGTCAACTGGCTCTTTTGGCGGGTGCGTTTGGTGAAAAAATTCAAACTCTTTTGGATGATCCTGACGTGATTGAACTGATGCTCAATCCGGACGGGAGATTGTGGCAAGACAGGTTGTCGGATGGCCGGTCAGACACGGGACTTACAGTCACACCCAGTGAGGCCGAAATGATTATCCGTATTGTTGCATCCAAGCGCAATGAGTTGTGTAATAGTGATAATCCGATTTTATCAGCGGAATTGCCTGGTGCCGGATACAGGTTCCAAGGGTTATTACCGCCGGTGGTTAAGAGCCCGGTCTTCACGATTCGAAAAAAGGCCTCAAAGGTGTTTAGCCTGGATGAACTTGTTGACCAAGGGGTATTAGTTCGTGCTGACTCGGACGCTTTGAAACGGGCAGTAGGGGAGAAAAAAAACATTCTCATTGCCGGGGGGACCGGATCTGGGAAAACAACCTTTGCCAATGCGCTGTTGAAGGAAATCTCTTTAAGCGGGGACAGGGTTGTTATTATTGAAGACACTGAGGAGTTGCAATGCGATGTGCAAGACCACGTTGCTTCAAGAACATCCGAGGGTGTCGCGGATATGAGGGCGCTGTTAAAGGCCACCATGAGATTGCGACCGGATCGGATAATTGTTGGGGAAGTCAGGGGAGGGGAGGCGTTGGATTTGCTCAAGGCCTGGAACACGGGACACCCTGGGGGGGTGGCCACGGTGCATGCGAATTCAGCGGAGCAAAGCTTAGGACGCATCGAACAGCTTGCTTTGGAAAGCACCAGGGCTATCTCCCGGCAGATGATCGCTGAGGCTGTTAATGTTATCGTGTTTATTGAAAGGGCTGGCCGTGGGCGACGAGTTTCTGAACTTGTCAAAGTTGGCTTTGACGAGGGATATACGTTCACATCTTTGAATTAAGGAGAGACAGAAATGAAATATTTGTTATTTAACTTTATGCTTTATTTCAGGGGCGTGTTTTTTTTAACGGTTAAAGGGTTGGCACTCTTTTTGTTTATCGGTGGGGTTGGCTGTCTTTTTTTCGACCCGACTTTATGGGGTAAATTTTTAGGGGTGCCCATGGCAATCAGTCCGTTCCTTTTATTTTTACTTCGTCGCCATTATGACGGCATTCTCTTAAGGTTGCGTCCGGATGGTACGGGCTTAGCTCTGCCCATAGATTGATGAAGAATTAACACGCGGTTCTTCTATAAAAAAGGAAACTCATGTTAAAATATTTAATTTCAAGCTGTTTAATAGTCTGTTTATTCTCGTGTGTGTCCACACAGCTAAAACCGGTTATATACAAAGGTAGTCTGCCAGCATATCCCGCTGTGGCTCGGGTTTTATCTGACAGACAGATTGATATTGAATCTATCGATGTGTTTAATGATGAGGTTTGCTCCGGTTATATTTATGTGGTCGATCTGATGGTCCCTTATCGTTTTAAGGTCTTGGTCCGGAACAGCAGTGGTTACATACGAGCACAAAGTGTTGGCATGCAGTTCAAAGACACATCAAAAGGTATGTGGACTGATCACTCAAGTCTGTTGGTGTTTGATATAAATAAATATTTGAATGATTTTTCACAAGAAATATCAGCCATCCTGGTCGATCCTCAAGAATACACATCATCAAAAAACAGAGTGCTTGCCGATTTATCGGTTGTTTACCGGGTTATACAAAATATGACCGATGTGGGGCGCGAACAGTGGGTTGCTGATAATCTGATCGGTCGGGATTTTACCATTAATCTACCATTAGATGCGTTTTATAAAAACAGCGACAAGCGCATAGACAAGGGCTATACGGCGTTGTTAAGTTACAGAAAGGGCTTGAGCAGCCTTTTCGCAGATTTTGCCATCTATCTTTACACGGACAATGATACCTATGCAAAGATACGGGTGGGGGGTGATGTTTCTGTAAAAGGATCTTTGGTGAGGGTGGAAAAATCTGTAGGCAGGGCTTTGTTTGCTCTGTCATTAATTGAGCAATAACACAATGAAGTCTGGGTATGGTTAAACACATAAACGGCAGATGGTTAGTGTCTCTATCTGAAACACATAAGCCATATAGGACCGTTGAATTCAGGCGACGATATCTCTCGCTGGATGATTACTGGGTGGTCGTGGTTGATACAGCAAAATTTATGGCCTGCTACTATAGTGATCCATACGGATCAATCATTCCGGTTGTCGAGGATTGGCCTATTTGTGAGCAACAATATATGCGTAATTTACTTGATCCAAACGGTATTCGTCTTGATTTTCCTGAAATGCCTATAGTGTCGTGTCGCCCATATACCCGAAAGCGATGGTTTGGATTGTTCGGCCATGTTACAGAGGGTGTAATCGTTTTTACTAATGGACAGCACCGGTCTCGATATCTTCAATATGCAGGAGCTGAATGTTTTCCTGTAGAAACTCATGTTTCGTTTGTGGAATATCTTTTAAAATGTTGTGGCTGTTTGTGTTGCAACCCACCATAGAGCGTCCAGGCTTAGTTTAATAGAATGGCTTAGGCCAGGGTATTGGTATATTTGAGTTAAGAAACCCATTCGCCACCCCGTTAAATTACTTTTGAAATATTTACAGCGTTATTTGACCTCAAAACAGCACGAATCATACCTTAATGTGAAATTATTCGAGAGTCCAATTAACGTTCGTTTTCTTTACCAGGGGTTTTGTCGAATAATCTGAACTACCGCCTTAGAAAAATTTTTGAATTTCGACATATATTGGGGCTCACCTGGCCGAATTCAGCGAGAATTTAAACGGGGTGCAAAAATACCTGGGCCATAAAAAAAATTGCCCGATCCTCTCAGATTGTTTAAACTCACTTATGCTTAACCGGATTTACGTGCCATTGCTCAAACACCTTTAAGCCAGAAGGCAACCACGATTAACGTTTTATCTTCAAAAAAGATATGGATGCATCATTGGTATGGGACTTTGAGATTAAAAAAGGGGAAAATCATGCTTACCAATCAGGACCAAGAAAACCTTATAAAATCCAATCAGACATCGGAACTTTTAATACAAGACCTGCGCGAGCTGGTGAAGTCGAAAAACCCGCTATTGTCTGATATAGTACTCGAAATATTACAGCAGGCGGTTCAAATTGAGATGCGCTTGAGCCGAATCGTGTCAATTACACAAACGGGAGAATAACCCGCGAACACCGTGGCAGTTCACCTGTATTATTGGGGTAACCCCAACCCCCAGACTGAAAATCGAAATCTACCAACTTGGTGTGTTGGTAACCATAAAATATTATGATACAATGCCATCTTTGTAAATAAAACAAGATAAATGCCCAAGCCTTTATCGCCATAAAAGCTCTTAGATTCAATAATGAACAGATATAACAAATAAAACTGTAAGCTTATGTTCAATGCTCCCGCTGGAAGGTCTTATTATAAATAAAATTATGAAATTATCAAAATACGAAATACAAGATTTAATCGAAAGGTTGCAAAAGGGAGAAAATATTCCTGACGACTATAAATACAAGCTATTCCCTACGAAACAAAAGGAATATGAATTGGTTTATGGTGGGAAAATGCGCAAAGAAGATGTTTTGGCAAATGAAGATGGTGTTTTCCCAGTGCCGTTACAGATTGAAAAAATATTTAATGGTAAAAGAAAATCTTGGGAAGATGGTTGGAAAAATATCATTGCCTTTGGTGATAATCTTCAATTTTTAAAGACGATATACGAAAACAAAGACCCATTAATAAAGGATAAGGTTAAGGGTAATGTTAAACTAATTTATATTGACCCACCTTTTGCGACTGAAAGTGATTTTAATTCTAAAGAAGGGCAATTAGCTTATGTTGATAAAATTACTGATGCTGAATTTATTGAATATTTAAGAAAAAGACTTATCCTTGCAAAGGAAATATTGTCAAATGATGGGACAATATATTGCCATATTGATGCTAAAAAAGGGCATATTGTAAAAATTATCATGGATGAAATTTTTCCATCATTTCAATTTGCTGAAATAATTTGGGTATGTGGATTGATGGGTTCCGGAGACTTTTTCCCTAAATCACATGAAACAATTTTTTGTTATCGTTCACCAAACGCAACTTTTAACCCTCCTCATAGACTGGGATATTCAAAAAGAATTACAAATGCTCTTCAGAAAGATGATAGTGGTTGGTTTTATACAAGAGGCAGAGAAAGTAGTGGCGGTACAAAGGCGCTTAAGACGTATATCTCGAAAAATCCGAATTTGTCTAAGAAAGAGGCTGTTGAAGACGCGACAAAGAATAGGCCTCAATACGCATGGGATGTTTGGATTGGCAAGAAAGATCTTGCAATGGAGTATAATGACCAGCCTGTTGGAACCTATGCTTATACAAAAACTGAAAAGATAGGTTATCCCACCCAAAAGCCAGAGCAATTATTAAAAAGGATTATTTTAGCATCTACAAATGAAAATGACATTGTCTTAGATTTTTTTAGTGGCTCTGGCACAACGCCAGCCACTGCGGAAAAATTGAATCGAAAATGGATTTCTTGCGATATTGGTAAGTTATCATTCTATACAATTCAAAAAAGAATTTTAAATATTGATAAAAGTGAATTGCTTGATACCTCAAGAAGTAAATATGCGAAAAAAGCAAAAAGTTTTGTTACCGTAAACACAGGGCAATACGACCTCGAAAAAATATTTAACCTTAAAAGCGCTGAATACTCAAGTTTTGTTCTTAATCTTTTTGAAATAACTCCAATTAAAAAAACTATAAGTGGGATTAAAATTAACGGCCAGCGAAACGATGGTTATTATGCCATGATTTGGCCCTATTGGGAGTTTGAAGATGCTTCAATTGATGAAGACTATTTATATAATTTACATTCAAATATTGGGAAAAAAGTTGGCGATAGACTTTATATCGTTGCACCAGCAAGTTATGTTAATTTCATAAGTGACTACTTTGAGATTGGTGCTGTTCGCTATTACTTTTTAAAGGTGCCATATCACATCATTAAAGAGTTGCATAAAGTTCAGTTTAAAAAATTTAGACAACCACAAAGCAAAAAGAATGTAAATGACTTGGAAGATGCTATTGGGTTTCATTTTATGAAGCAGCCAGAAGTAGAAACAAAGATATTAACCACAACACAAGATGTAAAAATATGTATCAAGCAATTTTATTCAGATTTCAGTGAAGATGACAAAGGAAAAGAATTAGGAAATCTTGAAAGTTTGGCTATGGTACTAATTGACAAGGACTTTGACGGTCAGGCCTTTGATATGGATGAATATTATTTTGCAGAAGATTTGTTGCCAAAAACGAAAAGCAAAAAAGGCGATGAAAATATTGGTAACGAATTGAAGAAAATAAAAGAGATTAATTTGCCAGTGATACCGAAAAAAGAATGTGGTAGGCATTTAATGATTATTTACGTTGATATTTACGGCAATGAATTTAAAGAAAATTTTGAGATTAAACAATATGGAAGAGATTAAACGATATAAAACATCAGATCTTGTATTAAACGTTGATAAAAATTATGACCTAACGAAAATTCCTTTGCAAGATTGGGATAGGTATTTAGATATTTTAACTAATGGGAGACAATATCAAAAAGAAGCGATCATAGATGCGATAATTTTCTTAGCGTCTGGCTTATATAAAAGCATCAGACATTTAGTTGATGAGAATTGGAATAATAGCTCAAATATAGAATTAAAAAATCGTTTTTCAATTTTAGATGAGTACCACCACCAACTGCAATTCCCAGATAAACTTTCTGCATCAATTGACCTTGCTACCGGAACAGGGAAAAGTTATGTGATTTATGGTGTTGCACAAATAATGCTTGGGCTTGGTTTGGTTGATAGAGTTCTTGTATTATGTCCCTCATTGACCATTGAAAATGGTTTAACCGAAAAGTTTATTGACCTAAGCTCTGATCCCGAATTAGTCCGGGCTATTCCTGAAAGTGCTATACGGAAAAATCCATCAATAAAATCAGCGGATGTAACAATTAAGGAAGGTGATATTTGTGTTGAAAATATTCACGCTGTATATGAAACAACTGGCTCATCAATCAAAGATAGTTTTGAAGGAAATGGTGAAAACACATTAGTTTTAAATGACGAAGCACATCATATCTATAACAAAATTGAAGGTAGAGATACTGTAAGTAAGAATTTAAAGAAATGGAAGGAATTCCTATTAAATCCGGTATTCAACTTTAAATATATAATCGGTTTGACTGGTACTGCGTATATTGACGATGATTATTTTAACGATGTTATTTATCGTTACTCTTTGCGCCAAGCAGTTGATGATAAGATGGTTAAAATGGTAGATTATATAAGTAGAGATGAGGTGGTTGATAAGTACATAAAATTTCAGAAAATATATGATAACCATGACAATAACAAACAGAATTACAGGAAAATAAAACCATTAACAATTCTCATAACAAAAGACATTGAAAACGCAAAAAGACTACTTGAAGAGTTTTCAAATTTCTTAATAAAGAAAGAAGCCTTAACAGAAAAGGTGGCCCAAGAAAAAACATTAATCGTTACTTCTCATAATGACCACAAAGCTAATGTCCAAAAATTAAAAGATGTCGATAATTATAATAATCCTATTGAATGGATTGTTTCTGTGTCGATGCTTACAGAAGGATGGGACGTTAAAAATGTTTTTCAAATTGTACCCTGGGAGGACCGAGCGTTTAATTCAAAACTTTTAATAGCACAGGTTTTGGGTCGTGGTTTAAGGATTCCTGTTGAATACCTTGGTATTCAACCAAAGGTGAGAGTTTTTAATCACGATGCTTGGAGTAAAAACATAAAAGGGCTTGTGGATGAGATTTTGGAAATTGAAACAAGACTTATCTCAACACCATTAACTGAAGGCGAAAGGAATAAACACCATTTTGAAGTTTATCATATTAATTACACCAAAAAAGCAACTGTAAAAGAAGCGACTAAAGACCATAATGAATTTGATTACACAAAAGGCTTTATCGAATTACCGTCGCAAATAATAGAAAGTGAAAAAGAAACAGAATATACTGATTTATCTGGTGCAATTAATTTAAAAAAAACAACCATTAATTACAATACTTATACAATAGATGAAGCCACGAATAAAATTCAAACCGAACTTAAAATAAGAGACTGGGAAGGTAAAATATTAAAATTACCAACAGGCAATTATTCAAAAGAAAAATTGCCCCCAAAGGATGAAATCAAGAAAATCATCCGCAATTCGATGGATAAAGTTGGTATCAAAGGCGATAGATTAGTTGAGAAAAATCTAAATAAAATTTTAAGCAGTTTCAATACTCTTTTGAGAAAGGCCGGTAAAACGGTTGTTTATCAAAAAGAATCACAAACACCATACATTGTTTCAACAAAAGAAATAAATAGAGAGAGTATGGCTCTTAGTAATTTAAGACAAAACTCAACAGTTTTTTATCCCTCAGACTATAAAACTGAAATTGATGAGAAAAATTTCGAATTATTAAATATTGTTATCAGTGATGACAGTTTACCACGAAGTGCCTCAGTCGAGATAAATAAATTCTTGTTTAAAACACCCTTGGATTTAACCTTTTCAAAAGGAACACCAGAGCGGCTTTTTATTAAAGAACTTTGTGAAAAAAAAAATGCTGAAATAATTAGCTGCTGGTTAAAATCAAGAAACATGAATTTTTACTCAATAGAATATTCAATTACATCTGTTGGTGGTAAACATTCAAAAATTCAATTTTTCAATCCTGATTTTTTTATAAAATTGAAAAATAATAAGACGAAACATTTTATAGTTATTGAGATAAAAGCCGATGGGGATGTAACTGATGAAAATAAAGCAAAATTGAAATATGGCGTACAACATTTTAAAGATTTAAATAAAGAATTGGAAAAACTTAAGATTGACGAAAAATATTATTTTCATTTTCTTAGTCCAAATTCTTATGATGTATTCTTTGATCATTTAAGAAACGGAAAATTAATTAGATATGATTTTAAAAGCGATTTAGAAGATAAACTATTAGCAAAGACCGATGAAGTCTGAGTCTGAATGCCTATAAATAGGTTTATAGGGTACAACCAAGTTTAAAAAGGAGGGGCGTCAAGGCAGACGTGCAGACGCTGAATTAATACCAAGTATTTTCCGGCCAGGAATGAACGTTTCTTGAAAGGATCCACAAAGTGTGGCGCAAGGATTCCGTTATATCGAGCGGCTATGAGGACCGGCAAGAAACCCATGTAAAAATTAAAAAAAGGTAAACAAATGCCGACGACAATGATCTGTCGCTTTAGGGACTTTCATGGCTCCCCGACAATTGCAATACATGATAAACTGATAAGCGAAAAAGGATACGTTTGGTGGGGTTGGTGGAACAAACCAGACGAGCTAATTCATAGAAACGTGTTTGCCCACTTTAAAGAAATTATTACGGAAAATGAATTCATCGAAATATTCTTGGTCGATTCGGGGAATAAAACACTACATGCCGCAACTATCGAAAAAATTGTTGAATCAGAGACAGAGACAACTATAGGGAGCCCTGAAGAATCGCAAACCCCGGAATACTACCGATCAAATAAATACAAGGCTTGGTTTAAAATAACCAAATTTAGAGACCTTCCTACCGAACAAATAAAGGAATTTGCGTATGCCGAAGTCGAAGCCTTTATCTATGATCCTGACTCGATCAAATATAACAATAAGATTGTATTTGATATTGAAGAATTACTCGCGAGGCGTCATAGAACGATTTGGTTCGTAAAACCCTTTTCCGAATACTCCCACACAGGCAATCGGATACAAGTCGAGGCTGAAAGTGCCAATGGTTTGATAAGTGTGGTTCCTCAGATCCGGGAAAGCAACTATATTATTCAAATATCTGATCTTCATTCATCCAATGATTTTTTTGGTTTTCCTTCTAAGTCTGGTGGTGGCAAAGAATCGCTAATTGATCTCTTGAATCGAGAGATTCAGAGTCATGATATATCGCCTGCTGCTATCATAATCTCTGGTGACCTTACCTGGCGTGGTTCAATTTCAGAATTCAATGATGCTAAGGAATTCGTCAAAAACCTTATTAGCATCTCAGGAATAAGTCGAGATCACTTGATCTTGATTCCTGGTAATCATGATATCCAATGGTCTGCTCAATCAGGAGACTATAATAAAGATTCTCCTGTTGAAAATCTTTCCGTAGATGCGGAGAAGAATTATCGAAAGTTTATATTTGAAGTGTTTGATGTCCCTGCTGATGAATACCTCACAATGGGCCGCCGACTTATACTTGGAGACTACACTGTCGTTGACATATTAGGGGTTAACTCTTCACGGTTAGAGCAGGCCGACTTCTCGGGTTACGGCTTCGTTGGTAGAGAGCAAATTGAACGAGGTTTTGAGAAAATGAACTGGAACACAAAAAAGCGCGAGGACTACCGTATACTGGCCATGCACCATCATGTAATTCCTGTGTTGCCATCGGAAGAAATTTTGAAGAAAGATCGGCGTTATAGCCTGAGCTTGGATGGCGCCGACGTTGTCAACTATTCGGCTGAACATGATGTCGATTTGATAATTCACGGCCATATGCATCAGCCATTTTGCTCTGCGCTTCATAGCATTAAGGCAGATGGTAATAATTTCCGGAACAAGATCATTACAGTTATCGGTGCCGGAAGTATCGGTGTAAATAGATCGCATACTGGACCAATTGGGAAGAATACTTTTAATGTTCTCGAGTTTGACAAAACCAGCTTAACTCTCACTGTTAAGGCAAATGATGATCAACAAAGAGTCTTCTCAAAATATTGGCAGGTCCGATTTCAGAAGAAAGAGAATGGAATGGATGCCTGTGCTGTAGGCGGGGCTTAATGAAAAAAATAATAGTAACCGATATGGACAACACACTTTATGATTGGGTTGGATATTATGCACCGAGTTTCCTCGCAATGATTGATAGTCTGTCGGAAATATCTGGCATTGGGAAAGAGGAAATTAAGTCATCATTTCAAAGAGTACACAGAAAGTATCACACATCTGAATACGCATTTTCGATCCAAGAACTTGACGTTATTCGTAGACAGGATGTCCAGCTTTCAGAAGTTGAAATACTAAGGAAGTATAATCCCGCTATTCTGCAATTTAGAAAAGTCCGAAAACAAATTCTTCGTACTTTTTTAAACGTTGAGTCGACATTGATGTCTCTTAGGGAAAAAGGCATAAAAATTTTCGCATTCACTGATTCAGTGCTCTTCTATGCGCTCTATCGGTTGAAACAATTAGGAATCGAACACCTATTTGATGGCATTGTCGCAATAGAAAATCACGACGTACCCCGTTACATGTACTTAAGTGGGCTCCTGAGTGATGACAAAGAGCACTACAAGTCATCAATTCCTTTCCAACATGAACTATCATACGGCAGAGGCAAGCCTAATCTTGACGGTCTTGCTGTGATTATGGATTACACTGGGTGCAATAAGGATGAAATGATTGTAATTGGTGACAGTCTTTATAAAGATATCAGAATGGCACAACAGTTTGGAGTGATGGATATTTTCGCGGAGTACGGAGTGAACAGGGACCCTGAGCTTTATCGCGAGCTTCTCAAGATAACACATTGGACTGAAGACGAAATTATAGAAGATCGTGAGCAAAGAAATACTCAAGTAACTCCTTCGCTTAAAGTGGATTGCTTTGAAAGAATTCTTGATCTGGTTGGCGAATGATAGGACCAGCGGGAGAGAACAAACAGAAAAGTATGGTTATGGAATTTCATGGCCACGAAAGCAACCCAAACAAATCGCCCAACGAATTTGAAAAATACCATGGGAGTTTTCCCCCAGGTTGATTAATGTTCCCGGTAACAATAAAAGTCACGCGAATGTTAGTATTAACACTAAAGCTAACATTCAAATTTTGGAATCCCAGGCACGTTCCCCATCATTCCGGACACAAGAAAAACAAGTGATGTCTGGGTTTTAAACACACATCAATTAAATTGT
>Ga0180007_10001941_pt1 | contig 25836 bp, 26 predicted proteins | sample MM_PC_MetaG_FD_121122 | JGI IMG/M metagenome (GOLD analysis project Ga0180007, IMG submission 121122) | Groundwater microbial communities from the Aspo Hard Rock Laboratory (HRL) deep subsurface site, Sweden - MM_PC_MetaG | ecosystem: Environmental > Aquatic > Deep subsurface > Groundwater... | reverse complement strand
TATCCTAAATTTAATCTTTCCTTTATAACATCAAGCATTTTTTTTGAGGTTATTCTATAATCAAAGTTTTCAACTGCATGTTGTCTTCCTGCTTCACCCATTTTTAAAGCCAGTTCTGGATCTGTTAGAAGCTTTAGAGTGTATTCTTTAAGGTCATCAATATCTGCGCGATATGCAAAGGTTTTTGGCTCTGGGAATTTTATTATCTGCCTTGTAGAAAATCCCATGCTTGGATATGCCCATTCTTCATTGAGTTGAACTTCACTAGCTACTTTTGCTAGAAATCCTGTTTTGTTATGAATTATTGTTTCTGCTGGTCCACCTTTGTCTATAGAGATTACTGGCTTTCCACATGCCATTGCCTCTACCTGAAACATACCAAACCCTTCTATTCGAGCTGGAGCTGCATAAATATCACAAGAATTAATGACATTGGCTACAAACTCCTGAGACCATTCATCGTCAATAAACATTATCTTGTTTCTGATTCCAAGCTCGCTTGCTAATCTTTCTTCTTTTTCATGCCACTCACCCGCGCACTCGCTTGGCCAGGATTTGCAAACATATTTCCAGTCTTTGAATTCTTTATTAATTTCAGCTAAAGCTAGCATCATTTCTTGAGCTCCTTTACTAGTAACGTCTCCACCCATTGTTAAAATCATTTTTTCAGTGTCACTTACTCCCAACATTCTTCTTAAAGCAAGCTTTGATTCAATTTCATTTATTGGCTTGAATAAATCAGTGTTAATTCCAATAGGTATTGAAACTATCTTATCAACATTAACTCCATCTCTTTGATAAATACTTTTTACCCATTCACTTGTTGTGAACATTAGCTTTAGCTGATTGAACTCATTTTGATAATTAGCCACCCATCCATCTGAATTAAACCATGGAACAGGAGTTACTCCCCATTTTAATGGCTCTCTTATGATTTCTGGAACATTTGCCCAAAATCCAATCCCAATTGCAACATCTGGCTTAAAATTCCTGAGGTAAAATTCTTTTTGAATGTTATCTCTAAAATGACCTGGAATTGCATTTACCCCATTATGCAATAGCCCTTCATATAACATCTGGCCTTGAATGCTTACTCCATCTGGTTCAACAGGATATGGATATAAAACTAGAATTTTCATCTTAATTTGTCAAATGATTCGATTGGCCCAACACTTAATTCCTCAAAACCAATACCTCCTCTATTATAACCATGGATATTAATTGCCAATTTTCTTTTCATTAAAAGTTCATGGTGATTTAGTTTTATAAAAATATCTGCATTAGGATTGCATATTGCATAATTTTGAAAATTATTTCTTTTTTTTAAATATGAGAAAAAGTAAACTTTTTTTGCTTTAATCTTTCCTTGCTTTAGGAGTTCTTTAACTGCTTTGTGTGTTTCTTTGTGTCTTATATGGTTATACTCGCCATTTTTTCCATGAGTAAAAAGATAGTCATAAGAACCTTTGGCATTTTTCAGAATTATTTTTTTATACTGATTTAAAGATAAAGGTCTTAGTTTTTTATCCTCGAGGTTTGAAATGAAACATTTGACGCCTAAAATTTTGCAGACCTTTTTGAATTTTGGAGATCTGTCTTTGTCTAGGGCTCTGCAAAGACAGATTATTGTTGTATCCCAATCCTTTTTATGCCTGATTAGAGTTCCACCCATCCAGATTGTTTCATCATCTGGGTGGCTAACAATCACCAAGACTCTTTTCATTTTGATTTTATTATGCTTCATCATGAAAACAAGAAGATTTTTAATTAGTTAAATATTACTATCTAAATAAAATAGGTGAAAAAATGTTTGATGTTGTTAGTTTTGGAAGCGCTGTAGTTGATATTTTTGTTGATACTGATTTAGCAGAGAAAAAAGGAGTTATATCTTATCCAGTTGGAGCTAAGATATTATTGAAAAATTTAAGAGTTGATATTGGGGGAGGGGGGACTAATACTGCAGTGGCTTTTTCAAGATTAGGATTAAAGACTGGTTTTTTGGGAAAGATTGGAGATGATTATAATGGAATGAATATTTTGAATATGCTCTATAAAGAGAAAGTTAGATTTTTAGGAAAAATAGCAAAAGGAGAGGTAAGTGGGTATTCAGTGATTCTTGACAGCAGAGGCGGAGACAGGACAATATTAACATATAAGGGAGTTAATAATGAGTTAAAATCAGAAGAAGTAAAATTAAGAAAAATAAAAACAAAATGGCTTTATTTGACTTCTCTTTTAGAAGAGAGTTTTGCAACTCAAAAAAAACTTGTTGCTTATTTAGCTGCAAGAGGGACAAAGATTGCTTTTAATCCTAGTGATTATTTGATAAAGAGGCCTGATTTAAAGCCAATATTAAAGTATTGTGAGATTCTTGTTTTAAATAAAGAAGAGGCTGAAATGCTGGCTAGAAAAAACAACAAAAAAGGAGATACTTTAAAGGCTCTTTATAGTTCAGGGCCAAAGATTGTTGTTATAACTGATAAGGATAAGAAGATTTTGGCTTATGATGGAAATAAAAAATACTCTTTAATGCCTCATAAAGTTAGGGTTGTTGAAAGAACAGGAGCAGGAGATGCTTTTGCTTCTGGATTTGTTGCTGGTCAGATTGCTGGATGGGATATTCAAAAGAGCCTTGAATTAGGATTAAAAGAGAGTGAGTCTGTTTTAAGGTATTTTGGAGCTAAAAATAAATTATTAAGGATGAGGATTAAGTAAGAACTTTTTAGTAGTAACAATTAGAAAGATTTAAAAAGTCTGGATTTTTGAAATAATTAATATGGTAGAACAAACTTCAGATTCAAGTATATTAAATGATGCACAGGATATTGTAGTAATTGGGTCTGCTGACAAAGATAATTATGTTTTTGCTGTAAAGCCTTCTTTAGGTTTTCAAAGACAAACCTATCAAGAAAGTGTTTTTAATCCAGAAGATGCCGGTGTTTCGGCATTTGGTAAATACTGGGAATTTGATGAGAATATAGGTATTAAGGGATCAAACACTTTATTGGCTTTGAGATATGATAAAAGGTCATTAAGACCTAGGGGTTTATGGATTCCTGGATTACCTGAAGCAAGAGTTCTAGATAAGGCAGGAAAACTAGAAAATGGAATTTATAGAGATTATGGTTTGGCGGTTTTTAATAATGGAGGACCAAATAAAGAAATTGCTGAAGCAATTTCAAGGCAAGCAGAGGAGTTAGGATTAAATTTGCCTGTACTAAATCCCTTTATGGCTTTGGATTATGACACTAATCAAGAAGCTCATTATGGAATTAATGTTAAACTTGTAGAAGCTCCTAAGGGAATAATTCATGGGAGGGAAGCACAAGAGATATTAAAGTCTTTTGTGTATAAAGGAAATTCAGGTGCTCGGGGGGTTGGCCGTGACTGGGTTGGTGCTTGGGGTGCTGGCTGGGACGGCTTGGATGGCTCTGATGAGGGCGGTCGGGTGGATTGGATTTGTGGCAAAGCCACGCAAAAAAATTTAATAGATGCTTATAATGCTTTACTTGAAAGAATAGATAAAAAACAGACCAGAAAATTAGAAACAAAAAGGCAGGAAAAACTTTCTGCATTTGAAAGATCATTAAAACAATAAAATGTCAAAAGAACAAACTTCAGGGACTAGTGGAATTCATGTTTTAGAACCAGTTATTGATGAATACATTTTTGCTAGACCATTCAAAGGAGATGAAGCAAGAGAGGTTTATAAAGAAGTTAGAGGGAGAGTGGAAAAAGATTTTAAAAATTCTTCAATGTTTGGTGCTTATTTTAAATTTAATGAACAAACTGGAGAGATAAATGGAATTAATACTGGTTATGGTATTTTAATTAATGATGTTTTAAGTCAAAAGGGGTTGTGGTTGCCTACAATTGCACAAGCAAGGAAACTAGATAAATTAGGAAAATTGTCTAATGGTGTGTGGAGAAGGTATGGAATAGCTATTTATGATAAAAATGACCCCAATAGCGAGGTTGCTGGAAGATTAACAGAAGAAGCAGAAAAAAAGAGATGGAATCTTCCTGTATTAGCTCCATTTAAAACATTAAAGATTATAAAAACAGGAGCAAGAATAGGATTTAGTAAAGATTATGATGGAATTATAACAGGTGAACAAGCAAGAGAGTTACTTAAGGAATTTAATTATGTTGGAAATTCAGGTGCTCAGGGAGTTGACCGTGGCAGGGATGGTAGTTGGGGTGCTGACTGGGACGACTTGGATGGCTCTTATGAGTGCGGTCGGGTGGATTGGATTTGTGGCAAAGCCACGCAAAAAAATTTAGAAAAAATTGTATTCACTTCAATTGATGATGTTGTTGGATAAGAAGTACAACGATTTAATAAAAAAATTTCTTTAGCAAAAAAAGCTGCATTTGATGTTTTAAAGCAATAAATATAAAAATCTATTTTCTGTTTCAAGATTCCTAGCCACTAAAATGGCTAGGCCACATGTACAATTATTAGTACTTTCTTTTGAAAGTCAGTAAAATTCAACTTCAACAATTAGTAGTTATTAGATAAATAACGAAACTTGAAGATGTGGTGGCTAAGCTTTGCTTAGATAATAGGTAATTGTGCTAATTAAGTGCTCAGGGAGTTGACCGTAACAGGAATGGTAATTGGAATGCTAACTGGAACAACTTGGATAACTCTAATGAGAACGGTCGAATGGCCTAGTTGGCTAGGGTTATAATATGAAAACCTACAAAAATCTGTATGACAAAATTATCTCATTTGGAAATTTATTTCTAGCTTGGAGAAATGCAAGAAAAGGAAAAACAAAAAAAGATTATGTAATTGAGTTTGAAAAAGATTTAATAAAAAATTTGTTAGATTTGTATGAAGAACTAAAAAATCAAACTTACAAACCTAAACCATTAATAAACTTTATTTTACGAGATCCAAAAACCCGTAAAATTTCAAAATCAGATTTTAGAGATAGAATAGTACATCATGCTTTAGTAAGGATTATTGAGCCAATTTTTGATAAAGGATTTATTTATGACTCTTGTGCAAACAGAAAAAATAAGGGAAGTTTATTATCATTAAATAGATTTGAAAAATTTAAAAGACAGGTTACTCAAAATAATAGCAGAATAGCTTTTTGTTTAAAAGCAGATATAAAACACTATTTTGAAGAAGTTCATCATGACATCTTGCTTAACATAATCTCTAGGAGAATAAAAGATAAAAAAGTTATTTGGTTGATAAAACAAATTTTAGCCAATTTGCCGTTAGGCAAATTGGGGGGGGGGGCGAAGCGATTTGGAAATTAAGAAAGGAATGCCTCTTGGAAATTTAACATCACAATTCTTTGCTAATGTTTATCTTAATGAGTTAGATTATTTTGTAAAACACAAACTAAAAGCAAGATATTACATCAGATATGTTGATGATTTTGTTATATTACATAAGTCCAAAGAACAATTGGAAACTTGGAAGAAAGAAATTGATTATTTTCTTAGAAAGAACTTAAAATTAGAAATTCATCCAGATAAGTCTAGAATAATTCCTTTTTCTAGGGGGGTTGATTTTGTTGGCTTTAGAATTTTTTATTATTTTAAATTACTAAGAAAAAGAAACTTAAGAACAATTCTTTACAAAATTAAAAAATATAAACAAGGTGAAATACCTAAAGAAAAGATTTTAGAGTGTTTTCAAGGTTGGAATGCTTATGCTAAATGGGCAAATACTCTTAAACTAAGAAGAAAGGTAGTAAAAATGATTTATTTGAAGGATAAATAACGCTTTTTCATACACTCCCTATTTACCCCTTAATGTATCCCCCTAGTTGACAATTGTAAACTTCGCACAAAGATATTAAAACCTTTTTTCATTTGTAATAGAATAGAATAAAAGAGTAAAATGAAAATCTCTCTTTCAAAAATCACAAAAAAGGGCAAAGCACTTTTTTTAGCATATGATCAGGGACTTGAGCATGGCCCTAGTGATTTTAATGATAAGAATGTTGATCCTAGTTATATTATTAAGATTGCTAAGAAAGGAGGGTATACTGGAATTATTTTTCAAAAAGGAATTGCAGAAAAATATCATTCTGAATTAAAGAAGGCAAAAGTTCCATTGATATTAAAGCTAAATGGCAAGACAAATCTTTTTAAGGGTGAGCCTATTGCAAGGCAGTTGTGCAGTGTTAAAGAGGCTGTTAAGCTAGGAGCTGTTGCTGTTGGTTATACAATTTATATTGGAAGTGATTATGAAGATGAGATGATGCAGGAATTTTCTAAGATAGAACAAGAGGCTCATGCAAAAGGAATCCCTGTTATTACATGGATTTACCCTCGGGGAAAGAGCATTAAAGGTAAAAGTGAGAAAGAACTAATGGCATATGCTGCTAGAACTGGACTTGAGATTGGAGCAGATATAATTAAAATAAGGTATGATGGAAATTTAGAAGATTTAACGTGGGCAGTAAAGTCTGCTGGAAAAACAAAGGTTGTTATTGCTGGAGGTGTGAAAAAAGATGAGAAATTATTATTAAAGCAAGTTGAAGAAATAATGCAGGCTGGCTGTGTTGGATTAGCAATTGGAAGAAATGTATGGCAATCTAAAGATCCTTTGACAATTACAAGAAAATTAAAAAAGGTGATTTGGGGATGAAAATTAAAGAATTTATTAAGCCAACATTATGGAAAATAATCTTAACTTTAGTTTTATTAATTATATGGATTATTTGCTTGAGATCTCTAGGACCTTTGGTTTTATGTAAATGTTCTGCCCCATTATCTGGATTATATAATACCTGTACTGATTATTATAATTACTTGATTTTGAGAGGCCTTAATTGTCATTGTGGTTGCACTCCTATCTCTGAATTGATTACTAATTATTTTTGGTATGGTTTGATTCCTTTAATAATAACATATTTACTATCTTGTTTGATTTTTTGTCCTATAAAAAAACATAAAAAACTAAAATGAATTTCTTAAAATTAAGCTTAAGAACTGCTTTGCTGGATTTAGGAGTTTTTATTATTGGGATTTTTTTAATTAGGGTTTTCCTAAAGATATGTGTTTTTGATTGTGCTGGAGTAAAACAATCTCCTTTTCTTTATCTAGGAGTAATTCTTGTGATTCTTGCTATATTGCATTTTCTAATAAATTTAGTGATTTTTTTATCTAAGAGGAAGAAAATAAGATGAAACAAAAATTCCTAAATTAAGCAGGAATTTTCTTTTTTGGCATAATTATTTCATCAAAAACTTCAATCATTTTTTTAACAAATGGGTTTTCCTTATTCAATTTGTATAACTTTGCATTTCCTATTATTCTTGTTGGAGTTATTATTTTGTTTTTTATCAGTTCATCAAAAATCCTGAATAAGGTTGTTCTGCCTATTTCTGCACCTTCTGCAATATCACTTATGCTGTAATCTAATTCTCGTCCTTCTATTAAGAACTCCAATACTCTTATTTTAGGAGTATCTCCAAGAGCTTTTCTAAATAATGTTTCCATGCATTAAATAAAAAAGCTATATTTATAAATGTTTCTATTTTGGAACATTAGTGTTTCATTGTTATCCAAAGCTTTTAATACTTATTTGTAATAATTCTATTATGGAGCTAAAAGAGGCGATAATGAGGAGATTCCTTAGAAAATTAATTAATCTTGGAATTTTGGGAGGCAGGCATACTGAGATTAAAAATCTGCAGAAAGCTCTTCCAGCACATATTAGAGGAACAAAAGACATGAAAAAAGCAATAAAAGAATTAATTAACATGGAATTTTTAAATGTAAAGCCATCAACAGGAGAATTGCATGTTTCTCTTAATAGTCACAAACAAAAAGAAATTTATGATTTTCTAAGAGAAAATGAGTAAGATGAAACCAATAATTATTATCAATTTTAAAACCTACAAGCAAGGAAAACAGGTTTTGAAATTAGCAAAAGCAATTGAGAAAGTTGATAAAACAATTATTGTTGGAGTTCAGGATTCTGATATTGAAGAAATTGCAAGAAAAACAAAGTTAAAAGTCTTTTCACAACATGTTGATAGCCTTAAGCCAGGAAAACATACTGGATTTATTATTCCAGAAGCTGTTAAAAAAGATGGAGCTATTGGAACATTTCTTAATCACTCTGAGCATAAACTGAAATTTGAAATATTAAAGAAAACAATTAAGAGATGCAAGGAAGTTGGATTAAATACAGCTGTTTTTGCAGCAAGCTTGAGAGAGGCTAAAAAAATTGTAAAACTTAAACCTAATTATCTTATTATTGAGCCTCCTGAGTTAGTTGGAGGCAAAATTTCTGTTTCAAAAGCAAAACCAGAGCTTATTAAGAACATAGCTAAGAAGCTAAAATACCCTTTTTTAGTTGGGGCTGGGATTCATAACAAAGAAGATGTTAAAATAGCTATGAAACTTGGAGCTAAAGGGATTGCTGTTTCTTCTGCAATTGCAACAGCAAAAAATCCTGAGAAAAAGCTAAGAGAGTTGTTGGGATAAAATGCCTACGACGCGAATTTCATTCACGAAGTCATTTTTAACAAACAAGGAGACTAAAAATGCCTAAAGAAAGTGCTGGACTTTTGATGTATAAGGTTAGTGGTGGAAAATTGATGTTTTAGATAATCTTTGAAATATTAATTGTAAGGGATAAATAAGCAAATGCTCATTACTAATGAACAATAGTTTTCATTATTAATGCAAACCTTTATAAACTAAAAAAACCACCTTTAAAATATGATAGACAAGGAAACACTCAGAAATGTTGTAAAGATACAAAGAGAGGAACTTTTATCATTTGATCCTGGGGTGGAACGAGAGGATACCACTAAAATAAAGTTAAATGTGCCATTTGCAATAGTTCTTTCAGGAATAAGAAGGTGTGGAAAAAGCACTTTGCTAAGGCAATTAATGAAAAAAGTAAAGGGATTTTATTATTTTAATTTTGAAGATTCAAGAGCAATAGATTTTGAATTAAGGGATTTTGAAAAGCTTAATCAAATTTTTCATGAAGAGTATAAAGATCGAGATTATTATTTTTTTGATGAGATACAAAATGTTGAGCAATGGGAGATTTTTGTTAGGAGACTGATTGATTTAAAAAAATATGTTATAATAACTGGAAGCAATGCCTCTCTTCTAAGTAAGGAGTTAGGAACAAGATTAACAGGCAGGCATTTAACTCATGAGCTTTTTCCATTCACATTTAAAGAATTCATTAAATTAAGTAAGAAAAACCCTTCTTTTAGTTCTTTTAACGAGTATTTTGATATGGGGGGTTTTCCAGAGTATTTGAAATTGAAGAGACCAGATATATTGCAAGAATTATTAAGAGATATTCTTGCTAGAGATATTTCTATTAGATACAAAATTCGTAATCAAAAAACCTTAAGAGAATTGGCTATTTTTCTGCTTACAAATGTTGGAAAGAAATTTACTTACAATTCACTAAAAAAAATATTTAAGCTAGGATCAATTAACAGCATAATTTCTTTTATGTCCTATTTTGAGGATACTTACATGATTTTTACTATACCTTGCTTTGATTATTCTCTAAAAAAGATGCTTATAAGCCCTAAAAAGATTTATTCAATAGACAATGGATTTACAATTAAGAATTCTGCTTCCTTTTTTGATGATAAAGGGAGATTGCTTGAAAATCTTGTTTTTATAAATCTAAGAAAAAAAAACAAGGATATATTTTATTATCAGGAAAATAATGAATGTGATTTCCTTATTAGAGAAGGGATAAAAATTGTTAAGGCAATCCAGGTTTGCTATGGAATTAATGAGGATAGCAAGGATAGAGAGATAAATGGCCTGTTAGAAGCCATGAATAAATTTAAACTAAAGGAAGGAATGATTTTGACAAACAGCCAAAATGACGAATTTAAAGTTGATAACAAGATAATAAAAGTAATGCCTGTTTGGAAGTGGCTGTTATCAAGGTAATAGTTGATGTTTAGTTTTTGCACTTAAAAATTTATAAAGTATTTATTCTTATTTAAGCTATGAGAAAGAGGAAATTGAAAATTTCCACTGCTTCGCCCAAGCATGGCCAAAACAAAGAGGTGAAGGAAAAAAGTAATCTTAAAATTTTAAATTTTGTCCTTATAGGGATTCTTGTCGTGGAACTAATTCTTATTATTTCATTTGGAATTACTGGTGAGGCAATAAAGAAGATTGTTTCTTCTACAAATCCATTTACTATTTCTATAAATGTCAAAGACTCTTTTTTTGAAGGAGAAATGATCTATTTTGATTATCAGATTTATTCAGATAAAAACTATGACCTAACTTATTTGGCACATGTTGAATGTCCTAATGCTCCTATCTCTTTATTGAACTTTCAAGAATATGAAATAAAAAAGGGGGAAACCCTGAGAAAGGTGTATGAAGATATTAAGATAGATCAATCCATTGAACCCCAAGTCTGTACAGCATATGCAGAAATTTTAAAGCCATTTACTAAGAGAGTTGAAAAAAAGTTTAAGATTGAAACAAAACCTTCATTTGAGTTTATAGTAAGCACTTGCAAGGATTTAGAATGTAAAGAGAAATCAAAAATTTTCTTGAAGGGAGAGAAACTGTATTTGGGTTTTTCAGATACCCAAATACCTAATAATGTTAAAATGATTGCTCCTGACAAATCTGAAATAACATATAGGCCAGGATTAATTTTAGACAAACTTGGCACTTACACTTTATCTGTTAGTGCCTCTAAGGAAGGATACAAGGATTTATCAGAAAAAACAGAATTTGGAGTCATAGATACTCACTTAATAATAAAGAATAAAGAATTTGTTGGTGAAATTGGGGGAGATAAGGGAAATGTGAAGAATATGGGGCAATATACAAATGGTGAGATATTTTTGATATCGGATAAAAATTGGAAGGATGTAATGAAACTTGTTCCAGTTACAACCTGGACTGATGGAGATGTAGTAAAATATCCAACTTTAATTTATCATGAACAAGAAGAGATACACACTCTTAATTTAACAGAGAGTATTTTAAATATTATTTATTATAATAACCAAGCATACATCAAACAAATTTCACCATATACTTATTTGTCCCCTGTAGGACCATATTCCTATGTATATACTGAAAATGCATGTAATGATCCGTCATGGAATGAAGTTTACACAATAAATAAATATTTTTCTCCTAATGTGATTTCTGTAGGAGAAAATACAAGTCTGTATGTTGCAAATAAGAATTGTGGTCAGGAAGAAGCTTACCTGTTTAATTTATTCTTAACTGATTTTGTATATTCTTATCCTGGAAGTTTTGATGTTGTTGAGGATACAATTCCTGTAAATAGAATGCTAGCTCCTGATGAAGAGGTTAATGTTAGTTTTGATTTTACTTTTAATAACCCGCTTCCTTCTTCTTTTGATGCAGATTCAATTATATATTTTATACAGCAATATAACCCAAGTAAAGTCACTATTGTAGGAAATTCTTCACAAGAGTTAAATGATTTATTAATAGCAGCTCCTCCTTTTGGAGGAGGCTTAATTCAAGGGCAAATACAAAGAATTACCCCTAATAATTATACCTCTTATTGGAGTAATTATGATGATGTTGTTTTAGTAGAAGATGCTTATGAATTGGCTTTAATAGCCTCCGCTTATGCATCATTAATTAATGCTCCATTAGTGATCGAAGAAGAAGGTTTTGACTTTAATGGAAAAAATGTTATAGTAGTTGGAAATGCTACCTGCCCTCAAGGAGCCTCAGGATGTACTTATTTTAATACAAAGGAACAATTAGAAGAAGAATACATCTCTTTAACTGATACTGATAAGATTGTGCTAGTGAACTATAATGATTTAAATATTAGTCTTTTAGAAAGAAATTTTTACCCTCAAAGAAGCAATAAACCTATTTATAACATTTATACAAAAAACTCTTTAGCAGCACCTTTTTTAGCTTCTGCAAAACACGAATTAATCATAAGCACAAACTCTATAGAGTATGATCAAGTGGATAGTTTTATTGATAATAAAATTGATAGTCTTGGCATAAATCCTGAATACTTAACAATTGTAGCGAGTCCTAATACTATAGACATGCAATTTAGTAATGAAAATATGTCGATGTGTTATTATGGACTATGTAGTGCAGATCAATGGTATTATTCTAAGATAAATGATGTAGATCCCTTTTTGGATTTAGCAGTTGGAAGAATTTTTGGATTAACTATAAGTGATACTTCTTCTAATATAGCCAGAAGCTTATTTTATGAGGAAACATTAAAAAATGAAAATAAAGCTCTTTCAACAAGAGGTGCTATTTGTGGTGCAGATGCTGCCAACGTTTATACAATCGGGAAGGTCCTTGAAAAAGTAGGGTATGAGACTACAATAACGCCTGAAGGAACACAAGCCAGTGATTGGGAGAATAAGTTTTTTATAATATATTTGGATCACGGAATTGATACTTGGTTGGGTATAAACTATGATGAAATTCCTTATTTAGATAATACATTCATTGTAACCCAAGCTTGTTCAACGTGTGCTTTTGAAAAAGGGCATTATAAAGGAGGTTTGATATGCTCAAATGTCTTAAGAAAAGGGGGTATTGCATATATAGGAGCAACTGATACAGCAGGTTATAATAATATTCCTGGCTTATTGAGTGAGATATTTTCAAAAGGCTCAACAATTGGGGAATCTTTTAGAAATTCAAAGAATTCTGTAATGGTTTGGGACTCTCACATAAATGGAGATCCTAGTATTAACGGAGAAATAAATGGTATGTCTTGGTATACATTAATTGGAGACCCAACTTTAAAGATTAAAACAATTCATACTTTTCCTAAAACAAACTTTGGAATATATCAAAACCCAACAATGTATAATCTAATTGTGCAAGCAATGAAATTTGAAATACCTCCTGAGGTTCAAAGTTTGTGTCAAGGTGGTTGTGTAGGGCCGTATTATTTTTCTACAGCATTTAATAGACAATTGGATATAGATTATAGTTTTACTACTAGATTTCAATTATATAATTTAAACACAAGTTTAATAACTAATGAAGGTTGGTATGCAGATCAAGAATTCTCAGAAGGAAAATCCTTTTACTGGATAACAAGCCCTTATTCATCTCCAGGCTATTTTCTTGATGCAAGTAATATTTCATTTACTGATTATTCTTTTTTGTTTCCAAAGTGTGATTTACTCGGCGATGTAAATTATGATGGAATAATAGACTGCGCTGATGTTCAATGGATACTTGAGATGGCTGTAGGGCTAAGGCCTATAGATATGTGTGGAGATATAAGTGGAGATGGAAACGTAACTGCATATGATGCTTCTTTATTAATGCAGCAATATAATTTAACATGTGTTTGTTCAGACGGCACTCCATATGGTCAATGCAATGCCTCTGGCTATAGATGTGTTGATGGTCAATTATACTTATTTGGAGATGTGAATAATGATGGGAAAGTAAATGTAGGGGACCTTGTTTATCTTATTAACTATTTATACAAAAATGGACCTGCACCATTATGCACTCCTATTACTAGTTGTGGAGATGTTAACTTAGATGGGAAAGTAAATGTAGGAGATCTTGTTTATCTTATTAATTATTTATACAAAAATGGACCTGCGCCATGCAATTCTATTCAAAATCCTCCTGCGCCTTTAACAAAAACATACACAGAGGTGGAGGCAAATCAATTGCTCAAAGATGCTCAAAGCCAGCAGGCTAAAGCAAAAATCGCAGTAAAATAACAACCCTTTTATACTTATTTTTCTTTTTCTAAACATGGTTAAAGAGGTGATTAGACCTTGGGGAAGATTTAAGGAATTTGTTAAGAATAAAAAATGTACTGTGAAGATTCTTGAGATAAAACCAAAGCAGGAATTAAGTTTACAATATCACAAGAAAAGAGAAGAAATGTGGTATTTTTTAGATAAGGCAGTTGTACAACTAGGAAAAAGAAAAATTAAAGTTAATGGGGGAAACATAATAAAAATTCCAAAGAAAAGGCCACATAGAATAATTTCTGAGAGTAATAAGATAAGGGTTTTAGAGATTTCTCTTGGTAATTTTAAAGAAGGAGATGAGATAAGACTGGAGGATGATTATGGCAGGAAATAAAGTAGTTGCAGTTGATATTGGCGGAACAAATATGAGGGTTGCGCTTATTAAAGGAAAAAAGATTTTGAAATATGTTAAAGTTTCAACTCCAAAAACAAAACAGGCTTTTTTGAAAAATTTAGTCAGCATGATAAAACAGGTTATAGGACCAGATGTTAGGGCAATCGGTGTTGGGTGTCCTGGGCCTTTGAAAAATGGAATAATAAAAAATCCTCCTAATCTGCCTTTGAGGAATTTTAATCTTAGAGATTTTTTAGAAACTAAATTTAAAAGGAGAGTTTTTATTGAAAATGATGCTGGTTGTGTGGCATTGGCAGAACTTGAGTATGGGGTTAGAAAAAATAATTTTATTATTTTAACATTAGGAACAGGGGTTGGAGGAGGAATAATAATTAATGGAAAACGCTATGTCGGAGAGGGTTATGGAGGAGAGCTTGGTCAAATAATTATTGACCATGGACAAAATCTTGAAGCTTTTTGGAAAAAACATAGAGAAGAATCTAAGAAAACTTTTGGAAGGGTTTTAACAATAAAGGAATTATTAAAATCTAGGGATAAAAGAGCTAGAAAAATAGTAAATAGAGTTAGTGTTTATCTTGGCCAGGGAATTGCTTCTTTAATTGATGCTTTTGATCCTGAGATTGTTGTTTTAATGGGAGGAGCAAGAGAGGCTGGAAGAAAATTTTTGAAAATAATAAAAAAGGATGCTTACAGGTTTGTTATTCTGCCAAAGAAAACACCAATAAAATGGAGCAAACTAGATCATCCAGGGCTTTTAGGAGCTAGTTTATTAGTAAGATGAAATTTAAGAAATTTATTAATCCAACATTATGGAATATTGTTGTAACTATAATCATTTTTATTATTTGGATCTTTTTAATAAGATTTTTTGATCCACTTGTTTATTGTAAATGTGCTTCAGTAGGATTTGAAAATTGTGTTGATTATCATGATTATTTAATTTATAATGGATTTAACTGCCATTGTAATTGCACTTCTCTATCTGAATTAGTCACTAATTATTTTTGGTATGGATTAATACCTTTAATTTTGTCCTACTTAATATCTTGTGGAATTTTTTATTCTGTCAAGAAACATAAAAAATGAAAATCATAAAAAAAGTCAGGGCGCCTGTGAGGATTGATTTTGCAGGAGGAACTACAGATATTGCTCCATTCACACACAAATATGGCGGAGCTGTGCTGAATGCTGGAATAAACCGATATGTTGTTGGCAAGATAGTCAAGACAGATAAATTTGTTCATCTTGAGTATAAGGGAAATACTCCAACATCTAGTGGGCTTGGAACTAGCGGGGTTATGAATCTAGTTTGGCTTGCTTTGATTTCTCAAATGAAGCTTAATAAAAAAGGAGGAATAAAGGCAAAAACAAAAAAAGAGCTTGCTGAGATGGTTTATGATCTAGAGCAGGCAATGGGAATTGTTGGAGGAAAGCAAGATCAGTATGCTGCTGCTTTTGGAGGAATAAATTATCTTGAGTTTAAAGGAGACAAAGTTAATATTTTTCCTCTGAAATTAAGAGAGAGTTTTATTAAAAAATTAGAGGATAATCTTATTTTAGTTTATACAGGAGCTCCGCATCTTGCAACAAGCTCTAATGCAAAATCTATTGAGAATATGAAAAAGGGCAAGAATGTTAATCATTTAATTAGGCTGAGAGATATTGCTAAAGAAATGAAAAATGCTTTGCTGAAAGAAGATTTAGAAAAATTTTCTGGGTTAATGAACGAGGAAACTCTAGAAAGAAAAAAACTTCATGAAGGAATGTTGCCAAAGAAAGTTGAGGAATTTTTGAAAAAAGGATTTAGCAATGGAGCAAGCGGAGTAAAATTATGCGGTTCTGGAAGTGGAGGGAGTATTCTTTTCTTTGGAGATAAAACAAGACTGAAGAAGGCTTTTGGAAAAAGTGTTATTGACTTTAGGTTTGATTTTGAAGGATTGAAGTGGGTGTAAGAGGAATTTCACCACACTCTTTCATAAATCTTTAGAGTTTTTTTGGCAATAATACTCCAGCCAGAAACTTTCTTTACATACTCTAGGGCATTTTCTGAGAATTTGTTTCTGAGTCTTTTTGATGATAAGAGTTTTATTATTGCCCTATAAAAATGAGCCCTGCTTTTTACTGGAATTCCTGCTTTGCTATTTCTGATTTCTGCTCCTAGTCCTTCTATGTCGGTTGCTATAATTGGCAGTCCTGCTGCAAGGCCGTGAGCTAAAACTCCTGACTGGCTTTCTGTTTTATAAGGCAGAACAAGAATATCAAAGCTTTTTAATCTCTTATAAAACTCCATTTTTTCATAATCCTTGACAATGAATTCTATACTGTGACTGACTTTGCTTTTCATTATTTCTTCCATTACCTTATCAATGTATAATCTAGTCTCTTTTGCAGCATGGGGCTTTAATTCAAGAGAAAGCATTGCATTTGGAAATCTTTTAATAACTTTTGGCCATTGCCTTACAAGAGTCCTAAATCCTTTTCTTTCATCTGCAATTCCTGCACTTCCAACAACTAATTTATCTTTGTAATTTAAACTGCTTCTTATATCCTCTTTGTTGAGATTAAGATTTTCTTGAGAGCCATGAGGGAGAACATAGACATTTTTTGGAATATAACTTATATTCTTTTTAAGGGCTTTTTTTTGATATTCTTCATGGAAAATCCCTACATTAATCTTTTGCAAGCTCTCTCTGACAAAAATTGCTTGATCATGATTAAGTTTTTTGTATATTGAATGATAAGTCATTACTACAGAGATTCCTAAATCTCTTATCATATCTATTAAATCAAGAAGCCTTTTGTTTCCGTCTGCATATGTTTCATACAATCCATACTCGTGCTGAATATGCACTACATTAGGTTTTTCTTTTTTTATTACATTAAGAACTTTATCATTCCAGTCTCTGTCTTTTAAGTCTATTATAGGATAATCTGCTTTTTTTGCATCAGTATGGCTAATAATCTTTATGGAAATTTTTTTATTAAGTTTTCTTAAAGCATCTATATAGTCTTCTGAGTAGTAGGCAATTCCGCAAGATCTGGGAAGATAGCTGCTTATCCATATCACCTTTTTTGTCATAGCTTAAAAAGAATAATTTATTTTAAATATGTTATGCTTCTTTTTTCACTTCTTCTAGCATTAATCTCGAGAGAAGATATTCAATGGTTGATTCTGCTCCTTGATTCAAATTAACACTATGTTTTCCAAGGCCGTCATAACATCCTCCTGATTCTTCATTATAAACCATTTGTTTTAGATGATTTTTTCCTAAAAACCAGTTAAAAGCAAGAACTGCTTTTTCATAATAATGCTTATCTTCTGTAATTTTATAGGCAGCCAGATAGGCATGAACCATTGCAGCTGCATCTATTGGCTGCTGATCAAAAGAGGCTTTTTTTCCATCTTTAATAAACCACCCATTTTGGCCAATAGGATGCAATTCATCTTCTACAAAAACCATATCAGATAAAAAATGCAGAGTGTTTTCTGCAATTTCTAGATGCTTGTCCTCTTTTGTAAGTTCATGAGCTAAGAACAAAGATTCTGGGATTTTTGCATTTGCATATGATAAATTATTTTCAAACCAGTTCCAGTTATCAGAAGCATGATCTTTATATAAATCTACTAAAGAATTTGATAAATTCTTGATAGCTAGTAAATCTCTTGGCCTTCCAAATCTATGATAGTGATGATAAAGGCCTAATATTGAGAAAGCTTGTGCTCTTGGGCTATTTAGGGTTTCTAAGTTTTTGAAGGATTTGTCAAAAAGATCCTCTGCTTTTTCACTAATTTTCCGGTTTCTGCTTTTGTTTGTAGTAAAACCCAAAGACCAAATAGCTCTTCCAAAAGAATCTTCACTAAAATCCCCTAAAGGCTCGTTTTTTCTTTTAAAAGTGTTGTTAAAATAACCATCTCTCATTTGTGCGTACTCAAGGAATCTTAAATATTTTTTAGCTAAATTTAGAGAAACTAGAGAGCGTGTTATTGAATTGTGCAAAACAGAGGCTATAAGTGCTCTTGAGTTGTCATCTACAGTGTATCCAGAGTCTTTGTCAGGATTATTGCTTTTGGAGAATTGCAAACAGGCAAATCTATCAGTGAGTTTTTTAAGATGCTCTAATCTTATTATAGGATATTTTTTAGTTATTTCTTCTCTTAACTGAACAATTCTATTAAAGACATTTAAATGCCTAGCAGCAACATTTGGCCAAATCATTTGCCTTCCAAATGCATATGTTGCTTCTGCCATATTATTTCTCATTTCAGGGTCTGCTAGCAAATCATTTAAGGCTTTAGTAAATGCTTCTGGATCTTTAAAATCTTTAAGAATAATTCCTCTGTCTTGAGATAAAAGCTCTTCTGCATACATTATTGGAGTAGAAACTATTGGCCTTCCACACGCAGTTGCGTAAGCTAAGGTTCCAGAGGTTATTTGTTCTCTTTCCAAATTAGTAAAGGCATAAATATCACAAGCAAGGATATACTCTACTAGCTCTTTTAGAGTTACATATTTATTTTGAAATTTAACATGATTTTCTAAGCCAAGTTCTTTAACTAAAGACATTAATTCATTTCTATAAGATTCTCCTTCTTGCATTCTTATGTTTGGGTGTGTTTCTCCTAAAATAAGATAAAGAAGTTTTGGATATTTTTTAACTAAAGGAGGAAGTGCTTTTATCATATATTCTATTCCTTTTCCTCTGCTTAATAATCCAAAAGTAAGAATTACTGTCTTGTTTTCTAAGCCAAGTTTCTTTTTATACTGATCAGATGGAATAAATTTTGCATTTGGGGTTCCATGATGAATAACATAGATTTTGCTTCTTTCTATGCCATAATCTCTATTTAAGATGTCAACTGCTGCTTGGGCCATAACAATTATTGCAGACGCTTTTGATGTAATAGCTTTTACAACTTTTTTTCTTTCTTCTTGAGGATTAGGGAGAACACTATGAAAAGTAATAACAACAGGTTTTTCAATTGTGTTAAGAAAATATAGTAGATCTGATCCATGTACTCCTCCAAATAATCCAAATTCGTGCTGAACACAGACGAGTCTTATGTCATCAGATTCATTTACTTGTTGGGCAATTCTTACATATTCTTCAGGATTGTTTCTTGTTACTTGGAAAATTACTTTGTTGTCATATTTATAGTGGCTTTCAGCGTCGTTAAGTGCAATTACTCTTGATCTAAGCACTGGATTATATTTTTTGTTCATAGCATAGGTTATGTCCTTTGTAAAAGTGGCTAAACCACATTCTTTTGGAGGGTAGTTACTAAGAAAGCATATTTTTGTGTCCTTAGAAAGAGCTTCTTTTCCACCCTCTTCTTTCATCTTAATTATAAATCTTAATTATAACTCAATTTAAGTTTATAAAAGTTTCATCTTTCTAAGATTTTTTCTCAATCCTCCTTCAGTTAGCTTTTTATAATTTGATTTACTGATTCTCTTATGAAAAAGAAAAAGAGGAAATCAAAGATTTCTATTGCTTCGCCCATGCTTGGTCGAACCAGAGAGAAAAAGGGTTTTAAGCATCATGTTAAAAAAATTCGCGATGTTATTTCTGTTAAAAAACCCCTTGCTTTTTTGTTTTTAATTGTTTTTTGTCTGTTATTCATCATAGTCTTGGGAACCTTTTTTGCAGATGTTTTTACTAATTTCCCAAATAAAAACCCAATTTGTGGGGATGGTTCTTTTTACGATACTTGTTCTTTAATTAAACCCTATTTTTGTGAACAAGGGAGTCTTGTAAAAAAGGCTTTTCTTTGTGGTTGTGTAGAGGGTTTTACTAAAGAAGGAAATTCTTGTATTTCAAATTATCATAAAAAACCTAGGAATATTTCTTTAGAATATATTTTAAACGGGAAAGAATCAAAGATAGATTTTATTGTGTATGAGGAGATGGCAGATTATCTTTTTGAACTTCCTAGAACTCTTTTATATCAAGGGGGGGAAAAACCTTCAAGAGTTGATTTTAAATTAAAATATATAAATGAAGACCTTCAAAGAGAATTTCTTTTACCTTTGGTTGTAGAAATTCAAAATAGAGCTAAAAATAAAGAAGACCAGATGAGAATTGCAGTGAGTTTAGTGCAAAATATCCCTTTTGGGGCTTCTAGCGAGATTGTTAATTTTAGTGGAGGACATTCTGTTAATTACTCTAGGTATCCTTATGAAGTGCTTTATGATAAAGAAGGAGTTTGTGGAGAAAAATCAGAATTATTGGTATTTTTGTTAAGAGAGCTTAGTTATGGGGTTGTAATTTTTTATCATAGGTTAGAAAATCATGAATCTGTTGGGATTAAGTGCCCTGTTAGATATAGTTTAAAGCAAAGCGGTTATTGTTTTGTTGAAACTTCTGGGCCTACAATAATTAGTGATGATGAACTTGATTATGTTAGGGGCATTAAGCTAAAATCTTCTCCAGAGATTATGTTTATTTCTGAGGGCATTTCTTTAAGAGGTGATTTAAAAGAATATGATGATGCAGAAAAATTTCAGGCAATAAGAGAGAGTTTTAGAGATGGGCGCCTGAGTAGTGAGGAAAAATATACTTATAATAACCTTAAAGAAAAATATGGTTTTGAAGAGGTTTATGAGGTTTAGGATCCTATTTGGTCTTTTTCCATAAAGAATAAAATCTTTTGTATATCTTTAAAACCATAAAAATTTAAAAACTTATGTTCCATAAATATAGCATGGTTTATTTTTATGAACTTCCAATAGGGTCTGGGGAATGGCAAGAGAGAGACAATGCTCTTAAAAGAAGTAGCCGAAGAGCCAGAGATTCACTTTTAGTTGTATTACTAATAAGCCTGGTTGGCTTAAGCTCTTTTGTTGAACATGGATATTATGGGGGCCTTCTGAACAGCCAGCCTATAAATTCCTTGCGAACTTATACACTAGAAGAACCAAAAAATGTGGTTCAAAGAAATCTAAATGATTTTAATCTTATGAGATATATTAAAGAGTAAACTCTTTATTCAAGGATAGCTTTTATTCTTCTTATTCCCATAGATGAAGATTCTTCTTTAGTGATCTTTAGTGTTGGGAGTTCTTTTGTATTTATCACATGTGGACCTGCACAAATTTCTTTTGAAAAATTTCCAATACTATAGACTGAAACTTTTTTCCCATATTTTTCTCCAAAAGTCCCCAATGCCCCTTGTTTTAATGCTTGTTCAGGAGACATTTCTTCTCTAAACACTTCAAGGTTTGATTGTATTTGCTGATTAACAAGAGATTCAGTTTCTTTTATTTCTTCTTTTGTTAGTTTTCTTGGAAAAGAGAAATCAAGTCTTAGCCTTTGCGCAGTTATGTTTGAACCTTTTTGTTTTATGTTATTATCTTTGAGAACTTTTCTTAGAGCTGCTAACAACAAGTGAGTGGTTGTATGAAGTCTTTTTGTTGCTTCTGAATTATCTGCAAGGCCTGACTTAAATTTCCCAGCAGTTGCTGTTTGAGAGAGCTCTTGGTGTTTTTTCTGCTCTGTTTCAAATTCTTTAATGTTTAGTTTAATTTTGTTTTTTTGAGCTTCTTCTTTTATTATTTCTATTGGAAATCCATAACTTTGATATAATAAGAAGGCATTTTTTCCAGAGAGAATCTTTTTGCCTTTAATTAAGTAGTTGAATTTATTAAGGCCATTTTCAAGAGTTGCTGAAAACCTAGCATCTTCTTTTTCAAGTTCTGTTAAAATAGATTTGTTATTTTTTAATTTTGGATAATCTTCATATATCTTAAATATTGGATTGGCAATTTCAGTTAATTGCCCCTTTATACCTAAGAGTTTTTTATACCTAATAGCTCTTCTTATGAGCCTTCTTAAAACATATCCTTGCTCTGTGTTACTTGGAGTTATTCCTTCTGATAAAATAAATACAGCGGCTTTGACGTGGTCTGCAATTATCCTCATTGCTTTAGTTTCTTGTTTGTTTTTTCCATATTTTTTTTCAGATAAATTTTCTATTTTTTCTATTATTGGCTTAAAAGTTTCGGTTAGATAATCATCATTAAGATTATTTAAAATTGCAATTGTTCTTTCAATACCCATCCCAGTGTCAACATTTTTTTGTTTTATTGGAGTGTAGATATATAAGTTACTATTAATAAAATCTTTTATCTTTTTATTGTTTTCATACTGTGTAATACTTGTTATTCCTGCTTTTTTTGCTGAATCAAGATTTTCTTTTTTGTGATCAAAATAGATAATTTCTTCTGGTTTTAGAGGATATTTTTTTAATAACTGCTCAAAATATCTTGAGCTAGACTTTTTAGGATTTCCTTCAAGTGTAAATATCTCTAAATTGTTTTTTTTACTTATTTCAACGAGTGGTTTATTCTTTTGATCATTTTCTATAATGTTTGTAACTACTATTATCTTTAAGTTGTAAGAATTTATAATATTTAGAAGTTCTTGGTTTACTTTTCTCTCTTTATCAAATAAAGTGTTTATGGCATCAACAAGGATTGCTTTTATTTGTGTTTTGTTATATTGCATAAAAACATCATTCCAGATTTCAAATTCCTCAACAAACATCTCAGTGTCAGGGCCACATGGTCCTGTTTTTCCTGCTGGCCCCCACCAGTTGTCTTTTTTTCCAAGGAATTTTATTTTTTTTATTCCTAGTGATTTCCATATATTTGCTGATTCTTTATCTTGAGGAGCATCTTTGTCCCCTTTAAAGCAGGTTACTGAAATTTTTTCTTTTGGGATTTTTAAAATTTTGGTTAGAAATTCAAGACTATATTCAATAGCTTCTTTTTTCCAATAATTTCCTAAACTCCAATTTCCTAACATTTCAAAAAAAGTATGATGAAAAGTATCTCCAACTTCATCTATATCATCTGTTCTTATGCATTTTTGGAGACTGCAAAGCCTTTTTCCTTGTGGGTGTTTTTCTCCTAGAAGATAAGGTACTAAAGGGTGCATTCCTGCTGTAGTAAAGAGGACAGTTGGGTCTTCTTTTGGAATTAATGAAGAATTTTCAATAATATTATGGCCTTTAGAGCTAAAAAATTCCAGATATTTTTTTATAAGTTCTTTTCGGTTCATGACTTAAGAAGGAGTGGGTATTTTAAAAAATGTTTGTTACCTTAATCTAGCTAGTCTATCTTGGATTTCTTGGAGTTGTGCATTGAAATCCTCTTTTGGTGGAGCAACTTTTTTTTGGGGTTTTTCTTTTTTCTCTTTTTCTCTTTTTTCTGTTTTAGGTTTAATTCCTTTTTCTTTTTTCTCTTCTTTTTGTTTTTTTTCTTCAAATTTTTTAACTATCCTAGGAATCTGTATTTTTGGAAGAATAGTTTTTACTTGGGTGAGGTCTGCTCTCAATACACTGCTTTTTTCATCAAGGCTTTTTTTTAATTCTAATTCTCTTATCCTTAGTTCTTTGTATTTGATTATAGCTTGAACTATTTTTATTAGATTTGCTTCTATTGAGAGGACGTCTCTTTTAGTTTCTAAAGCTTCTTCATAGTCAAGCCTTACATGAATTAAATTATCTTTCTTCATTCTAATTTAGAAAAAACATCTCTATCAACTTTTTCTATTTGTTCTTTTATTTTAAGAACATTAGTTTTCCAGGACTCTAATTCGCTTTGTTCGTCTTCTTTAACTTTTTCAATATCATTTAACACTCTTTCAATTTCAGAAAGCTCTTTTTTTACTTTTTCAAAAATCCTTAAAGACTCTTCAAATCTGTCTATCCTAATAAAGATAGGCTCTTTTCTTAATGGGGCTGTGCTTGGAGATTCCATTTCAGATTCTTCTTCAAAACTAGGTTCGATTTTAAAATCTTCAATATCAAATCCTGGTTCTTCTTCTGATATTTCTTGGGTATGGGGAAAACTGAATTCTTTTTTTGGCAAGGGCTTCAAAGGCTTTGGCATCATTTGCCTTCCTTTTTTAAAGGGAGAAAAGTCATTTGCTTCAAATACCCTTTCACCTCTTTTTTCCTCAGAGTAGTGATCATATGTCTCTTTTGGAGGGCGAGTTATTGCTTGTTTTATAGTATTTTGAGAAAACTTTTGGCCTAAAGAACTATTTGGAAAAATTGGGAGTTGATGGATGGGTTCTTTTGTTTTTTGTGGTTCAGGAAGCTCTGGTAATTCAGGTAATTCTGGGAGTTTTGGCAGTTCAGGAATTTCATCTTGAGGAAGTTTGTCTTTTTTATCTCCATTGCCTTTTTTATTAAACCACCCCATTTTAACTCTACTGTATATTTTGAAACATCCCTTTTTAGATATATATAAAAGAGAATATAGGTTTAAAAACTTTTATCTTTTTCTTAAATATACAAAAAAATGTTAAGGGGGTCAAAATCATCCTCAACCGAAAGGTATTTATTTAGTTCCCTTTTAGTTTTAGAATGTTAAAGAACTTTCTTAGTGATGTTTTGTTTCTTGTGGTTGGTAAACAAGCTGAGGGAATATCAGAGCTTCTTCATAGTAAGAAGCATGTCAATGAGTTTTTGATAGCTAAAAAACTTGGTATTACTATAAATCAGACTAGGAATATTCTTTATAAAATTTCTGATAAGGGATTAGTATCTTCAATTAGGAAAAAAGATAAGAGAAAAGGGTGGTATACTTATTTTTGGAAAATAGAGGTATTAAAGACACTTGAGTTTTTAAAAGATCATCTTCTTAAAAGAATGGAGCAGATAAGTTATCAGATTAAGAGTAGAGAATCTAAACACTTTTATGCTTGTGAGAAATGCAAATTGGAGTTTAATGAGGAAAACGCTTTGCTGCGCGATTTTACTTGCAGAGAGTGTGGAAATGTATTTGTTATAAAGGATAACACTAAGTTAATTAGAGATTTAAAAAAGGAACTTACTAAACTTGAGAATGAATTAAAGGTTATTAATCAAGAAATTGAAAAAGAAAAAGAAAAAGGAAGTAAAGTAAGGGAAAATGAAATTAGAAAATCCATAAAACAAAAAGAGAAACTCAAAAAAAATAAAAAAGATAAGGTAAAGGTTGAAAATAAGATAAAAAAAGGAAAGGAGATTAACAAGTCAAAAGGAAAAATGAAGAAATTCAAAAATAAGTCAAAAAAAGCCGAACCCAAAAAATTTAAAGCAAAAAAGATTTCTAATAAGGATAAGAAGAATAAAAAGCAGAAAAAAAGGAGATAAGCAAGTGGTATCTGTTTACAAAATTTATCCTAAAAAGAGAAGAGGTCTTTTTTTTGGGTTTAGTGTTACTTGGAGTTTGATTATTGTGAATGTTCTTGCTTTTATTTTATTTACGATTTTAATTGCAGTGTTTGGTGATAAATCTTTGCCTTATATTGCTATAAAACCTTTAAATATTTTTCAAGGGGCATATGTTTGGACATTTATTACAAGTATGTTTATGCATGCAGGATTTTTTCATATTTTTGTAAATATGCTTTCTTTGTTTTTTGTTGGTTCTTTAGTTGAAAAAATTTTAGGTGCTAGAAGGTATTTGTATTTTTATTTAGCCTCTGGAATTTTTGCAGCTTTGTTTTTTGTGCTAGCTGCTTTGGTTTTTCCTGCTGAAGCTGGCAATTTTGCAGTTGGAGCTTCTGGTGCAATTTTTGGTCTTATAGGACTTTTAGTAATTTTAACACCGAATTTACCTGTATATATTATGTTTATTCCAATCCCTATAAAAATGAAGTATGCAGCACCAGGAATTCTTATAGTTTTATGGTTTGTTTCTCTTGCAGGAAATGTTCCTATAGGCAATACAGCCCATTTAG
>Ga0180007_10001940_pt1 | contig 25862 bp, 33 predicted proteins | sample MM_PC_MetaG_FD_121122 | JGI IMG/M metagenome (GOLD analysis project Ga0180007, IMG submission 121122) | Groundwater microbial communities from the Aspo Hard Rock Laboratory (HRL) deep subsurface site, Sweden - MM_PC_MetaG | ecosystem: Environmental > Aquatic > Deep subsurface > Groundwater... | reverse complement strand
TTCCTATTCGCACCGACAGAGCTCCGACTATGTTTGTAAGTTTCCATTTTACCTCCGTTAAGTTTATTTAGAACAAGTCAGTTCTCACTATGTTTGTAGATACAGTGAGCGACGACTCGCTCATTTTTTTATATTAATCAAAATAGAAAAAGATTGCCGCAATTCATCCCACAGCTAAAGCAACGGGATTTCTTGCGGGACTTTAATATGTATTGGTCCAACAGAAATGTTACCCGTTGTGGTCCACAATATTTTGATTATCTTACCAAATACAAATTAATAATAAAATCTGAATATTAATTTTACAGGACTTCTCTTTATGATTTTGTTACTAATATTTATCAACATGGCCTTTGATTAATTTTTTCTTATTACTATTTTAGGATGTAACAAATGTCATGAACCTATACATAGAACCAGTTTAGTGCTCCTCTTAAACCCCTAAAAATTTGAGTAATTCAAAAACAAGAAAGGCTGGCCAGATAATTGCTTTCAAAATTCCTAAAACACCAACCCAGAAACCGCTGGCTGTTGAGATGTAATATATTGCTGCACCGAGGAAGCCCAAACCGTAAAATCCTCCACCACATCCACCCCATCTGCTTTTACTCCCGCAAGAATTCTTCCCTCCATCATCTTTACACAACTTGTCGAGATTTCTGACTTTGAGGTCGATGTCTGGGTTCTTTTTTATTTTTTTCGTTGGGGGCATGGATTAATTAAGGGAAGAGGGTATAAAAAGTTATTGGGTTGCGTGGGAGTCAGACTTCCACTCAGATACTAACACCACAATAATCATTAAAAACACCAATAGTCAGAAAACAGACTGCATAGGACGAATCTGTAATGTACTGGTAGCCTATGTGGGTTGAGGGGCATTGCTCACTATTTCTCAATCACCTATTAGTAAATTCTTTCTCCCAGGGTTTGTTCTTCTGTAGCTGGCCTGGCTCTATCTATCACGGTGGCAACTAAACCGTCTTCTTTTGCAAAATGTCCTGCTTGATTTGTATCTCTAGCCACGTAATGTCTTATTACTTCTAGATTGCCTGGAGTTGTGAGTCCTCGCACAACAAAAACATATTTCCCTTCTTCTTCCATATTCTACGAGGATTTTCAGGGATTTTAAATGTTTTGGTCTTTAGATTTAAACATTCCCACATCTCATCAAAGAAACCCTGCTCCCCAAATACATAACTATATAACCCGTGGCTTCAGTCGTTAAACATGGACTTAACACCAAAAGAAACTAAATTTCTCACAATCCTAAATGAAACAAGGTTGTCAGACGGAAAAATGTTTGGAAGATATTTCGAAGAAATTAAAGGGCTATTCGAGTTCTCAAACGAAGAGTTAAACAAAGCCGTGAAGAAATTAGTACAAATGGGTCTTCTAACGAAAATAGACGCCGGCGGCAACGAATACGTCTACTTCCACACCAATAAAGTAACTAAAACCGAGCTTGATAAAGATTTAATCAAAATCAGACACTAATATCCTCTCCAATAGGTTTGACCACTGCGCGATTGATGGTAAGGTTAGATTACACACTTCGCAAATTCCAACAGTATAAAAGGCACTCACCAGTCTCACTATGATTTTCCTGTTGGCTTCGCAATTAGTGCAATCAGAAAAACGATGCGCCACCGCACCTTAAAGGCGCGGTTTGATGGCGCTCGTTTTTTGGATGCTCAAGATGCTAATTCCACACTTAAGTGTGGAGTTTTCTCAAGCATCTTGACATAAAAATTTAATGCTTTCAGGATATAAATTAAAGAACTATCACTTAATAATCTAACTCAAAGATGAAACAGAGGTATATAGAAGGAGGTATTAATAAATAAGCAGTTAAATATTTTTCCTTCTGGATTAACTCAGAACTCACACACCTGCCCTTTCTCTGTCTCAGCACGAACACCTTCCGCCTTCTTCAGCCATGGCCTGACAAACTTCTTTTGAAGAATGAACCTATTTTTAAGGAGTTTTTGGATACAATCCTGCACTAACAGCATCAGAAAATTTTGAAAAAGGATTATAGTAATCCTCAGCCATCTCATCACCCAATCATATAAATGACACCTTGTCCATATTCCTCAGCCTCTTTTCCGTTATTTGAGTTTTATGATTTTTGGCCCAGCCCCATGTAAAAGAAACCTTCTCCCCGCTAACCAAACCCTGCTATCCAGTTCCCAAGGAAATTAGTTGCAATAATAACTACAACAGCAATGACCAAATGCTCTGTAACAACCTTCCAAGGCGCTGCGTTCTTCTTCTTTGCAATATAATAACTCAAACCTCCCAAAAGCAACATCCCCCAAACAATATTAACTTTAACGGCTAGAGACAGATCAAGTAATAAAATGGGAATTAAAAAAGTCAGGGCGAAAACAAACTTAAACAAGAACGTAAAGATAGTTGACTCCCAAACCCTTTTTTTGCTATGTCTTTCCCTCGCTTCCTCTGAAAGATGAATCCCCAAGGAATCTGAAAAAGCGTCAGCAATCGCAATCATCAAAATCCCTCCAACTACCACCATCTTAGAGTGCGTACCAGAGTTCAAACCAACAATCATCCCAAGCGTAGTGATGACCGCAGACGTCACCCCAAAGCTCATCCCCGTTCTAAAAGCACTATTCATATCCAGGATTATATCCCTTCAAATTTAAATCTTCCCCTCATCCACCAAAAATCCTCTGGACAAAATTCTCCCCACAAGGTTCAGCAGGTTTTTCCGCAGAAGGCCAACCATGTCTCTCCCATTTTCCATCCACACAAATCCAATCATCCTCATTGCTCAATGTTTTCAAAGCTACCATTAAAACAAGAACTACAATTGCCGCAAGAATAACAATCGCCCATATCTTTCTCATCTTATTCTTAATCCCTAGAAAAATTTAAACTTTCCTACTTCAAACCTCAATCCTTTTCAATAGAATAAAAAACCTCATTGTCAGAGTTGAAAACCTCAAAGTTGTAATTCAACCTTTCAAGAAGACTTTCAAACCAAATTCTCCTTGGATGATTCATCTTTTTACCTGACAACTTCCTTGTAGCAAAACTAACTATTAGTTTCTTGCAAGGAACTTTTGTGATTATTTCTTCGGCGTGTTTTTTGCCGATTATATCGAGAACTTTTAGTATGAGGCAAAGGTCTGCTTTGGGCAGATTGTTTTTTGTTTTTAGATTTCTTAAATCGCAGACAAAAACATTTCCTTTGATTTTGTTTTTTTTGAAAAATTCCTTAATTAATGAAAGTTCGTCTTCGTTTATGTCTGAGGCATGGTAAACTATGTTTTTATTTGCAAGTGCAATTGGATTTAATCCACAACCAAGGTCTAAGATTGATTTGGGTTTAAGTTTTTTGATAATACTGCGGAGTTTGGGGTAAAACTGGAGTCGTTCAGAAGTTGAAGAATGTGTTTTCAATAATTTTTTTATATCTAAAAGGGAGCGAGCCTTTGTGGTTTTTTGAAATCTTCCTACAAGGAGCCTTAATTCTGCTCTTAGTTCTTTGATTATTATTTTAAGTTGTTTTTCAGAAAGATTCTTTAGGTTGAGATTGTATTTTTTTAAATAGCTATTTAGACAATTTTCTACAACTATGTCTGCTAATCCTGCCAGCTCTTTTTTTTGTTTTATTTTTTTTATTATGTTTTCTTTAGATTGCATTTTGGGATACTTATTTAAATCCAATTTAGTATATTTAAACATGAGGAAAGGCAAAAGAGGGCTTGGTCATGTAGAAGTCATATTGTCATTTGTGCTTTTTATTGTGGCTGTTGGTTTTGCACTGTATTTTTTTAATCCTGCCGGCGGGGACAGATTGGTTGAAAGTTCTTTAACATATGCTTTTAGGGAAATTTCTCAGAATACTAGTGTGGGGGTGGAGACTTTTTCTGTTGTGATTAATAACTCTGAGATTCCTACTAGTACAAATATGATTGTTTTGGAGTTTTCAGGGATTGAAGGAAAGACAAGAGTTGAAACCTATGATGGGGATGTTTTGGAGTCTTTACATGAGGACGAGTTTATTTATGTTAGTTCTGGAGATTGGAACAGCATAGCTTTTGTTTTTGTCATGTTTGGTGAAGAGTTTGAAGAAACAGATGGATTGTCTGGAACTCACGATGCGAATTATTATGAAGTTGGCTCTTCTAATTTGAAAGAAGTGATTTCTGAAAAAAGATTTTTAGTGCTCAACCAAACATACTATAAAGATTATCTCACATTAAAAGGTGAAGAGCAATTCAACCTGCCAGACATGGCTAATTTTGGCTTTTCCCTTGTTTTTGATGAAAATGATTTTATCATAGCAGAAAAAGAGATTCCTGCCGGGCTTGAGGTTTTTTCAGAAACAGAAAGAGTTGAAGTTCTTAGAGACAATGGAAATATAATCTTCGCTGATTTGATTGTTAAAGTGTGGTAGAAAATGGATAAACCTCTCCTGAATGGAGAAGCATCATAAGACAGAATGTTGAAAAAAGCAAGAATAAAAAGAGAAGGAATTAGAATTGGCGGTTATGATAATTATAATTGCAAAGTTGGTGTGGGTGGTTGGGGAGACATGGTTTCTATTCTGATATTTAACAAAGTAAATTTTGGGGGCAGCTAATGAACAAAAAAGGTTTTATGAAAATAGTTGAAGCGACGATTGCTGTTTTAATTATTTTAGTTGCCATCATGCTTCTTTCTTCTCAAGGAGATGTTCATGAAGGGAGAGACTTCAGCGAGATTTTGCCTCTTCTTTTAGATGAAATAGCTCAAAACCTAACATTAAGGGAGGAAATAATAAGTGATTATGATGAAGATGCTTCTGAAACAAGTATAGAAGAATCTCTTAAAGCCCGTATTACAAATCCTTTATTAGAGTATTCTATTGAGATATGTGATTTGGATGAGGTCTGCTACTTGAAGCCGTATCCTTCTGATGCAGAAGACAACATTTTTGCTTCTGAAAGAGTTGTAAGCGCTGACATAAAAAACCAGGAGTTTGCTCCTAAAAAAATAAAGTTTTTCTTGTGGAAGAGGTCTGGTTGAAGTTTATTTGCGGATTCAAAAGGTATACCACCAAGTTATAATTCATAATATTTTTATTGGGCATAGGTTGAGGAAATTAATGAAATGTGTTTTGGGTTATTGTTTGAAATAACAAGATATTTTCAAGTTAGGGTTGTTCAGAGTCCTCAATGAAGAATTATAATTCTCTTTATTGGTTTTCATTATTATTAGTTTGGATTGTGTCAATTATTGTGGACCTAAATGATTAAAATCCAATAAGCTTTATAAAGTTGCATTATCTTTAAAAACAATGAAGGGGTTACTCACTGCTTGTTTAATTGCAATTGTCTTATTTTGTATTTTGACTTTGGGAATTGTTTCTGGATTGGTAAGGCAATGTGATGATGGCCAGACGATTTTTAAAGTAGACAAAGACACAAATGCTCATGGAGAGGTATGGGACCAGGACACATATGCTGGAGAAATTTGCTATAACGAAATATTTGAAGGTTCTTATTTAGAATCCGACCCTCATCAATGTGATACTATGAATGCTGTGTTGAGATTTAGTGATGTGAGTAATGCTCATGCAGAGATTCTTGATTTAAACACAGTGACATATTCAGATGTGTGTTTTGGGGATTTAGACTGTACGCAGATTACATCTGGAAATTGCAGCCAGCTTGATGGTGGACCAGAGGGCGGAGGAACAGATTGGAGCAGAATTATTTCTTTATCAGACATTACAAATGCGCACATGGCTTTTGGAGATTATTATGTTAATATGATTTGCTGTAAAAGCAGTAATGCGAATTCTATTTGTAATTACGATAGTGTATGTGAACCTGCAAGAGGTGAAAGTGAAGAATATTGCATAGACTGCTTAAGTGTGTGTGGAGATGATGTTATAAGTGGTTTGGAAATTTGCGATATCGGCTTAGATCAAGCTCCTGGGGGGGGAGATGATCTTTTAAATGGAAAAGATTGCACGAGTTATGGTGATGACCCTTCTCCGTTTGTTGGAGGTAATTTGATGTGTGCAGAAGGTTGCCGGGGGTTTGATGTTTTTTATTGTACCCTTCCTGATTGTGGTGATGGTGAAATAGATGGTTTAGAAGACTGTGATCCTCCAGGTCTCGATAATAATGAGGCCTGTGATACAGAGGAGGGTTATGAAGGGATTAAATTTTGTAGAGATACATGCAGATGGGGCGAGTGCATAGCACAAGGAGCTTGCGGTGATGGGGTTGTTGACTATCCCCCAGAAGACTGTGACTTTGATTCTTACGGGGAGCCGATTTACCGAAGTGGCATAACTGATTGTGAGGGAGTGGACGATGGTTTTCTTGGAGGTAATTTGGATTGTATTCTTGCTGAAGAAGAAAATGAATGCAGATTTAATGTGGGTGAATGTGTTGGTGGTGTTGGTTTTTGTGAAGATGAACAGCCTTTTTTCTATCAGGTAACTGGGTCTTACTTTTCTCCACAAAGTTGTTATGAATATAATTTAGTTTACCCTGATTCAGATGATGCTGATGACAGAGAAGAACTTTGTGCTCGTAATTGTGTGCCTGGTGCTTCAGACCCTGTGAATAATGGCTATGGAGGAGAGGCATTAGATGTCTGGGGTTGTGACTGGGACTCTTCTGGAGCAGATGGAGGAGAATGTTATTTTTATTTTACAGATATTGATAGTGGTGGTTTATGCAAAACTGAGTTGTTATATGCAGAAGAATGTAGTGCTGATGACGCGTTTAGAACGGTTGTAATAAATGCGACACCAATCGGCGGGAGCTGGCAGTGTGATGCAGGATGTGGTCCTGGGGTTGCATGTGAAACACAAGTTCGTTGCCCGCGGGTTATAATACTTCCTTTCTTTGGAGCAATTGCTTTTGTTTTTGGCATTATCTCAATTAGTATTATCTATCTTTGTTGGAAAAGAAAAAAATGAGAAAAAAAGAATTACTTGGTTTTGTTGTTTTTGTTTTAATGATTTGTTTAGTTAGTGCAGAGTTTGAAGTTGATGAAAGTTCTTCAATGATTGAAGTCAGGTATTATGAAGGAGACCTTGTTCAAGGGAGAGTGAACATGAGTTTTTCTGGGCAAGATAATGTTGGTTTTGAAAGCAATTTTGATGGTGGAATAGGATTACTTGAGCTTCTTGAAAAAATGAATTATAGTTTAGGAAGGGATTTTACCTGCAACCCTGCAAGTTGTGAAAGTGGCTATCAAACACTAACTGGCTCTGAGACTAAGACTATCAACTTGAACAATAAAAAAACTTATGGTTTAAAAATAAAAGAAGATGAATACCTCATAAACGAAACAAGGGAATTTAGGTTTAGTGTTTTCACAGATGATGTGATTAGCTGCAATAATACTCTTTTTATTGACTTGTTTGATGACGGAACAATAGATTTTTACAATATAGTAGCAAAGGGTTATGATTGTCCTTATTATGAAAAAGATTTCGGATGTTTTGAAGAAGAAGATGTGACACGTCAAGCTACTGTTGCGTCTGATATTTATTATTGTGAGCTTGTAAAAAATTTGCCTCCTGCTCCTGCTTATAAAATTGGAGCAATAGTGGACAAAATAGGTCCTGGTTCTTTGGGTTTTGCATTAATTCCTTTGCAAGACGGATGGGATTCTTATGTAGAAGGAGTAAATGCGACTGTTCCATTGGGGCAAGACATAGATACAAGTGTTGTTGTGGATTACTCATCAATAGAAAGATTTGACGCATTAGTGTGTGTTTGGACATCACATGAAGGAAGTTTTCTTATAAATATGAATGAAAACGACGGCAATACCTGTGGTGCGAATTATCTTTACGGACAAGAGGTTGTTATAGAAGATATGGACATAGACTATGAGATATATGCAATTCCTAAGGCGTATTCTGCTGTGGGTGATGTTTTGTTTGATAAATATATTTACGAAGATATGACTGAAAGGGACTTGCTTAGTGATATAGATAATTATCTTGCCACAGCGCATGGTAATAATTGTTCAGGAGAGGGTTGTGTTATTCTGTTTAGTGTCTGGGGCAGAGGATACTCTCCAAATAATAATTATAGTTATATTGACCAGAACATACATTCAGCATACTTGAGATATAAAAGACAAGATGGTTTGCTCCCAACAGCTGATGGTAAAATTTATGAACTAAGGGAAATACCTAGTAAAATTAATTCTGAGGCATATCTTGTTTTGGATGTTGAAAAAATGGAATTTGAAGTTCCTAATTCTGACGGGAAGTATACTTTTGAGTTGAGACTTGATGGAGAAGAAATAATTGATGAGAGAATTGATGTTGACATTGGTTTTGGATTTTATGTTGTTCCTAGATTTGCATTTGTGGGGAGGGAGACAGCCTTTACCGCAGATACCCAATTTAATGTTAGTTTTTCTGCTTGGAATTTTGGCGATGGTAGTTCAACTGTTTATTCTAGTGATAACTCTGCTAAACATACTTATACTGCAGAAGGAAATTTTGTTGTTACAACAACCTTAACTAAATCGTCAGGAAGCAATTCTACGAAAAGGTTCAAGGTGGTTGTTGGGGAAGCAAAAACTTCTGCAGAATTAACACTAAAAGATTATGAATCTAGAATTGCTAATCTTCAATCTGAAATAAACAATTTTTCTGATTGGATAAAACCGAGCATTGAAAGTGTTTTAGGTTTTAGTTTGATAAAAACAGTAGTATCATCTAAAAGGTCAGAGTTTGAATTGAAAGTTAATTCAACAGATGCTGTTGATGAGGATTACGTCCAAATTGTTAATTCTTTGATGAGTCTGACTGTTCCTTACTCTATCTTTGTTAGTGAGAGCGGGTCTTTGCCGGCGCTGGTCGGTTTTGATGGTATCAATGTGGGGCATATAAAAAGCCTTTCAACTCTGATTAGCGGTGCTGATAATGAAAAAATCAAAGCAAATATTATTGCCTGGATGAGCCAAAATTATGATGTTTCTGTTGATTTTAAAACAGTGTCTGCGTTCGGGGAGTTTGACACCTTGAACTTTTTAAGGATTTATAATATCAATATTGTGCAAAAACCAGGGAAAGCGGAAAATATTTCTTTTCTCATTATAGACAAACCTAATAGCACGATGGTTTTCAAATCCCAGATAGGTGTTAAAGAAACAATCAATGGGGGAACATATCTTGAGATATACGGTTCTAATCCTTTAAGTGACGTAGAGTTTTTAGTTATAGGTAGTGGTGCGCCAAATGTGGCTGATCTCGGAGTGTATATTTCTCCTGCATTGGGTGCATTGGGTATAACCAACAAAACAATCAGACAAGGGTGCTGGTATTGCGACCCTGAAGGATATTTTAATTGGAATAGATTTTTTATAGGATCTGTTATCCTCATTACAATGACTCTTGGGGTTTATATTATTCTTCAGTCATGGTATAAAAGATATTATGAAAAACATTTGTTTAAAAATCCCAATGATCTTTACAATTTAATTAATTTTTTATATAACTCAAGAAAGGTTGGTTTAAAGGATAGCAGAACTAGGAACAAACTCCTGGAGAGAAAGTGGACAGGAGAGCAGATAAGATATGCATTTAGAAAAATACAAGGCAAAAGAACAGGCATGTTTGAGATACCATTATTTAAATTTATTGAAAATAGAAAAGTAAGAAAGGAGATTGAGAAAAAACAAGGAAGACCGGTAGACACAAGATTTATTAAAAGGCCTAATTTATAATTAAGATGTTTAAATTATTAAAAAAATTTTCAGCACGGGTTTTTGGAGGACTTTTTAGAAAAAGAGAAAGTTTAAAAATTGGATTTTATGGTCCACCAAACGGTGGCAAGACTACTCTGGCAAACAGAATTTGTAAAGATTGGACAGGAGAAGAGATAGGCACTGTTAGCGGAGTTCCGCATGAAACTCGCAAGGTTCAGATTAAAGAAAAAGTTGAAATAGATTACAAGGGAAAGATACTGACTTTTAAGATGATTGACACGCCGGGGATTGCAACAAAGATAGACTATGAGAATTTTTTGAAGTTTGGGATGAAAAAAAGAAATGCGAAGAAAAGAGCGAAAGAAGCGACGCAGGGAATTATTGAAGCGATACAGTGGCTGGATGATATGGATGCTGTTATTGTTGTTCTTGATTCTACTCAAAATCCATATTCGCAGGTCAACATCACAATTATTGGCAATTTGGTTGCTAGGAAAATTCCAGTTTTAGTCGTGGGAAATAAGATAGATTTAAAAAAAGCTGATGTTAAAAAAATAGTAAATGCATTTCCAGAGTATGATGTTGTTGGTATTTCGGCAAAAGAGGGCAAGAGGATGGATGATTTTTATGAATCGTTGTTTGCCTTATCAAAAAAAGTTTAAAAGATGGTGAAAAAAATAAAAAAACTGAAAGGGTTGGGGTTGCAGGTAATACCTTTTTCAGAGGTGCAAGAGTTGTCAATATCTCAGAGAGTTAAGAAAATTTTGAATATTGTTTTAGGAAACAGAATTGTGATTTTGCACGGTCGTTTGAGGCCGGAGGAAGAAGCTCGTTTGATTGAGGACACAATGGCTTTGGTTGATCATGTTAAGAATTTTAAGGGGATTGAACTGGCTGTTATTGAGCCAAACCCTAGAAGCATGGGTTTTTTTCTTAAGATGAAGCACGGGATTGCCAGGAAACTTGTTGGAAATAATACTGCATTGACTATTATTGGTCCTGCTACAGTAATCAAGGAGATAAAACGGGATCCTAAGAAGCTGGAGTTGATGTTGCGGTAGGTTCTTTATAATTTCTCCTTAGTTAAAGTTAACTTTCTACTTTTACTTTTTTACCGGTGAAGTCAAGATAGAGTTTAGGATAATAAGCAATTCTTCTTCTTACACCCTTCTTTACTTTTACCCTTCCATTTAATATAACCTCTGCGGGGTAATAAGGTAATAAATCAAGTTCATTAAAGAGCTGTTCAAGTGGATCCCATATCCATTTTTGTTCCTTCCACATTAGGCTGTCTAATTCTCTTATAATCAGCAAGAAGATGACTCCAAAAGTTGCAAGAAGAATTGAAATAAAAACTGAAGTTGTTGAGTTATCGTTAATAGTAAAAACACTCAATAAAATCACGACTAGCAAACCTATTAGCATATACCACTTAAATTTAAGCATTTTATTTCTAACAAGATATTCTATGTGTTTTCTATCTTTATCTGCTTCGTTAATACTATCCAAAATTCTTCCATACACTTCTTCTTGCTTTGGGGTCTTTATTTTTAAGTTTTTAAGATAGTCAAATAGTTTTATGAATTCTTTGTTTGCTTTATAAAAATCAACTATAAAATAGTCAATTGTTTTTACATAATAATTATCTATTAACTTTTGAGTTTGTTTTTGGACTTTTTTACTAAAAATGGATGACATCTTATAAATATTCAAATAGATTCCATCATCTTTTCTCAAAGTCACCCTTAATCCATCTAATCTTTTGTGTCTGTTTTGCATTATTTGAGCACCGATAATTCCAAATAAAAACGTAGCAACTGAAAGGAGGGCTATTATTAGTCCAGTTGGTCCCTGGCCCTTTACAAAAATAGCAATCAGTGTAGAAACTACAACTGCTAAAAAAGTCCCCTGTCCGATACTTATTCTTCTTTTCACATGTTAAAATAGATCGAATAATATTTAAAGTTGACTAAGAAATCATCTAATTGTCTATTTCTAAGACTATTCTTTATGAGAACTCGGGGCCGGTTATTTATCTATAAAATTCCCTTACCCGAATAACTCTGAATTAGTTTAATCTTCCTCTTTCTTCAACTTTTCCTCGCGGTTTTTCTTTCTCTTTTCTAAATCTTCAATTTGTTTTTTCCAATAATCTTCTAAGTATTCTTTTTCATGCCCAAACTTCTTAATTTTTTCTTTATGGAGGTCTATCTGTTTTCCAATACTCTCAATTCCCTTTTCTAGTCTTTTTTTTCTTTTAGCCATTTTTCTATCTCTTTTAATCTTTTAAGTATATAATGATATAATTTATCTGCTTCTTCGATTGGTATTTCTTCTTCTTGCTTTTTGTTATTTTTAACCCTTAAGTATCCTTCATGGGCTTTTAATGACCCTGAAACTTTCTTTATCAACGAGATTACCTCTTTATTAGAGACCTTTTCATTTCTTCTTAATTTGTCTATGATATAGACTGTTCTTAGATTAAGAATAAGAGAATATGCTACTGCATCTGAGCAGTTAGATGGCCATTCTTTATCTAATTTTATCATCTCTCTATCAATTGATAGGGAAGATTTAGACAGTTCTATACGTCTCTTCAAGTTCTTTTGGTTTAATTTGGATTTCTCTTTATACTCATTAATTAGTTGGTAATTTATTATGGCTTTAGCCTCCTTAATCATTGGTAGAATGGGCAGGGCATTATTCTGCAATTGTTTTTCTAAATCTTCCTTGGGGATTAGGATTATAGAGTATCTCCCTGTTTCGATTTTTTTTCTTATCTTGTTTGTTATGACTAAAACATCTATATCGCTTCTTTCTGTTTGTTCGCCACGTGCGTAACTTCCAACTAGGTAAATTCCTTGTGTTTTTTCCAGGTAGGGGGATAGGATTTCTAATATCTCTTTTTTTAAGTTCAATGCTTGTTCTACTAACTTTATTTTTGCAATTCCATTAAGCCATTCCTTGGGCAGGATAACTCCTGCTGAGTTTCCTACTCTGACAACTGGTTTGATAAGCTCTTGCTTCATGTTATAACAATGTTATAACCTTATTTAAATCTTCTGCTTGTTGTTTTTTCCACTAACTAAACCTTTATTAATTCTCCTTGTGTTGGAAAAACATGCCATACAAATGCGTGAATTGTTCAAAGCTTTATGATGACGGATCTGAACAGGTGTTGAAAGGTTGCGATAGCTGCGGAAGGAAGTTTTTCTTTTACATCCGAGAAGCCCAATTGGAAAAGATGAAAGAACAAGAAGAAAAAGAAGTTGTGCTGGACTCAAGTGAGAAAAAACAAATTGAACAAGATGTTCGGGAAATTGCAGGATTTGAAGATGAGGAAGTTCCTGTTTTTCTGGATTTTGAAAGTGTGAAAGTCGTAAAACCAGGAAAATATGCTGTTGACCTTGGAAATTTGTTTGCAACTGACAAGCCTCGGGTGTATAAGCTGGAGGACGGGAAATATATTATTGACCTTTCGCAGATTAGTAAACATCCTCTGCATAAACAAGTTTGAATTTGTGGTTTTTAAGAGAATTTTGAATTATTCAAAGTTCCCTTAAGAAGTAATTAAATTGCAACTGAGATACAATGAATTGTTGAGAGCAATTATAACACCAACCTCTCCACAAACCCCGTGTATTGAGGTTCTTGGATTTTTGTAATGCAGGGGTGCAGAGTGTAGCGATGCGCGAAGGACTTAAAAGGTTTAACTTCTTTATAGATTTATGAAATTGAAAAAACTAAATTTTTCCATTGGGAAGAAAGAATTTAATGAGCTAAAAAAAGAGACAAATAATTTTATTGATGTATTGAAAAGGCATGTTGGAAAAAACAGGGTAAACGCGGATGTTTTTCTTGGTGGAAGTTTTGCAAAAGGAACACTGGCAAAGGCAGAAGAGTATGATGCAGATATTTTTGTAAGGTTTGATTGGAAGTATGAAGATTTGTCTGCGCAGTTGGAGAAAATTTTGAAAGGTGTTGTGAAAGAGCTGGGGTTAAAGATTAAGAAAATTCACGGAAGCAGAGATTATTTTAAAGTTTGGAAAAACAAGATGTTGACTTTTGAAGTTATTCCTGTTTTGCGGATAAAAAAAGTTCAAGAGGCGAGGAATGTTACTGATTTGAGTTATTTTCATGTTAATTGTGTTAAAAGGCATTTGAAAGGAAAAATGAAAGAACAGCTTGCTTTGGCAAAAAAATTCTTTAAAGCAAATGGTATTTACGGTGCAGAGTCATACATTCATGGTTTTTCCGGATATGGGTTAGAGTGTTTGATAATTCATTACAAAAGTTTTGAGAAGCTGCTGAAAGAGCTGATTAAAGTTAAAGATAAAAGAGTAGTGATTGATTCTGCAAAACATTATAGAAAAAAAGATAATGTGTTTTTTGAATTGAATGAATCGAAATTGCATTCTCCGATTATTTTGGTTGATCCGACCTGGAAGGAGAGGAATGTTCTTGCCTCTTTGAATTGGGAAACTTTTAGAAAATTTCAGGATACAGCGAGGAATTTTATTAAAAATCCTTCTGAGAAGTTTTTTTATGGGAGAAAGGTTGATATAGAAAACTTAAAGAAAAAAGGCGAGTTTTTACACATTATTTTGGAAACAAACAGGCAGGAAGGTGATATTGCTGGGACAAAAATGAAAAAATTTTCTGGATTCTTAGTTCGAGAGATTGAGAAATATTTTAACATTTTGGAGAGAGAATTTTTTTATCAAGGAGAGGGACAGAAAGCGGATGTTTATTTGGTTTTGAAATCGCGGGGAGAGGTTATTCGGATTGGGCCGCCTTTGAAGATGGAGAAAGATGTTAAGAGGTTTCGGGCGCGGAATAAGAAAACATTTGTGAAGAACGGTGTTTTGCATGCGCGTGTGAAGATTGATTTTTTTGGGAGGGTGTTTGTTAAGAAATGGGCAAGGTCGAAAGAAGGGAAGATGAAGATGGGGGGGATGGGGGTTGTTGGTTTGAAAGTTGCTGAAGAGTTGTGAGTGTTTTATTTCTAATCTTATTTAACTGCTGGAAGTATCCTCTTGTCTCCTCGTAGATAATGTGTTCGGATTCTTTGCCCATTGTTACTATCCTTCTTTCTGGAACAGATAGCGAGCCATCTGATAGAACCGGCATAAAACTTAAACGATCTCGAATTATTTGAACAGCATCTCCCCTTGTCTTTAAGGGTCTGGCAAGAATATAAGCATATACGTTTCTGTCTAGAACAGCATAAACTTCTGTTTGTCCTTCTGGCTCTTGATGAATGTTTACAAAATCTCCTTTTCTTAAATCAAGCACATCCTGCGAACATCTAATTAATTTAGCTTTCTTTGCCATTTATCTCCTTCCTTTGTACGGATAAGTTTCTCCGTATTTTCTACGAAACCGTTCTATCCTCGAATGTTCTCGATTGGGTTCTGATAATGGGTGAGGTTGTTCTTGCTTGGCTTCTTCCTCGTCTGCTCTTCGAATTTGACGATAACGCCCTGCTCCACCTGCAGCCATTACCTTGCTACATTGGCCTGTAAATACTCTTCTTGTCATTTTACTTCATCCTCTTCATTCCGGCTTCAACAATACCTGTTAAGGCTTGTGCGAAAAATGGTGAGTTCAACCAAATTGCAATTTCCTCTTCTGCTTTTTCAGAAGTAATCATGAATAAAACTTCTGATTTGTCTGAGATGTATAATCTTGCATCGTACTCTGTTGTTGCTGGTTTGAGATTTATTTTTGCACTAATTTTCTTCACTTTTTCATCTGGACCTGTCAAAGCTAACTTTACTTTAATATCTTTCTTTGCAGCTTGTTCTAACGCAGGAAGTAAAACCCTGCTTTTGTCTTCAAAGTCTAAAACAGAAGTTGAAATGAAGATTTCTTTTTTTGCATTTTGAATTAGTTCTCTAAGGCGGGAAACAATATTGGAACGGCCTCTTAACGAGCCAGTTATTTCATGCGTTTTTATCGGGGAAATTCCTGTTTTGTGGAGTTTTTCTAGCTCTTCATATTCGATAGTTTCTTTTAGAGTTGAAAGATTTTTTACTTTTTCTTGTGCTTGTTGTAGTGTGTTTGATTTCATTTTTTCTAATACTTCTATCGGTTTGACAGCGATGTATTTTACAGGCTTTCCGATTTTGACAATTGCAAATCCTCTCTTTTCTAGAGATTCTAATACGTCGTAAGTCCTTGATCTAGGAACACCAGAAATTGTTGCAATTTCACCAGCAGAAGCAATTCCTTTAGAAAGCAAAGCTATCCAAACCTTGGTTTCATAAATATTTAGATTGAAGTATTCTTTGATTCTCTTCACTAATTCTTGCTTTATCATCATGAAGGGACAACAATCAGAGGGTATTTAAAGTTTTTGGTTTGTTGTAACTAATGGATGACAAAGGGGGAAATGTTTAAATAGGGTGTGTTTGTGGTTGAGATATGGAACTCAGAATGGGTTTTTTGAGCAGAGAGGATGAAGAAAAAGAGAAGATGACAACTCTAGAGCAAACTGTCGGAGCACGTTTTATAGAGAGAGAGAGCCTTTTCCAAATGACGTTGGAAAACTAAGGCAGTTGTATGTTCATAGTGGTACGTTGTATGGGGTCTATAGGGGTATTAATGAAAAGGGGTTTGGAGTTTTGCATCCACATGTTGTTTTTGAACCTGTGAATCCTTTAGCTGTTAAAAGAGATGAAATGGAGTATGAATGTGTCTGGGAAACTTCTGTTCCTAAAAGATTCTTAGCTAATTCAATAATAAGTATTGACGTGTTAATCCATGGGTTGCTAAAAAAGATGGTTCCTAATCTAGCTGATAAAGATTTAAAACAATACCTAGAACAATAACCTAGCAACACCTAATCCGACAAAGCATCCTATTGTTATAAAAGGCATGGCAGGATAGAACTTTCCTTTTTCTGATAGGTAGAATAATCCTGCTAGAGCAATGGTTGCTCCGAGTGTGATTAAAAGAGCTGGGATTAAGCCCATCTGGATTAGGACAATTCCTGCGAGGATAATTGGAAACACGACATCGCCTCCGCCGAGAATCGCGACCCCTACTTTTATTTTCTTTTCTTTCTGTTTTTTAGACTTGAATTTCGCTGCTTTTTTAAGTATCTGTTTTTGCCTCTTGCCTAGGTAAGGAACAAAAAAACCTGTGAAAACCTTTAACTTTTGAATTTGGTATTGGGCCATTTTTTGCATAAAGCCAGAGTGCCATACAGCATACATATCGTAGAGAGATATTAAAATAAAAATTATGACAATTGCTAACAACGGTGCCTTTGTCCAAGACAGCAGCATAATAACAAAGATTGCTCCTATGCCTGGATAGACTAAAAGTTCTGTTAGATTGTGCACGATTAAATTTCTCTTGAAAATTTTATAAAATGCCAAAGGCAAAGCGATAACAAGTGAAAGCAGAGATGCGTATTGTATTTTTAATAAAACAGCATTAATTGTTATACCCATGGCAAGCGATACAACTACAAAAAACCACAATCTGAGAAATGTTTCTGCTTTATATTTTGTTAAAACTAACATTAAAATTACGACAACTGAAAAAGCTATTGCAAAGCTCAAAACTAAATCCCATGCAGACCTTGGTTCAATGTCTTCTGGCGGCTCCATGCCGTAGGGCAAGACCGCGGTGTCTGGTGCATATTTACTAACTACAAATATTCCAAGCAGTTGAGCTAGGAGGAACATCGCCAATAACAAGAAAGTTATTTTCAAAGAATGTTTCATGGCTGGAAAAAGGAAGGGGGGTTTAAAAAGATTCCTTTGGAATCTTTAACTTTCGTTTCTAACGAAACTTCAAGTTTAATTGTTTCTTGAATATTATTTTAACCTAATTGTCTCTAAATTCTTTGGAACTGTTGTTTCGATTTTATTAGAACGATAAATAGTTGAAGCGAGGTCAAGAGATTTGGAAATTTCTCCGTGGTTTATTATTATTTTCTTTGGCCTTGGACTCATTCTGTTTACGTATTGTAGCAATTCATTTCTGCTAGAGTGAGGAGACAAACCATACATTGTTTCGACCCTTAAATTGACTTTTATTGTTTCATTTCCATAATCTGGTCCCATGTTTACCTCTTTTGCCCCTTCCTTTACTTCCCTTCCGAGAGAACCCACGCCCTGATAACAACCAAAAATTATCGAATTGTTTGGGTTATCTGCAAGGTGTCTGAAATATTCTCTCGATGCACCACCCATAAGCATCCCGTGAGTTGATATGATTATGCAAGAGCCTCCCTCCAACGCTTCTTTCCTTTCTACTGCGGAACCTACTCTCTTGAAGATGTCTGAGAGGAATGGGTTGTTATCTTGGAATATTTGGTTTCGCACATTGGCTGAAAGAAAATCAGGATATGCCGTGTGAATTGCATTTATATCCCATATCATCCCATCAACGTAGACTGGAATTTTAGGCAGTTTGCCTGTGCGGATTGCTTCTTCAACCCTTAACATTGTTTCTTGAGCGTGGCCCAATCCTAATTCGGGAATTAAGACCTTTCCTTTTTTTGTTAGGGTGTCTTGAATTATCCCCATAAATCTTTCTTCTACTTCTCTCATTGGAGGTAAAACATCGTTCTTGCTTCCATAAGTTGATTCTAATTGGAGGGTTTCAATTCTTGGAAATCGGTTTGTTGCAGCGTCCAATAAACGAGTTCTTGCATATTTTGTGTCTCCTGTATAGACAAAGTTATGCAAGCCGTTTCCAATGTTGATATGGACTAAAGAAGAGCCTAAAACATGACCTGCGTTATAAAGAGTTATCCTGATATCTGAAGTGATGTCTGTAACCTCTCCATAACCCAAGCAAATGGAATGCCTAACCATCTCCTTTATGTGCTCTGCCTTGTAAAGCGGGAACTGGGCTTTTTTATATGCAACACCTATCAAATCAAGCTGCGACAAGGAAGAAATATCTCGTGTTGGAGCTGTCATATATGTTGGTCCTTTATATCCCATCTTATACAAGTAAGGAACTAAACCAACATGGTCAAGATGTGCGTGAGAAATAATTATTGCGTCAATCGTATTTAAGTCTCCAATTTCTGAGACATCCAAGTAAGGGTATTTTTCTGGGCCTTCTGAGATTGCAGGATTGATGCCGCAATCGAGCAAGATTTTAGAATTGGGTGTATGGAGCAACAAACAAGAACGGCCAACTTGTCCTCCAGAACCGAGAAATGTCAACCTTACCCACATCTCTTTTTTTTCAGGATTCCAATCATTATAGATTTTCCTTCCAATATCGTTTAAAAATTTTTTTCTGTAGGTGTTGTTGGCATATAAAACTGAACGAATTTTTTCAGTTATTTTTGAAGGGATTGCAGGACTTCTTTGAACAACTGGCAGCCAAAATGTTGATTTTTTTATATCATTTAAAATCGCACCTTGTTTTCCGATTACAAGGCCTGGTTTTTTTGCTTCAATTATGACTGCGCTTCTTTGTACGTCAAAGATGATATTAATTATTTCTGCTTCTTCTTGGACTAGTGCCCTTATGGTTTTTTCAGTTTCTTCTTCTGAAGCAAGAATTTTTTTGTCTGCTCTCAACTCTATTCGTTTTTTTATTTTGGAAACAACTTCTTTTATTTGACTGTCTCCATTTCTAAAAAAATCCTTGTCTTCTGTGTAGAGGACTATATTTGCTCCTTCAAAAGTTGCGTCGGTAATTACATTTGGAATCTCTTCTTTGATTGTTTTCAAAATGTCTGGCATTTTATCTCCTGTCTGTGGTTACTTATACTGTGGAATAATTTCCTCAGAAACAACGTGTTTTATTCCTTCTTTTGTGATTGTGAAAACATCAATTCCGTTGCCTGAACCTGGATCTCTTTCTATAGAAGATTTAAGGCATTCTGTGGCTAGTTCTGCCCCATCCTTAACAACTATATCTTTCCTATATTGTCTCTCCAATAATCCTAAAATGTAAGGCATTCCTGATGAGAAATTAGCATCATAATCCTCTACTTCTGCTGCAGAACCTGCTGGCTCAATTGTAAATAATGAAGTTTTCCCATCTTCATCAACACCTGCAATTAAAGTTCCTACAACACTCGGAATCATACTCTGAGTTCTTATATTTCTATACGTGGTAATTGCGAGCAAGTTTGCTGCTTCTTTTACACTTGGTCTAGACTTTGTCTTTAACTCTTTTAGTCTTAACTCTGCTGCAAGAACTTTATTGGTTAATTCAATATCTGAAACGCTTCCAGTGTGGGCTGCAGCGATGAATTCTGTCACTTTTCTTAATTTCAATTTATTTTTCTTCATGACTATTGACATTTCTGCTCCGCCAGCAGTTGAACGCCTATCTGCCCCTAGAACAACACCATCTTTGCATACAATTCCGACTATGCTTGTACCTGATTTTAAGATGCTTTTTGAAATTTCAGAGTTCATTGTGTCCATAGTATTCAAGAACCAATTATACTCAAAAAATATCCTCAGAGTATTTAAAGATTTCGGCACAAGGTTTAAATTTGGTAAAAATCAATTATTTGTATGAAAGAAAAAGAAAAGAAGAAAAAGGTTGAAGAAGAGGAAGAAAAGGAAGGTTCTGAAGAGGAAGAAACTGACGATGTTGATGAAAAAGATCCGAAATTTCTCCTGGATTAATCTGTTTCTTGAATAGGTGTTTGAACTATTTGTTCTACGAAGGAAGTGTCTCCTTCTTTAGACACTTTCAACACGTTGTCCACAAACCCCTCTATTTTTTGTTCGTGGCTTACAATTATAAGCTGTTCGGCGTTTAATTCTTCAAGTATGTCTCTGATTTTATTGATTTGGGTCTCTGAAAAACCATCTGTTGGTTCATCCAGAATTATTAACCCCTTTGTCTTTATTTTGCTCATTAAAGAATTGATTGTCTGGTTTAAGGCGAGTCGGTAGGCAAGAGCTACTGCTGTTCTTTCTCCACCAGACAGATAACCATATTCCATTTCTGTTTCTCTTTGCAAGATTATTGGAGTAAAACTCTCGTCTATTTGAGAATCTAAAGAACCTTCTTGAACAAGCATCAAAAACCATTTTCTGAACAGACCAGAAAATTCGTTTCTCAATTTTAGGAGAATGTTGTGTTCAGTTAAATCAATTAAATTTAGAAATTTAGAAGAAAGCCAGTCTATCATCTCGTTTAATCTGTAAAGCTGTTTTTTAGATTCTTCTTTTTTCCTTGTAGCTTCTTCAAAAAGAGAAATCTCTTTATGAGACAATTCTAGTTCTTTTTCTAGTTCTGCTATCGTGATTTCCACTTTTCTTTCTTCTAAAGCTGCTTGTTTTAATTCCAATTCCTTTTTCTCAAAGTGGGTTTCAAAAGGAGAATATCTCAAAATTTTTTCTTTTAAATCGTCTATGCGCTTTGTAAGAAAGACTTGGTCTTCTTCAATGATTCTTTTTTGTTTTTCTAAATCAAATAGTTTGTTTTTTGATTTTTCTAAATGCTCTACTCTTGACTTGAGAATTTCCAATTTAATCTTATTTTCTTCTAATTCGTTGATTTCTTGTTTTTGTCTTTCAATTTTTTTAGAAAGTTCTTTTCTTTGCAATTCTAATTCTTCCACGTTTCTTTTTATCTCGGAAAGTTTGTTTTCTGTTTCGTTTAAGATGTTGTGTTTATGATGGCTTGGAACATCCTGGAGGCAGGTGGGGCATATATCTATTTTGAAGATTCGCTCTTTTTTAGATAAAATCTCTTTTTTTTGTTGTTCAAAGAAGTTGCATTTTGTTATTATGTTTATGTTCTCAGAATTTATGCCTTCAAATATGCTTTTTTTTGTTTTTATTTCGTTAAGGAGTTTCGTGTATACCTCCTCATTGAAAGGTTTTGCTTCAGATATTGTCTGCTTAAGTTCTTGTTCTTCCTTTAGCAATGAATCCAAAAATTCTCTTTTTGTTGAAATTAAAATTCTTGTTTTTTCTATCTCTCTTTCAAAAACTCTTTTTTCTTCTATCTTTTCTTCTAATCCTCTTAGTTCTGTTTCTAATAATTCTTTTGTCCTTGTCCTTTCGCCTAGTTCTAACTTGCGCACAAGTAGTTTATCTTTTAGAATTTTCAAACTAGATTTTCTTAACTCAATGTTCTCTTTATCTTTTTCTAAAGTAGATATCTCTCCTAGCAAAATCTTAGAATCGCTTTTCAAATCAGATAGGAGAATTGAAAGATTGTTTTTTATTTGCTTGTACTTGTCTATTCCAAAAACATGCCTTAAGATATTAACCCTTGTTTCTGAATCTTCTAAAATTATCTGTTTCATCTGCTCCTGTGCCGTGTGAACTGTGTAACGATAAAGAACATTGTTCTTTTTTACAAATTCAGGAGGGTAACCCAAGAGTTCTACGATCTTTGATTTAATTTCAGTTATAGAAGATTCTCTCTTTTCGTTGTTTATTGTTATTGATGCGTACTCATTGCTCACACCCTTAAGTGTTCTTTTTAATTTCCTTTCTATTGTCATTGCTTTTCCTGCTATTTCAAAGTCTAATGTTACTTCTCCAATTTGCTCGTTGTTTCTTAATAGAGAAGCGCCTTTCTGTCCTGGTTGTAATCCGAAAAGGGCATATTCAATTGCTAAAAGTATTGATGTCTTTCCAGAGCCTATATCTCCTGCAAGCAAAAGTGACCCCTCTGGAAACACTACCTCTTGATTCTTATAAGATCTTATGTTTATCAGTTTAATTTTTTTGAATTTCATGTTCATACATCATTAAAATTTTTTTTGTCTCTGAAAGTAAACGGTCTTCGAAAGTTGAAGATTTCTCATCTTCTAGTTTCTCCACTTGAAGCGCCCGCATAAGAGTATGTATTAATATGTTAAACTTCCCAGGGTTTTTCTCTTCAAATTGTTTTATTATTTCATCCTCGATGTTTTCTGAATCTAAGATGTGTATCTCCATTTCTGATTCTGCCATGTGCAGCTTTGACGTGCTTCTTAACAACACAAGGGCTCCTCTTTTTTTTACATGAGATTCGATTTTCTGAAAGTCTATGTCTGAAATCTTCCCTTTTTCCAGAATTCCATAAACCCTTACTATCACTATTTTTCCAGTTATTTCTTTTTCCTGAAGCAAATTAATTATTTTTTCTGTTGAGTCAAGTGCATTGTTGGTTTCTAAATGGATTGAAACAATGTCTGCAAGCTTTATTTCCTCTTTTGTTATGCGCCCATTATCATAAAAATAAAACGACCCTGCTTTTAATCCCTCTAGTTCTGAAAGGTTGTTGGGAAACGTCGGCCCAGAGTAAATTCTTCTATTCTTATTATACACTATGTGAAGATGTGCAAGCGCCAAATAATCTACATCTGGGAGGTTTTTTTCATCTATTGACTTCATTGGAATGTCACCTATGGCATCTTTCAATGTTGTATGAAGCATTAAAATTTTGAATAATCCTGGAGAATCTTGTAATTTTATTCTTTCTATATCTTCAACTTCTAAACCTGATTTTTTTCCAGGGTAGCCGTAAATTGCAATGTTTTTGTAGATTGTTGGTTCTAAAATTATTTTTCTATCTCTTTCTTCGTAAATTGAAACATTTTTGCAAAAACCTGCTTTTTCAAGAACGTCAAGAAAAGTTTTTCCAGAGACAGAATAATCATGACTGCCGGCGATTAAAAAAACAGGTATCTCTGCTTCTTTTAATTTTTTAAACTCTCCAAACGTGTCTTTAAGGGTTTCTATTGGGGGATAAGCTGAATCAAACAAGTCACCTGCAATTAAAATAAATTCTACTTTTTCTTTTATACACCTTTTCAAAGCTTCTTGAAAACTTTTGAAATTTAATTCTTTTAGTTCTGGCTGTCTCCAGCCACCTAAATGACAGTCTCCTAAATGAGCGAATTTCATGAAGATAAAATTAGGAGATGTTATATAAAGATTTATGAGGTAAGTTTTTGTGTTTTGTTATTTGGAGATTTTTACATTAAAGAGAAAGATTAATCAAAAATTATAGTGTGTTTAAGTAGGAGACAGATTGGCACAAACAACTGGTTGAGTTGTTATTGCGTTTTCACAGGGAACAAGATTTCCTTCTGCAAAAATTGCTGGTTGTATTTCTAAGACATAGTTTTCTACTTCTTCTTCTAACCGGTTAGTTAGAGAGTATGTTTTTTGGGTTGTTGACTGGTCCGGAGCAAGAGGGGAATTATCTCCTGGACCTTTTAATTCCATTTCTTCTCCCTCATTGATTTGTTGTCTTACTATCCTTCCTTCTGCTGCAAATCTTAAAAAAACACCAGATACATTAAATAATCCTCTGTTTGTTAGATTGATTGTTAATGCCTGTCCTTGTAAATTGCAAGAGTAGCTGTCAACAACCAAATATATATCTTCGGAGCATTCTGCTCTAATAGAAGGAAGATAAAATTTTAAAAAAGAATAAACCATGGCGCTGAGAGTAATGGTGATTACTACCAACAGCACATAAGAAATCATTAGACTTAAACCTCTTTTACTTTTCTTCATTTTGTTTTTTATTCATCTTCATATTTAAAACTGTTTAATTAAGGAACGTTTGGCTCAGAGGCTGCGACATATCTTTCGCTTTGTCTTTCTCGTTGTAATATCACAAAAAAAGTCTGGCCTGGTTTAATCTTAAAAGTGTGTTGGATGCCTTCTCCAAGGATCAAGGTTATAGTTTCCTCTCCTTGCGGATTAAATGTAGTGTTATATCTTCTAGTTTCTGTTTCATAAAATCCGGGGTCTGTATTTCCAATACCCAGGCTCACGCTTCCTGTATTTTCTGTTGTGTAAAAAACAGCAAACATTTCTGTTTTGTCTCCGTAGATTATGAGAAGGTCTGCTCCAGGGTTTACTTGTGCATAATAATCTGTTAAGTTTTCTATGTTGCTATTTCGTTCTTCTTTTATCAATGCGTTAAAAATCCCGCTGTCTATTATATTTCCTGATTCATAATTTATTTCCTTGGAGAGGTCGTAAATCAAGGAGTCTTCTCTTGGTGTTTCAACAGTTGTATAGAGAGTCACAAGCCCAATCATCACTGCTATTATTGCTATTGCTGCGATGAGAAAGAACTGGGCTTTTTTGTTCATTTGGTTGAGAAGGGGACTGGGTATTTAGGGGTTTTGGTTAAGTTGGAGCAGATAATAATTTGTTAAATGCCCTAGCTTGTTCTTCTTCCTCGCTTAACCTTGTTACTCTTCCTTGTTTGTTTTTCTCATCAGATTTTGAGACGCGATACCATCTCAATCCTCGCAAGAAAGTCCTTTTTCTTTCAACAACTGTGCCAGGACTATAAGGCCTAAAACTTTTTACTGTGTCTTCAACCCCTCCGTCTCGACCTATTAGTTCAAATTGATATCTTCTTAAGAACATGAAAATGCAACCTTTAACTATTATTTAAGTTTTAGGTATTCTGTGAAAAAGTGGCACGGACAGGGAACTAGCTCAGCATCGAACGAGAAGCTACCTCGTGTCCTCCTCAGCTTTGCGACCCTACAAGCATCATACTTCCCACTTAGGGCTGCTCCGATCAAGGCCTGACCCGGTTCATAAGAGTACGATCGAGCAGGACAAAGCCTCAACGTTAGACGCAAGACTCCGCGTTTTCAGCATCACGCGTTCCTTTAAGTCCACCATAAAGCCCGTTTGTGAATGGCGCAGGGCTAACACGCCGACTCGTCCGCACCAGAAATAGCAATTAGAGAGAGTTTTTAAGGTTAACTACTTAGAAAATTAATAAATTAATCGAGAAATTCGGACCTGCTTGATGGGCTTGGATCATATTTGTGTGGTTCGTTTTCGTCGAAAAGGTAGGGGGTTGGGGTGATTTGACTTATTTGAGCTTGTGTGTTTTCGGAGGCTCCTATGCCCTTGCATGGAGTATCTCCAGAAAGTCTTAAAAAATTTAATCCTGCAAACATGATTATTGTTGTAAGCCCTACCTGAATTGGCCTACTAAGGTAGCTTCTGTCTTTATGATTCCTGAGAGCCTCAAAGTCTCTTCTTACCTGTTCTTCCATGAATATTTCAAAAACCGAGCATATTTAAACTTTTCTAAATGTTTACATTGTGTAGTGTCCGCTATTAATGTTACCTTGTGGTTCTAAGTTGTTCATCATTTTTATTTCTTTCTCATCTTTTCTAGGAAAGCCTGATGTGGGGTTCGGAGTTTACCATTGGTCAAACCAGAAT
>Ga0180007_10001939_pt1 | contig 25869 bp, 20 predicted proteins | sample MM_PC_MetaG_FD_121122 | JGI IMG/M metagenome (GOLD analysis project Ga0180007, IMG submission 121122) | Groundwater microbial communities from the Aspo Hard Rock Laboratory (HRL) deep subsurface site, Sweden - MM_PC_MetaG | ecosystem: Environmental > Aquatic > Deep subsurface > Groundwater... | reverse complement strand
CGGCCTGCTCTGATACACCACGCACAGCCGATCAACCAGCAATGGGCATGAGGAACCCGCGGCCTGAGACTGTATCTTCTTTTTTACCTGCTCATCAAGCCGGCCGATCGCCTGCCGGAGCAGCGCCGCCTCAAGGGGCAGCACCGACGAGATGGTGCAGCACGTCGAGCAACCGGGCGAGCAGCGCAGTCGGCCACCATACAGCTCTGCTGTCTTTTTTATCTCTCCGTCAATCCTGCCCACAAGATCACGGTATTCCTGCATAAAATCCCGGTCAACCATTTCCTTTTCCCCTTAATCATTCCTATCTCTTAGCTCTGCATCATAAGGCAACAGCCATACCGGCAGATGCTGCAACAGGCATATTGTAACAGACGCGGGAAAAAAATTCTTTGCTCTTCAGCATGAGAAAGAGTTAATCACCCGCTTAGCAGATAGAAATATTAATACTGACGCTAATTGCTATTCCCTGACAACTCTGGTAATAAATCTTTATTCTCCAGATAATCCATACAAGCAGTTTCCTGCGCAGAGACCTGTTCTTTTTTTGAGGATTTCCCATGCCCCAGATAGTTACCTTCATCGGCTGGCACAACAGCGGCAAAACCACCCTGGCAACCCAGGTGGTGAGCCACCTGAAAGAATCCGGCTACCGGGTGGCAGTTATTAAATCAAGCAAGGAAACCGGCCTCAGATTTGACAAACCTGGAACCGATACGGACAAACACCGGCAGGCGGGCGCTGATTCCATCCTCTTTGTCGCCCCTGACCAGATGGTGCTGATGACGCACAACAACAATCTGTCGCTCAACGCCCTTGCCCTTCGCTATTTCCCCGATGTTGACATCGTCATCGGCGAAGGGTTCAAAACGGCCGTCAATGTCGCCAAAATCGAGGTGATCCGGGACGCCGGAGAGTTGCTGCGAAACAAGGTGACCGGTGTTATCGCAGTAGCCACCGACCAGAATATTGCCGGCGACTACATTTTCCGCCTGGATGAGAGCCGCAAAATCTCCTCTTTTATTGAAAAACGCTTCCTGCTGGATGCCGAAAAGGCGGCGGGAAAGGTCTCCCTGCTGGTTAATGGCGCCACGATTTCCCTCACGGAATCCGACCAGGACACCCTGGCCGAAACAGTCAGCGCTTTTGTTAAATCCCTCAAGGTCCCTGACGAGGCACAGGAGATCGAACTGCACATCAAACTCAAGAGGCCATAATCGCCTTTCAGCACAATGGCACGATAGATCTCACGCTGACCTAATGGCAAAAATAATAGAAAAGAAAGACAGAGCCGGGTATAAAAAATACTCGCATGAAGAAATTACTGTCGGCGCCGGAGTCCGTTCTGGTGGAAAAAATATTGAAGCGGGAGGCAATCATGGCGGCAGAAGAGAAATACGGATTTGAGGATGAATATTCCGACAAAGGTTTCTGGGGCAAGGTCATTACCTTTGCCAGGACGGCAGGAAGAGAGGTCGTTGAAAAGGCCCTGTGGCTTTATTTTGCAGCGCAGAATCCTGCCACGCCGGCCTGGGCCAGAAGTATCATCTACGGCGCACTCGGTTACTTCATTATCCCGCTTGACGCCATCGCCGACTTTACCCCCCTTGTCGGCTATACCGATGACCTCGGGGTACTGACGGCCGCGGTTGTAACGGTAGCCCTTTTCATCAACAAAGAAGTCAAGGAAAAAGCCGCCCGAAAACTGAAAGAGTGGTTCGGCCACTGACAAACAGGAAAGAGTTATATCAATCACTGAGGGCTTACCCAGGTAATTTCTGAAAAATGTTAAAAGGCCACTTTCCTGCACTTGACCTTGCCCACCACCTCTGGACGGAGAAAAACCGTATGCAGACCTGGGAGACCTGCGCCAGGCAATCCACCACGGCGCGGTCAAACGCATCCGCCCCAAGGTCATGACGATCTCGGTCATCATTGCCGGTCTGCTGCCCATCATGTGAAGCCATGGCACCAGGGCCGATGTCATGAAGCGCATCGCCGCCCCCATGGTCGGCGGGGTCGTCACCTCCTGGGTCATGGAGCTGTTGGTCTACCCGGTTATCTATTTTCTCTGGCGGGACAGAAAACTCTCGCGCAGCGCGCTGCCCATCGCCGGGGATGATATTGCTGAGGAATAAACAGATGAAAAAACCAAGTCAGTCAACAACAAACAAAAGGAGAACCATCTTATGTTAAAACGTTCTTTAGTCAATGTGGCCCTTTCCCTTGCCCTGACCGTTTCCTGGCCGCTGATGGCCGCAGCAGCCGACCACACCGGAATGGCAGGCACGGTAGAGAGGACCAAGGTTCCTCACAAAAAAACAAGTTCGCTGGATGCACAAACCGTTGACGGTATCAAGGCATCAGCGCAACTCAATGACGTGCGGGAAGCCATGGCTAAGGCCGGCAAGGAGGAGACCCACCATCTGCTGGTGTTCTTTACCAATCAGGCAGGGGCCGCAATTAAAAGCGATGTCGTCGCCGTCAAGGTGACCTCCCCTGACGGGATCGAAGGGCAGGCTTTGCCCCTGCACGGAATGGGCTTGCATTATGGTGTCGATCTGAAATTGGCCCAGCCCGGCACCTACCAATTTGCCGTGGGGACTCAATTTAGCGATGGAAAGAAGAGGCAGTTTGTTTTCTCGACCGCAGTAAAGTAACAGGATAAGCAACTCAAGGCTCTTTAAGTACTTCAGCCACTCTTCATATCGCAGATCATCATCTTTATATATTTTGCACAATTATTTTAAGCGATGTAAAATGGAACCTTCCGCGGCTTGACATGGTCTTATTTTTTAGCAGTCACCACAGGGCAAAACTGCCCCTTGAGGAGGACGAAAATGAATTGGACAAAAATGACGATGACGGTTGTGGTTTTTCTGCTGGGACTCAGCATGACCCAAGTTGCCTGGGCTCATCGGCGCAGCCACGGATGGCACGGCAATGTCGGGATCTACATTGCCCCGCCCATGTTGGGCTGGAGGTATTACCCCCCGCCCTATTATTACCCGCCGCCCTATTACTACCCGCCGCCCGCACCCGTTTACGTACAGCCTCCACCGCCTGCGGTCTATATGGAACAGCCCCCGACTGAGCCGGTCGCACCACCGCAAAGCTACTGGTACTACTGCACCAATCCGGAGGGATACTATCCCACTGTCAAAGAGTGCCCGGGGGGATGGTTGAAGGTTCTTCCCCAAACGCAACAGAATCCTTGATCATGGAGGGAAAAAACATGACCTCCGCGACTTGCAAGTGGCTTCTGCTTTCCATGCTGCTCCTCCTTCTGGGGGGTTGCGCCACCATGCCCACCGGACCGTCGGTGATGGTGTATCCGGGAACAGGAAAAAGTTTTGATCAGTTCCGCTACGACGACATGACCTGCAGACAGTATGCACTTGACTATGTAGGCGGCACCTCCCCCAGCCAGAGCGCCACCCAGAGCGGCGTAGCCAGCGCCGTAACCGGTACCGCGGTAGGTGCTGCGGCCGGAGCATTGATAGGAGGGGAAGAAGGTGCCGCCGTCGGCGCCGGCACAGGTCTGCTTGTCGGGACCATGGCCGGCAGCGAGACAGCGCAAACCTCCGCCTATTATAGCCAGCAGCGGTATGATAACGCTTACATCCAGTGCATGTATGCCAACGGCCACCTTGTTCCCATGTCCGGCCATGTATACAAGAATACATGGCGGAGGTCGGGAGGAACACAAGCAACGCCCTCACCGGCACCGGCTTCCCCTCCGCCGCCTGGGGTTAAAATTCCACCGCCTCCGCCTGGCCCGCCACCGCCACCGCCACCGGGGATGTGACCGCAGCGGAGTTATAATTGCCGTTGATATGGGCAAATCGAGTAGGGTGAGGTGAGCAGATCACTCTCACATCATCCCTCTCACAGAACCGTACGTACGGGCCTCGTATACGGCTCCTGTTTATTTTCCTTCGTTGTAGCAACGAAACAGGAATCCTTTAATTACATCTCACATTTCCTGCGTCCTTCTTGCCTCGCTTCCCCATAAGAAATCCGGCTCTTCACAAGATGTTGACTGCCTTCTATCCTCAAGGGCAATGTACAGCCAAGTTATCCTGCTACTCCGTTGAACGGCCAGAATCAGCAGAGGACCTTTCACGGTATACCGCTGATAACGTGCCTCGCCTCGTCAGGCGACTTGTGCTCAATTCGTATAGGCCAGCAAGTTTTAAAGAACCTTCAAATAAACTTCATCCCTTCGCAACTGATACGGCTTTTGGCGCGCACCAGCTCCCCGCGGACTGGACCGCCGGGTCATTCCGGTTTTCCCCTCCACTCTGTTACCAGGCTTCACAGGCCGGAATTTCAACACTACTACGGAATCATCTGCCACCTCACATCGCTTCGGTCAGTCTCGGGTTGCCCCTTGAACTTCCCTATCCCTGCCTCCTTCAGGTCTTACGGGAACGATATCAGGCTTCCTCGGTTAAGGCGTGCTCCCTGTGAACAATCCCCATCCTCAATCACGTTGCGGGGCTGACCAGGTATCGGGCTTCACGCTATTTTGCACGTTTACCCACCCGCACCGCCGAATCAGGTTCGCTTGCGCTATGTACTGTTCACTTCCTATCGCTTCCTTCAGACCCTGCCGTTGCCAGCAACGCCCTTGCGATTCGGATTGTCTTCCCCCTGGTCGGGGTGACGCCTGCTTACCGCAGGCTGGGTTTGCCCGCCATGCCGGGCAAACAAAAAAGGCCATTTCTCATGTGAGAAATGGCCTTACTATTATCTGGCTCCCCGATTCAGTTAACGATGGGCACAGGTGGAAAGAGAGCGTGCAAATCCCCTGAGAATTTCCGCAAACAAACCATACTGTCGAGGGAAGCTGCAACGCAAACATGCGGGGCTACCCATACGCCCAAACAGATATTTATTCAGCGAATTGATACATCTTAGAAGAATGATTTTTAACATTACAAAGTGACATTTACAGCAAGCAGTGACCACCTTTGGGCGGTTGCCTGGCTTTTTTGGTCGGGTGCCCCTTAATAAAAGTTGCTTTTAGATCAACTTTTGTTTTATTCTGATAGCATGAAATTTGACCCGGCAGAAGAAATTGACAATGAGAAAGCGCACGCCATAATCCGTGAGATTGTGACGGGCGGGGAATTTATTGTCAGCAACCATGCCAAAGCCAGAATGATGGAACGCGGTTATTCAACACATGACGTTGCACATATTCTGATCCGGGGAAAAATCACAAGCAAAGAATTCAAGGACAATACAAACAATTGGGCCTACGATAAAAGGCGATGATCTTGAAGGTGATGAAGGCGGGGTTGTCACTGTCATTATCAGCCGTCAGGCTTGCGTCATAATAACCGTTTTGAGCTAAAAGGTGGGCACGATGAATAAATGCTATTCATGCGGCGGAGAAATTAAGGTAATCAAAGACAAGCCATATCATTACAATGAGTGCGGGCTTGATGTTGTTTTGTGCGGCATTACGCAATATGCTTGCCCGTCATGCGGCGAAGAATACGCTTCCATCCCGAACATTCAAAAGCTTCACAGGCTCATTGGGGCGTATATCTGCCAAAAAAGGAAAGCACTGCTGAAGCCGGAAGAGATTAAATTTCTTAGAAAAGATTTGCACCTGATGGCAAAAGAACTGGCTACCATGCTGGGCGTAACCGTTTCCACGGTGTCGAGATGGGAGAACGGAAAAAAAGAAATAGGCGAAGCATATGACCGGCTGTTGAGATCGGTTTACATGATGTATGCCTCTGAGCAGGCAAACCATATGATTTGTGGCGGTGTCCTGAATATGTTCAAGGAGTTGCCGGCAAAGCGAAAGAAAATTGAACACCCGAAAGAGCTTGTTCTCAATCCTCAAGAATGGTTGAATTGTCTGCCTGATTGCTGCCCGACTTGATTTGCTGAATATTAACGGTTCTTTTCAAGAAGCGGCATCCACGGTGAGTGGTGCCGCTTTATTTGTGCCTTGAAGAAAAATCTTCTCTCCCTTTTGTCACCTAATGGGTGAATTTCCAAAAAGGCAATAAAAAAAGGAGTTGCGGTACTTACCGTAACTCCTTGATATTTTATGGCTCCCCGGGACGGATTCGAACCGCCGACAAGGTGGTTAACAGCCACCTGCTCTACCGACTGAGCTACCGGGGATTAGTTGGTGCCCTTACGAAGCGGCAAATATAGCAACTTGATTTTCAGCCGTCAACAATTTTAAATAATAAAATTTCACATTTTGCCAGTTATTCTGCTTATACGTTTGATTTCTTCTTGACGGTTGCGCTACATAATGCTAATTGGTTTTTCTCATTTATTTTTACGTCGGGGCGTGGCGCAGCCTGGCTAGCGCGCCTGCCTTGGGAGCAGGAGGTCGGAGGTTCAAATCCTCTCGCCCCGACCATTAATAGATAAAATTTCAGCGAGTTATGGATTTCATGACTCGCTTTTTTTATGGGATTTGACCCAAAAACATCCTCTGTGCCCCCCTGTGTGACACCCACACCTTTACCTTTTACGGCTTTCTCCCGGCGTTGTGCAGAACTCTGCTGATGCTGCAACTTATAAAGCCCCAAGGCAAGCCTATACAACCTCGCCAGTATTCATCGTTCTCAAGCCCCTGTTATTCTACAATCACCTCGCGGCTGCCACAGATAAAAAAACGGAGCAATCTGTAACCTCGATCAGTGACAGAATAGTGTTACTTGGTGGCGGTATCGAGTACCCACCTAACATCTTGAAGGAATTTCTCAAATACTTCTCTGTCATCACGCCGGGTTCCCAATCCATCCGTGTTTCAAGTTACAGATTTATCCTATGGATGCCAATGCAACCGCCGATAAAAATCTGCATAACTAATTGATTTTATAGCACTTCAGACATCACTCCCAAACTGGCACAAATATTGATCCGGATACATAGCAACTTTGGCGTTTTTTTGATGGCATCCTGCCAACCGACAGAAAATTCGACAGGAAATCGAATATGCGGCGTCAAAGACTCAAAGAAATAAAAAGTTCCATGCTCAACGCTGTTCAAGGACCAGGATTCCGCGACACAGAAGTCCAAATAATCCGCGGGAAAGATGAAATGAAAAACAGGAAAAGGAGAACTTGGGATGGCTAACATTATCAAGAAAGCGAAGAGGGAGACGGAAACAATATTCCGGGTGAAGCTTGATCTGAGAAACCTGGAAGCAGGGGAAAAGAGCCCGCCGGTCAAGGCATATCTGTTCAGCCCGTCCGGAGAAATGCTGGATGCCCAGCCGGTCAGCGACAAGGGGACCGCGACCCTGAAAACCGATTACGGTTTCGGCGAGCAGGGCAAGTTTAAAATCACGGTGGGTCCTGAGCTTGAAAAAACCAGTCTGCTGAAAAAAACCAAGGCCCGCAGCACGACCGTGGTGGCTCAGCTAGGCAAGACCGTTGACCTGGGCATCAGCGTCTTCCGGCCGGACTGGGAATGCTGGTTCGGCTATCGCTACGACATTGCCGGTGATGTCAAAAAACGGATCAAGCCCGATGCCGACACCACCATCTACGCGCCGGTCTGCACCTCTATCGTGGAAATATACGAAGTTGATTATATCGGCTACATCCTGCAACTGCCGCCATTGGAGTTGGAGAGATTCAGGGAAGAGCTGATACGCATCCCCGAGGAATTCCCCTTTCCGCCACAACCGTTTCCCGACCCACCATGGCCGTATCTTAAAGAAAAACTCCCGACAAGAGTGGTGGGGGCTGCCACGGCAAAATTGGCACGGGCGTCCCTTGCCGCCGATGTGAGCAAGGCCACGACAACCACCGCAGCAGTATCCGCCGCGAGCCAGCTGTCAACCCAGGTGAGCCTGGTGTCCATAAAAAATCTGCCCACCGAGAGTTTCCGCAAATTCCTGGTGGATAACATCGCGGTATTCAAGCCTTATATCTGCCTCTACCTGCCCGGCCTTTACACCAAATCACTGCTGGCCACGGCCAACACCGATACCAACGGTCATTTCAGCGCCTCCGTTATTTTCTTCTGCATGCCCGAGCAGCCGGATCTCTACTTCAAGGTCAAACAGTGCATCTCGGGCTCCCTCAAGTATGTCTATGCCCCGACGCCGGTGCCCTGCCATACCTACTGGAACCATCCCAGCGGTGAGGAAGTGCACCTGGTGGTGACAAACCCCTTGGCCCGCTGCCACTTTGAAAATCCGCCGGTGGACAAGCCGGGCATCTATGTCATGCCCATCGGCATCGGCAACGACGGCTGGTGGAAGATCCATCAGGGCCATCTCAAACCGCCGACAATTGCCGACGCCAACCAGGGACTGTATCATCCCTCCCCTGGGGTAACCTATGACCCTTATGGCAAGACCCTTGATCTGAACATGCAGTTTCATGATGGTCTGCGTGACCCGGCCGGGCCTAATATCATGTATTACCGCTGGTCCTACCAAAAGCAGGGGGGATCGGGCTGGACCAACATCGATACCCCCATTGTCCATCGCTACCTGGACCAGACCGACCCGCTGCACCCGAAGATCAAAACCTACAAGCTGGGCCCTAACCCCAATCCCAACCCGGCCAGCGATGAAGACAACCTGTTTGAGGTGCCGCCGCCCGAGCTGGACTGGTATGTGGAAAACGACAGGGCAGACCGGCCTTTTGCCAAATGGGACACCACCACCCTGGCCGAAGACCCGGATGATGCGGACGGCAAATACACCTTGAGGCTTGAGATGTTTGACGCGAGCGGCAACAAGGTGACACCGACAGGGGCCGGATTCAAATTTTTCCTGGCCCAGGGATCAATGGTCGATGACGAGTGGCCGGTGGACGATGCGCCCCATGTAGAGCCGGACGGCAGCATCCTTTTCACCGTGCATGTGGACAACTGCGATACCGTAGCCGCCATCGAGTCGGTAGGATTTTCGGGCACCATTCCCAAGGAATGCCAGTTCCTTGAATATACCGATCTGGGTCAGGAGATTGAGGTAAGGTACCAGGCCTATCACCCCAACGGCTTCCTTGACTATTACAACTTATCAATCAACCGGGGCATGTCGGGCTCCCGGCAATCCCCTGATGACTGGTTGAGTGTCACCAATCCTGCCGGTCCGCCCAACACCACTCCGGTTGCCGAAGGGCTCTCCGGGGTGACGGTAGGCGACCTGCTCGACACATACAGCCGTTGCGCCTTTGCGGTCTGGCTGCATACCTATCCCCGCACCCGGGACGGTTATTACCGGATCAGGGAGTATGAGGCTTCGGATGTGGGGGCCTTTGCCCTGGTGGAGAAATAACTGAAGCCTGAAGGCGGGAATTTCATACATTTTTCTGCCGTTTTATTGTACTCTTGTCCTCATTCGATGAGGGCAAGAGAGCTTCAGTTGAGTACAAAGTATTGCAGCGACAAAAAACAAACATTACCAACCCGAAGGGCAGCTCATTGCGATGATGTTTTCCTTAAAGGTCCGACTACCGGAACCTTGGCAAACACCTGCAGCCACATCATCGACACTGGGCCTGCCCTTTCGTTTTTTACAGCTGGAATGAAAATGATCAGACGGTGGCAAGGGGTATTTGAATTTTACCAAGGAGGAGTAGAGATGAGAGGAAAGGCAAAGAGGTTGGCCATTTTTATTTTTGTTGTCAGCACGTTGCTGGCGCCGGTCCTGGCGAGAGCCCAGGTTACGTTTGACCGGATTGTGGTCTTCGGCACCAGTCTGTCGGACCCGGGCAATGCCTATGCCCTGACCGGCTGGCTGTCCAAGCCGCCCTACGACACCCTGGACAGCCTCCTGGTTCCCGACGCGGCCTATGCCCGAGGCGGCCACCATTTCAGCAACGGCGCCACCTGGGTCGAGCAGTACGCCCGTTCGGTGGGTCTGGCCGGCAGTACCCGTCCCGCCTTCCTCACAACGGATGGCCCGGCCGCAAACTTCGCAGTGGGCGGAGCCAGAGCCCGGGAGGACGGTATCAATATGAACCTGTCCAGCCAGGTGCAAGCCTTTTTGGGCCGGTTCCCGGATGCGCCGGCGAACGCTCTTTATGTTGTCGAGATGGGGTCCAATGACATCCGCGATGCACTGGTGGTCGATCCTACCGGTGAACTTGGCGTTCTCGAGGAAGCCCTGACCGCCATCCAAATTGCCATACTGGATCTCTATGATGCCGGGGCGCGGAAATTTCTGGTCCTGAACGGGGCGGATATCAGCCTTACCCCGGCTGTGCGGCAGTTGGACACCCTCATGCAGGCAAATGGTTATATTACCGGCCTCGCGTGGCAGTTAAGTGATGAATTCAATAAAAAGCTTGAAACGCAGTTGGTTTATCTTGAGACAACCCTAATGGATATTGAAATCAGGCGTCTTGATATGTCCAGCAATCTCCAGGATTACGCTGACGATCCGGCCGACTACGGCCTGACCGAGGTTAGCGAGGCCTGCGTTACCCCCGACGTTGCGCCGTTTGCCTGCCGCAACCCGGATGAATATCTCTTCTGGGATGGAGTGCATCCCACCCGGGCGGTTCATGCCATTTTCGCCAGGGAGGCTGCTAGCGTACTGGCAGAGTGAAACAGGGCTCCATGGCAGGGGCGGTTCGCGAACCGCCCCTACGTGTCAAAGGGCAGATATGAAGCCCCCCCCTAAACCAGTTTCTCCAAACCGCTGTACAGAAAATAACAGGCAAATACCACCAGCAGGGAGGCGCAGGTGCCGATCAGTCCCCGGTAGAACCCGTCACTGAAGAAGCGCTTGCCCCTGGCAATGGCAAAGGAGATGAGGGAATACCACAAAAGATCGGCCAGGATATGGCCGGTAAAGAATGCCAGCACCCCCGGTATGCCGAACTTGAAGGAATGGATGATGTAGCCCAGCCCGATTGATGCCCACCAGATGGTCCAGTAGGGATTGGCCAGACTGAACATGATGCCGGCCATGACCAGATTTTGCGTTTTTTCCGTGTGCACATCAAGATCAAGGCGCAGGGTCGGCAGACTTCGCAACATGGAAACAGCCATCCACAAAAGAATCCCGCCGCCGAACAGGGCAATGACGATAAAGACGCCGTCTTGCTCAAAAAAAGGGGCCATGCCGGACAACAGCGCCACCACCAGGACCAGTTCCAGCAGTCCGTGGCCCAGCATCATCAGCGGCCCGGCTGATGCGCCGCGGCGGGAACTCTCACTGATGGTCACGGTCAGCAGAGGCCCGGGCATCAGCGCGCCTGACAGGGCGATCATGAAGGAAGAGGCAAATATGACGGCAAGGCTGGACAGCATAGTTTTTTAACGGTCAGTTGATTCTTTCCTTTATTCACAGCGACTGCGCACGGACTGCATCGCATCCCGCAGATAGGGCGGGATGATGACCCCGGCCCGCTCTGCGTTGTCAAAGGCATGCAGCAGGTCACGGTCGGCGATGCCGGCCTTTTCCCAATAGGTGGCCGGATCTTTGGCAAAATCGGCAATGATCGACAGCACCGCGTCATAATCGCGGACCACGTGGCAGAAGTTGGGCACCCAGGCCGGCGCCAGCCGGACAATGTGGCTGCCGATGGTTTTCAGGCTGGAAGTGGTTCTCAGCTGGGCCAGGGTGGACTCCCAGAGATGGGCGCCGTTTTCCCCCAGCCCGAAGGGATCGACAAAGATATGCGGGGCGGGCAGGCTTTCAAAAAGTTTCAGGTTGGTAATGGCGATCAGCAGCTCTTCAAAGGTGCCCGTGCCGCCGATATTGTAGATCTTGAACAGGGAGGTGCGGTCGAGAATGTTCTGCCGCACGTGTCTGGCTGAATTATTAAAATTGAGCAGGACGGGCGGCCGCAGGTTGGCCCGCTGGCCGATCTTTTCACTGTCGATGCCGATGCCGATGCGCAGAATGCCCTGGTCGGCGGCCGCATCATCAGCGATGCGCATCACCCCCGGTCCGCTGCCGTGACACACGGCGAAACAGCCGCCTATTTCAGGCACTTCAGTAAGCCGGGCAAAAAATTGATGAATCTGTTCGGTGAGCACCTCATCCGTGCCCTCCACATGGGAGCCGAACATGGCGATCATGGTGTGCACATCGGCGATTTTCTCCTTGCCTTCCCGGGTCATCCAGAAACCGCGGTGAAACTCCCGCACATGCCTCTCTCCTCCCTCGCCGACAACCATGTAAAAACGGGCCATTTCCCGGCTCGACAGATCGCAGAAGGTTTCAAAGGTGGTCTGGCCGAAATAAATGTTGTGCCGGGCAGCCTGCGGTTGTTCATGAATTCCGGTATCCTGGGTTTCACTCGGCCTGATGCTGCGCCCGATAAAGACACCGACATTATTGCGTTTCAGAACACGGAGCGTATCGGTCAGCGGAAATTCGTGGGAAATGAACACCTTGCGCAGATTCTGGGATCCGCCCACCAGTTCCAGATTGTCCACAAAGTCTCGCAGTTCCGGGGTGATCTGCTCGCCGCGGTGCACTCCGGAGGTGATCGTACCGCGCACCGCCTCATAGACAATGCGATTCTGGGCGGTTTCATGCCACTCGCTTTCCAGCAGCTCCCGCTGGATATCAATACACTTGCTGCGGGTGAGAATGCGGCCGTAATTGCCCCGTTCGGTGGGAACAGAGCTGAGGCTGTCAAACAAGGCATCACAGACATTGATATCAAAGATGTTGGTGGCATCGGCAAAATCAACCCCATCCTGCATGATTTTCCGAGCCCGGCTGCCTGACAGCAGGCGGGTAGCCACCCTCGCCGTTGCCAGATCGGCCGGAAAGAGCCGGAGACGCACCTGCAGATCATGGGTGGCTACTGCCCGGTCGCTGCCGTTGTATAGTTCAACCTGGCGGGGAATGTTGATGCCGCTGGTGCGCACCGCATCGAGCAGGCGGGCGGCCAGGTGAAAAACTCCCGCCTCGTTGAGCTCCCTTTCGATCAGGGCACTGTAGGGTCCCAGGGAAATGCGCCTGGCGCCACAGAGAAAATCTCCCGGCTCAAAGAAAGTAGGCAGGCCGCTGTGGGAATAATACTGGATCAGGCCGAGCCCCTGTTTGCTCTCGTAGAGAACGATCTGGCCATTCTGGCCCGCGGTGAGCAGGGTGTTGCAAAGCAGGTATCTGATATTATCCAGAGGAATGGTTACCACGCCGTCCCCGTCGATTTTGGATTTGGGCGTCAGCAGGATATGGTTATCGGCCACGGCCTCCTCAATGGCCTCACGGGACAGGGGCGGAGCCATGGGGACAAAGAGCCGGCCGATGGTCAGCCGCCTGTTGCCCTCCGTCATGGCCTTGATCTCGGAAAACAGGGTGTCGGGAATATTGGGATTGAGCGAGGTGAGCTGGACGGGCAGATCGATGCGCTTGCGCTTGGTGTCGATTTCCGGCAGGCCTTCGCCGAAATCAACATCAAGGCCGATCTGGGAATGGCCGCTCCTGCCGATCAGGCAACAGTGCTGCCGGAGGAGCCCGGCGGCGGCGAAATCCCCGATAACGCCCCGCAGGGTGTCGCTGGTTTCCTCCAGACGCATGATCCCGGCAAGCTTCGGCACTCCGAGTTCTTCGTCAATAGTGGGTTCCGTTTTCTGATCGACCAGCAGATAACCATCTTCCGTAAGAAGGGGGGGGCGCTTCATATGTAAATCTCCAATATCGATTGCCTGAAAATACGGATGGAGCCTTTTTTCAACCGGCTGAAACCGGCCATTGCTACCGGACAAAACGTAGCATAATTAGGGCAAATGATACAATAAAAGTTTGTCAGTCTCTTAAAAACCTCTCGACAGCCATACAGTACATGTATAAGTTCATAATTTATCATCCCGCACGCAAATTGTGTCATGTTCGGCTATGTATGAAAAAAAACAGAAAAATTATCTCTCCGGGCAAGTTGTGTTATATAATGCATAATGTCAGCCCAGCCGGCTGACCTGCTACAAACAATCACCGATTTACTTTCTTTACCAATTACCAATCCATGGAGGACCAGCAATGAAGACCTGCAGTTTGAATGATTTTATGCAAGAGCTTAAACCGTGGCTGGACAAAGACCATATCCGCAAAGCCTTACTTGATGAACAGGGCCATTTTGTCGTGCACTTCGTGGATGGCATGAAAAACGTCTACCACATTGATGACTGTAACGAAGCGCAGGTCAAGGATGTAATTGTCAAACTGAAAGGCATGGGAATAAAAGTTGTAGAATGATGTGAGCAAGGATTACCTGAAACCGCCGCCGCCAGCCTGACGGCTCCCTTCTCCTTCTCCTGCAACGACGGCTGAAAAACCACAAAAAAACCGGACCCCATTACGGCGTCCGGTTTTTTTGTGCACTACCAGATAATCTACCAGCGTTCCGTTCCGACAATCTCATTGACATTGAGGCATATTGCTCTTTCTGCATCGCTCAGCTTTCAGGGAGAGGCAAAAACCAGGCCTCAGCAATACCGCATCAAATTTGCGGACTTACCTTCTCTCATTGCACTAATGCAGCAGATTTCCTCTCATTTTTTTTCATCAAAAATTATTATTTATTGACATTTTATCTTGCTAAATATATTAGCCGCCATATAAGGTTTTACATTGCAATTTAATGAGTCAATTCGACTCTGCTTGACCCGTAAAAAAAAGAAAAAATCAGGAGAAAATCCATGGCCCTAAAAATCATTCCCCTTGAAGAACCTGAAGAGCCTCCAGGCATTTGTGCACGAGCATGCTCCCCCTCCTTCGCTTCCGCCATCCCGGCAAGATTCCCCGCGATCTCACGCGCCAAAGCCTTCCGCAACCGATACTTTCCCGACACCACCATAGCCGAATGGAATGACTGGCACTGGCAGTTGAAAAATCGCATTACCACCGTATCCCAGCTTGAAAAATTTGTTCGGCTGACAGACAATGAGCGCCAGGCATTGCAGCGTCACAACTCCACCCTGCCCTTTGCCATCACCCCTTACTACGCCAGCCTCATTTCCCCTGTTGATCCGAAAGATCCCATTCGCCGTGCCGTGGTGCCGGTGGTCAACGAACTCATGGTATCCAGCGGCGAGGCCCATGACCCCCTGGGAGAGGACAGTCACACCCCGGTTCCCGGCCTGGTGCACCGCTATCCCGACCGCGTTCTGTTTCTGGTGACCGATTACTGCTCGAACTACTGCCGTTACTGCACCCGTTCCCGCATGGTCGGCAAGTCAAAGAGAACAAAAGGTTTCAAGGAGCGCTGGGAAAAGGCCTTTGCCTATATCGAGAGCCACCGGGAGATCCGGGACGTGCTGCTTTCCGGCGGCGATCCCCTTACCCTGCCCGATGAAACGCTGGAATACCTGCTGAAACGCCTGCGCAGCATCAAACATGTGGAGCTCATCCGCCTCGGCACCAAAACCCCGGCCGTGCTGCCCCAGCGCATCACCTCCCAGCTGACCAGGATGCTGCGCCGCTACCATCCGCTGTGGATCAGCATCCACGCCATGCATCCGGCGGAACAGACCAGGGAAATGAAAAGGGCCTGCGAGAAACTGGCTGACGCCGGCATCCCGCTGGGCAGTCAGACCGTGCTGCTTGCCGGCATCAACGATGATGTGCCGACCATGAAGAGGCTGATGCAGGGCCTGGTGCGCATGCGGGTCAAACCATACTATCTCTACCAGTGCGATCCCATTATCGGCTCCGCCCACTTCAGAACATCCGTTGCCAGGGGACTGGAAATCTACCAGGGTCTCCGTGGCCACACCACCGGCTATGCCGTGCCCACCTATGTCATCGACGCCCCCGGGGGGGGAGGCAAAATTCCCCTGCTGCCGGACACAGTGGTCGGTAGGGAAGGCACTGATCTGCTCCTCAAAAATTATGAGGGCAATATCTATCGTTACCCTGACACCCTGTAAAACCAGAGGTCTGCTTCTTATAATTTCCCGGAGAACAAAATGAAATTTGGTATGACTTATGACCTGAGAGCAGACTATCTTGCCGCCGGTTACGGCGAGGAAGAAACCGCCGAGTTCGATCGTCCCGACACCATTGACGCCATCGAAACGGCCCTGCAGAACCTTGGCCATGAAACCGTGCGCATCGGCAATATCCAGAGTCTGGTCAAACGGCTGGCGGCCGGAGAAAGATGGGACATGGTATTCAATATCGCGGAAGGGCTCTACGGCTTCGGCCGTGAAGCCGCTGTCCCGGCCCTGCTGGATGCCTACCGCATTCCCTATACCTTCTCTGACCCGCTGATGCTGTCAATCACCCTGCACAAGGCCATGGCCAAACATATCATCCGCGACCTGGGCCTGCGGACCCCGGATTTTGCCGTGGTCCGCAGCCCTGAGGATATAGCCCGCATCAACCTGCCCTATCCGCTTTTTGCCAAGCCCATTGCCGAAGGCACCGGCAAAGGCGTCACCGCGGCCTCAAAGATTGCCGGCGCCCACCAGCTTGATTTAGTGTGTCGCGAATTGCTCGAGACCTACAAACAACCGGTGCTGATCGAAACCTTCCTGCCCGGCCGCGAATTCACCGTGGGCATTGTCGGCAACGGCAGCAAGGCCAGATCCATCGGGATAATGGAGGTGGTGCTGCTGGCCAACTCGGATCCCGATGTCTACTCTTACCGCAATAAGGAAATCTGCGAGGAGGTGGTGGAATATCGGGCCGTTGACGATGCCGAGGCCCGGGAGGCGGTGGAGCTGGCGCTGAAGGTATGGCATGTTCTGGACTGCCGGGATTCCGGCCGGGTTGATCTGCGTTCCGACGCAAACGGCCATCCGTCGTTTATTGAGATCAACCCCATTGCCGGGCTGCATCCGGAGCACTCGGATCTGTGCATCATTGCCGGCAAATTCGGCATAAGCTACCAACAGCTGATTGCGGAAATCGTGGGCGCGGCCATCAGTCGGATGAAAGATTGACGAAATGAACCACAGAGAGCACTGAGTTCACAGAGATAAATTGCTGTAATTAAAAAATATTTTCTCTGAACTCTCTGTGTGCTCCGTGGTAAAAAGCTTTCCCGAATTCATCATAATTGACAGAATCATGAAAATCGCCATTGTTTATAACCGGCCGGCCGAAACAGGCAGCGCCAACTGGCAATCCTCCCAGGATGTAGTGCAGCAGGTGGACGCCGTGGAGCGCGGGCTCAATGAACTAGCCATCCCTGCTGTCCGTCTGCCCTTTGACCGGGATCTAGAGAAATTTCTGAAGGTAATCCGGCAGGAGCAGGTGGACGCCGTGTTCAACCTGTGTGAGAGCGTTGACGATAACCCGCACCTTGGCGGCCATCCGGCCGCGGTTTTCGAGCTGCTGGGCCTGCCGTTCACCGGCTCCGGCTCGCTGGCCCTCATGCTGTCCACCGACAAGCTGCTGGCCAAACGCCAGCTGGCAGCCGCAGGCCTGCTCACCCCGGCATACATCTCCTTTGCCGGCGAGAATCCAGGCAATCTAGCCGATATTTCCCTGCCGGCCATCATCAAGCCCCGCTTTGAGGATGCCAGCATCGGCATTGATCAGGAATCCCTGGTTTTCACGGTGCAGGAACTGCGGGAGAAACTTCCTGAATTTTATGCCCGTTACGGCCCTCTGCTGGTTGAACAGTTCATAGCCGGCCGTGAATTCAACATCTCCCTGTTCGGCTATCCGTCCGCCCAGGTGCTGCCCATGGCGGAGATCGATTTTTCCACCTTCCCCCCGGCGCTGCACCGCATTGTCGGCTACAAGGCCAAATGGGATGAGAACGCCTTTGAATTTCACCATACGCCGCGCTTCTTTCCCCAGAACCTGCCGGCAGCTGAGGAACAGAACCTCCGCCGGGTCGCCGCAGAGGCATACAACCTTTTCATGCTGCGCGATTACGGCAGGATTGACGTGCGCATGGATGACCTCGGCAAGGTCTTTGTGCTGGAGGCAAATGCCAATCCCTGCCTTAGCCCTGATGCGGGTTTTGTTGCCGCAGCGCAGCAATGCCGGATGAATTATACCGCAATTGTTAAAGAATTTGTCCGCTTTCTCTCCATAAGGTTAGAGCAATGATCACCATCCGTCCTGCAGCAGCCCATGACCGCAGCAGCCTGTTCTCCCTGGTTGCCGGCATCAGTAATTTCAATCAGGAGGAGATCGAACTGGCCAGGGAAGTCATCAATGATGCCCTGGCCTCGGAAAAAAACGGCTATTACCTGCTGACGGCCGTTGACAGTGACGGACTGCTCCTCGGTTTCATCTGCTACGGTCCCATCCCGATTTCCGATAAACGCTGGGATCTTTACTGGATTGCCGTGGACCCCGGCCAGGCGCGAGGCGGCATCGGCTCCCGGCTGCTGGCGGCCATGGAAACCAAACTCGGCGCGGGCATGCGGGTGTATGTGGATACCTCGTCAACCCCCGGCTACGCCGCCGCCCGCTCTTTCTACGAACGACACGGCTATCAGGTGGCCGGCACCTTTCCCGATTTCTACCGGGAAGGCGATGACAAAATCGTCTACTGTAAGGACCTGTAACATGTTCCGCATCCGCCGCGTTTACGACGTTACCCTGTCCATTGACCAAGACGCCGTCAGCCAGGTGCAGGAAATACTGCGGGCGCAATTCTCCGCCCTTTCCGAAAAAGAGATCAAGAGCCTACCGGCCAAACTTGTCAACCCGCTGAAATATCAGTTCCGCACCATTCTCTTTGTGGCGGACAACCAGCGCCACCGGGTGAAGGGTTTTGCCCTGGTCAATTTTGACCATGACCTGAAGTTCTGTTATCTTGATTTCATCTCCGTCAAGCCGCAAAAAAATGCCGGCGGTGTCGGCGGAGCGCTCTATCAACGGGTGCGCGAAGAGGCAAGAAGGCTCGGGGTCTGCGGTATCTTCATGGAGTGTCTGCCGGATGATGCCCGACTGTGCAGCGACCCGAGCATCTTGAAACAGAACAGGGCGCGCCTGCGGTTTTATGAGCGATATGGGGCGGTTCCCATCATCAACACCGCCTATGAAACGCCGCTGAAACCCACCTATGACTGCCCGCCCTATCTTGTCTATGACCAGGTTGAGGCCAAAACCCTGCCTTCCCAGGCCACGGCAAGAACCATCGTCCACGCCATTCTCACCAAAAAATACGGCAAGGCCTGCCCGGCCGGCTACATTGACATGGTGGTTGAGTCCTTTCAGGATGACCCGATCCGTCTCCGGTCGCCACGTCATGTCAAAAAAGAAACGGCGGCTCTCACCCCGGTATTGTCCATTGAACAGCGCATTGCCCTGGTGATTAATGACAAGCATGACATGCACCACGTGCATGAACGAGGTTATGTCGAGGCCCCGGTGCGCATCAAGTCGATCATGAAAGGCATTGAACAAACCGGATTATTTGATCAGCTGCCTGTCAGACATTTTCCCGAGAGCCACATTAAACAGGCGCATGACACCAAGTTTGTCGAGTATCTCAAGCGGGTCTGCAGCAATATTGAGCCGGGCAAATCGGTCTACCCCTATGTCTTCCCGATCCGCAATAACACCCGGCCGCCCAAGGAGCTGCCGGTTCGCGCCGGCTACTACTGTATTGACACCTTCACCCCCCTGAACCGCAATGCCTATCTGGCGGCCAAAAGATCCGTCGACTGCGCCCTGACCGCCGGCAATCTGCTCTTCGAAGGATACAGGCTGGCCTATGCACTGGTGCGTCCGCCCGGCCACCATGCCGAACGAAAGGTTTTCGGGGGGTTCTGCTATTTCAATTCAACGGCGATTACGGCCAATTTTCTCAGCCGCCACGGCAAGGTGGCGGTGCTTGATATTGACTACCATCACGGCAACGGCACCCAGGATATCTTTTACGAGCGGGCCGATGTGCTGACCATCTCCATCCATGGCCACCCGAGCTTCGCCTACCCGTATTTTTCAGGTTTTGCCGAAGAATATGGCGAGGGGGAAGGATACCGGTACAATAAAAACTATCCCCTGCCGGAAAAACTCGATGGCCATGGCTACCGGCAGGTGCTGGCCAGGGCTCTGGCCCGTATCCGCAAATTTTCCCCACACTTTTTCGTCCTTGCCCTGGGTTATGACCCGGCCAAAAATGATCCCACCGGCTCCTGGAGCCTGGAAGCCAAAGATTTCTATGAGAACGGCCGCATGATCGGCCGGCTTGATCTGCCGACCGTTGTTGTCCAGGAAGGGGGCTACCGGACCAGTTCACTGGGAAGCAATGCCCGTCATTTCTTTACCGGGCTCTGGGAGGGTATGCACCTTCCCGTCCAGGCAGGGCAATTGACCAACGACCGGCCGAGGAACGGCAAGATTTAATCTTCCCGGCAGATTTTCAGTCATAATTGATCACGGGCGGGTATAAACCTCGCCCCAACCGTGTCGTCGGGCTTACCATGCCAAAAACCGGGGATATTAAGGGACTGCTGCAATCCTCCTGCACATTTGTCGGAGTTACGCCCTTCCCTGGCACTTTTCTGCCGGTCGTTAACAAAAATCAGCTCGTCGTTATCCAGCCAGCCTGTCAGACTGTTTCTTCTTGTGTTTTTGTCTGTTGATTTTCTTCTCATATTCAATGGGAGGTATCGGCAATAGCACCGCAAAAACGATCTTCTACTTTACACAAACAGCTTGTTGAAAAATAATGCTGGTAACAGCACGCCCATTTTCAGTAGACTCATTTTATTAAGTTTTTTCACGTGCTGTCACTGTAAACTCCGAACAGAACCATAGCATCACAGTGGTGATCCCAAATGAAACAGCCGCCCTCCATACCGGGCAATGATTTTGCCCCGCTCAAGGCAATAATCATCATTACCCTGACCATCTTTGTCGCCGAAATTATCCTCATGCTCCTGCTGAGGCACCTGCAGATTCCCGCCTCCGCCGATATTGCCATCTTTGCCGATCCGCTTTTACTGGCCGGCCTCATGATCCCGGTTTTCATTCTTTTCATCTACCGCCCGATGAATGAAAAGATCAACTCGCTGAAAACGATTCAGGCGGCGCTGCAGGCAAGAGAAGAATTATTCACTCTCCTGCTTGACTGCTCGACAGAGGCAATCTACGGCCTTGACCGACATGGTAACTGCTCCTTTTGTAATGATTCGTGTGTACAGCTGCTTGGTTATGAAAAAAAGGAAGACCTGCAGGGCAGAAACATGCACTCGCTTATCCATCACACCAAGGCGGACAACACTCCATATCCGGTTGAGGAGTGCAGAATTTACCGGGCGTTCATGAACGGCGAAAGCGTTCATCTTGACCAGGACATCCTGTGGAAGGCCGACGGCAGCAGTTTTGTGGCGGAATACTGGTCATCCCCCATCCGCCGGGGAGATGAAATTATCGGCGCCGTGGTGAACTTCATGGATATTTCGGAACGCGCAAAAACAATCGAGGCCCTGCAACGTGAGTCCCAGATCAACACCAGGATGGCGCAACTCTCCAGAGAGCTGCTGCAGGAAAAATCAATTGAAGAGATTTCCGAACAGGTGCTGGAAACCGCCAAACATTTCACCTCAAGCAAGTTCGGATTTGTCGGCTACATTGAGCAGACCACAGGACACTTTGTCGCCACCACCCTGTCGAAAGACATCTGGTCAAACTGCCAGTCCAGTGACAAAAATATCATTTTTCATGAATTTCGCGGCATGTGGGGCTGGGTGCTGACTGAAGGAAAATCTCTCTACACCAATACCCCGGCCGGAGACCCCCGTTCATCCGGCACCCCGCAAGGACACATTGCAATAGAAAAATTTCTGTCAGCCCCGGCGATGATTAAGGGGGAAATCGTGGGACAGATCGCCCTGGCAAATCCGGACCGGGAGTATACGGAAGATGACCTGCAGCTCATAGAGAAACTGGCCGATCTTTACGCCCTGAACTTGCAGAGGCAGCACTCTTTTACTTCACTCAAGGCCTCGGAAGAACGCTATAAAGACCTCTTTGACAACAACCCCCATCCCATGTTGATTTACGATCTGGAGACACTGCAGTTTCTCGCGGTCAATGATACGGCGGTCAGGCATTACGGCTACTCCCGTGATGAATTCCTGGCCATGACCATCAAGGACATCCGGCCGCCGGAAGATATCCCGGCACTGCTGGCAAAGATCTCGGCCGGCACCCCAGGGCCAGGTAATTCGGGACTGTGGCGCCATCTGAAAAAAGACGGGACGCTGATCTGGGTGGATATCACCTCCCATACCTTGGACTATATGGGAAGAAAGGCCAAGTTTGTCATGGCTAATGATGTGACGGCCCGCAAAAGCGCTGAAGAGGAAATCAAACTGTTCAGCGCCATTATCAACCAGTCAAATGACGCCATATTTGTTGTTGATCCGCAAACCGGGAGTTTTCTGCATGCCAACGAAAAGGCCTGCGAGAACCTGGGCTACACCCAGCAAGAACTGCTGCAGAAAAAGGTCTCCGACATAACAGCCTACATCAGCGACAAGGATGGATGGCAGACAAGTGTATCTCTGCTCAAAAACGCGGGATACAGATTTTTTGAAACAGAACATTTTCGCAAAGACGGCAGTAGTATGCCGGTTGAGGTCAACGCCCGCATCATCCGGCATAATGATCGTGATTATATCGTTTCCGTGGTGCGTGATCTCCGAGAACGCAAAGCAGCCGAGGAAAATTTGTTGCTGGAGAAGAACAAACTGGAGGCGGTCCTTGCCGCTCTCGGTGACGGGCTGACCATGCAGGACAGAAATTTCAAAATTCTCTACCAGAATGCCGTGCACCGGGCCAAACAGGGCTCCCATACCGGTGAATATTGTTATGAGGCCTATCAAAACAGGGCTGATATCTGCCCCGGCTGTCTGCTGTTCAAAAGCTTTGAGGATGGCAAGGTACACAGGCGGGAAACCAGCGCCAAATCCACCGACGGCACCATTTATCTGGAGGTTTCCTCCTCGCCGATCAGAGACAGCAAAGGCGAAATTGTGGCGGGCATCGAAACCGTGCGGGATATCACCGAACGCAAAAAACTGGAGATGCAGGTACAACAGAGCCAGAAGATGCAAGCCCTGGGCACCCTGGCCGGCGGTATTGCCCATGATTTCAACAATATTCTTACCGCCATCATGGGCTATGCCGAGCTGGTCAAATTGAGACTGCCTGAAGGAGAGAATACCTTACTGCGTGACCAGATGGAAGTCCTCAAAGCCTGCGAGCGGGCCAAGGAACTGGTCAAACAGATCCTCACCTTCTGCCGCCAGGTAAGCAATTCCCCCCAGACCCTGAAACTCGAGCTGCTGGTGAAAGAGGTGCTGAAGCTGATCCGGTCAACCATGCCGTCAACCATCGAGATCAGGCAGGAAATCCAGCCCAATAGCGGCTGGGTGCTGGCAGACCCGACCCAGTTGCATCAGTTGATCCTGAATTTATGCACCAATGCTCTGCATGCCATGCATACAAAGGGAGGCATACTTTCCATTGTGCTGAAAAATACGGAAATTGTCCAGGAGGATGGACTGGTTTTTCCGGACATCGAACCCGGCCCCTATATCATGCTTGAGGTGGGCGATACCGGCCACGGCATGGAGCGCGCAACCCAGGAGAGAATCTATGAGCCCTACTTCACCACCAAAAAGCACGGAGAGGGAACAGGCTTGGGACTTTCCGTGGTGCATGGCATCGTCAAGGGAATGAAAGGACGCATTTCCGTTTACAGCGAGATCAATGTGGGCACCACCTTCAAAATCCTTTTGCCCCGGCATGACCCGCCGCTCGCGGCCGGCAGCAAAACCAGCGAACCCATCCCCACCGGCAATGAGAGCATTTTATTCATCGATGATGAGGCAACCATCGCCGTGATGGGAAAATCCCTGCTGGAAAGCCTGGGCTATACGGTGCACTCCACGGCAGACAGCCTGGAGGGCCTTGCCATCTTTCTTGCCGACCCGGACAGGTTCGATCTCATTATCTCAGACACCACCATGCCCCATATGACCGGCGATGAATTGACCCGGAATATTCTTGCCGTCCGGCCGGATATGCCGGTAATTTTATGCACCGGCTTCAGTGAAACCGTCAACGAAAAAAAAGCCAGGCAAATAGGCGCCAGGGCCCTGGTCATGAAACCGTTGATCAGAGGAGATCTGGCTAAGATTATCAGAAAAACCCTGGATGAAAAAGTCTAAAGGTGTGGTCACGCAGGGGCGGTTCGCGAACCGCCCCTACATTCTACGACAGTCGCCTGCGGTATTCCTCATAGCCGAATTCACGCACTACTTCCACTCGATCTCCATCAGGCTCATAGAGAACAATGGCCGGCAGCCTGACGCCATTGAAGGTGGTGGTCTTGACCATGGTGTAATGGCTCATGTCTTCAATGATCAACCGGTCGCCTACCTGCAGGGGCCGGGCAAAGGAATAGAGCCCCAGCACATCGCCGGCCAGGCAGGAGACGCCGCCCAGCCGGTAGGTGTGGGCCAGCTCTCCCGGCCCGCCTGCTCCCCTGATATCAGGCCGATAGGGCATTTCCAGCACATCCGGCATATGGCAGGTGACCGAGGTGTCGAGAATGGCGATTGATCCGTCGTTTTCCACGATATCAAGCACCGTGGTAATCAGTGCGCCGGTATGAATGGCAATGGCCTCCCCCGGCTCCAGATAGATGGTGAGATCATATTTCTGCTTGAAATGATTTACCACCTCACAGAGCAGATCAAGATCATAGTTGGGTTTGGTGATGTGATGCCCGCCGCCGAGATTAAGCCACTGCATGGGGGGCAGGATGTCCTTGAACTGGGCCTCGAAGGCCTCGGCCGTCCGGGCCAGGGCATCAGAGCCCTTCTCGCACAGGGTGTGGAAATGCAGGCCGCTGATGCCGGTAAGCGACTTGCCGGCAAACTGCTCCCGGCTGATGCCAAGCCTTGAGCCCGGTGCGCAGGGGTCATAGATGGCCACATCGGTTTCCGAGTGGCGGGGATTGACCCGCAGTCCGAATTGGGGCGGGGGGGCGCAACCCGCAATCAGCGGCTGGAAGCGCTGCCACTGGCTGAAACTGTTGAAGACTATGTGATCGCACAGGGTGAGCAGTTCGCGCAGATCAGCCTCGCTGTAGGCCGGGGCGTGCCCATGCACCTCGCCCCGGAACTCCTCGCGGCCCAGCCGCGCCTCGTGCGGGGAACTGGCGCAGACGCCCTTGAGATACCCGCGAATCAGGGGGAAGACCCGGAACATGGCAAAACCCTTCAGCGCCAGCAAGATATGGCAGCCGGTGCGCTGCTGCACACTGTCCAGGATGTGCAGGTTGCGTTCAAGCGCCCCCTGGTCAACCACATAGGCAGGGCTGGGGACCCGGTAAGGATCGAAATCTACAAGATAACTTCGGTCCATGGCAGCCCGTGCAGATTCAGTTTTTCCATGAACGGATCAGGATCGAGCTGCTCCATGTTGAAAACCCCTGCCCCGCTCCAGGCCCCGGTCAGCAGCATCATGGCGCCGATCATGGCCGGCACGCCGGTGGTATAGGAAACCGCCTGGGCGCCCACCTCTTCAAAACACTGGTGGTGATCGCAGATATTATAGACGTAATATTTCTTTTCCCTGCCTTCCTTGATGCCTTTGATCAGGCAGCCGATACAGGTCCGTCCATGGGTCAGCGGACCCAGTGAGGCCGGGTCCGGCAGCACGGCCTTGAGAAACTGCAGGGGCACGATCTGCTGGCCGTTGTAGTCAATGGGCTCGATGCTGGTCATGCCCACATTCTGCAGAACCTCCAGATGGCGCAGGTAATTGTCGGAAAAGGTCATCCAGAACCTGGCCTTTCTCAGGCCGGAAAAATGTCTGGTCAGGGATTCCAGCTCCTCGTGGTACATCAGGTAGATCTTTCTGGGGCCTATTCCTTCGGGAAAGTCGAACTCCTCGGCGGTGGACAGGGCCGGGGTCTCGAGCCATTTTCCCCCTTCCCAGTGCCGGGCCGGGGCCGTCACCTCGCG
>Ga0180007_10001938_pt1 | contig 25871 bp, 30 predicted proteins | sample MM_PC_MetaG_FD_121122 | JGI IMG/M metagenome (GOLD analysis project Ga0180007, IMG submission 121122) | Groundwater microbial communities from the Aspo Hard Rock Laboratory (HRL) deep subsurface site, Sweden - MM_PC_MetaG | ecosystem: Environmental > Aquatic > Deep subsurface > Groundwater... | reverse complement strand
GGTGTTCTTGATCGCAGTCAGGCGGTCGGCAACCAGAGTCAGGGCTTCGTCCCATGAGGCTTCACGGAAAGATCCGTTTTCTTTGATCAGGGGTGTTTTAAGACGTTCAGGCGATGAGATGAAGTCAAAGCCGTAACGACCCTTGACGCAGAGACTTCCGTAGTTGGGGCCCACTTCCGTATTGCCTGAGATATGCTGGACCTTGTTCTTGTGTGTGTGCAGATTGATCTGGCAACCCACGCCACAATAGGTGCAGGTACTTTTCACAGTGTGTGTGTCGCAGATTCTGGGCTTTTTGTAAGCATCCTTTGGAATCAAAGCACCTACTGGACAGGCCTGAACGCATTCCCCGCAAAACACGCAATCGGAATCCTTAAGGGCCATGTCACCCTGGGCAATGATTTTTGTATCTGAGCCCCGGTAACCAAAGTCAATGGCGTTGTTAACCTGAACATCCTTGCAGGCCTGAACGCATTTACCGCAGAGAAGGCATTTGGAAAAGTTTCTGACGATAAAGGGATTGACCGCTTCCAGATTGTAACGGGTCGAGGTTTTCGGGAAACGGCCGGCTCGGACCTGATACCGATAGGCCAGTTCCTGAAGTGTACAGTCCCCGGAGGACGGACAGACCAGGCAGTCTTCATGATTTCCGGAGGTGAGCATCAGTTCAATGACCATTTTTCTCGCTTTGACCACCAGTGCTGATTCGGTCCTGACGACCATATTGGGAGTTGCAGGCACGGTGCAGGACGCCATAAGACTTCGGGCACCGTCCACTTCAACCACACAGATACGGCACGCCCCTGTGGGTGTCGAGCCTTTCAGGTGACAGAGTGTGGGGATTGCGATGTCGTTACGTTTTGCAACGGATAAAATGGTCTCCCCATTTTCAAAAAGGAGTTCTTTTCCATCAATGACAATTATATTTTTAGTATTCATTATAGCCTCTATCCCATTGGCATTAAAAAATGGCGTTGAATTTACATTTGTCAAAGCAGCTCATACATTTTACACATTTGTCTTTATCGATCAAAGCCACTTCCTTTTTCTTCCAGGTGATGGCGTCTGCAGGACAGGCTTTGAAGCAAAGTCCGCATTTTTTGCAGGCTTCCGGATCAACCTCAAACTTGAGAAGGGCAATACAGCGTTTGGCCGGACAGACCTTGTCTTTGATGTGTGCTTCGTATTCATCTCGGAAAAAACGCAAGGTGGAAAGCACGGGGTTGGCCGCTGTCTGTCCAAGTCCGCACAGGGCAGACTGACTGATTACTTCGGATAAAGCTTCCAAGGTTTCGATATCGCCGTCTTCACCATGACCGTCACAGATTTTTTCAAGAAGTTCAAGCATGCGGCGGGTACCTTCACGGCAGGGGGTACACTTCCCGCAGGATTCTTCTTGAATAAAATCCATGAAAAAGCGCGCCATATCAACCATACAGGTGTTTTCATCCATGACAATGGCACCACCGGAACCCATGATGGCTCCCACTTTGGCGATTTCTTCATAATCGATAATGGTGTCCAGTTTATGCTCGGGAATACAGCCACCCGAGGGACCACCCAATTGAACCGCTTTGAATTTTTTCTTGTCAGGTACGCCACCACCGATGTCATAAATCAGTTTTCGGATGGGCAGACCCATGGGAACTTCCACAAGGCCGATGTTGTTGATATCGCCGGACAGGGCAAATACTTTGGTTCCTTTGCTTCTCTCCGTACCGATGCTGGCATACCATTCACCGCCATTTAAGATAATCTGGGGAATGTTGGCCAGGGTTTCCACATTGTTCAAAATGGTGGGCTTGTCCCAAAGGCCTTTGAGGGCAGGGAAAGGTGGCCTGGGCCGAGGCATACCTCGTTTGCCTTCGATGGATCGCATCAGTGCGGTTTCTTCACCGCAGACAAAGGCACCGGCGCCCTGGTATATATCAATGTTAAAGGTAAACCCGGAATTTAAAATATTTTCGCCGAGAAGGCCATATTCTTTGGCCTGCTTGATGGCAATCTCAAGGCGTCTGATGGCCAGCTGGTATTCTGTACGGCAGTAGATGTATCCCTGTCTGGCGTTGATGGCTTTGGCAGCGATGAGCATCCCTTCCAGAATGGCATGGGGATCGCTTTCAAGCAGACTTCGGTCCATGAATGCACCGGGGTCCCCTTCATCGGCATTACACAGAACATATTTTTCTTCACCGGGGCTTGCAGCAGCAAAGGACCATTTCATGCCGGTGGGGAAACCTGCACCACCACGTCCACGGATCTGGGATGTTTTGACTTCATCGACGATTTGTTGGGGTGTCATGTCGTTGAGGGCCTTGGCCGCAGCAAAATATCCGTCCCGTGCGATATATTCATCAATGACTTCCGGATCGATAGCCCCTTTGTTTTTCATGGCCCTGTATATCTGGTTCGAGAAAAAGGGAATATCGTTCATGTTCGGAATACTTTCTTTGGATGCATGCTCAACAAAGAAAAGTTTCTTCACGGGACGACCTTTGAGGAAGTGTTCTTCAACCAGAAGGGGCACATCTTCAACCCTGAGCTTTTGATAAAAGATACCCTCGGGCTGGACAAGCATTACGGGTCCCACAGCACAAAACCCGTTGCATCCGGTTTCTATAATTTTTATTTCGTCGGCAAGACCTTTGGCTTCAAGCTCTTTTTGAAGAGCTGCCTCAAACTTCTTGCTTCCCGTGGAGTGGCAACCTGTTCCACCGCACAACATTAATTGAATTCTGTTTTTACTCATGAGATTCTCCTGCCTATTTGTGTCAAGACAATGCTAACGTTCTTGGTCACCAGGATAAATATATGAAATGGATACATTAACATCTGTAATCGCTTCAGTGAATTATTTGTAATCTTCAAGTATGTTCACGACTTCATCTGGTTTGAGATTGCCGTGGATATCTTCACTGACAATCATAACCGGTGCCAGACCACAGGCACCCAGGCATCGAACACCTTCGAGGGTGAAACGCCGATCTTCCATGGTGTCTCCCTCTTTGATCCCGTATTTATTGGCGATATGACTCATGACTTCCTTGATTCCCTTGACATAGCAAGCGGTTCCTGTGCAGGCTTTAATAATATGTCTGCCTTTGGGTTTCAACGAGAAGAGGGAATAAAAGGTGGCGACTCCGAAAACCTGGCTGGATGGAAGGCCCATGCCTACAGCTACGTAATCTATCAAGGGTGTGGGGAGGTATCCCACATTGTTCTGGCTCAATCGCAAAACACTGATGACCGAGCCGGGTATGGTTTTGTATTCCTGAATAATCGTGTCAATCTTATCCCACATTTCTTCGGTGACATCAGGGTGGTTTGGATGAACGGTGATGGTCATAATATTATCTCCTGCATTGTTTTGGGCTCAAACGTATCCATCACCGCCGTAATAAGGTCGGTAAGAACGGCATATGGACCCATGGCCTGATCCCTGGGGACCTTACAAAATACCATTATACTGTGCCAGCCGGATCAGGATCACAGATGGGAAAAATGATCGTTAACCAGCTGAAATAATTATATGAAATAAAAAAGAAAACAAGGTATATTGCAACATATATTTCACCTTATTTTTACCTGGCTAAAATTCCACAATAATAGGCAAATGTCAATGAATTGATTTTTTATCCAGTGTGTTCATCGGCTTTATGATAGATTTTCTATTTATTGACACCTTATATGAAACATTCTATAAAAAATGAAACGATGCAGACCGTGGTTCTATTCTTTCATTTCATATTTAGTGTTCATTCAGGGATTGTAGATTGCGTTTCAGGTCAAGGCCGCAAGGTTTTCGAAACCGCAGGCGTAGCAGCGCTACGCCCCCGGATTTCGAAAACCCGAGAACGCCGATATGAGTCGCAAGATGCAATTTATGGATGGACACTAAAAAAGCCGGACGATAAATAAGGTAAATTGTAATGATTAAACTAAGTACGATTGCGACTATTTTAGACTCTGACGTTTTAACGGGTGAAGAACATAAGGATCGTGAATTTTTGTATTGCCGTGGAAGTGATCTGATGAGTGATGTGCTTTCGGCCTTTGCCCAGGGCAGTGTTTTTCTCACAGGTCTTGCCACACTTCAGGCGGTGAGAACGGCATCTATTTCCGGTGCAGGTGCCATCGTGTTTGTCAGGAACAAGAAACCAAATCCCGATGTGGTTGCCCTGGCAAAGGAAGAAGGGATTCCTCTTCTGGTGACACCCTTGTCCATGTTTGTGTCCTGTGGCCGCCTTTATCAGCATGGATTGACGGGTGTGAATGGCAACAGATAGATTGTTTGCATGGAGAAAATTTTGAACGATCGGAAAAATTTGTGTGCATTAACTATTTGAAACATGGTTTTGTTTGAGGTACAATTAAAATTTAAACCAGCAATAAAGCCGGTTTTAGTATTCATGCTTTTGCAGTCAGGTCATACCCATGCCATCTATTCAAAAAACGTTTCATGTTACAAAAAATGATTTCATTCATGCCGGTGAGGCATCCATCCATGTTAAAAATCTCTTGAAATCGCTGAACTACGTGCCTGACCTTGTCAGACGTGTAGCGATTTGCGGGTATGAAGCTGAAATGAATCTGGTCATGCACGGGGGAGACGGGGAATTATCCGTGGATGTGAATGCAGACAGGATTATCGTTGACGTTATTGATCATGGTCAGGGGATTGCCGACGTTGAGCTTGCCATGCAGGAAGGGTATTCAACAGCCAAGGACGAGTACAGGGAAATGGGTTTCGGGGCTGGCATGGGACTTCCCAATATAAAAAAAAATTCAGATGAGATGGTCATTACCTCTGAACAAGGCAATGGCACCCATGTGAAAATGGTTTTCTTTAATAAAGGTTTAAATGTATGAAAGATGAAAAGGGGGGTCCCGCTCACTGTTTTGTTCATTTTGAATCGGATCTGTGTACGGGATGTGGTCATTGCATCAAACGTTGCCCTACAAAAGCAATAAGGGTGAGAAACAACAAGGCTGTGATCAGGCATTCCCTATGCATCGGATGCGGGGAATGCATTCGTATCTGTGAAAATGGGGCTATTACAGCCTCCACATCTGAACTGGATTCACTTCACAGTGATAAGATCACCATCGCCCTGGTGTCTCCCGTGCTTTATTCCCAGTTCCCGGGCGTTCTGCCTAAAGATGTCCTTCTTGGTCTGAAGAACATGGGGTTTACCCATGCAGTGGACATGTCCTATTATTTTGAGATGTTTCAGTGGGCCACCGCAGAATACATCTCCCGAAATCGTAAAACCGGGGAATCACCCTGGCCCTTGATTTCACCGGTCTGTCCCGTGGTTCTTCGTCTGATTGTCTGCCGTTTTCCAAGCCTTTTGCCCCATGTGCATCCCATCATGCGGCCTGTGGCCCTGATGGCCCGGGATGTGATGAGTCAGTTCAAGGCCCATTACAAGATTGAGGATCACGATATCCTTTTGTATTATATCAATCCCTGTCCGAGTAAAATGGGAATTCCCAAAAAAGAACTGGGTCAAGGTGGGATTCATTCCACAGGAGCCCTGGGTATAAACGATATTTATGCGGAACTTTCCCGCCAGATCAAGCATACTGAAAAGAGTGATAAGATCCCCTTTGCCCAGGCTGGTTTTGAATACGAACAATGCACGTCGGGGGGCGGCCTTTTGTGGAGCATGTCCGGAGGTGAGGCAGAAGCCACGGGGCTTGACAAGACTCTTGCCGTGGCAGGCCTTAATGAGACCATCACTTATCTTGAGAAAATTGAGTTGGGGCTTTTCAATGATATTGAATACATTGAATTTCGAACCTGCCGTGAGGGCTGCATTGGAGGGGCTTTGAATGCCGTCGATAAATACCTTGCCAAAAGTGCGGCGCTCAAGATGGCCAAAACACTGGGGGTGGGAACCCGTTTGAACAGGGAACGGGTTTTAAGATTGTACGACAGCAACTGGTTTTTCCCGAAAATCAGCCCCCAGGAATTGAAAAAGCTGGGCGGTAAGAAGGAAAAAACATTTTCCTTTGATGAACTCAGAAAAATTGAAGAAATTGTAGGAATCATTGATGGCAAGGACTGCGGCGCCTGCGGATCACCGGATTGCAGAACCTTTGCCGAAGATATTTTAAGGGGTGATGCCTCTCCCCACGAATGTGTTTATTTGAAAATCAGAGGGATAACCGATGAGAATATTTTAAAGAAAATAAAATCATAATGGTCTTGGGCACAACGTCATCCATGGGACTGAACATGAACGGGTTTCAATCAAAGTCTGAGTGAGGGTTTATGAAGGTACGAGAACTTGTGGAAAAATTCGATTTGACGGTGGTTGCCGGTGAAGCCGGTCTGAACCGGGATGTACAGGGTGGGTTCTGTGGAGATCTTCTGAGTGAAGTCATGGGCAATGCAGGGATTGGTTGTGTCTGGATGACTGTCCAGGCCCATCAGAATATTGTTGCGGTGGCTGTGCTTCGTGAGATGGCGGCCATTATCATCACCGGTGGTGCGACACCTGCACCTGAAACCGTGGATAAGGCCGATCTGGAAGGCATACCGGTCATGATCTATCCCGGAACATCCTTTGAATTATCCGGGAAAATATACGCGGATCTTTAATACGTATCCGGCATTGAACAGGACTCACAGGAATCAGGCATAATGGATGAGAAACATCTGCGTATGTACAGGGCTGATCTTCATATCCATACCTGTCTGTCACCTTGCGGAGACTGGGATATGACGCCACGGGCAGTTGTGGAGACAAGCGCCGAAAAAAAACTCGATATCATTGCAGTCACCGATCACAACACTGTTGAAAACGTGGAGGCGGCCATGGAACGGGGACGTCAGCTGGGCCTTGTCGTTCTTCCGGGTATGGAAATCTGCTCCCAGGAAGAGGCCCATGTCCTTGCCCTTTTTGACCATATGGACAAGGCTCTGTCCATGCAGACCTATGTGTATGATCACCTTGATGGAGATAATCTGCCCGATGTTTTCGGATATCAGGTGGTGGCCAATGCCCTTGACGAGGTGATAAGCCAGAACCCCAGGATGTTGATCGGTGCCACCCGGATCAATCTGAATGACCTGATTAAAAAGATCCATGAGATGGGAGGTCTTGCCATTGCCGCTCATATTGATAAAAAAGCCTACAGTATTCCCAGCCAACTCGGGTTTATCCCCCCGGACCTTCACCTGGATGCCGTGGAAGTATCCTTCCGTGCTCGACCCGAAGATGCAGGAAAGACCCTGCTTATGGGGATGGCCATTCCTTGCATCACATCATCGGATGCCCATTTCCCCAATGAGATCGGACGGGTTTCAACCAAATTTTATATGGCGGAACCCACCATGGCCGAGATGAGATTGGCCCTTAAAGGGAAAGAGGGGCGATATGTGATGTATTCAAAAAAGGTTGAACCATGAAAGAACTATCACTGCATATCATGGATCTTGCGGAAAACGGTATTGCAGCCCAGGGGAATCTGATCCGTATTCGGGTCAATGAAGATATTAAGGCAAACCAGCTGACCATTGAAATCAGCGATAACGGCAAGGGCATTCCCAAGGCCATGATGTCCTTGATCACCGATCCCTTTGTCACATCACGCACCACCAGGCGGGTGGGCATGGGCCTGTCCCTGTTCAAGGCTGCTGCAGAACGATGCGGAGGCGTGTTTGAGCTTGAATCGGAACCGGGACAAGGGACCCGTGTCAAGGGCAGTTTTATTCACGACCATATTGACCGTGCTCCTGTGGGGGATATGGCAACCTCACTTGTTTCTTTACTGGCGGGTTATCCAGAAATTGACATTGACTATACACATATGTATGATGGCAGGAATTTTGAGTTTGACACACGTGAGATAAGGGTTGAACTGGATGGGGTGCCTCTTAATGAACCCGCTGTGCTTCAACATCTCAAACATGCGATTAAAGAAGAACTTGACCATATAAAAGAGTCATACAAAGAACGTCCGGATATGTGATTGATCTGTTTTAATACGATCCCACGTATAAAATGGACTGGGAAAAAAGCTAACGGAGGATACGATGGCTAAATTGAGCGTAAGCGATTTGAAAAATCTAAAAGAAAAAGTATCAAAGGATATGTCTTTGAGAGAGGGCAAGGCTAAAATTCTTGTGACGGTTCACATGGGCACCTGTGGCATTGCATCGGGAGCCCGTGAAGTGATGGATGCCCTGATGAAGGAAATGGAAGAGGCCGACAGGCAGGATATCCGTGTGATGGCAGCCGGTTGTCTTGGCATGTGCAGCAGTGAACCCAATGTGACGGTTGAAATTGAAGGGCAGGGTCCCATAGCCTATCAATACATGGACGCGAACAAGATGCGCCAGGTTTTTAAACGGCATATTCTCAAAGGCGAAGTCCAAAGTGATTTTGCACTTGCAAAGATGTGAAAAATAATTTAAGAGATATCCATATTCTGAATTTTACAGGATACTGTTTAAGGCATTCCCCATTCTCTCCTTGGCCTTTGCAGTATCCTGTTTTGTTTTCATGCAGGCCCATGGATAGAAAAAAACATGGATAACGCTTGATTATTCAATAACTTTCAGACTGGAATGCAATGATGAATTCACAAAAAATCCTGTTTGTCATAATCTGTTTCTGTTTGTGGTTTATACTTGCAGGGTGCGGCAAACAGAAAACCGAAGAAATCTATCCGATGCCCGATGAATCGTTGTCAAAAATCAAGACCCTTGAAAATGAAGTGGAGACTCTTTCTTCAAAGTTGAAAAAGGTGAACCAGGAGCTCCAGGTTTTGGGTGCGGAAAACGAGCGTCTGTCCGGCCGATATTCCGAACTGGGGGAATGGGCTGACAGGACCGTATCCCGTTTTGGCCCTGGCATCTGGTACATGGGCGATCTTACCTACCCTTTTTTTATCAAGCCCGTAAAGTCAGGTAATCTCACGGAAATTATCAACGAGCTCAATCAGAGATTCAGAAAAGACAAACTCCCGGAAGTGATTTTTCTTGAAAAGGAAAAGAACACAGTCATTGTTGGCGTCAGTGATGATGACCAGCTTAGCCGTAAAATGGGGTCCTTTGGCGCCACCTCCTATATGAATGCCGTGGTGTTCAGCCTTGCATCCCCAGAGGATGTTTCCTGCGTGACCTTTAAATTTGAGGAAGGGGACCATGCTGTTCCCGGAACTTACTGCAGAGATTTTCTGAAAAAATAAATTACAGACTGGTTCTGTTGTCAATAACACGTTTACTTTTTTATGATAAAGAAAACATGCGCCTGAAAGGGGAAACATGAAAAAAAACATGGTGATGGTATATGTTCTGGCCTGTCTTGTCCTGGTTTCGTCTTGTGCCCATAAGGTTGATGAAATCCGTTTGGTCCCCCAGCAGCATCGCTATTCCATGATGATTGCCTGTGACTCAAGTAAATTCAAAGACAGTGTCCGTGAAAAAATCATAGAGAAATACAGAAATTCCTGTGCCATTCATGTGGTGAATATCAAGGCCCTATCCAAGGAAGACACCGCACCCTATGACGTGGTTCTTATCATGGACACCTGCATGGCCTGGAGCGGGTTCAATCCGTCCCTTAAAACATATTTAAGCGATTGGAACAAAAGGGATAAAACCGTCCTGTCCATGACAGCCGGCAATCCGGACTGGACATTCAGCTACAATGGGGTGGACGCCATTACCTCGGCATCGGTCGTAGAGAATCAGGATCTGTTTTTTTCGAAGATTGATGATGAAATCCAGAGGATATTAAATGAGAAAAGCCATTGAGAATTTTTCGTTTTCAAGGAGTTAAACCATCTCTGTGTGATCAACAAAAAGATCCTCTTCTAATTTCTGTAAAGCCAGATAATTAATAAGATTTGATATATGGCGTTTCACGGCCTCTGCGGCTTTAGAAAAAAGAATATAATCTTTTTCTGAAAGTCTTAGGGTTATTGTTTTTGACATTTAATCACCGCTCATAATGTGCTTGTTTGTATTTAAAATAATTCTAAACGATCACTTAAGCAATAATTTGTTTCAATGCCCATAACGAAAAATGATAATAGGATTTCCCATCCTATAATGGACTTCCACATGGACGGTCGTTTTGTTAATCTTGTTCCCAGACTCTATCCTGGCGATGCTCGTCCTTATGATTGACCCCGTTAATACTTTGATTTATGCGAAATATAAAATTGATTTTACAATGAATATTATATTTAATATTAAGGGATAAGTTTTCTTTATTGATCATATAATTAAATACGATATATTCAAAATCAATAGGAAAGGATGGTTATGTCAAGTTACCCTGATATTCATCATTTAAAGCTGGAGTCCTGTTGTGTCCAAACGATTAACCGGATTAATAAAACAAAGCGAATATATTTATTTATTATATTGTTAATTGTTCTTTTTGAGGGCAGTGCCCTGGCAAAGGATAGTGATGTATTCTTAGTGGTTGAAAATAAAAAAGCCGAAGATTTACAAAAAGTAATAGATAATTTCACAGATATAAAATCAGATAAAAAATTTGACATTTATCTGAATGAAACCACGGATCATAGCGCAAGTGAACATCATGCAGTCATTTGCAATTTATTTGTAAAATATCAAACCAGCTATTTAAATCTCAACGATTGCAGTTTAAAATCCAATGAGGTGGAGAAAACTTATTCAAATATATGGGTTAAAGAGCTAATTCGTAAGTTTGGAATTGATTATATTGAAAACAATATTGAATCAATCAAGGATCTTATCCTGAATATTGATTGGAAAAACATATCGACTTTTTGTATTGATGTTGAAAAAGAGGGGTTATATGCTGAGATACAGTTTCTTATAACCGTAAGAGAGTATTTCCAGTATTATTTGTCATTCTATGAATCTCTCGATAAAAAAGATAAACAAATCTATGAAGGTAAGAAAAAAAGGCTGATGAGATACTTAAATTAGTATCGGATTATCCCCTTCAAGTCATCATGTATGGCGGACATATTAGTAAGTTTTTAGACATAAATAATCACGTTTCACTCAAACCGGAAGTTATCGCATTCATGGTAAACCATCCCGAGTTATCAAAACCATTTAATCCCGTTAGGGCTTTCAATGATGTTGTCCAATTTTGCGGTAAAGGAGCTGATAACGAAAAATGATATTTGACTTCGTCACTATCCATTTGTCCAGCTTTTTAAGGCTTGTCCCCAAGAAGACGGGGAGCTGGCCGCCGGAGGCATATTTCTTCGTGCTACTATCTCGCAAAATTTAGTTTTTATTGCTGGAAGTTGTATGCAATGCCTATATTTTATTTGTTTTTTCATGGCCTTATACTTATAGGGTAACCTCATTTATAGTAGGCATCAAACTGTTCGCATCCCCCTTGGGGGGATGCTCATAAATTTTTCTCACAGAGGCACAAAGATCACAAAGAAAAAACTATTATTCTTTTGTTTTTAGCCTTTCTCAGTGATCTTTGTGCCTCTGTGAGAGACCTGCTTTTTGGATGTGGCTTTGCCGCACTGTGCTCTTCGTGTCCTTCAGTAAGCCATGCGAACGGGTGGTTAATAAAAAAATTATGTTACCAGGCTGGAACTGCTGGAGCGTAAATGATTTACCCCATGAACGCATACAATGATTGTTTTTTTCATGCCCTTATATGGTGGTAAATTTGAGTGGATAGCCCGTCCTTAACCCCCCAGATAGGCTTTTTTTACGTCAGGATTATTCATCAGTTCCACGGAATTCCCCTGGGCAACGATTTCACCGGTGTCAAGCACATAGGCCCTGTGGGCGAATTTAAGGGCAAGGTGGGCGTTCTGTTCGATCAAGAGGATGGTCATGCCTTCCTCGTTTAAGGCTTTGAGGACCCGGAACATGTCGTACATGAGAAGGGGGGCAAGGCCCATGGACGGTTCGTCAAGCATGATGAAGTTGCTGCCGGTCATCAAGGCACGTCCCACGGCCAGCATCTGCTGTTCTCCTCCGCTCATGGTTTCGCTTTTCTGGTACCGTCGTTCGGTGAGTTTGGGAAAAAGGTCATAGACCTTCTCGTAATCCTTTTTGATCTGTGCTTTGTCTTTCCGGGCATAGGTGGCCAGTATCAGATTTTCCTCCACGGTAAGATTCCCGAAAATATGACGACCTTCAGGAGCCAGGGCGATTTTATAATCCCGGACAAGGATATGGGCTTCCACAGGCAGAATGCTTTTTCCCTTGTAGAGGATATCTCCCTTTGTGACTTTGGGGCCTTCGGGGGGCGGTACACGGGTGATGGTGTGAAGGGTGGTTGTTTTTCCGGCGCCGTTGGCACCGATCAGGGCCACGATTTCACCCTGATTCACATGGAAACTAATGCCGTGAAGGGCTTCGATGTTGCCGTATTTAACATGGATATCCTTGATTTCAAGTAACATCAGATCGCATCGTCTCCCAGATAAGCTTTGATGACAGCAGGGTTATTCCGAATCTGTTCGGGCGTGCCTTCGGCAATGGTACTGCCGAAATCAATGACCTGTATCCAGGTACAGAGACTCATGACCACGGACATCTGGTGTTCAATCATCCAGATGGTGACATCAAACTCCTTGTGGATCCAGTCGATCAGGGTGATCAGGCCCTTAATATCCGATGAATTGAGACCGGCTGCCGGTTCGTCAAGCAGAAGGAGCTTTGGCTTGATGGACAAGGCGCGGGCGATTTCCACCTTTCTCTGGATACCGTAAGGCAGATTTTTAGGAAGTTCGTCTACAAACTGGACAAGGTCCAGGGCCTCAAGAATTTCCATGGATTCCCGGGTGATTGTTTTTTCACGGTCAAGATAATGCCGGGTACGAAGAAAATTATCCCAGAGACCATAGCCCAACTTGTGGTGCTGGGCAATCCGGATGTTGTCAAGCACCGTCAGATCGTTCCAAAGTCGGATGTTCTGAAATGTCCGGGCAATGCCTTGCCGGGTGACTTGGTGAGGTTTCAAACCCTTCAGCGATTTGCCTCCAAAAAGAATGTCCCCTTTACTGGCCTGGTAAAATCCACTAACGATATTAAACACAGTGGTTTTTCCCGCTCCATTCGGACCTATGAGGGCCCTTAATTCGCCACCTTCAAAATCCACGGAAAATCGGTTCAACGCGCAAAGCCCGCCGAAATACTGTGAAAGTTTATTGATTTCTAAAAGTTTCATATGAATTTACATACCATGGTTTATTCATCTTCCTTTAAACACTGACCTTAAAAGGCCAGTGTTACACATAGGATTGGTGTCAGCCAACCCTATTTATTTGAACTGATACCAGCGTTTGAGTTTTGGAAAAATATCCGAAAGTTCCCTGTTCCCCATGATGCCCTCGGCTCTGAACTGCATGAGCAATACCAGGAGCATGGGGATGAATACCCATTTCCATACCTGGCTCAAATGATAGCTTGCCGGAAGAAGATGAACCATATGGAGCCCACTGTCCATGGCCGGGATGATAAATCTCAATCCCTCAATCAAAAGGGTGAAGAGGATGGCTGAAATCACGGATCCGCTTAAGGAACCCATGCCACCCAGATAAACCATGACCAGGCATTCGGTGGATTTGAGAATGCCGAAGGAGCCCGGATTGATGTAACCCAGAATATGGGCGAAAAGGGCTCCTGCCACACCGGCAAGTCCCGAGGAAAACATAAAGGCCACCAGTTTCATCTGATTGGTGTTGACACTCATGATTTCCGCCGCGATTTCATCCTGATGAATGGCAATAATGCCCTTGCCGTAGGTGGATGTCACAAAGCGACGGATGAGAAAGACACACAGAAAGGTAAACACGAATACCCAAATCAGCATCCAGGGAAGGTCAACCACGTCTTCCATGGCAAACACAATGGTTTTCATGCCCATAAAGCCTCTGGCCCCGCCAATGGAGCTGATGTTGATGATGGTGCTGGTGATGATGAAATTGGCTGCAATGGTGATGATGGCCAGGTAATCACCGCGGGTTTTGAATGAGGGGATGGCCACCAGGAGACCGGTCAGGGCAGCGGCAATTCCTCCGATGATTACGGAAAAGGGAAAAAACATAAGGGCCATGGACTCGGGAAGTACCGGGGCTCCAAACACCTTGTCCTGGGTAAAGAGAGCCACATTCAGGATGGATGAAACATAGGCACCCACAGCCATGAATCCTGCATGTCCGCAGGCGAACTCTCCCATATACCCGTTGATGATGTTGAAGCTTGATGAAAGAATGATATTGATTCCGATGAACATGATTACCGACTGGATATAAAGGTCGATGATCTCATAGTAGGCAAGCAGTGACACCCCGAATGCAAGAAGGATGAGAAGGGTGGGTATGCTGTATTTTTTCATGTGAAAATGACCTGCTTCATGGGTTATATTTTTGTGGTTCTGGCCACGCCGAAAATACCTGTGGGCTTCATGCTTAGGATAATTAAGAGAATGGAAAAGGCAATCAGATCCCTGAATGTTGATGGAAAGACAGCCATAACAAGGATTTCAATGAATCCCAGCAGAAAGCCCCCCACAAATGCCCCCCGGATGTCCCCGATGCCTCCCACCACAGCGGCGATAAACGCTTTCCAGCCGATAAGGGAACCCATGAACGGGTCCAGCACCGGATAGGACATGGCAAAGAGAAGGCCGGCAAGGCCTGCCAGGGATGAACCCAGAATAAATGTGAAAACAATGATGGTGTCGATGGGAATACCCATCAGTGGAACAGCGAATTTATCATAGGAAATGGCGCGCATGGCCATGCCGATTTTAGTTCTTGTGACAATGATCTGGAGAATTACAAAGACAAGGATGGCTGAAAAAATGACCAGGAGTTTCAGGTTGGTCATGCTGAAAGAACCAACGGAGTATACAACCTTTTCAAGGATTTCCGGGAAACTTTTCCGACTGGCACCCAGAAGGGCCAGATTCCCATTTTCAAGGATCAATCCACACATCAGGGCTGTGATCACCACATAGAGACGGTTCACCCCTTTTCGTCGTAAGGGGCGATAGGCGATCCTTTCGAGCATCACCCCCACAAAGGCTGTGAGAATCATGGTCAGGGGTACGGCAAGAGCAAGAACCATGGTCCCGGAAAGGGCGAAGGGCAGGCCCACTGTGTAACTTCCAAGAAGAACGGCGGTTACAAAAAATGAAATGTAGGCTCCTACCATGAAAATATCACCATGGGCAAAATTAATCAGAAGAAGCACGCCGTAAACCAGAGTATACCCCAGGGCAATCAGGGAGTAGAAACTTCCCCATTGCAAGGCATTGAATAAATTTTGAATAATGCTTGTCAGCACCCTTATACCCCCAACGTGTTGACGGGTTTAAAAAAAACTGAATCGAAAGCGCCATCGTTTGACAAACAACGGTTTTGCTGCTCTTACAGCAGCAAAACCGTTGATCTATTCGTGATGTATCATTCGATCAACGTCACCCCGTGATCATGGGCAAACGGATTTGGTAAAAACAAAATCGCCGTTTTCAGCAATACGAACCACAACGGCACATTTGATGGGATCTCCCTGGGCATCGAATTTCATGGATCCGGTGATGCCGTCAAATTGACTGATATTTGAAATGGCGTCCCTGAGGTCCTTACGGACTTTTTTAATGCGACCCGTGACATTGCCGGAACTCTGGATGGCTTTGAGAATTAAATTTGTTGCATCCCAGGTAAGGGCAGCCACATCTGCAGGCTGGTAACCGTATTTGGCCTGGTAGCGGTCAATGAATTCCTTGGTGGCTCCGGTTGCACCGGCGGCTGCATAATGGGTTGAAAAATAGAGCCCCACACAATCCTTGCCACACAGGGGCATCAACTCGGAATTTCCCCAGGCATCGGATCCCATGAACGGTCCTTTCCAGCCCAGGTCATGGGCTTGTTTTACAGTGAGAGCCACTTCATTGTAATTGTTGGGAAGGAAGATGAAATCAGGCTTGGCTGCGATGATGGTTGTCAACTGGGCACTGAAATCCTGATCTTTGTCTCCGTAACTTTCAAAGGACACCACGGAACCGGCACCGTTTTTCTTTTCAAAGTCAGCCTTGAAAATTTCAGCAAGGCCCTTGCTGTAATCATTGGCCAGGGCATAGAGAACCGCAGCTTTTTTCGCCTTGAACTGTTCCATGGCAAAATCTACGGCAACGGGCCCCTGGAAGGGGTCAAGGAAGGCTGCCCTGAAAACCCAGGGCCTGTCTTTGGTGGTGTCCGGGTTGGTGGACCAGGGGGTGATCATGGGCGTCTGATTGTCGTTACAGACCTGACCTGCGGGTACGGCCTGTTTGCTTGAATTGGGACCGATAATGGCAATGACTTTGTCCCGCTCAATCAGCTTAAGGGACGCCGTGACTGCAGATTCTGCTTTGGATTCATTGTCTTCATAGATGAATTCAAGCATGTATTTCTTTCCGCCAACGTCAAGTCCGCCTTTGGAATTGATGTCTTCTTTGAGCATTTCCGCTGCAAATTTGGATTCTTCACCCACCTTGGGAATTTCACCTGTAAGGGGGATGTTGAAACCAATTTTAATGGTTTCGGAAAAACCCGTGGATGCCAGTAAAATGGCGCAACATACAAGGGTAAGCAATGCAAACAACCTTTTCATCGTTATCTCCTTTATCTTGGTTAAGGTTTACAGCCTCATTGATCCATGAATGGGTATGTACCCGGCAAAAAAAACACCACAGGTATTCCTGCCGTTGTCGCACAGGTGCATAAAAAACGTTTTTTTGCGAAATATCGATCCGAAATTTCCCGCCCCAGTAAAGAAGATGTCATAGTATACTCTGTCAGGCAGGTCAATCGTCGATACAAAAATAATATTGGTCACATGGTCAATACGTGCGGCTCTACGGTCATCTGCCAAGGTATTCTCTATACGATACCTTGCTGAATAAACGCACGAATATCTGTTTGGGAATACCCCAGTTCACCCAGTATGGACTCGGTGTCCTTGCCAAAGGATGCGGGCGAGCGTCGGATGGAACCCGGAGTCTGACTCAATTTAACCGGAATACCCAGGGTTTTCTTTTTTACCCCGCCTTCCCGGTCATGGTCAACAATCATGTCACGCTCGATAAGGAGGGGATGGCTGAGCGCCTCATCCAGGCTTTTGACAATACCCCAGCAGATATCCTTTCCCTCAAAGGTTTTTTCCCATTCATCCAGGTTTTTTGATCGAAACAGGGTTCTCATGTCATTGATCAGATCGTCTTTACGGTTTTCATCAAACTGAAGGCCGATCCATTCATCTTTGTTTAGACATTCACAGAGTTTTTTCCAGAATCTGAATTCAAGACAACCCAATGACAAATATTTGTGGTCCTTGGTTTCGTAGGTGTTGTAAAAGGCAAAACGGTGAGACAGAATCGAATCGGAACGGGTGATGGGTTGCCCGCTCATCTGCCTGAAGTCAAGGGCCAATGTGAGCAAAGAAGCACAACCATCTGTCATGGAAATATCAATGTATTGGCCTTGGCCATTCCGGTTCCGGGCATGGAGGGCCAGAAGAATGCCGATGACAGCATTCATGCCACCCCCGGCAAGGTCTGCCACCTGGAAACCCGGAATGGACGGGGGGCTGTCTGCCTCACCGATCAGGGAAAGAAGGCCGGATTCTCCCAGATAATTGACATCATGGCCAGGTCTGTCCTTTAAGGGGCCGGTTTGCCCATAGCCTGTGATTGCGCAGTAAATAATGCCGGGATTGATTTTTTTAATGGATTCGTAATCAACCCCCAGTTTTTTGACAACCCCGGGCCGAAATCCCTCAAGGACCACATCCGCTGTTTTAACCATTTTGAAAAAAACAGCTTTGCCTTGTTCGGATTTGAGATTCAGGCACATGTGCTCTTTGTTTCTCATGGGTAGCTCCGGGAATCCGCTTTCGGATTCAAACCGACGGTCTTCGATCATGATGACACGGGCACCGTGATCTGCGAGGATCATGGAACAAAAAGGGCCGGGTAGCAGCCGTGACAGGTCAAGCACAGTCAGGCCGGAAAGGGCTCCGTGATTAGGGTTTTCAGCCATGGACTCCTTGTCTTGCATGTGATTTCCTGGAATTTCCAAAAGGTTGACATCATTCCTGCCGCACTGGAAAACATAAGCGGTAAGAAGATCCGCCTATCTTTGATAACCTGCAGTCATTTTTACAAACTAAAAGACCGGCTTGAAACATAAGCCCATCCTATCCCTGCCGCCCAGTGCCCAATGTGTCTGCGGAGTTATCGGATTTTTGAGCATGGTACCAGGTCGCATATTTTTTATCCATGGACAGAATGTGATCCTTGATCCATACATTCATCAGGTATCCGAGCTGTTCATACAAGGCTTGGATACTTTTGCTGCTGGTAAGTGTGTGATTGATTTCTTCTATGATGATTTTGTGGGATTCTTTGTGCTTTTCCAGTTCAGGGTAATTGTGCTTTTCAAGGAATGTCTCTTCGTGGGCAAAATGATCTTTGACGTATTGGCGAATATGATTGATCAGATACTTGATTTCCGGTTCCTGGTCTTCGGGGTTGTGGATGTCATTGATTTCGTTTGCAATGGCAAACAGAAGGCGGTGCTGGGAATCAATGTCATCGATTCCCAACCGACAGTCCTTTTTCCATTTCATGTTGAGTCCCATATCATCACTTAAAATTAAGGTTTATAGGGTTTTTAATTCCTGCCGATGCATTCCATGAAGTTTTCCCCAAGAATCCGTTTGCGTTTTCCCGGGTCTTGAAACAGGTCCTCGATCTGTTTTTTGATCACGCACAGATCAAAGTGACCATGGGGACCGTGGGATCCGAAAGGGCCGTCCGACCCGTAGATGCATCGTTCAATGCCAAGATAATCACTGGCCTTTTTCATAATAGACGGATCCACATAGGCTGTTGCAGAAAAATCCACCGATATATTTTTTCTCTCCTTGATCAATTTCCAGGTGTCCGAGTAACAGGGAAAGGCTGTATGGGCCAAAATGATTTTAAGCTCCGGTAATGCGTTTGCAAGGGAAAGAATGTCTCCATGATTGTCAAAACCCAAATGCAAAATCAAGGGTTTGTTATTCCGGACAAGACGCTCGGACACCTTGAGAAGTTCAATGGGCGCATAGCGGTGCCAGAAGGGATGGGCCTTGACTCCGATGCAGGCCGGGTGTTTTTCCCATCGTTCATATTCGGCAACCGGATCGGTTGAACTTCCGGGTTTGACCATGCACCAGGCGAAAAAACGATCCGGATGACGATCTGCCTCGTCAAAGACAACCGAATTGTCGATATCCGGATATATTTCGATAAGCCCTGAGGGGAGAATGATATTCCCTTCGGGAGAGAATTTTGTGATGAGTTTTTTTGGGAGATTCCGCAACCAGGACCGATTGAGGCCAAATCGCATGAAGGTGATAAGAATTTCTTTTGTTTCAGGGAGAGGTCCGCATAGGGACGCCATCAGGGCGATTCTGTCAATTCCCTGTTGGTCCATGTTTTTGATCAGGGCGTCTGTTGAGATAGTTTCTGGAATGTGGTGGTAATGGCAATCAACAACCATGGCAGCTCCTTAAAATAGGGTTCACTTCTTTACAAGACGGTTGAATGCTGATATTTTTCTGCCTGTCAGACTGACCTGGCACTGATATGTTTTTTTATACTATAAACAAACGTGGGTTTCTTTCAAGATCTATTTGGAGTCTTGGGTTTATTTTATGATGGGGCTGCCTCATAAAATACTCTATCCATACGTCGACTTTTTATGAGTTCATCAAGGAAGGGTGTTCGCCTATGAAAAAAACCATTGGCCTGGTTATTATTCTGTTGAGTTTCATAGCCATGGGTTGCGGGGGAAATAAACGTGTGGTGACCATGGAAACCACCGGTTACTGCGGATGCGGTAAATGCTGCAGCTGGGAAAGGGGAAGCTGGAAATATCTGAAGCTCAACGTCTGGCATCGCTATGTCAGCGCAGGCAGTGGCAAAGGGCGTACCTATACAGGGCATACGGCAAAAGGCACCCGGCCCCATGAACCTGTTCCCGGACTGTTTTCACTGGACAGCATCAAACATCCCTGGATGATTCCCATCCGTATTGTCTTTTTCCCCTGGCTTCTCTTGCCCAAAGACGGAACCATTGCCGCTGACACCCGTCATCATAAGTTTGGCACCCGGATGTATGTTCCCGGCTATGGCTGGGGCGTTGTGGAAGACCGGGGCGGGGCCATCAAGGGTCCCAAACGATTGGATTTGTATTATTGTTCCCATGGTAAGGCCCTGAGATGGGGCAGACGGAAGGTGAATGTGACTATTTTGGATTGAGTCACCATTGTCATCTGATCTAACAGATGAGACTTATTTTCCTTGTGGTCGTTCTTTTAGGGGAAATTAATAGGCATTTTTCACTAGTGTTTGGCCGGGGTTACGGCATACTTGAAGCGTATGTCGAACGTCCGGCTAAACACTATAACACCGCATATAGGACTTTTCACGACGCCATCAAAAATGGCTCACTCTACTCCGTGATACTTGAACCAGAAGGCGCACTTTTCAGCACGGTAATTTTCGAGTATCTCCCAATCCGGATCAAGCTGGAGACGTTTATCATCATACGAATAGAACCGGGGCCACAGTGCTGGCGCATCTGGCCAGTTGGGATTACCGGTCAGGGCAAATGTCGCCCAGTAGGTATTCATCGCATCGGCAACGTTCTGGCTTTCTTCAGTCACGGTCTTATTACTAAGTGGCCAGGGCCATACGAAGGGTTTGCCAAATACGTGGCTTATCTCGGCAGCGTGTGCTACTTTCATAACTTTAGGCAGCAGACTCCAGGGAACGTTAAAATTGTACATATAGACGTCCAAGCCTGCGTCTGCGGCAAGCCGGGCTGTATCGTAGGTACTGCTCAGTAAGCTTGAATCAGTGACCACGTTTATGCGGGCCAGATTATAATTACCGTCAAAATCAGATGGAGGGTACATATCGTATACCTGATCGGCATAGTCACCGAAACGAGCCCTGAGGTCTTCTTTGTATTCGTCGTCGTTGGAAATAGGCCTGGCAAGCCATACTAAGGTTGTGCCTTCATCCGTATTGGCTCCCAATAAGTATGGGACGTTTGCAATGTCACCCCGTTTGAAAATAGCTCTCGGTGTATCGGGTAAAAAACCGCCTTTTCCGTCGATGACCACCCCAAAACTCCAGTCACCCTCTGTAAAACTCGTGTCGCCATCTCCCGGGGATGGTTGGTTGCTGTTTGCAAGCAGATCCTCCACCGAAACATGTCGCATACAGTCGAGCTGGCTTTCTCCTTCCTCGCAGCCCAGGGCCTTTCCATAGTCAACCATTTGAGATCCAACATTGCTGGCTTCCTGATCGTGGCCAGTGACGCCAATCGTACAACCACCACTTTGGCTTATGGCTCTGTGGAACAGTCCGCGACTTTCAGGTGAAGCAACATGATAGCAAACATCAGCGGATCCAGCGGATTCACCGAAAATGGTCACGTTATCCGGATCTCCGCCGAACTTATCGATATTTTTTTTCACCCATTTCAACACCATGCGCTGGTCAAGCAATCCCTGATTCCCTACAGGCTGACCTTCATCAGCCAACTCGGGATGGGCAAGAAAGCCAAATGGTCCCAATCTGTAGTTAAACGTTACAATGACAACACCGTTGTTTGCAGCAAAATACTGGCCATCGTACCAAAGCCGTTTGTTTACCATGGGAATCGGGATACTGGCTCCCCCTGAAAAATTGCCTCCTCCATGGATCCACACCATGACCGGTGCATTTTCTGGAGGAGGGTCGGGTGCCCATACATTCAAATAAAGACAGTCCTCGTTGTTACTTGCCGGTGCGCCCTGGTCTTTCAGTTGTGGGCAGCTTTCTGAAAAGTCGGTCTCATATCTTACCAAAGGACCCCACGAGTCATTAGGTTCAGGGGCTTTCCAGCGCAAAGGGCCTATGGGCGGTTTTGCGTAGGGAATTTTGAGAAATAGCCTTGAATTACCTGACATTTTGCCCTGCACTATGCCGTCGTCCAATTCCACCACCAGGTCAGAATCACACCCTGATACGGTGATAAGTGTTAAAATTAGTGTGCAGGCAAAAGCCCATCGACGAACATTGAATATCATCTGAATAATTGTTAACATGGTTAAATCCCTTCAAATATGTTTCCGCATACATACATGCCCCTTTCATAAGAATGATAGCTGTTCCTAATTCAAAGAGCCGAGTGTTTGAGCTAAAATAAAAAATCTTGACGAATGGTAAATTATTGTTCATATCGATAGTACATTGAAGATGTGATTGCAATGCCATTGATTGTTTCAGAATAAAATGTGTTTTACTGTAAAACATGAATGTTCCATAAATCAGAGATTTAATAATGATTAAAGGTAATAAGGCAGGTTCAGCTATATTAGCTGTTTTCCCGACATCTAAAACATTGCATCATTTTATTCATAAAAGGGATAACCGGAAAATTATAGAATCGTTTGTCTCTTTTGCTTTTAGAGAAGGTTTGATCCAGACATGTGACGAAGATGCTTTTACTCAATTTATCCGAAATCATGAAAGGGATGCAGATTACTTTAAACCCCCAAGTGATCTTACATTTGAAGAGTTGATTAAAAAAAAGAAGGAACTTCTTTCAATTGATCTCTCTGAACGTGCCCTTACAGACCGGGTCAATCAGCTGATCCAGAAAAAAAATATTGGCTTGCCAAAGCTGACCAATACAATGCTTACCCGATTGAAAAAAGAACCTGCAGATACTCCCCACAAGAGGAATGCTTTGAGATGCCTGTCGTTCTGGATTGGTTATACTCGGTCAGATCTAAATCTATCATGGAATTTTCAAACCCTGCTCACGCTGTGTGACGAAAAGATCAAGACCCATAACCACACGTCCGGAGTCAGGGTCGGGCTGACCCTCTCAAGTCGTGGAGATGTTATTGGTCATGATGCTATGATATGGCTGAAAAACAACATAAAAAATCATGTTCAAAACGCATTGGAATTTTTACCTTATGGCAGTTGGGGAAAAGTAAAGTCACACGATGTTACAACAATTTATATCGATTTCCCCAAACAAGGCCGTGCAACGTTCCCCTCGTTGTATAAACAAAGCGTTCGTAATGCTCTCTCAGTGGCCCATCAGATGTCCATCCGTTGGGCCTTGTCCGACCATTTTACGAAAAATCGTTTTTTATCCATTGGTATAGCCGCAGGCGATTTTGCGACACTTGATCACTATCTCATGCCCATACTCAACGCAAAACTGCCTGGAGATCCTGTCATACGAATGACCGACTATACACACCAGTGTATCCTGATCAGTGATATTCGCGCTGTGTTTTGCTCACATCCCAAGGAAGCTGTTCTTTTTAATGGAGAAAGTCTTGATATCTGGTGGGTGGAAGGATTCTGGAGTGCCATTTACTGGGATTTTATTCCCAGTCTTATTGATGATGAAATCATGCAGGATAAAATTACGTCCATGGAGTTGTTAAAGCAAATTCTTATGTTTCCCGATCAGCTGGACGACTTCATTGAACCAAACGCCATTACACGTTTTTTTTCGTTTCCCAGTAATTCGCTTTTGGGTTTGGAAATTGCTAAAACCCTTTATTACAGGCGAAGTTTCTGGGCGTCTAATGAAATCCTGCGTATCGTCCTCAGCACAACCCCCAACAGTCTCAATGCCAGGTCACTTCGAATGGTGATTTATCGAAACCTCGCCATTGAATCACCCTCCCATTCCATCGCCCAAATTCATTTTAACAGGGCAGAAGAAGAGGCTGAATTTATCCTTGAGAATTGCACCACCTTGGATGAAGATTTTTTTTGTGAGTACGCCGTTATAAATCTTTCGAAAGCCTTGACACTTCTTCAGCGAATGAGGGCAAAAACGGATCCATCCCTGAATGTGTTGGATTCTCGTCAATTGCAATTCGATGTTTTCGAGTTATTGACCAAGACAGAAGACATGTTTGAAAAAGGAATCAAAATTTCACCCATGGGACATAGGTCCCTTTATTTGTTATTATGTACGCAAATCGTAAAGATTGTTCTTCAATCCCATGAAGAATTGTTTTATAACAACCTAAAAGCATTGAGTATTTCAAAGGACATGTATAGGCAGAAAGCCTTGGATAATTTTGCCGCAATTAACTGGATAACATGGGATGATCCTCAGCAAATCAACTGCGATAACCTGGAAAAGATGATTATTCAAAATTTTGGAAGATATAGCGAGTCCGTGACGTTAAAATCATATCAGCCCACGTTGTATTTCTGTTACGCTATTATTTTCTGGGATTTCTTTCCCCTCCGAACTGTAAAAATTGTAAAAACCGTGCTTGAATTTTTATATGGGGCAATACCCTTGGCCAGAGAACTTGAAAATAATAATCTGTGCATTTATTCCTATACCCGATGTTATGGCGAAATCCTCAAGCCCCAAGAGTTTATAGAACACATTGAATCATCCATTCATATGATTGAAACACATGTCGGAACTTTGGAAGAACTGGAAAAAGAAGATTCAAACAAGGTTTTAGACGACAATGGCCCGTCCGATTTTACCTTGCTGACCATGCACATTTAATCAAATTTGCATGGCACATCATCTGACTTATAAGGGAGATAATGGTGGTTCAAGTACGATGGACCGGGGCAGCCGGTCTTGAATTTTTCTATGACAACACGACGCTTCTTATTGACCCTTATTACACAAGGTCAGGGAAAAAGGATGTGGTTTTGGGGCGTGTACGACCGGATTCCCATGGGATCGCAACCCAGGCCAAGCGAATAGGGAAGGTCAGCTCCATCGTTGTCAGCCATACCATTTTGATCATGCCTTAATATTTATTTTGACAAACAAAGCCCATATTGGGTATGTAGCGTGATTATGGATATTATACTTCGAAAAATAGTGGAAATCCTTGTCCGGGGTCTGGCTTACATTCCCATGGGAACGGCCAGTCTATTTTTTATTTCAGCCGCAGTAATTTTTTCAAAAAGTATTGTGATGTGGGTCAAAAAGGGTGCTCTGGTTATCCCTGAACTCCACGAGACATTCGGACTGGATTTTCTTCATCATCTCATGGACGACCGGCTCAGCGGGATCAGGCGCTATTTGATTCAAGGTGCAGCCAAAGCCGCATCCATGCCTGCCCCCCTGGTTCTTGTTATTATCGGAGCGCTTTGCCTTTTGATCGGGCTTTCCATCCTTCGCTTTGCCCAGGCCATCAAAGAGGCCAAATAATAATCAAAGTGGAAGAGGGCGATTTTATCGACCAGCCCATAAAGATCTTCTGCATGTGCGGAGGCTTATGATCTTCAATCATGTTCGTTGAGAGATCACCTGATGAAAACGTACTATGTCTATATTCTTGCCAGCAAGCGTAACGGCACACTTTATATCGGTGTGACCGGCGATCTGGTAAAGCGTGTGTATCAGCACAAGCATGATTTTACGGAGGGTTTTACCAAGAAATACGGAGTTCATTTGTTGGTTTATTATGAGCATACCCATAACGTTGAGGCGGCGTTGAACCGGGAGAAACAGCTTAAGACATGGCGGCGGCAATGGAAGATTGATCTTATTGAAACGATGAATCCCGAGTGGGAGGATCTGTATGCTGCTATTGTATAACCGGAATTCTAAATTATCCTCGGCCGTGTCATTCCGGGCGTAACGCAGTGAAGACCCGGAATCCATGGTGGCTATGTGTCATAATGTACAATGAATGGGTTGTGTATTGCCCATTCGAACATGGATTCCGGGTCACAAAAAACCGTGCCCGGAATGACAGGAACTGGCGTTGAACAATAACTATAGACCGGAATTCTAACTTAACCTCGGCTGTGTCATTCCGGGCGTAACGCAGT
>Ga0180007_10001937_pt1 | contig 25872 bp, 25 predicted proteins | sample MM_PC_MetaG_FD_121122 | JGI IMG/M metagenome (GOLD analysis project Ga0180007, IMG submission 121122) | Groundwater microbial communities from the Aspo Hard Rock Laboratory (HRL) deep subsurface site, Sweden - MM_PC_MetaG | ecosystem: Environmental > Aquatic > Deep subsurface > Groundwater... | reverse complement strand
TCAAATTTTTGTGGGACAACACCAGAGTTTAAACATACATAATCGGGGGTGCCAAAAACATAAAATTATTAAATTTCCAATATGTTAAAAAATCGGATAAGAAAGATTATGTAAACTTTTTGGTTTTTGTCCCCCTACCGCCAAATATATCGACCTTATATCAACATTAGCAATCCCTGAGAGATATAGAAATTTCCTGAAAGGTTTCAAATTGTGCGACCAAAATTTTTCTTGTCGAGTGTTGACTTCTTCATATTTTCATTTTACTTGTTATCGAGATGAATGACTGGATGCGCTGACGAAGGAAGCGCATCATTCCCGTTTAAAGATATTTTTTACGGTATTTAAAAGCGATGCGCCTCCTCCGCCGGCACATCCTATGGCTCTGGCATCAATATTCCTGCTGGCTTAATGTAGATTTTAACTGTATTGAATAATTCTCGTTTTCTCTCAAGAGATCCCAAAATGAGAAGTTGTTTGCCGCATAAAACGATTAGGTTTGATGATGAAAAACAAAACATTGACCTGATTCAGATTATTCAAATTGGAGGCTAATAGACAATGCAAATTACATTGAAAAGAATGGTAAAGGTTTTTGTTATTGTTGTGGTATTGGTTGGAAACGTAATAAATGTTGCCCAAGCAAATGATACTGACAACTCAAACCATATGATATTACCTCTAAATGAAACAGAGAGGGCAACATGGCGTAGTTTTGGGACTAGTGGTGATGATTTAGCTATTCAAGGCTTGTATTCCATAGCTATGTTTGCCGGATGTAGGTATATGAAAATTAAAGATGATAATTCCGAAGAAGCACAAAAGACCAAAAGGGAAGCTATTGAGAAAATATTTTCCATTGAAGAGAAACTAGGATTACGAGTTATGGTTGCTCAATCACTATATTGGGCTGGACAAAGTAATAAGACTGAAGAGAATATAGCTGATGGTATACGTTTTGTTATGGCAATACTTAAAACCAAATACGGTAAAGACGTAGTGCAGGGGCATGAAAATTATGTGGTTCACTTAGCTGAAAGAGTTCGAGGATTAAAATAACATCATAATTTTGGCATTTGATTTTGATCAAAATCTCAATCTTAGCAGAATTCCACATCTTGAATGTAGACTACTTTTGATTCGGAAAAATGAATTCTGTTCAAACAAGAAATGAAGTTAGCAAATTAACCTTATAAAAAAATTACAAGATAACCAGGCGTTTCGCAAGTTCGCCTAATAAAGAATGAATATACCAGATAAAGATACATTCGAATTTTCAGACATTGAGTTATGCAGACGAATTGAAACCCTGACGACTAATATGATGGCGTTCTGGAAATCTTCTCATGGTTGGGCGTCTATTGAGGTTGCGGGATTGCTGAGTGCTTCAATGCTGGAATGGCAAGCCTCGCTATCATCAAGTCTCCATCGTTGGCTTTTTTCAACTTCTGATGGTGACTTGATTTTGGCATGGACAAATTTAGGAGCACTTGTTGAAGGGCAACTTAAACTTTTTTTATCAATCTACTATGACGACTATAGAGAGGATATCGATGCTATTAAAGATAAACGAGGTCGACTTAAAGATCCAGACCACTTAACTCTTGAGCCATTACGTCAGTTTTTTGTTAAACGAATCTGGACTGTAGGAAGAAACTGGAATCCTTATGTTGAGCGACTCCAAAAATGTCGAAATTCTATCCATGCATTTAGTTCAAGAGATATTGGTACATTTAGTAGCTGGAAAGAAGAGCTACGGACTCATTTGTCATTTATTCGAGACATTAATAGTCAAGTTCCGTATCCTGATATGATTTATGAACCTAAAGAATATTGATATTGAAAGGCGAACACTGAAGAGGGATCGGGAAAAGCGGTGGCTTTTTTAAAATCAGTTGGTTACGGGATTCTATCACTTCATTAACATAAATTATAAATCTTCCCGCCCCTTTAGTGTTGGTGTTCCTGGGACCACTACACTTAATTGCTGTCAAAATTTTATTGGGGATTTCGAAATAATTTGTGCCGTCTGATTTAAAATAAATATTTGAAGATATTATTCCTATCCCAGATATTTTGGACTTTCACTTTTTTCATAGATCATACCAATCACCTGAAAGGCCCAAGAGGGGCATAGCTGCGATTTCACGCAATAGCTCCCGTTTTTCGTTTGGCACCGGAACAATCTGAAAATCGTTCATGGGCGGTGGCCCCCAAAAACTGGACAAACGGTTAAGCTCTGAGTTACAGTCGACAATCTGAAACTGAAAAGGAGCAACCATGAGCGTAAAACGAAAAAACTACAGTCCACAATTCAAGGCCAAAGTTGCATTGGCTGCACTACGTAATGAAGAAACCACCGCCCAATTATCAGCCCGTTTTGGCGTACATCCCACAATGATCAACAATTGGAAAAAAGCCCTGCTTGATGGGGCCGCAGACGTTTTTGGTAAAAACAAAAGAAATAAAAAACAAATGGAATCCAATGTAGACGATCTCTACAAACAGATCGGTAAATTAAAGGTCGAAAACGATTTTTTATCGGAAAAGCTCAATTTTTGAGTCACGAGGATCGCAAAGCATTGATTGACCCTTCATCGGATAAAATAGGCATTGCTCGACAGTGCCAACTGTTGAACGTCAGCAGGTCGTCATATTATTACCGGCCCAAGCCTGTAAGTGAATACAACCTGAAACTGATGCGGCTTATAGATGAGCTGTATACGGATCATCCATGTAGAGGCAGTCGTTCCATGCGAAATCAACTCAGAAGATTGGGCTATAAAGTAAATAGAAAAAGAATTCAACGCCTGATGCGGATCATGGGGATTGAGGCTGTCTATCCTAAACCAAGAACCAGTATTCCTCATCCTGGCCATAAGGTTTATCCGTATCTTTTAAGAGGCCTCACGATTGATCAACCCAATCAGGTATGGGCCACTGATATTACCTATATCCCGATGAGATCGGGCTTTATGTATCTGGCAGTCATTATGGACTGGCACAGTCGGAAAGTGTTATCCTGGCGGCTTTCGAACGGCATGGAAGCAGATTTTTGTGTAGATGCCCTTGAAGAAGCCTTAAACAAATATGGTACGCCTAAAATTTTTAATACAGATCAAGGAGCACAGTTTACCAGCAAGAAATTCACAGATGTCCTGAAAGATCACGATGTGGCTATCAGTATGGATGGCCGCGGACGGTGTCAGGACAATATATTTATCGAACGGCTCTGGTGGAGTCTGAAACATCAATACATTTACTTGCATGCATTTGAAAGCGGCTCGGATCTCTATAGAAGTTTGAAAACCTGGTTTACGTTTTATAACCAGGAACGATCTCATCAGGCATTTGGCATTTTAACCCCGGATGAGGTGTATTATAACTTAAAGGTCGAAAGTATGAAGGCGGCATGATGGGAAATTTACCTTCTACAATTTCCCATGGAGAAAAAAATAGATGCGATTTTCTACCAGTTGTGTTAAGTAGCTCGATCGTGCCGTCACGTTTCGTGACTTTCACAAAGGCCGGGGCTTCCGCCCCGGACCCCGTATTTAAAAAATATTTTTTGAACAACCAACTCAGAGCTTATTTTTCTGACTGGCTGTCCAACTCATGGGGTCCACCGCCATGCCCCCCCTTTTCTTAAGACAAATGTACTTTTTTCTTTAGAAAAAGGTACAAAAATTGGGATGGATCTTTGACTGGCGTTGATTTACGGTATTTTGATAGTCCTTAACTTTTACATAAAAGTTAAGGAGTTGGACAGATCATTAAATTTTCGTTAGATCTCGAACAATCCCTCAGCGACAATTATAATTACCCACCGTAATTGATAATTGTCGTTGACAGGATCCGGTTGTTGGTAGATAGTTTCAATCCTTGTTCTATTGGATGTTGTTCTTCAAGATTGCAGGAAGTGAAGGCGATAACATACCAGGAGAAGTTTCAATCCTTGTTCTATTGGATGTTGTTCTTCAAGTCGGTATACGATGAGTATATCCCGTATGCCAAAGGTTTCAATCCTTGTTCTATTGGATGTTGTTCTTCAAGTTGATACTGTCTGTGTGGTTGTTCCAGAGGCCCTAGTTTCAATCCTTGTTCTATTGGATGTTGTTCTTCAAGTTATCGCCAGAAAATCGGGTTGCTCTCAACCAAACAGTTTCAATCCTTGTTCTATTGGATGTTGTTCTTCAAGGCAGAAAAGCTCCTCCCTGTATTCGCTGGAAATATTGGTTTCAATCCTTGTTCTATTGGATGTTGTTCTTCAAGACCACAGGAAACCCTGTTGAATGCAATAGGGAAAAGTTTCAATCCTTGTTCTATTGGATGTTGTTCTTCAAGTAAAGGTGCATTCATCGATAATAATTTGATTATCTGGTTTCAATCCTTGTTCTATTGGATGTTGTTCTTCAAGAAGACTCAGATACCGCCATGGCGCGACTGGACAAAGTTTCAATCCTTGTTCTATTGGATGTTGTTCTTCAAGATGGACGAAGAAGTCAATCGCTTGGTATCGGAGGGTTTCAATCCTTGTTCTATTGGATGTTGTTCTTCAAGAAACGGACGTACTATCATCACAGGTCGTTTCAAAAAGTTTCAATCCTTGTTCTATTGGATGTTGTTCTTCAAGCTACAAGGGCGGCATGATGCCGGTAAGAGCCAACGGGTTTCAATCCTTGTTCTATTGGATGTTGTTCTTCAAGGCAGATATCATATGTCAATTGCTTGTGTTCCAAGCGTTTCAATCCTTGTTCTATTGGATGTTGTTCTTCAAGTTGTGTACTTTTGTGCAAGCTAACTTTAGACGAAAGTTTCAATCCTTGTTCTATTGGATGTTGTTCTTCAAGTCGTTTGTCATAATGCCTCCTTTTTTGTTTTTTTGTTTCAATCCTTGTTCTATTGGATGTTGTTCTTCAAGCTGTCCAGGATATTTGGTGCCGTCAATGCTTTCGGTTTCAATCCTTGTTCTATTGGATGTTGTTCTTCAAGCTGATAAAACATATATTCAATTATGACGGAGCTAATAGTTTCAATCCTTGTTCTATTGGATGTTGTTCTTCAAGTTTGAGCCATTGATTGCCCCTATCTCTATTGATGGTTTCAATCCTTGTTCTATTGGATGTTGTTCTTCAAGGACAACTTTTATCACATCATCGGTCAAAGACTCCTGTTTCAATCCTTGTTCTATTGGATGTTGTTCTTCAAGTATTATTGGCATGGCGCAGGATATTAGTCTACGTTAGTTTCAATCCTTGTTCTATTGGATGTTGTTCTTCAAGCCCATTCAGGAGGATACCACAATATCACAGCCGATGTGTTTCAATCCTTGTTCTATTGGATGTTGTTCTTCAAGTGCCGGTCAAGTTGGTCCAGGAATGAGAGATGGTTCGTTTCAATCCTTGTTCTATTGGATGTTGTTCTTCAAGAGGCCAGGTCAAAAACAATTAACGATGGAGGGAAACGTTTCAATCCTTGTTCTATTGGATGTTGTTCTTCAAGTCGATTTGTTTCGAAACCTTTTCCCATTCCTTCGACTGTTTCAATCCTTGTTCTATTGGATGTTGTTCTTCAAGTTCATAGGTGCCTCCAGTTATCATTTTGTCTCTGAGGTTTCAATCCTTGTTCTATTGGATGTTGTTCTTCAAGATTGATTCTGTCTGGTCTTTTACGTATCGGAGTGCGGTTTCAATCCTTGTTCTATTGGATGTTGTTCTTCAAGTTGGAGCAGCTATCGGTAATATCGATTGCCCACATATCTGTTTCAATCCTTGTTCTATTGGATGTTGTTCTTCAAGATGTAGTTGCCGGCATCATTGCCGGTTCTGAGATAAGTTTCAATCCTTGTTCTATTGGATGTTGTTCTTCAAGAGAGATCACGTCAATTTTGAAACGTGCAAGGGGGAGTTTCAATCCTTGTTCTATTGGATGTTGTTCTTCAAGGACCAGTACCGTGGAAAGGTCGATTCATTTAACAAGTTTCAATCCTTGTTCTATTGGATGTTGTTCTTCAAGTCCAAGTGCGGCTTCATTCAAACTTGGGAATGCGGTTTCAATCCTTGTTCTATTGGATGTTGTTCTTCAAGCTCGATTCAGAACTTTATTTAATAATATCAATGCAATATCTAAATTTTCAAAGAGCGATAAAACCATTTTTAATGCCTTATTTTATGTTCAATCAGTTATTTTTTGCCTGCCAGTAAAGAGTTAACCATTTAACAATATTACAGTAAAAATATTAAATGACGCTTTCGCAAATATTTTTGTAGCAGCAATCCGGGCATCTTCGTTTAACGGATGTTGGCCCTGGGTAATGGTTTCCGCAAATAACTTCATTGATCCCGCCTATAATTTTTTCAAGCTCATCAAAATCCTTTTCCTTAATTTCCAACTCTATCATCTTGTTCTTACTCCTTGTATATACGACAAATCCTTTATTGACGGACACATCATAATTATCCTTAATCAGCTTGGCATAAAAAATCAACTGGTATCTGTAGGTTTTAAAAATTTTTCCCTTGTACTCTGCATACTTGTAATCAAGAGGAGAGGCACTGCCATCTTCCAGAAATAAAATCTCATCAACAATACCTCTTATGCCTGATGACGATGACAAGTAGACGTCGCTTTTTTTATCGATTACCCCAAGCTTTTTACGCAGATAATCCGGATTTTGCTTTCGGACTATTTCATGAACCGTTCTTCCTTTTTCAACTTTAAAACGATTCCCTTCATTCTGTGGGATATTAAGCACGTACTCGAAATATGTAAATCGAGGACAGAAAACATATTCCATTAATTGGCTTGTGGTTATTGATAAAGAAATCGAATTAGAATTTTCCATATGTATGTGACCTTTAGAACAAAACAGTTGATGAAAGTCCCGCCCAACCTTTTTTTATGGAATAGACCCCCTGGTCATCTTCCCCGATATTAAGGTGTGGGTAATGGCATACCTTCATCTCGTGGTAATGTTCAAAATCAGGAAACAACAAAGCGTCATCCTTGCATATATTTATAACATAACCCGAAATGCATTTATTAATCCGCTTCAGTCTGCTTTTGTATTCCATGATATGTTCAAGAGATGTGCCGTCTTGTTTCATGCCATGGATCAGTTGGTTTCTTTTTTTGACAAACCTGTCGTACAGCCCGCTTCTTATTTCTATGAATACCGAGCGTATATCGGGCAATGTCTTCATGAAATTCTTATCAAATCTTTTCATGACCGATTCAAACTCAAGCTGTTTCATATGATCGATTAATACATATTCCTGACTTGTTCGATCAATCGTTGTGCTGAAATAAAGTTTCAACCGGGGCAAGATTTCGTTTTCACGAATAGGTGTTTCAAGGAGCTGTTTCACCTCCGCATACAAAAGATCCGAAGGATGATAAGGACTATGCCCAATCTTGTTTGTCACGACAAGAGTTGCACTTTCTCTAACCTCCTCCCTGTTTTCACGGTTTACCCGTCCAGCGGTTTGAATGATACTGTACAAAGGTGAGAATTCTCTGAAGCCGTAATCGAAATCAAGATCCACTCCCGCTTCGATCACCTGGGTGGAAACAAGAATCGTTTTTTGTTTATTTACCAGCCTGTGTTTGATTGTCTTGATGATGGCTTTACGATGCTTCGGAATAAACAAGGTGCTGAGCAAAAACACGTCATCCGGATTGCAGAATTTTTTTACCTTTTCATACAGGTCCAATGCCAGTTTTTTCGTATTCACCACACAAACCACCGAGGTGTTTTCCTTCGAAGCCCTCTGTATCTGAACAGATAATTTTTCCTCTGTATCGATCTCTTCCCTGAATGCCAACGCATACCGGTTGTTGAAATCCATGGAATAATACTTTGTATCAAGCATGTCGCACCATGCATCTGACGGTAGAAATTGTTTGAGGCTGGGAATTGTTGCGGACATCAGAATAAAATCCATATTCAGCTCTCTGGATAAAAACGTGATGGTCTCTGCGAAATCCCTTAAAAGTATCCGTGGTATAGCCTGGATTTCATCAAATATGACAACGGAATCCCTCAAGGTCCAGAATTTGATCAATTCCCTATTCTGATTGGAATAAAAGGCGTTCAATATCTGATTGAATGTGGTGACGATAACCTGATCAAGACCCCAGGACGACCCTAAAAAATCATTTTTCTGGCGGAAGAAATTCGTTTCACTTTTTTCTTCAACATCATGGTCAACATAATTTTTAGTTTTCGTTAAATGATGAAACTTCAAAAGTGTGTTCTCATCAATGATCTTTGCATATTCCATATGGGTCTGATCGATGATCGAGGTCATGGGCAGGGCGTTGATGATTCGCTTTTTATTTTTAACGCCCGCAATTTTCAAGGCAAGCTGGAGAGATGTCAATGTTTTTCCGATACCGGTGGGGGCTTCAAGAAAAAATAACCGTTTATCGTGATTACCATCAAAGGTATTGAGAACATCCGCCCTTGCAGCATTTCGGACAGATGACAAGGCGTTTTCCTTGCCTCCGATCAAGGTCAAAAGGTTCGTTTGATACCGTTCAACATCAACGGTGGTTTTACGTTGGAACGTTTCTTTGAAAATAGCCTCATACTTATCAGCAAAGATGAGCTTTGAAAAAGTCTCTTTGATCCGAAAATACGAATCCAACCCGGCCAGATGATTGTCCTTCACAAAGGATTCCGTATCAAAACTATCGCAGCACGTTTCAAGATCAAAGTCGATGTTCAGTCCCGTGGTTGCCTGGATGTGTTTGATGGTGTCGAATAAATCAGGGTGATGCCTTCGAATGGAATCTTCATCAAACAAATCTTCAGCAAGGGTCTGAACATCTTCCAGATTTCCGTGGTGCTTCAATATTGACAAAAAAACGCCGAAGGAATCAATGTCAAACACCATTCTATTATGAACAAGATAGAAAAACGCACCTTCCAAGGAATGATAGGGAAGTTTCCCTCCGTGGATGATGTTGGTTTGAAACCGCTTATTCAGTTTCCCCAGATCATGAAAAAAGGCAGCTCTCGTATGCAACGGATCTTTAAATGACTCTGCGATATTTGTCACATGTTTGATAAACGGGTAATAATCGGGATGGGAATACACATTGTTCGGAATGTCAAATAAACTCACAGGCATACTCCCCGGCTTCCGTTTTTACGCCAAACCCGTCCACCGGCGATGAAAGAGTTATTTTTTTATCACAGACGACCACATGCCTGAAATTACGATACGCCCTATTGCCTGTGGTCTGGGTTGCCGCATAGACACTGGTGTATTTTTTCCCGGATTCAAAGGCTATCTTATCCGATGACCCTGTAAAGGAATCCAGTTGCGTCATGGAATTGGCTGCCCATGATGAACATTTAACAAACCGATAACTTGCAGCAAACTCGCTGTTGCCCATATATAACGGATAGACGCTTTCATGATTTTTCATTAATGCGACGATCTCGTTTTCGTATTTGAATCCATGAATAAAAATAAGAAACGAGGGATCGATCAGCAATTCCCGGAAAATGGGTTTGGATTTTGGATATCTGGCCCCTGATTTTTCTTTTAAGTCGTCCATGGTTTTTTCCAATTTGCTTCTCGTGCCCTCTATTTTCTTCTCGATACTGATGATTTTTTTAAGGTCTTTCTCGTTCATGGATTCGTTTGATTTCAGGGCATTGTTCTGATTATCCAACAAAGCCAGAACCTGTATCTGATCCCTGACTTTCAGCATCGCATCCAGACGAAGTGCTGATTTTTTCGTGTAATCTTCAATGTAGTTCTGTACAAAACTCTTTTTCCGGACAGGACGTTGAAGAATCAGGGAATATCCAAAGTTAAAAAAGTCGGGATCATTGAAGTAGTCCTGATAATCCATTCCCAAAATCGCCGCCAGCATGCCGCCAATCGTTGTTTTCGGAGGAATGCTGAAGGTCATGTTCTGGGTGATGGTCATCGGATCTCTGAAAACACCGAATCTTGCCCATAGATTGAATCCAAACATAGGTCAGCTCTCTTTGGTCAGAATGTTCATATCATCGACATATTCGATAAAATCTAACGTTTTGAAATCCTCTTTGTATTTGGCCATAGACTCATCCATGACAATCATGACCTTTTCGATTTGCCCCTTTGCCTTGGTAATCGCCTGAACAAGTCTGCTGAAATCGATTGAAGCCTCATCGATTTCCCGAATATTTCCACTGTTATCCATATCATTCAACCGGACAAGCTCATCCAAAAGACCAATAAAATAAATACTTTCTGGTTTATAAACGATTCGAAGAAGAAACCGGGGTTTCTGGCCTTGTTTACTGCGTGTATTTAAAAATTTTGTTCCATTCCACAGGGAGTCAAGCATGGTGATGATATCCGTTTCCAAGGTTTGACAATTTTGAACATGTATTCTGTTCACTGTTCCGTAAAGGGCAAACAATCCATAAGGAATATAGTTATCAGCTCTGAATGTTTTTTTGAATTTTGCACCTCCATCTGCGTCTTTCGTTGCGAAGGCCCCTGTTCCTGGTTTTAAAACCGTTTCCGTTTTATTAAGTGATTTGGTCCAACTGAATTGTGCGGCCCCAATAAGCTGAATATTACTTTTGGGGGCCACTCCCCCAAAAAGTCTGTTATCGATACATGACAGAAAGACGTCTTTATCCTCTTTTTTGTCTTTAAAACTATCTTTAAGCTGAGTGAATCGTTCTTCCGCCTTTAGTCCGCCTTTGAGGATTTCCTCGTTATTGATAAAAATGTGCTCTTGCTTTCTGTATTGCAGATCATCCCGGACGGTCCGCTTGGGACGGACATCACTCACGATGGCCTTTTCGTCCACATCATCGAATCGTGGTGCATTATCAGCACTCATATCCCCATTGGGGTTGCACATTCTGGCATCCCACATAAAAAGGATTTCACTTTGTTTCGCTTGATTTTCCATTAGGGTTTCTCCTTTTGTTCTGCTTTTTCTTCTGTTTTATGATCTGCAACAAAATGACCGTAATCGTCGAACCCCGCCACAAAAGAAAATGATATTCTAGAACTTGACATTCCGGGGGACTTCGTTATCGGTGTCTCATGGGCCAGAGATCTGACTTCGGAATCATTCCTCAGCCGGAGTTTCAATTTCTGTTCAAACCTGAATGCCATTTCAAAAATACGATCCAGATTTCTGTAATTGATGATCTGATTTGACAACCAGTTTTTGAAGGTCTGGTTCTTGTTACTCACTTCCGATTTATACGAACTCATGATCACGGCCTTTGCATATCCTCCGATATAATAGGCCTTTTGAATGGCCGGATGACTGAAAAATCCCAATTCATCCTGACTCTTACGTGTGTCAAGATACGTTGAAAAACTGACTTTTTCCTGTTCCATAATCGCTATCCTTTGATCTTATCCAATCGTTTGAGAAAATTAAAAACAGTGTCCTCCTGCCCGGTGAACCAACTTGTATGTTCTATCCACAGGTAAGTCCCCTCCTTGTTCAACCGTTTCTTCATGTCATAACCATAAAGCCTGTTTTCTTCAAAACGCGCCATCAACGAATCCAGATTTATTTTCGTGTCGGTCAACAACAACCTCGCCAGATACAACTTCTCCTGAAGAATCGTATTGGCATTGTTTAGTTGCGATCTATTGAGTACAAAAGCAAGTTCCTTTCTGTTGAAATAATCCTGAAGCAACGTTTCGTCACGATGGCGTTTACCCAATTTAACCCGGTCACTGATGAGATGTTCTGGTCTGTTCATTTCGGACACCACAACCTGAATCCGACTGGGAACCACATCTTCAAGCGATCCCTTGATTTCAAAAGAAAGATTGGTTCGATCGATTTTGGTAAATAGATAATCGATGGTTATCGAATTTTTGAGATCCCCAATTTCCTCGATCTGCTCGTTGAATTCTTTAATCAACCCAGTATCCATCTGGTCTATGATTTCTAAAAGATCTTTACGCTGCTGTTCCAGTTCAACCCATTCTTTCTTATTTTTTTCGTTGATCTTTTTTTTGATTTTTTCGATATCTTTTTCCAGCTTTTTTTCTTGAGCATTGTGCTGTTCAAGGACAGATTTTTTATGATTTGATTTCACATTTGCCCTTCTAAAACGTTCCAACACCGTTTTATATAAACCGGCATCATCAGATAGAATATTTGGAATTACAACGTATTCCAACCCTTTGAAATAAAAAACAAGATTGTTGATGATGTACATCCAGGCAAATTTTATTTTTCGAGCACTTTCAAGTGATAAGGGAAGGTTTTCATTCAACCGATAGTTCATGCTATCGTGGTACTGATCATACGAGAAGACTCTCACTTCCGGTTTATATCCGATGTCTGTCTCTATATTTGTAAATGCATCGAACCCTTTTTTCAGATCACTCGAAAAAACAGGTTCTCTAAACCAGTTTTCTTTTATCTCTGGCATCAATTCATAAAAGGTTTCTCCGTTTATTGAAAGCCAGATCCAGTATTCGCCTTTGGGTTGAACGACAAGTTCTGAACAGATTTTTAAAAGTTGCTTATTCCAGGTTTCCAAGGCTGCGATTGACGCTTGAACCTTTTTTCCTGCCTTTCTGATGTCCTTTTCTGCCTTGACTATTTCTTTGTCATTTTTCCCGCCATCACATCTGGTTGCCTCTTCGTTCAATCGGTCACGGTGTTTTATCAAGTCCGACAACACCATTTCAGACTCTGCTCGATCAATATATTTTTTTATACCCTCAATTTCTGAAAGAACACTTTCAACAGTCTTTCGATTATGATCTCCAACATAGTTAAGCATTCCATACTTCAAGGTATTGACCAGCAATTGAATTTTATCTTTGACCAGACTTTTTTGAAGATTTAGATTAGGATACAAATAATAAGAGTTGCTGGTGCCTCCAATTTTTTTGGTAAAAAAAAGCCTGTCACTGCTTATTGAAGACTTTTTCAAGTCAATACAGTCAATCGTATCACCTGATAGAGTAAAATCTATATTAATGTATTGAAGGTCACTTTCGCCCGAATGGTCTCCACTATCTAACATAGCATTCCAGAGATCATCATCTGTTAATACTTGCCCGATTTTCCACAATTTATATGCAAAGCTCATAGTTGCCCTCGAAATTGAATGATCATAAAATTTTTCTTACCCCCCCAAACCCCCGAGACACCGATTTCCCCAATCCCAGATAATCCGGAATCATAAAATTTACCTTAAACCTGCCTGTAAATCCGATCATGCTTTTTCCTTTCAGGTTAACCGGTTTTTCTTTTAGATTAAGATCAAGCTTAATGCGCTGATCTTCTTCTAACCAATATTCAAGGCCTTTAGCCATGGAAAGGACATTACCGGTCATGGCTTGTTTCAGTAAATTCTGTTTTTCTTCCGAATGCGAATTATCTGCATACCTTTTATAATTGAACTGATTCAGACCGATCCACGGGGACATAAACTCATACATGAATGTTTCTTCTGTGTAGCCAAACGGAGCATCCTCAACCTTCAAATCTTTTTCATGCACCGGAATGATTGTGTTATCGATTTTGATTTCATTGAGCTTCATGAAAATCTCCGCAAATACACAAACCGCTTTTTCTGAAAGAGCAATGATCGCAGGCATTTTTCCAATAAGTTTAAACTGAATCAACGGGTACCTGTAAATATGCTTTCCTGTTTCCGGGTTATGATTATGAATTAGGTCATGATCTATAAAAAGGTTTCCAATAAACCCTCGGAGTTTATGGATCTGGTGGGGTTTAAGGTTGATGTTACTTAGCATTAACGTGGCTTTTTTCATGAAAAATCCTTGTCCGGTTTCACATTAAAATATATCCATATTTTTTTTAAGCCAACGAACAGTTTTTGAATATAGATCCAATATTGATGGTGCGTTAATTTTATACTCCTTAGGGGGCATGATACCAACATAAGAAGGAGGAATCCCATCAAATTTTAAAACCATTTCAATAGGATTCTTGCCACCATCTTTTGTTTTTATGGTGGACAGATACGTTAAGTAGTCATTAGATTTTGGATGATGATACTTTGCTGTCAATACCATTTCTTCTTCATATACTATTTTTGATTTTTTCATAGCACCCACTGAAACTTGATTATTGCCACATCAAATTGTGCACTTAAATTTTCGTACGCCCTTATGAGCGTTCAAAAAAACTTCGCCAAAATCTCATCATTCACATATTTCCTGTCAAATCCCTGGCCAAGAACTTTTACATTTCTGAAATCCTCCTGGCAGAATGGGAAAAGGTAGACACTGTCCGTGGCCTCATCGATTAACTCGTTGCAGGCCTCTTTCAGTTCATCAAACCTGTTATGATCAAGCTTCCCCAGAAACACGCTTTTCTGGACCCTCTGCAAGCCGAACTTTTTGCAGGCCTTTGCCACTTTTGCCCGTGGCTTGTTTTCCACAATGTCATAGATAATCCAGACAAGAACGCTCATTTTGAAGTCTCTCCGATTTTTAATTTGCCTGGTTTCAAGCAATCACCGCGTTGCCCATTCATTTCTAAAATTCAACGATCTCCAGCCATTCCGGTTTTTTAAAGGACGGCTCGTCTGCCAGTAAAATATTCGCAAGTCTGTGGGCTTCATGCTGAGGGAGATGTTTTCGTTTCACATTCCTTTTTCGATATCTGACAGTTTCCTCAAGGTGCTGATTTATTGCATCCACAACAACCGGTTTTCCTTTTTGATTTAATGTGGCGCTGGTTTCACTTAAATCAAAATATTCATCTCTGATCTTCTTTCCTGTAAAAAGGTAAATAGCGGTCTGTTCTGCAAAAATACGGAACGGCTCTATCAGATCAAAAACAAGCGATTTCTTATTGTAATTATCAGCGTGCAAAAATCCGATATAGGGGTCAAGACCTGCCAGAATGCATGCTTTTTCAATTCTGCCATAAAGAATACCGTAGCAATAATTAAGAACAGCGTTAAAAGGGTCTTTGGCTGGCCGTCTTGAACGGCCTTTGAATTGATAGGTCTCCGGCATTATTTTTGAAATGCACTGAAAGTAGGCACGGCCGGCCGTGCCTTCAAATCCCATGATACTGTTTTGAATATCAGGCTGGTTGAGTGCCACCATATTGAGGCCTGTCATGGCACCATCAATGATTCTTAAGGGATCTTCAAAGACAGTTTCTTTTTTCGGCCTTGCATTCATGAGCTTTTTTAAAAACCGTGCCTGATTTTCCAGTTTGGTTCTGATCATATCAATAGCAAGATTCAATCCCTTATCCGTTTCTGAAGCTTCGAGCTGTTTACGCCGGATCAGGACGGTACTTCCCATTTTAGAAAACCAGACGCGCCCCAAAGGATCGCCAAAGTCGTCAAGAAAAATCAAATCAACGTTATGTTCCAGAGCCATCTGCACGGCTTTTGTGGTGATCAAGGCCTTGTTCGTTAAAATAATGGATTCTACCTTCAATGGTGATACATCAAGCCTTTTTTCACCTTGTTTCAGCCTGAAAATTTCATCCTTCTGAGATAAATATGTTCCCGGACTATTTATTACAAGCTGCATCAGGCCTCCCATGGCTATACTTTTTTTATACTCCATTTGACCAATGTATTTTCTATTCTTCTGACTTCATCCTCGACGTCGGCATAAGTCTTTGCGGTGATTACAAGATCCCATATTCTGCCGTTAGATGTCAGAATACGCCGTGTGGAATCAGGCTCAGAATAGTTATTGATATTGTAATATTTGTTGATTTTTCCCCTCAATCTGTCATGCACCGACATGTCAATCAAAAATAGTTCTTTTAATCTGAATAAAAACGCTTCAGCAGATACGCCAAACCGATGCTTGATTCTCAAAAGCAATTCATATGACCAGTTGTTATTAACAATGCCTAACTGATTTACGGTAACACGCACTGTCCGCTCCGGCATTAAAACAAGCGCCGCAAAATACCTGGCCGCCCGATGCATGGTTAATGGCTTTTGACTGCCTTCACCAGACAGATCATTTCCAGCATCCGGAAATGTATTTTTACCTGTCCGATTTGTCTGACAAAGCATAAATATCCTGCCAAGCTGATACATAAGCTGAAAAAGTTGACGTTCCGGATTCATCTTGGTTTTCAGAAAAAAAAACGCGTTTTGATTTTTCAAGTCATAAAACGCAATTGACTCCGTTTCTTTTGGAAAAGGCACAAACACAACCCTTAGCCCCATACTTTCAAATAGCTCAATATAATCGAAAACGACACTATCACCGATCCCCATATAATTTCGGGCCATTACAGATAAATTCTCTATCCCTTCCCTGCTAGGGTCAAAGGAGATATTTAGTGGCAGGGAAGCGTGTTTTTGCGCACCGCAAATATCTTCAAGGCTGCATACGGCATCCATCATTTCTCTTGCCATTTGCATTATCTTTGGAGACAGTGCTTTGAAAGGTTCTGTTTGAACAAAAGGTTCTTCAGAAGAAGCTATTTGTTTCGAGATAAAATCTTTCAACTCCTTGGCAAAAAATGCGTCTATGGATACGTTGAGCGATTTTGACAGGCCATAAAGCGCTATAGCAGAGGGGGCGTTTTCACCTCTTTCAATTCGACCAAGAGGAATTTCAGCTATGCCTGCTTCATTTGCAAGCCTTGCAATGGTCCATCCTCGCTGCCGTCTCAGATAACGAATGTTCCTTCCTAAAAATTGTAATGATGTTTTTTTCTCTGGCATTTCATCCCGATGTTTAAATCAAAAGAAATTAAGAATTGATTAAATTATATTAATATCTTAGCTCCTTTTGCGGTATACATTTTATATACAATATATTCAATTTTTTAATAAATATGGATCATATATATACTATAGGGTTTATTTTACAATAAAAAAATTAAATTTTTAAAAAAAAATACTATATGGTTTATATTTTAACTTGCCCAATGCGTTTTTAGACTTTATTTGGATATTGAGCTAAGCTAAATATGCCCTTAAAACATATTCTCAGGTAGGGAAGAAATCGCAGATAACCGGTTGCGATTGTTCGAAGACGGCCACCTCCGTAGATTCTCATTCTCCAATACCTAAAGAATCTCAAGTAAGAATGCCGAAATGAGAAAGAAAATTAGAAAGCCGGAAGGAATAATCCATTCCGGCTTTAAAAGAAGTAGACAGCAGTCTACCGCACCGAGTTATCCCTTAGCGTTGGAGTCCCCTCGCTGACGCCTCTGTTTCACTCGGATTCGTTGAACCATTCCGAGCTGTAGATAGACTCGGCGGTGATGGTTTTTTCTTCACGATAATAAGCTTCTTCAAGTGCCAGAGTGGCGATGTTCATGATGATTCTCCGGTTTCCTCTGGTGTGAGCAGCGATAATATCAATGACATCTAGGTTTTATATTTGGGAATAAAAATATCTCCAGAGGTCATTTCAGAAACGATTCAAATAAAACGGTAAGGAAGTTATCAGTTCAGATAAAAATGAAAAAGTTCGGAAAACGAACGTTTTATGTACTTTTTATGAGGATGTTCAAAATTCTGTGCCAGTATACCAAAAGCTGATATATTCAGCGCAAAAGGAGAACTGACATGCCCCAGGATAACAACGAATTTGACTTTAAAAAGACCCTCAAGGCAATCCAGGAAGGAAAGCCATTGATGGGCAAAGAGGGTGTCCACCCCATTAATCAGAAATCTTACAGAAGCTGCCCTTGAAGGCGAACTGAATTCACATCTTGGCCGTAAAATAAGAGGCAACCGCCGTAATGCGTTTTCCCGACCTATGATTTGATTTAAACCCATAGCTACTTATGGCCCATTTTAATAACCATAAATAGTTTTTATTATTTTTAATCGCACAGAACCCATCACCCAGAACCTATACCGGAACCTTCCTAAACACCGGGCAGGTCGTTAAAAACCCCTTCCTGAATGGCAGATGCGAAATTTTCAACAAATCGGGCGAACTCATAAAACCCGCTATACTTGGCACACAGCAGATCCAATTCCATGGGTTGGGATTCATCCATGAGGGATTTGAATCGATTCATTAGAGAGATGATTTCAGGATGGGCAATCACTTCATTGATGTCGCTATGGTTTTTTTTGAACTGTTTTACAAATAAATCGATTTCCTTCGCGAGGTTTTCCCTTTGAACTTCTGCCTTGGCAGTCATATGCTCATTTTTTTTACCGGTGATCTCCAGAAGTTTTCTTCTTAAACGGGCATTGATGGATCGGAAAAAATCCTGAGACGACGCACCAGGGTGCTCCCTATAATATGCCCCGGCCCATTCATGGACATGCCCGGAAAGGATTCTCCAGAGTGTGTCCGAAAGTTCCAGAATCTTACCCAGGGGATAATATAGATTTTCGCCGACATGGAACGGAATGGCCCTGCCGATAAATATAGCATTCTTTTTAAGCGTTTCGGATGTTGATTTATCCCGGAACTTCAAGTGTTTTCCGGATAGGTGATCTTTGACGGTGTAGATGTTTTTTTTCCTGTTGATCTCGATGACCTCAAATACAGACGGCCAGTTTTTCAAATACCCGTTTAAAAGCGCCTGTTCGTCTGAAGGAAGTTCATCCATTTTCGATTGTGCAAAAAGCTTGATAAGGACGCAAGACTGCCCCGGAATAATCCGGTCATATAGAAGCCACTGGCTGAATGCCTCTGTCTCTTCTCCAGGGTCCATATATGCTCGGTCACCGTCAACGTCTCCGCCGAATTCCTGAAACAGCTTCAAATAGATTTCTTTATCGATGAAGGTCATAGAAAATGTCAACAGCCGGTTTAACAGGCGCTCTCGTGCGGGAAGATCCGTATGGGTTTCGGTGCCGTCTTTTATACGTTTTACGATTTCATCCCCTTTGGCGACTCCGACAGCCCATTCAATATCCGTTTCAGCGGTTGTCAGGACATCGTTGAGTTGATTGAATACCTGTGAATCGTTTGATCGAAGCAAGGCTTCCACCGCCATCAGAAGTTGGGGGGCTTGGTTCAGAATCTGCTTTATTTCTTCCTGAGCCCCTTTGTATAGAGGGCATGTATCAAGCAGCTGTCTCAATTTCAAAAGACGGGCCTGAATCCTGTCAATATTTATTTCCATAGTCATGTCGCTCTTTTGTCTGGCCAGATATGATGGTTAAAAATCATCCTCTTCCAATTCAATCAATTTTTCAATCTCATCATCGATCTCGTTTAATTTGTCCACTTTATTTTCAAGCTCTTCTAATTCAGAATGAATATCGGCCTGTATCGAATCCAATAGAATGTTCCATTTTTCTCTTTCACTCTCGTCCGAAAAATCACGTTGAATGCTTTCCCATTCTGCCGAAATTTCTTCCCCGTGTTCAAGGATATACTCTTCAAACCCCTTAACCCCTGGAAGCATGTTTTTTGGGTAAGAAATCGTTTTGATACCCCCCTCCTTATTTCCGAAATTTCTTGCTATAAGGTTTCATACATCGGGAAAAGCCCCCTTGTTGACACTCATATAATATTGTAATCATAAATAAAATACATTTTTCCCAAAAAAGTTTCACACATCGAAAAACGCCCCTTAATTTTGATATCAACTAATTATTGATATATTAAACAGTTGCAGCTTAACGTACCAAACCGTTCCTTGGACATCAAGCCCCTCATTCAATCGATCTTGACTCATTTGAGATCCTGTGCAAATTTCAAACTTGTAACAGAAAATGACTGCCATAGAAAATTGGCGGGACAACCTGCTACTCTTTGGCAGCATAATTTCATGAATTGAGGAGACGCTTGACTTCATTTTTACGACAGAACCCATCATCTCAAGCACAACCAACAGACAATCTTGTCCGTCTTTCCGGAATCGTGGAAAGAGTCACTTTTCACAATGCGGAAAATGGCTGGTCAGTCTTAAAAGTATCTCCTTTTAATGAGCCGCATAAACTGGTAACCGTAACAATCCATCAGGCCAAGGTATTTGCCGGCAGCTCAATGGATTTCTATGGGAACTGGGGCTACCATCCGAAGCACGGGGAGCAGTTCAAGGCAGAGCGGGTAATTGAAAAAAAACCGTCAACCAGTGCCGCTTTAGAAAAGTATCTTGGTTCCGGACTTATTAAGAACGTCGGCCCCAAAACTGCACATAAAATCGTGAAGTTTTTCCACGAGCGGACGTTACAGGTCTTTGAGGAAAACATAGATGAACTTCTGAAAGTGCCAGGAATCGCAGAAAAAAAACTTCTGGACATTAAAAATAGCTGGCAGGAACACAGGGCTATTCGGGATGTGATGATATTCCTGCAAGGGTATGGTATCAGCACCCTCTTTGCCGTCAAGATATTCAAAGCCTATGGCAATGATGCAATCAAAAAGGTTTCGAGCAATCCGTATCAGCTTTCACGTGACATATATGGAATAGGCTTCTTTTCCGCAGACAAGATTGCACTTAACATGGGGTTCGAGAAAGATGGCGTTCCCCGGATTGAGGCAGGTATAAAACATGTTCTGGCGGCAGCACGGGATAATGGGCACTGTTATTTACTCGAATCCCAGATTATCAAGAACTCTCAGGAGTTGCTTGAAACGGGAAGGCCAGAGCAGATAACGGGTATATTGTCATCCCTGATTACCGCCAATGAAATAAAGAAAAGGGTTTTGCCCGATGAAAAGGGACAGGACGTTATAGCCTATTATTCCAATTCCATATTCTTCGATGAACAGTACGTTTCCAAGAGAGTCCATCAATGGATTGCAAAGCCAGTTATAATTGACCAAACCCGGATAAACAGCTGGCTTGATCGGTATTGTCAGAAACAAAGCATTGTCCTTTCAGATGAACAGCAAGCATCCGTGGCGGGGATCGCCGGTAAATCGTTTTCTATCCTGACAGGGGGACCTGGTTGTGGAAAGACCACCACAACCAAGGTTCTGGTCAAACTTCTTCAAGCCATGAGAAAGAGGGTTATCCTTGCAGCACCGACAGGAAGAGCCGCCCAACGGATGAGTGAGGTAATCGAATACGAGGCAAAAACCATTCACCGTTTGCTCGAATGGGCACCTGAAAAAAATGGGTTCAAAAAAGGTGAAGACGATCAGCTCCAACTGGATTACCTGATTATTGATGAATGCTCCATGCTGGATATCAACTTAGCGGCAGCGCTCCTCAAAGCGATCCCTCAGGATGCGCAAGTGCTCTTTATAGGCGACCCGGACCAATTACCGTCCGTAGGTGCAGGGAATGTTCTGCACGACCTTCTTCAAACAACCTGTGTGCCGGGCTTCAGGCTCACGAAGGTATTTCGTCAGGCTGAAGAATCCATGATTATCCGCTTTGCCCACCAAATAAACAAGGGGATAATACCTAAGATTGAATCCCCGTTCTTTAAACCAGACCTATGGAAAGATAAAGCGGGATGCATATTTATTGATGCTGATGAAGCGACACAGGAACAATTACAGTTCCTGGGAAGGGCAAAGGCAGCTATCAAGCATACGGTCACCACGGGAGAGGAACAGGTTGTTCGATCAGGCGATAAAATCACTGGGGTTATGAAGCGGGAAGAAGATACCCTGATGATAGAAAGTCTTCTCGTGCAAGAATTCAGGGATTCATCAGAAATCCATACCCCAATATTTACCATCCCTCAAAAGTTCAAGCATGTCGATTTGCTAAAGATTCATCAGGCACAAGGAAGCATTGAGCAACTGAAATCCATCGTCAAGTCAATTCATCCCTGGTCAGCCCTTCATCATGGCATGACGGGACTCGATATGGTGTTGAGGCTTTATACCAAGACTATCCCCGAATACTTTGGCGATGACATCGAGATACAAATCCTGTCCCCACAGGTCAGGGGCAGTCTGGGAACGCTCAACCTTAACCAGTCCATTCAGCAGGCAGTCAATCCTGAGCAACAGGGGAAAAAACAGATAAAGATGGGTGAGCGAGTCTACCGAGAGGGTGATAGGGTTATCCAGACCCGCAATAACTATGACCTGGGCGTATTCAATGGGGACATCGGCAGGATAAAGGCCATTGACTTAGAAAACTACTCATGCATGATTCAATACGGGAAACAGGCCCCGATAACCTATCAGCGGGAGGACCTGACTGAGATATCTCTTGCATACGGGATTACAATTCATAAATCTCAAGGAAGTGAGTTCAATGCCGTTATCATTCCCGTGGCCACACAGCATTTCAAAATGTTGTTCAGGAATCTTATTTATACAGGTTTGACACGCGCAAAGCAATTATGCGTATTTGTTGGCAGCAGGAAAGCCCTTGCAATGGCCGTAAAGCAGATAGACAATCGGAAAAGGCAAACAGCATTAAGTTTTTTGGTTATGAATTGAAAGTATGGCTTTGATTCGTAATCCCAACATTCGTGTCACCAGTAGAGAAATCTATCCGCAATTGCCTCATTTAATTTATCAGACGTTATTTTCACCGGGTAACTCGGAACAAAGGTTGTGATTTCAACATACAACTCACCGGAATTAAATAATGAGTGAAATCTACCGGCAGGCATTGAAACTGGATATTTATTTGTTCGAAAACAAATCCTTAACAACGGCTAATCGTTCTGCAATAATATCAGGAGAGGGGAGATATTTACTGTATTCATCGGGCAGTGACGGCGATGTGCTATATGTCGCCACACCAATAGGCTGATTTGTTGTTTTGAGAGAATACTCAACGACCGTTCTATCCTTATTTTTGCAGACAATAATCCCGATAGCGTCCTTTTCGCCATCTTCCTTATACTGCTCATTTAAAGCCGTCAGATAGAATTCCATTTTACCCTTATATTCCGGTTTGAACTCCCCAATCTTGAGCTCCAAGGCTATAAACCGTTGTAATTTTCGGTGAAATAGAAGCAAGTCTATGTAATAATCATTTTCCCCAACAGCTACGTGGAATTGATTGCCGACAAAAGTAAACCAAGGCCCCATCTCAATCAGGAATTTACGGATATTCCTTATTAGTGCTTGTTCCAACTCATATTCACTATGCTCATCAGCCAATTCTAACAAATCGAAGGTATAATGGTCTTTGACTGCTAATTTTGCCTGATGCCTATATTTTTCAGGTAAAGTTTGGTCAAAATTGGTTTGGTTCAGAAGATATTTTTCGTATGTTTTATTCTCGATTTGGTGGATCAAGACATCCTTTGTCCAACCGAATTTTTTGGTATGAAGCAGGTAAAACTCTCTTTTCAGAGGGTCTTTACACTTGGTTAAAACCAGAATATTTTTTGTCCAGCTAATTTCTCCAACCAATGGTTGGAGATTTTCATTTTGTTGAATCTCAATATGGAAAAGTCTCATATTCCAAAGGTTTGTAGTAGAAAACCCCTGAATGCCTGGATATTCTGCCTGTATATCTTTTGAAAGTTTTTCAACGACGGATTTGCCCCAACCCAGATGTTGTTGTTTTTCAACAATCAGTCGTCCGATATCCCAATAAAGCTGGATCAGTTCTTTATTGACACTTTTTAACGCCTGATATTGGGAAGTGCGAATCCGCTCTTTCACCTCAAGAAGAAAGTCATTATAATCTTTATTTTGATTTACCACACCTGCCATTTGCTCACTTCCACCTTCTTATTAGTTTTGTACTGTAAGGAAACCCTATACCATTGGAACCATCAAAATAAATGGTGTATTTTGACTTCAACACATTGATATTAATAAAGAATATCTGTTCTTATTGTCTGGGCTTTCCTTCCGGATACCTGAATGCCATGGCCACATTAAACATATGGGCTTTTTTCTCTTTTTCCGTGAGATCCGGATAGTTTTTGAATACCATGATAATGCCAATCAGGGAACACAAGGCTGCCTGAACACGAAGTGGAACGTTTTCCGTGAAACCAGCTTCTCTGAAAGCATCCTCAAAGAGGTGGAGAACGTATTGTTCAATAGCCCGATATTCTTTAATGACTTTCTTATTCATGCCTTCTGCAAGCATACAGTTGCACATCATCTGGAATTTGGGTACATTTCCCATGAAATATTCAATTATGCCGCTGATAAGCGTTTCGTAATTCCCTTTTCCCTCCGACAGTTTCTGTTCGATCAGGGGCTTTATTTCAGATAAATCCTGGGTCAATACTTCGGCAAACAGTTCGTCCCGTGTGGGGAAATATCTGTATATGCTTGCCGCGGAGATACCAGCTGCTTCAGCGATATCTCTCATGCCGATTTCATGGAACGGCTTTTCATCAAATAGTTTTAAGGCGGCTTCCATGATCACTTGCCTTCTTGCTTCCCGTTCTTCTTCTCTCAAATTTTTAAATGTCGATTTGGGTGACATAATTCACTATCTCTGCTTGAACTCATCTTTATAATTTTTTCAGATTTACTGTTATGGGCTATTGTTCAAGATTAATTGCATTTCACCTTGTACCTCGGAAAGACCATTTTTTCAATCAATAAGACCGATTCTAAAACCGCACCCTATTCAAGAAAAAAACCTGAATTTTTCCGACAACGGTTTGGCAAGACTCATCGTGTCAAATCCCGATCTCATTATGATTGATTTTGTTCTTCAAATTTGAAGAACATTTGAACGTGACCACCCGCCTTTTGGGAAGCACCATAGTATCCCCTGTTGACGGGTTTCGCCCTTTTCTTGAAGTTTTATCTTTGACACAAAACTTGCCAAAACCGCTGACCAGAAAATCTTCACCATTCTGTAAGGTTTCTTTTATGATTTCTAATAAAATCTCTATATTCTCAGAGGCGCTGTTCCTTTGAATGCCAAGCCGTTCCTGTACAATCTCCACCAATTCATTCTTCGTGAGTGTCATACCCCCTCCATTTACTTCTAAAACAATAGTTTAATCTTCAAGTAAGACGAACGAGCCCCTGTCATTCGTCATCGTAAACGGTTGCCTTATCTTTAAAAACAAGGATTTGAATGTCATCCCCCTTGTTTTTATTGGCGATTAAGGCAAGATTCCTGGTTGTTGATCTACCTGTTCTTTCCCGGTTCATCGAGTCTGTAAATTTAAACACGACCCGATAAAACGTATCTGAAAAAAAGATAAACGAGTGACTGCTTCCCTGTTTAATGGAAACAATTTTCCCGGCTAAGAGACAGCCATGTGTATAAAGTGACTTCAATTTAATGTAATTTATTAAAACTGCAATAACAAAAGGACTGAGGCACATCAAAAAAATTAAGGGTATCATGTAAAAAAGATGGTCCGGCAGCCTGAACCGGTCTACATTCTGGATCAGACTGCCGTCTTCACTGACCAGGATGGGGATTTCATCACCTTCTTTATAATAACCCCGTACATGGACCTCAGGGGTTTCGAACCGGTCTGTTTTTAATTTGCCGTTAAGGGCATACTGATATTCGATAATAATGGTGTTGCGGGCGTTTTCATGAATATTTAAAATTTTCCCCACGGCTTCAACGCCATTTTTCAACAACTTGTTATCATCTATTTCAGATACTAAGGAGCTGATCAACGGTATAGCCAAAAAAGGAATGGCAAAAAACAACATGCCGAATGCCCTTGAAAAACGATGGGAGAAAAACAGCTTTAACCTGGTCCTGAACAACAATGGTTTCATAGTAATTCCCGGCAAGCCTGCCTGCAGGCATCTCTTGCAGTCTCTTCAAAACAGTTATCCTGATCCGCTTGATAGGCGTCAAACTCGATAAGATCGCAATACCTTCTCATTATGGGGACTGTTTTCTTTTTCCTTTCCATATACTCAACCTCATGGCTGCCCATGACCTCTAAAATCACATTTCTGTAGGATGGATCATAAACGATAAAATCCGGTCTGATAAATCCGGAATCCATCCGGATATCCTTTACCGGTTTAAAGGCTTTTAACCGGGTTTTTCGATTCTCGTTAAACCCCCATATGGTTCGTCTTAAGATCGATAAGGTCTTTCGCTCGTAGTCCG
>Ga0180007_10001936_pt1 | contig 25872 bp, 28 predicted proteins | sample MM_PC_MetaG_FD_121122 | JGI IMG/M metagenome (GOLD analysis project Ga0180007, IMG submission 121122) | Groundwater microbial communities from the Aspo Hard Rock Laboratory (HRL) deep subsurface site, Sweden - MM_PC_MetaG | ecosystem: Environmental > Aquatic > Deep subsurface > Groundwater... | reverse complement strand
TAGAAGTAGAAGCAGCTCTGACCCTAACCGGTCTAAAATGACTGGATCAGAACTTTTATTGGAATCCCTAAGAAGACAGGGTAGCGATAGGATTTTCGGAATTGTTGGTAGGGAAGGGTCCAGTATCAGATTCAATGAAATTGAAGGAATGCGATTTTTTTTAACTAGGCATGAAGTGACTGCAGGTATTGCTGCTGAAGTATGTGCTAGATCTACCGGAATGCCTCAAGTATGTTTTTCTACATTGGGTCCTGGTGCAACTAATCTGGCAACTGCTTTATCTTCTGCCTGTTTGGATCGATCGCCACTCATTGCAATATCTGCACAAGTGGAGTCCTTTGACCTTTACTATAATCACACACAGCAATGCGTTGACCAGAGAAGGATTATGGAACCAATGTGTAAATATACTGCAGAACCAACAAAAGCCGAAGAGATTCCAAGAATTGTACAAGAGGCATACCACGCAGCACAGTCTGAAATTCCCGGACCATCATTCCTCAGTATCCCGATAAATCTATTCAGACAGGAGATGGCATATCAACGGGCCATGGAACTTCTTGATGAATTTGGCAAAGCAAAAAGAGAACCGCTTCCTGAAGTCGGAACTAATCTGGTCAAAGCCGCATATGGATTATTAAAATCTGCCAAAAGACCGATAGCAATTTTGGGTAATTATATAATTCGTGCAAATGCAGTTCAGAATCTTATGGCGTTTCTAGAGAGATTCGACATACCGGCGGTCAACACATATACTGCAAAGGGTGCGCTTCCTTTTTCTCATCCCAACAATGTTGGAACTGTTAGTTGTTACCTGGATGGTCTTTTGTCGTATGATTGTTTGGGCAGTATATTTGATCAAACAGATCTAGTTCTATTGCTTGGATACGACTATGCTGAAGACATACGGCCAGAAATGTGGACTGGCGGAAGAGAAAAGAGGGTGTTGAGATTGAGTTCTTTTCCGAATCCGATAGCGGGTTTTCATACTGATTTGGATATAATTGGAGACCCGAGACATTTTTTTGATGATCTAAATATATGTCAACCGCCTTCATATGATTCTTTCAGCACTGAAGATTTCAAACAAAGAAAACAAGACTTTTTGTCCAGAGCAAGCGATCAAAAGGGCAGGTTGCTGCCTCAGCAAGTTATTAACATACTTAATAAATTCTTGGATAATGATTCAGTATTGATTTCTGATGTTGGATTGCACAGAGTGTATACAACTTTATTTGGTAATGTTAGTGGATATAATTCGTTTTTTGCTTCATGTGGATGTGCTACATTCGGTTTTGCTTTACCTGCATCAATAGGAGCTCAGATCATTAACCCCGATAAAAAAGTCTTTGCCGTAGTTGGTGACGGCGGATTCCACTCCGGAAGCCAGGATTTAGAGACATTATCGAGATTTGGGTTGCCTGTCGTGATCATACTCATGAAAGATGACAATATGGGCCTGATTAGGATATATGAGAATATGAATGCTGGTGAAGCGAATTCTGATACTGTGAGTTTTGGTAGTGTTGATTTTGTTAAACTTGCAGAGGCCAATAATTGTGTAGGTGTACATGTTTCAGAGGCTGGTCAACTCGAAGAGCAGATTAGAAAAGCACTAGCAAGCAAACGCCCGACAGTAATAGAAATACCGGTTGTTTATGATTATGAATTCAGGGGAGAGCATCACAAAAAAAGCTTAGGCGATTTCATTGACTCGAAATAGGAAGCTCGCTAAAAGGGTTTTGTTAGTAAACAACAGTGGACGGCCATCCTATTATGCTCACTACGTACCGGATTTGAGTCTGGCATATATGTCTTCTGCCATAAGATCCAAAGGCTATGGAACAGAGCTTGTAGACTTAAATCATTTAGGAAAAAGCGATAAAGACGTTATGGAATCCATAAGATCCAAAAAACCTCTTTTTGTTGGTTTCAAACTTATTGGCAATGGATTGATGGAACTTATAGATCTGGCAAAGGACATAAAACGTCATTACCCAAATACAGTCTTGGTTGGTGGGGGTCCACAGGTAACAACGCACAGAGAAAAACTTTTAGAGTTAGGCAATGTCTTTGATTTTTTAGTATTTGGTGAAGGTGAAACAGCTATACAAGAATTAATAGATTTCTTAGAGGGAAAACTTGAAATCGCTAGAGTTAGAAATTTAATCTACAGATCCAAAGGGAGTATTGTAGCCAATCCTGGGCTATTGGAAACAAATCTTGATATGCTGCCATTTCCTGACTGGGATCTATTTGATCTAAATGCCTACTTTCCACTATTTATGATCAATATGGTGAGAGGGTGTCCACACCAGTGTAGCTTTTGTTCACACAACTATTTCTGGGGGCGGGAAGAACAAGACGAAAATCTCAGAGGCAAAGATCTTGAAACAATAAAAGCACACAATACAGTCCGTAAAAGAAGCTGGAACAGTATCAGAAAAGAACTGGTACGCAATATTGGGAGATATGGAGTAACATTATTTGAGATTGTTGATTCGACACCAGATATTCAACTTTTAAGAAAATATTGCCAGTATATCTTGAAAAATAGTCTAAATGTGAATTGGGTCGGTTTTGGTCGTGTAGGGTATTATAGTGATGAACTTTATTCACTTTTTTCCAAATCTGGGTGTATTGCACTATGGTATGGATTTGAATCAGGTAATCAAGAACTACTGATGAAAATGGGGAAATTCTATTCTGTTGATGATATAAGACATACTGTAGAAACTGCAAAGAGACAAGGCATCAAAGTAATAGGCGCATTTATGGTAGGGTTTCCAGGCGAGACTAGTCAAACGTTAGATGACACACTTAAATTAATGCGCGAATTAGATATAAATACCCCAGTATTAATTCCGTTCTTCTTACAGAGAGGTTCACCTATAGAGTATAATCCGGCGCTATATGGGGTTACTGTTCGAGAAGACTGGCTAGATTTGTCATTAAAACCGTGGAGTGAAAGAGAACAACATCAAATAGATTATTTTTCTGTTAATGGGATGCCAAGTTCTGAGTGGTGGCACCAGTTCGAGAAACAATCAGGATACAAAAATTGGGTTGATAAACGAGATTTGAGTGAAACCGAGATTCTGGAACTGCTTGCAGATCTGCTTGATATAGAACGAGAACGGTTGGTTAGAATAATCAATTCTGCAATATTAAATGAGGATAAAAAAACACTTTCAGAATTGATATGTGAAGCATGGGAACGATCGAGAAAAAGAGCCGGATTGCTGTGATTTATGTCAATAACTTGACCAATGAGCTACTAGGTTCATTGTACGTAATAATGAAAACCAATATTTTAATGCCTTAAGAGTGACTACTTGTTATGTCTAAAAAAATATTTGACAGCTATCTTCAATTATTCAAGATATTCTATGAAAGTAAGGACCTTGCACATGGAATTGGACACATCAGAAGAGTCTATTCAAAAGCCGTTATCTTTTCAAAAGGAAGGGAGATAAACAAAAAAGCTCTTGCCTTGGGAGCTATATTGCATGGCCTTACAGAAGATAAGTATCAAGAAGCTAGGGTGATATTACTGAATAATGGATTACAAGAAGAACTTATTGAAAAAGCACTTACTATAGCACGTGGGTCTCAGGCAACAGCAGTTCCGGTATCAATGGAAGGAAAGATTTTGCATGATGCCCACCTCTGTGAAGGGGGAGACTATTTTATTCCTATAAAAGCTCTGGCAACTGCAATTTCAAGAGGCTATTCTATCAAAGAAAATTACAATTGGGTAGAAAAAAACATAATCATGAATAAAAAAAGAAAATGCTATACAAAACAAGGAAAGAAGGAATATTCCAAGAAAATGAAGATGCTTAAACTTGTCTGGAAAGAATTGGCAGCGATTATTAAGGATTCATAAGGGGGTAGCTTCAGACTCTAGACACTTCATCGTGGCTCTTCCCCTGCAATTAGTCCTGGTCTAGATGCTGAGAAAGCTTTGCTTTCTCAACCTGCCCAAGAACTTCGTTCTTGAGCATGCACCACCCTGAAATCAGTTCAAATCTGGGTTGGTGCTTCGAAGCCTTACAAACTCAAGTCTTCGGATAGATGTTTGACAAGTCTTTCAAGGAATACTTGAAGAGAAAATCGTTCAGCTCATTATCGTTCGGGTAAATAGGTAGTAAATACCAACCAACAGAAAGACCAAACCCACAAAAAACCGCATTCCTTTCTCAAACTTCTGGACTTTTCCAATAATTTGTCCAAGTTTCGAAACGCTTTTTACAAGAATTACAGAACCAAAGATGACTGGCAAACCAGTTGCAATGCCAAAAACAGAAGGCAGAACTATTGCATCTCCTGTTTTCAATGCAAGAGGAATAAGCATTCCAAAATAAAGAACTGCGCTAAAAGGACAGAATGTCAAGGCAAACAGAACCCCAAGTAAAAACGCTCCAAGATATCCTTTTTCTGCTACTTTCTCCTGTAATGATGCAATTTTTGATCCACCAAGAGCAAAAGTTGGTTTTACAAGTTCAAGCATAATCATACTAATTAATATCAGGAGTGGCCCAAGCAGTTTTTCTCCATATTGCTGAAGAAAAAATGAAATTCCCTGCATGTTGATTCCAGCATAAACGATCAAACAGGCAAGAAATGCATAAGCAAATGCCCTGCCAATTGCATAAACAATTCCAACTAAGATGGTGTTTTTGCTATGTTCTATTTTTCTTGATACGTATGCAATGGCAGTCATATTAGTTGCCAATGGACATGGGCTTATAGCAGTCATCAGACCGATAAAAAATGCAGCAATTATGGCGATATCGCTGGTACCCATTTGCTCTAGAAACTGCATAATATCCATTCAGTTCAGCTCTCCCGCCAGTCTCTTTTCTAAAATTCCTTTAAGATACTCAAGGTAATCAGCTTCGTTGTCTATTTTATACCACACATTAACGTTCTGTTCTTTGTAAAATTCACCATTTACATAAGTCCCGATCCAGAGGGATGAACCAGTTACACCATATTTATTTACAAGCTCTTGGTTTTCTGGAAGGTCTCCATTTATATGAGCAAAAACTATTTTTCCGGATTCTAGTTCATTTTTGAAGTACGTGTTGACGGTCTTCTCTGCAAGTTCACCCACCTTTATGCAAGAGGTGCATTGATGTGTTCCGTGAAAATGGATTATTTCGACCCTTTCAACTCCACCAGCCGTTGCTTCGGTCACATTCGGTGAGGAATCTGTGATTTGCAAGGTATTTGACTCATTGACATCATTTGTTGGGGGATTGCTTATGCAGCCGGCAAGCAAGAGAAGCATCCCCATTGTAAGAATAATACAAATTTTCATTTTATTCACCTCAGTTTCATCCTATTGCATTGAACACGTATCCAATGATAATTGCAGCAAATAATGTAACTGCCAGAAATGCTGCAAGCAATCTCCACTTCAAGACCTTATTTAAAATCATGATTTCAGGAAGCGAGACTGCAACGATTGCAGTCATAAATGCAAGAAGGTTTCCAATTGGCATTCCTTTAAGGGCAAGCGCCTCTATAATCGGAACCACTCCGATGGAATTTGCGTAAAACGGCGCGCCAACAAGTACGGCTAAGGGAACAGACCACCAGGTTCTTGCAGAAAGATACTCCTCCACAAGACTTGCTGGAACAAAACCATGTATCAACGCCCCAAGCCCGACTCCAAGAACGACATATGGAAAAACCTGCTTTGTTATGATCCATCCGTCCGCCCACCAAAATTTTGCAAGCTCCTTCAACCCAGGTTTCTTTCCATTGCTGTCTTTTTGCAGGGAATCATTCATCTTGGGTGGGGTAAGCAAACTCTGATCAATATATTTTTCAAGATTCATTTTCTGAATCAAAAACCCCCCTGCCATTGCAAGAATAATGCCCAGGACATTGTAAATCAACGTCACTTTTAAGCCAAAAATGGCAGGAAAAAGGTAAAGTGATGCCTCATTTATCAGAGGAGATGATATGAGGAATGCAAAGGTCACTCCAATAGGTATACGAACACGCATGAATCCTATGAAAAGAGGGATTGACGAGCATGAGCAGAATGGAGTTATTACTCCAAGAATTGCAGCAAAAAGATAATCCAGGCCAAACCAACGCCTTTTTGCAAGAATATCTCTTACTTTTTCCATTGGAAAATAGTATCTGATAACTGCCATCAGGTAATTTATGGCAACGAGCATAAAACCTATTTTTATCAAATCATAGATAAAAAAATTGACTGCATCTCCGAGATAAGTACCATTGCCGATTCCGAGCAAGTCGTAGGTCGTCCAGTCAGCAAACCACTGGGCTGGAAGGAATATGTCTATCATGATATCACTTAGTTTCAATTCACTCCTTCAGCCATCCGATTATCTCATTTACATCGGGGATCCGTCCTGACACCTTAACTTCTCCATCAATGACAAGTGCAGGTGTAGACATAATACCCATTTCAATGATTTTTGAGACATCATATATATGTTCTACAGTTGCGTCCACTCCCGCTTTTTTAACAGCTTCTCTTGTTCTTTTTTCAAGTTCAGTGCATTTGTGACACCCACTTCCTAGAACCTCAATTTTCATATTTACCACCTTAAAATATCTGATAAAACCTGTTTGCCCTTATTCGTAATTGAATATAATCTCATTGTTCCGTCCTTCCTTATCCTAACAAGTTTGCTATCCAGAAGAACCTTCAAATGCTGGGAGACTGCTGGCTGAGTTTTATTGACAATATCGGGAAGTTTGCAGGCACAGATCTCCTTTTTACTTATTTTTTCAAGAAGTTTTAATCTGGTTTGATCTGAAATTGCCTTGAGTATATCAGTATTCATAAATATAAGTATGGACTTATATATTTATATTGCTTTCTTTTATTTTCTTCTTTATTTCCAAATACCATTTCGGCAAAAACCTCTTAATCTCTTTTTCGTCTTCGTCCATTAACAATTCATGTGTTAAGAACTACTTATTGATCACTGCCAAATTTAGCACATAAATGCTCAATTAAAATAAGCAGTATCTCCGCAATATCGCCGTGGAAATATTTCTGACAAAATTTTTTCTACGTTTTACTTTCTCCGTCTCAAGATGTTTCCATCAAAACTATGGGAATTTGTATTTCCCTATTATCCGTATCCATTTACGTGGAAACCAATCACATCGGTTTCCAGTTCCCCTGAAGCTTTGCTTCAAGTGGATCGTGGAATTTTTTCATGACCTAGGGCAAGCTTTAAATACCCCCGCTCTTATCAAAACCTCGTCGGAGAAGCTATTGTTCCTCTGCATCAAGCCTTGAACGGCGATCCGTTCAAGATTGACACATTACTTCGTAATGCATCAAGACCTGGTCTAAGGATTCTTCCCCTGCATTCTGGTTCTACCTGAAATCCTGCAGGATTTCATAGCAGACCAAATTCCCAATTATCTTTCTAGACAATGGGCATCTTGTCGCAATGCGACAAGCTTCTTGCGAAATATCAAGCAGCTATAATTCTGTATCTTCTAATTAAATATCATTCTGCGTCCAGTTATCATTTCAATTATCTTCTCATCAAGTGTTTTGTTTTGTATTTCAAATACAGAATAAAGCTGACAATCATTTTCCTTCATTATGGAAAAAAATTCGTTTTTCTCTTTTGCTATGGCAACAATATCCTCTGCATCAGACTCTTCGATTCTCTTTTCCCATAGTTTTATTTTCGATAAAGTTTGTAAATATTTTTTTGATTTTATGAGTTCATTTAGTTTCATATCATCCACCTACTTCTGTTCCAGCAAGTACTGGATCTTCTCTTAGCCACGCATTATAATCGATACCAGCACTATCCAGTGCAGTTTCAAGTGCAACCAATGCCTCGGCTCCATTTTCACTTTGATAAAGACGTTCAAATATCCCTTCTCCCAATCTCCCATTCACTGATCTTCTGACTTCGCTGAAATCTCCTGTGATGTATGCCTGAAGTACAGTTTCTTGTCCAACAAGATGGCATAGATAACCTGCAAATCTTGTCTCGTGTGGATATGCCACAGTGTCGGGCATATCCCCAGCATTTCTACTGGCCTGCATTGAAAAATATTCTGTGTGTCCTTCTTGGCTCCAAAGCATCTCCCCTTGATGAATAACATTTCCATCTTCTGTTTGATACCTCACGTCAAATCCCCCATTTGCATATGATATATAGTGAAAAGTTTCATGAGCGTCCATGTGGTGTATGGCTGAACTATTCATGCTTTCGTCGTAATATAAGATGATTCTGTTAAATCCCGTTGTATATTCTCCATATTGACTCCCCTCAATTGAATCACTTACACTTATGGTTAATGGGTGCTCTTCCAACCACGTTGCATATCTTTCTCCTACAACCGAGGGAATATCTTCTGTTATTATCCTTTGATGGTATTGCACACTACGTTCATTATCTTGTGGCACCTGCGATTCAGATTCTTCCCGTTCTACTGGAACAACTGCCCCCAAACCGCCAAGCAGGCGCAATGCATTTTGAAATCTTGCTTCTGTCTCTGGAGACAAAACTGGTCTAGTTCCAGGAGTCCATTCTCTTATTGTAGTATCATAATTTGGTTCCATCATCTCTTCAAACCTGGTTACTGCTTCTTCAATTTCTGCCCCTCCTTCAGCCAGAGTTTCTACTGCCACAAATGCAGCTCCTATTGCTTCTTGCAAAACAACAAGTTCACCCATCATTGGCACAGCATTCAGTTGTGATTGTTTGTTTTCTTCTGGGTGGGCTGATTGTTCATTCTCCCCCCTAATCGTGTGTCTGACCATATCATCCCCTCTTTTTGAATGCTATACAAATTTCATTGAATCTCTTAAGTCTTTTCATGCATTTAATAAGATCTCTATGTTCTTTATTTTTGAGTGCTTCCTTTTCCCACATTGAAATTTGTCCATAAAATCGCCTTAGTTTTAATATTCTGTTTCGAAATTTATTCGGTTTTCTCTTACTTGCATCCCAAACAGCCAATGCATTTTCTATTGCAGACATTGTGTGCGATACGTTTGTGATTGTTCGTTCTTCTAATTCCAAAAGTGTTATCGAATTATTATCCATTAAAATCACAATATGATATTTATACGAAAGAATAAAAACTATACTTCAGACTCTAAATTATTCACCATAATTCTTCCCACTGCATTGTATTCACCCTACTTTTTCGAGGTCGTTATCTATGTAATGAACTCTTCAAAAACATGCGAATGCTCAATTAAAATAAACCATATCTCCACAAAATTTCCGCAATATTCAGAACCATGTTGTTTCTGAATAGTTTGAGCCGACTTTTAAGTTGACTCTGAATATCGGTGCGGAAATATCTCTGATAATTTTTTTCTACGTTTTACTCTCTCTGTATCTATCATTTTCCTTCAAGACATGACAAATTGAATTTCCGTATTTACATAGCTCATACGTAAATATCCTAGTGCAAATGATCAACGGACTTGTAGAAGCTTGTTAAATTCTTTCTATCCAAATCATCCTTATTATTGGTGGGCAAATGAAATTTGGAGTATCAGCATTCAAAATATTATTCATATTATTTTTTTGTGTCTTTGTAAGTCATTCCGTTAGTGACACTACTGAAACGGAAGATGCAGATGAAACTGGTGATTACCGGATGGGTGAGGTTGGGATAGGTATCAAGACACCTCTGATGCTTGAAACCTGGGAGTATGCATGCATGGGATATCTAGAAAAAAAACCAATTACTGATGAAGATATCCGAAGAGCTATGAATAATTTAAAAACAATGAATTGGCAGTGTGAAAATTTTGGATGGTTTGAAACCAGTTTGGATACTGATCTGGATGCTTTTGAAGCTAGGTTGGATGAAGCAAGGCTAGAACAGACAAAACGGAGTAGCAAAGGAGAACCATTTGTGTGTTACTTTGGATCTGTAATTCCGAAATACAGACAAGACTTTTATGATAATATCGGCAAACCCATATTTGATCATTTGATTGAACATGGTGCCAGCGAGGAGATCGCATATCTGGTTGTTGGTCAATCAGCATTGGAAACTGGATGGGGGAGAAAAGTAAGAGGGAACAACTACTTTGGCATTAAAGGGGAAAAGAACGGACAATCAGTAACCGTGTCGACTCATGAGGTAACCTCTTCGGGAAAGATAAAAATTAGTGACAAGTTTAGGAAGTACGGTGATGTTCTGGATTGCACTGACGATTATTTGGATGTATTAGAAAATAGTTTTCCAAATGCATCAGCAGCACTTTTTTCTGACACTTCAACTGCCGAAGAATTTTTCAATGGCCTTGAACATGGGAAATATGGTGTCTATGCCACTGACTTTAAAAACGGAAAATATCCGGCAAAGATAAGTTCGATATCAAATCGAATAGCCAGAGAAATGCCCAATTACTTCATTTATCCGACCTATCTCAGTTGTTTGGGCAGAGATAACGAACTCTTAGGGATAATGGCGGGTGTTGTACAATGAAAGATTATATTATTGTAATTGTCTGCTTCGGTCTTTTATTTGTATCTAGTATGGGTTGTACTGCTTCCCAAAACAGTGAAACCACGCTGCCTGATGAAACATCCCAATATGAAACTACTAATTCACAGGTAGATAATTCAACAACCTCTTCTCAAGTAGGTTCACTCGGTGAGGGTGACGTGCTTGATGCTATATTGTCGTTGCCTGAGACTCAGGAATTCATAAGACTTGTTGAAGCTTCTGGTGAAAATACCAGCGTTTTTGGCACAGTTGATGTGACCGGAGAACAATGGGGTGCATTTAAGGACAGGTGCTATCTGGTGGCCATTGGCGAAAATTGCCAGTCATATGTGGTAACTTGGCAAACGTTTCTTGTCAATAAGGAAACTGGCGAAATTCTAGTTGTTGATGATGTGGATGGTGGGTCGGTAGTTGGTTTGGATGAATGGCGGAAAGATTATTGATGTCTCCGAGATCAATTACATTAGTGTTTGGATGCAAAAAAACTTCTAATTTTTTTATCTTCTTATCTGGGTGGCGTTATATAAGAAATATTAAAAGTAGTAATAATAGAGATACTGAAGAAAGAACAAGGCCGATGCCCAGATTCCATTTAAAAGAAGATGTCAATGACTGAATGATTTTTAGATCTGGGGAGTTACCAATATACATTATTTTATCATGTTTTCCTTTTCTGACAATTAAATTTTCATGACCAACTAAACTGTGTATGTCTTCACGTATTTCTGCATCTCCAAGAACATATATACTATCCTTTTCAGCAATACAATACTCTAAAATACGGATATATCCCTTCTTGTGAGTCTTGAATCGTTTTTTGGATTCATCACTAAGAGAGTTAATAAAAGTAAGCGCGGATTCATCAATTTTTTTATGGGATTCCCCAAACAATCCTTTTCCAGTTATACAACCAGTATAAGTATTACTTATTTGAATTTCAACTTCGGCAAAATTTGGATCAACAATCATTTTTCCGGTTTTATCCTTTAAATAAAATTGATTTCCACTCATTATTGTGCATATGGGTCTCCAACTCCGATGGCCATTGTATAGATTGTTTATTCTGTCTATAAAATTTATTTTGTATTCTCCCGTTATTATCCAATAGGCACATGATTTTTTACTTATCGGACTTAACTGACATTCCATTGGTTCGACAGTTCCATATAATTTAACCAAACCGACCGCTGCCGACTGCACTTTAGAAGTGGGGGCATTTTTTATTTTTTGAAGTAGTTTGTATTTTTTTATACCATTATAAAGTATCCATAATCCTGAAATGAATCCCATTGCAAAAAGATTAGCACCTTCATAAGCCATTATATCACGTTTGTTAAAAGCATTATGAGTTTATAAAATCAATCCGATTTTTTCTTTGGTTTCTCATAGGTTTACAATATCTGAAGTTCGTTTTTAATACGTAGTAGTTCCTCATGACAGCCAAGAAATCCTTGTCCTTTAGGGCGGGGAGCATGTCATATTCTAACTCGCGAAACGAAGTATTATCTAGATCAATGGAATATCTACACCAAGCTGATTCAGCAGGAAATAGTACAACACGATCGTCATAATTATTATCGAAATAAAAACAACTGCTTTATACTTTATTTTATGCTTGAGGTATAATTCTCTTTTTTGTTTTTCCAGAGCTAAAATGTCCATGATTTCATCCCCGAAATGAATTGACATGAAAGTTCCTATGGCAGAGAGAAATACTATCGACCAGTAAGGATATGGCTGGAATATGATATGTGCAAACAGGTTTGTGAGAATTGTAGCACTATAGATTGAAGGGGTTGTGTAATATGCAAAGACATTAATCAACAGTGCAACCCCCCAAACCAAAACCTCGAGGTAAATCATTCTGATTCCTGTCATTATACGCAGCGGAAAGTCAAGCAGTAATCCGGCATCAGCAACAGGAGTACAGAACACGAAAAATGACCATGTTATCAAAGCAACAAGTATTCCATTTTCGATTCCAAAACTAAATATCGCAAATAACAGATATATCAGGAAAAAAGAAAATATGAGCATGAATTTTACGACTGGATGATGATGAGCATATTTGCCTATGCCTTTTAGGACTGAGGATATTTTTGTTTGATTAATGTCCATATAATTTTATTTATACAAAACAGTATAAAACAACAGCAGACCTTTTTTCTATAGGTTACTTGATATGTTTTCTAAGATTGATCGGATATGGTAGGAAAGAATAATCTTTCTATGGTTCTTACTGATTTTATTATTTATGTTGAAAATCATGATGTCTGTTCACTAACAAATATAAAAAAATAAGAAAAAAGTCTAATCTTCCAAAAGTTCCATGAACCTTGGTGTTATCACTGCATATGCTGCTCCATTAAGATGCGAGTCGTCATAAGAAACTGCGTAATCGCTTCTCAACGCACCGTTGGAATTGCTTGTCATTCCATAAAGATCAAGAACCTGTATTCCATCATGGGTAGCCGCAAAGTTATCTAGCAGTTGATTGTATTGTCTATGGACACTTACCAAATCTGGTTGCGTTTCGGCAGAGACAACTGGCAGTGCATTTCCAACTATCATCCTCTTGTGTCTGTTGACGACAATTTCATTGTAAACATTTTCTACATATGCGAAATTGTCATAAGCAAGTTGCCCGCTATCATCAGGTCCGAAATCCACAAAGCATAATTTGAAGAAAACAACGTCTGCATCATTGCCATATGTTTCAATACCAACAATCGCAGAATCATCTATTTCTGGAGGGTATTCAAGTCCATAGTAGACAAAATCATATCCTTGATATTCTCCCCTGATTGTTCCTGTTGCGCATTCATCATCATCGCATTGCCATTCCATGCCAAGGTATTCCATCCAGTTGTATGAAACCGAGCGTCCCAATATAAGGGCCTTTTTATTCCCAGAAGTCTGCGGAACAGTGCCATCATCTTCTTCATTCACTACTCCATTATCTTCCGAAGCTGACTGTTCCTGATCTTCCATTTGTGACTGTTCATCATCGTTGGTCTGATCAACTTGGGTATCATCAACCTCTACTTGAGTAGTATCATCCTGTGGCTGAACATTATCATTTCCATTCAAATCCTGGCCTGATGGTCCGGTATTATCTGTTGCATCTGGATTATTGTTAGTACATCCAAACAACAAAATACCTAGCATCAGTAACAATATGTATTTGTTCATAAATCTAATCAATAAAGAAGATTATTAAAATACATTATCACAAACTTTTTTTACGAGAATGTCTAAGAATACTCGGCTTTAAGTTTATCATGGTTGAGATTATGAGGTTACTATTACAATTTCCAGAAGGGCTTAAGAAAAAAGCATTTGAAATGAAAAACCAATACGAAAAAGAAGGTCATGATGTTTTCATTTCAGTTTCACCGTGTTACGGTGCCTGCGATTTGGCATTTGATGAAGCCCGACATATCAAAGCAGATAAATTAATTCATTTTGGTCATAACAGATTTGTAAATACTGATTCTGATATAGTTGTTGAATATATTCCTTATCATATCGATATTGATATTAAATCACTTGAAAAAGTCCTTAAAGACATAAAAGATTACAAAAACATTGCGCTTGTAACGACGATCCAGCACACACATCAGTTTGAAGGAATCCGATCGTTCTTTGAAAAAAATGGAAAACAGGTTTTTGCAGAACCTGGCGAACATGCCATAGAAAGAGGGCAAGTGCTCGGTTGCGATACAAGTGGGCTCAGGAAAATCATAGATAAAGTCGAGGCAGTTGTTTTCATTGGCGATGGTATTTTCCATCCTCTGGCAATAGACTTTGAAAAACCTGTTTTTGTTTTTAATCCATATTCCAAAATCGTCAAGAACCTAAGTGCCGATATTGAGACGTTGAAAAAGCGCAAGAAAGGTGCTATAGCAAAGGCGTTAACCTGCAAAAAATTCGGTATCATGTTAAGCACCAAAATCGGACAGACAAATATCAAGGCTGCGGAATGGGCAAAAAAAGAACTTGAAAAAAGAGGTTTTGAGTGCATCACATTGGTAGCCAATGAAATGGACCCTATGGCAATCAACAATCTCATGGATATCGAGTGCCTTGTGAATACTGCCTGCCCAAGAATCTCAGATGATCAGGAAAAATTTGGGAAGCCGATTCTGAATATTGGGGTGCTTAAGGAGTTATTCTTAATCATAGATGCCAATACCGTCTGATAATCTCCAGCAACCAGTAAATCGGATTTAAAATAATAATTATGCTAAACTATATTCATGGAAGCCATCACTCAGACTGATTTGGATCTCGAATTACTCGGAAAAGGGAAAGTACGGGACACGTACATCTTAAATGTCAAAGAACTTCTTATGGTTGCCACCGATCGTCTTAGTGCATTTGATGTTGTGTTTAGTGAAGGCATTCCAAAAAAAGGAGAAGTATTGACAAAGTTATCTGCATTCTGGTTTGAAAAAACAAAACACATCATACCAAACCATTTCATAAGCCTGGATGTTCCGGAAGGTCTTCCTCAATATCTGAAAGGAAGAAGTATGGTTGTTAAAAGAGCAAAACCTATTCATCTCGAATGTGTTGTAAGAGGATACCTTACTGGCAGTGGTCTTAAAGATTATCAGAAAACTGGTTCTGTTTGTGGTATTAAGCTTCCTGAAGGTCTGAAAAATGGAAGTGAACTTCCAGAACCTATCTTCACACCATCTACAAAAGCACAATCTGGTCATGATGAGAATATAAACGGCGACAGAGCCAGTAATCTCGTCGGAAAAGAGACATTTGAATTAGTAAAAACCACCAGTATCGAATTGTATAAGTTTGCAAAGAATCATGCACTCAAATGCGGACTGGTTTTAGCAGACACTAAATTTGAATTTGGATATATCGAACATAATGCATGTTCAAAGACCAACCTGATTCGAAAAGAGATAATATTGATGGATGAAGCACTAACTCCGGATTCCTCAAGATACTGGTTAAAGGACAAATATGATTCGGGCATTCTGGAAAGCCTTGACAAACAATATGTTCGTGATTATCTGGAAACCCTAAATTGGAACAAATCCCCACCTGCGCCAAAACTACCTGAAGACGTGATAAAAAAGACGACTGAACGCTATCTGGAAGCTTATCAAAAACTCACTGGAGAAAAATTGGAATAATTATGTCCGTGTAGGTTCTGTTAATGGTTCCATCATTCCATTTGCAGTGTTCTTTGGATCGTGTTTAGGTCTATGCTGTTCGGCATCTACATCAGCTGCATCTGAAGTTTCCAGGACTGTTTTTGGAGCTTGTTTCTTTGGTTCCATCCATTTCATTGCAACTAACGGTAGTCCTGTTTTCTCGCGCCATAATACGCCTAATGATCCTTTGGACATGCATGCTATGCCCCTACCAGTTTTACTTTTGATAGGAAATTCTCGTGCCATGTGAGCAATACCTTTTGATCGATCCTTTGAAGGATCATTTGAGGAATGTAAAGTATATCCTCCCATTCCACGTCCTCTAACCATAAATATCCCATCTGCCATTTCCTATAGATATTTATGTCTCAAAATATTTACAAATATATGCTATTTGCCATATTATACAACTACCTTCTCAAAGTTATTATCCGTCACTCAAAAATAGTACTGTATCCTATTCAATGCATGTTTTCCCTGCCCTCTGTTAAGACCAAGAAGCAAACATATATGGCACAGTTCATCTGGTGTTCTGATCTCTTCTTTTTTCTCTGCAAAACTTGCAACAGCATATTGCATTCTATGTTTAATACAAATTCTTAGGAAAGTACGCAATCTACTAATCAGGATAGCTCTCCTTATCCCGCGTGTTCTTATAATTTCGCCAATATTAATAAGAAAACACATCTTACTTTTTTCAGCAATAATTTTTACCGCACCGTCATCAAATGAATGATCTTTTAGTGTGACAAGTGTGCTCCTATTCTTATATCTCACTGCATCTTTGAGATTTTCAGCGTCGGCTATATTTTTTCTAACCTCGCTGAAAGAATAAAAATTAGCAAAACCAAATTCAGAAGATTTTGCATTACATTTTATTATGTCGTACATTAAAGTTTGACCCTTCTAAATTCATTCTTTCTTCTCTTTTGGTTTTTTGTCGGCAGATTTTTCTTTTGCAACCTTTTTTACTTTTGGTTTTCGAATTGCTTTTTTAACCTTTTTGCCATCTGTCTCTACTTTTTCTTTTTTCACGTATGGTTCGTAATGATATACTGTTGCCTGTTTCTTTTTTCTCCTGAGCTTTTTATTAAGTGTTTTCTTTTTGCTTGGAGTTCTTGAGTTACCTGTTGACGTGAGTCCTCGGAATGCCTTTCCTGTTCTTATAACTGAACTTATATTCACTGTTGGTTTTGCTGGATCTGCCAATATAACTTCAAAATATTTATACTTGCCGTTCTCACCAATCCAGTATGAATTCAGAACTTCCATGTTCCTGTATTTTCTATTTACTCGTTGTTCTGCAATTCCCTGATGCGATAACTGCGGTTGCACAAATAAATAGTTGTTCTTCTGTTTTCTTCCACCATCTGGTTTTCTTCGTGTCCTTCTTCCTTTGTCTATACGTATCCTTATTACTGCATATCCCTGTTTTGCTTTATATCCAAGGGTTCTTGCTCTACTAAGGTTGGTTGGCCTTTCAACCCTTTCCATTACTGGTCCACGTCCCCAGCCGACAATCTTTGCCTTAAGGGCATCATTTCTCTCCTTGTATTGTTTTTGCAATGTCTGAACTATATATTTGTAAGCACCCATATATCTCAACTCTTCAAATCGTTCTATAAAAATAAACACAACCTTTCATAAATGCTAAAGAGTTAGTACTTTAACATCGCTGACAAAAATGTACATATAATTTTGTCTGCCATTGGAAAGTTATATTTTCCATTTCAATAACGAAATTTCGTTCGCACATATTTTTAAATACTTCTTTTTCATATTGCATCAGTAGCTTATTGTGGTGTTAAAATGTATCAGACTACAGAAAAACATGAAGATCATAAACTTATTGATACTATTAAGGAAATAAAAGATGCCGAATCAGAATATGAGCGAATTATCGATTCAGCTAAAAAGAAAGCAGACGAAATCCTTAGGAAAGCAAAGGAAGATGTTCAAAATGAACGCCGGAATGCGTCAGAGAGCCATACAAAAATAAGAAATGAAAAGCTTAGGGACGGAAACAAGGAAATAGAGGCGGAAGTTAAAAAGATATTAAAAAAAGCAGAAGATGAGGCAAACAAGACAAGCGAGAAAAAAATATCCCCGATAATAGTATCGGAAATAGTTAAAGAGTTCATATCTACTCTCTAGGTCGGTATTTTATGTTAAAGCCTAAAACAATGAAAAAAGTCAGAATAACAGTATTAAAATCGTGCGTAGAGGAATTCATCAGATCCCTGCACAAGGCAGGCATGGTCGATATAAGAAAGGCTATCTACGATGGTCTTGAAGGTGGCAGGCCACTTGGTTATTTTGATGATGTTTCATCACAACTTCTAAATCTTCGTACTGCAGTTTCGCTGATGCGTGCAAATCTAAGTAGTCACTCACAATCTGAAAGTGAACCTCTTCCAGAGGGCCGAGACGTATTGGATGAAGCAAAGAAATATAGCATAATCCACGAACTTAAATCGTTGAGTCACGAAACAACCAAACTCTCAGAAGAAATATCTACCATAAATTCTCAGCTGGCAAATCTTGCAAATCTCAAACATTTTCAGAGTGTTGATTTCAGTATCCTGAACACAAAAACTATCTCTTATTCTGTTGGTAAAATTCCAAAACAAAAATTGGCAAAATTAAGTAAATCACTCGATACAATGCAAGGCGAAAGTACTATCGTCTCTGATGCAACGTCTGATATTATTCTTGTGCTTTATGAAAAAAGCAGATGGTCAGATGTTGAATCTGTTCTGTCTGATGCAGAATTTTCTGATGTGGATGTTCCTAAAGGTATGACATCTCCTGAACAAACTCAGGATCGGCTCAAATCCGAAATATCATCAAAACAAACCAAGCTTGCTGAACTCAAATCAAAACTTCGTAATATCTCTAAAGTTAATATTGCAAAGGCATCAAGGTTATTAAAAGCGCTGGAAATAGAATCTGAACGTGCTGGAATTGCCTCAAAATTTGCGTCATCCACCCGTGTCTATGTCATAAATGGTTGGATACTTGAAGACAATTTCAACAAATTGGTTAATATAGTAAATCGTTATGAAGCTGGAGCATTTATCGATGATATAAAAATAGATCATCACGAAATTCCTCCAACCGTACTCGGCAATCCACAAATTTCATCCCCATTTGAATTCCTTACAAAAAGCTATTCCTTGCCTAATTATTTTGAGATTGATCCGACAATACCATATTTCATAGGCCTTCCAATTATTTATGGTATGATTGTCGGTGATTTTATCTATGGGATTATGAGCATCCTGCTCGGTCTATGGCTGATGAAAAAATTCAAGAACAGCTATGTGATGTATAATGTTTCAAAGATATGGGTCTATTCAGGTTTTCCGACAATGGTATTCGGTATAATCTTCGATGAATGGGCTGGTCTGTCACATTTCGCATTACTCGAATATTTTAGCGGATGGCTTGGTTTCCCATTGGCAGTTGGTCCATTATACGAAGGATTCCATAGGATGAGTAATATACTCGTTCTTATTGGTATAACTGCAATTGTTGGTATGTTACACCTTGGAGTAGGGTTTATTCTTGGCGCAATCAATGAATGGCATCACAATAAAAAACATTCACTGGCTAAAATAGCATGGCTGGGTGTTGAAGTGGGGATGCTGATGGCATTTCTTCCTGTCGTTGGTTTAGCTGGTAGTGAATTTACTATGTCCGGGCTGATCCTTCTTGTGCTTTCGATAATAATACTGGGACTGACCGAGGGTATTGTAGGAATAATTGAACTTCCGGGTTTGTTAGGTAATATATTATCATATACTAGAATTGCGGCAATTGGTATTGTTGGCATAGTCATTGCTGAATTATTAAATGAATTCCTCATGCCATTGCCGGAGCAGGGTTTTATTGCGATCATACTACTGCCTTTGTTTGTGATATTGCACATTATGAATTGTTTCATTGCAATGTTCGAATCACTTGTACAAGGCGGTCGTTTGAATATAGTGGAATTTAGATCAAAATTCCTCCACGGTGGAGGGGAGATCTTTGTTCCTTTTTCGTTGAAAAAATATTGAGGTGAAATGAAATGGCAGATGCAGTAAGTGGAGCATTATTAACAACTGAAGGGGCTATGGCTATTGGAGCCGGTTTGGCAATGGCAGTAAGTGCACTTGCAGCAGCATGGTCGCAGGGTACTTTGGGTGCAGCAGCCATGGGAGTAGTTGCAGAAAGACCAGAGTTCGAAAAGAACATTCTGATCTATATTGTACTTCCTGAAGTTCTGGCTGTATTCGGTTTCCTCGTTGCAGTATTACTATGGCTTAATAGCGGCGGTGCTTAATCATGGGCATAGAGAAGCTGAAAAATTCGCTTCTCTCCGAGGCTAACGAGGAGGCCAACAAAATCATCCAATCAGCAGAGGCTCATGTAAAAAGCATGATTGAAGAGGAGAGGGTCAAACATAAGCTGCTGGAAACGGGTGCAAACGACCAAATCGCTAAAGTTTTGCAGGAGAGTCGCAATGAAAGAATTGCCTGGGCAAGGTTAGAAGCGAAGCGGGTGCTTGCAGAGGCAAAAGAAGATTCAATCAAGGCAGTACTTGAGGTCTTTTTCAATAAATTAAACGATGTAAGAAAAACATCGGACTACAAGAAGTTCATCCAAAGTTCAGCAAAACAAGCTGTTCAGGAACTTGGAAAAGGCTCCAAAGTACATGTACTTAAAGGCGAGAAAAAACTCGTCGGTAGCATTGCCGGTGCGCGTGTTTCTGAAGATCTCAATGCACTCGGTGGTCTTCTTGTGGAAAATGTCGGTGGAAAGATACGGATTGACCTAACTCTTGAAACACTTTTCGATAACAGGAGAGATGACCTAAGGAAGGTAATTGCTGAAAAATTATTTGGAGGCAAGTAATGTCAGTATTGGATATGTTACCACGCATTGAAAGTCGTGCTTTGAAATACGGATACTCGAACGCAAGGATAAAGGCAATGAAAGGACTGTTGCTCAAGCCATCATTCCTTGATGAGTTGATAAAAGTCGGGAGTGTGGATGCTATGATCGAGCTTCTGCAACGAACCGATTACAAGATCGATCTTTCTGCTGCCTCGTTTGATTATTCGGGTTCAGAACTTATTGAAACTGTTGCATCACAGAATTTTGCTAGAACTGTGCAAAAGGTGTTGAGATTCACTCCTGAAGGTGATCGACACGCATTAAGGGCACTTCTTGTAAAATGGGATCTGTTAAATTTGAAAACTATTATGCATGCGAAAAGGCTTGGGCGTTCATACGACGATACCAAGGCATATCTATTTCCGGTTGGCGGTCTTAGCGATGATGATTTCAAAAGACTGCTGAAGGCTGATGAAAAGACTATTTTCAGAGAGATAAAAAGGACCAAGCTCGGTGAACAGATGCTTTCCACAAGCACAGCCCATTTCAGTAAAAGAATGTGGGAAAAGTTCAGGACTGCCCTGCGCAGCGTGGACATGTTTGTGCAGATGGAAACAATTATCGATGCATATCTTTATCTTCTTATGGACAAAGGACTTGCAGAAATAAATGATAGTGAAACCAATCATATCCGAAATATTCTGAAAAAAGAAATCGATGCAAGAAACATCCTTATCATTGAGCGACTCAAGAATCAAAAAACCGATCCTTCAAAAATAAGAGACAGTTTGATAAAAGGGGGTACTCTGAAAGAATCCTTCATAACAAGACTCATAGATGCAAAGGACTTTTCAACAGTTATGAATCTTATAAAAAATAAATTTCCTTCTCTTGATATGGCCAATACTAAAGACACTAATAATGTTTCACTTGTTGATCTTGAGATAGCACTTGAGAAATCTCTTGCAATCCAAAAGACGAGTGCATTTTATCGTGCTGTCTTGTCTGTAGGTGTTGTGCTTGGTTTCCTGTTGCTAAAAGAGGAAGAAGTAAATAATCTCAGAAAAATTGCAAAAGGAAAAGAATTTGGTATGTCTGAAGAAGACGTAAAGAACATGCTTGTGATAGTATGATAATTGTATTTGTATAGTGTGTATATAATGGCCAAGATGTTAAGGCGATATAAATGAAATCAAAAATAATCGTAATCGGTGATGCCCCTCTGGTGATGGGTTTCAAACTTGCTGGTTTAGAGCATACTATACAGGTTGACAAAGACTCATTCCAGGAAAATTTTGAAAAAATACTTGCAAATGGTGAGTATGGCATCATTGTGACAAATGAAATCTTGTTAAACAACATTGACTGGAGACTTAAGAAAAAACTCGATAATATTGCATACCCTGTTGTTGTTCCAATACCGGATAAATCGGGTGTGAGTGTTGAGGGTGATGAGATAAGGAGTCTGATAAAGCGGGCTCTTGGATTCGATCTCGGTGCAAAAAAATAATGAACTGGCAATATCAATGAAAGAATAATGAAAATCGGACGAGCAAAATAATATTTAGGAGGTTTCAAAATGGCAAAATCAGGAAATATTGTAAGAATTAGCGGGCCTGTGGTTGAGGCAGATCTTCCAGATGCTCGGCTTTACGATGTCGTAAAGGTAGGCGAATCAAAATTACTTGGGGAGATAATCAAGATCGTTGGAAATATCTCAGTTATTCAGGTTTATGAGGACACATCTGGTCTAAAACCCGGAGAACCGGTTGTTTCTACTGGCGAGCCATTGTCAGTTGAACTTGGTCCAGGTATATTGCAAAATATTTACGATGGTATACAAAGGCCACTTAAAGACATAGAAAAACAATGTGGTGGTGTATTCATAAAAAGAGGTATTGACGTATCGCCACTTGATCGAAAAAAGAAATGGAATTTCAAAGCAACTGTGAAGACTGGTGACAAGATCAAGCAAGGTGACATTATCGGTACTATTCAGGAAACAGAGCTTATTGAACACAGAGTTATGTCGCCACAAGAGGGTCGGGTAGATTCAATAAAATCAGGAAATTACACTGTTGAGGAAAATGTGGGGACACTTTCATACGAAGGTAAAAAATATCCACTTAAATTATATCAAAGATGGTTTGTGAGAAAGTCCAGACCAGTAACAGAGAAGTTCCCTCCGCGTATTCCCTTGGTTACAGGGCAGAGGATCATTGATACATTTTTTCCAATTGCAAAAGGAGGTACTGCATGTATCCCAGGTCCGTTTGGTTCAGGAAAGACAGTTACGCAACAGAGCCTTGCCAAATATTCTGACACTCAGATAGTTGTTTACATCGGATGCGGTGAACGTGGAAATGAAATGACTGAAGTACTTAAGGAATTTCCACACCTTCAAGATCCGAAAACAGGCAAACCGCTTATGCAGAGAACTGTGCTTATTGCGAATACGTCAAATATGCCTGTGGCTGCACGTGAAGCAAGTATTTACACTGGTGTTACCATTGCAGAATACTTTAGGGACATGGGCTATGATGTGGCTTTAATGGCTGATAGTACGAGTAGGTGGGCCGAGGCTATGCGTGAAATCGGAGGTAGACTTGAAGAAATGCCTGGTGAAGAAGGGTATCCTGCTTACTTGGCAAGAAGACTTGCAGAGTTCTATGAAAGAGCTGGTCGTGTCAGGTGTCTTGGTAGCAAAGAGCGTTATGGTTCAATAACTATCATTGGTGCAGTTTCTCCACCTGGTGGTGATGTGTCAGAGCCGGTTTCACAGAACACCCTGCGGGTTACAAAAGTTTTCCTTGCACTAGATGCATCGCTTGCTTACAGGAGGCACTTTCCAGCTATCAACTGGCTGAAGAGCTACACGCTATACACTGATGGACTGGAAGAATGGTATGGTGAAAATATCTCCACGGAATTTACCAAAATGATAAAAAATGCCATGATACTGCTGCAAAAAGAAGCAGAACTACAGGAAGTTGTCCAGCTCGTTGGACCTGATGCACTACCTGAAAAAGAACAGGCGATTCTGCTGGTTACAAAAATGCTTAGGGAAGACTATCTTCAGCAAAATGCCTATAGTGATGTTGATGCCCGTTGTGAATTGGACAAACAATATCAGATGCTTAAGACGATCATGAAATTCTCTGAAAGAACCAACAGCGCAATCGATCTTGGCGTGCAGTTAAAGAAGATTCAGGATCTCCCTGTAATCAGCACTATTGGACGTATGAAAGAAATTGTTGATATGGATGAATTTGAAAAACTCCAAAAGCAGATCGATACAGGATTTGACGAGGTTTCAAAAAGATAGGTGATACTTATGAAGGAATACAAAACAATAAACCAGATCGCAGGTCCATTAATTTTCGTGTCAGATGTAACTGGTGTAGGCTATAATGAAATGGTTGAGATCATGGTTCCTGGCGGTGAAAAACGAAAAGGTCAAGTGCTTGATGTCGGTAGAAATATTGCAGTTGTTCAGGTTTTCGGTCCCACAACTGGAATTAGTACGAGTCAGACTACTGTAAGATTCCTTGGAGAGACAATGAGGCTTGGTGTGAGTAGTGACATGCTTGGTCGTGCATTCAATGGTCTTGGTGAGCCAAGAGACAAAGGGCCAAACGTAATTGCAAAGGAAAAAATAGATATCTCTGGGTTGCCAATTAATCCATATTCAAGAGAATCACCTAATGAGTTTATCCAGACCGGTATTTCCACAGTGGATTGCATGAACACTCTAGTTAGAGGGCAGAAGCTCCCTATATTTTCAGGTGCAGGCCTCCCACATAATCAGCTTACTGTTCAGATTGCAAGACAAGCCAAGGTAAGGGGAACTGGAGAAAAATTCGCAGTTGTTTTTGCAGCCATTGGAATTACTCATGAGGAGGCATCCTTTTTCATGCGTGATTTTGAGAAAACAGGTGCATTGGAAAATGCAGTTTTGTTTCTTAATCTGGCAGATGATCCATCTGTCGAGCGTATAATCACTCCGCGTCTTGCCCTTACTACTGCAGAATATCTTGCATATGAACATGACATGCATGTGCTTACGCTTATTACGGACATGACAAATTATTGCGAAGCTCTTCGTGAAATCTCCTCTGCAAGACAGGAGGTTCCTGGAAGAAGAGGTTATCCAGGTTACATGTACACTGATCTTTCAACAATATATGAAAGAGCCGGAAGAGTAAAAGGAAGCAAGGGTTCGGTTACTCAGATTCCCGTACTTACAATGCCTGGGGATGATAAGACCCATCCAATTCCTGACCTTACTGGTTATATCACAGAAGGACAGATATTGCTTAGCAGAGATCTTCACAGGAAAAACATCTATCCGCCGGTTGATCCATTGCCTTCACTTTCAAGACTTATGAACTCTGGTATCGGTGATGGAAAGACCAGGGAAGATCACAAAGGTGTTTCAGACCAGCTTTATGCTGCATACGCAAATGGCCGTGATTTGAGAAGCCTTAGCGCAGTCGTTGGTGAAGAGGCCCTTTCTGCAACCGATAGAAGATACCTAAAGATTGCAGATGAGTTTGAAAAGAGATTTGTGCAGCAGGGTTCCTATGAAAATCGTGACATAGATCAGACACTTTCAATCGCCTGGGATCTTCTTTCGATACTTCCTGAGGATGAACTCAAAAGAGTAAAACGTGATCACATAAAGAAATACCTCAATAAAAAGGAGGAATAAGCTGATGGCAGCTACAGACGTAAACCCAACAAGAATGGAGCTAATAAAGACAAAAGAGCGTATAGTGCTAGCTAAAAAAGGTCACAAACTTCTAAAGCAAAAGCGCGACGCTCTCATTCTTGAGTTTTTTAAAATTCTGAAAAAGGCACAGGATCTACGTGGCGAGTTGGCAAATAGGATGAAGCGTGCGTACGGATCGCTTGCACTCGCTGAGACATATCATAACATACAGGAATTATCCAAGGTTTCTCTGGATTTGCGCAAAGATATAGATATTGAGATAGACGTTCAGAATGTGATGGGTGTTAAAATTCCGAATATAACTACAACCATGGAAACAAAACATTTCATGAGTATTCCATCTTATTCTGTTGCTGCAACAAGCGCGAAAATCGATGCGGCTGTCGAGGATTTCGATGAAGTGCTTAAGATGGTTATAAAGCTTGCAGAAACCGAAACTGCAATGAAACGGCTTATTCTTGAGATTGAAAAGACCAAGAGAAGGGTAAATGCGCTTGAGTATGTTTTGATACCTAGGCTTGATGAGCAGAAAAGGATGATTTCATTCCGGCTTGAAGAAATGGAAAGAGATAGTTTCGT
>Ga0180007_10001935_pt1 | contig 25881 bp, 26 predicted proteins | sample MM_PC_MetaG_FD_121122 | JGI IMG/M metagenome (GOLD analysis project Ga0180007, IMG submission 121122) | Groundwater microbial communities from the Aspo Hard Rock Laboratory (HRL) deep subsurface site, Sweden - MM_PC_MetaG | ecosystem: Environmental > Aquatic > Deep subsurface > Groundwater... | reverse complement strand
GCTAGTAGTGATACTAATCTACCTATCAAATCTTTTTCCATTTTTATTACCTTATTATTTTAATATGAAGAAAGTTAATAATAATTATCTTTGGTTCCAGCACATCAAAATAATATTTAACCAGAGTCAATGCTTTTGCGAAGATTAGCGTGGCTTTCTTTAAATTCGCTTGCTGTCATACCAGTAGTGTTTTTAAATTGACGTGAAAGATGTTGAACTGAACTGTATCCTAACCGATAAGCAATTTCGCTTAAAGTTAGCTCACCATATTTTATAAATTCTTTTGTCTTTTCAATTTTTTGAAGAATTATAAAATGCTCAATTGTTATTCCTTCGGTTTTGGAAAAAAGAGAGCTTAAATAATTATAATCCTTATTTATTGTATCGTTCAATAATTTGGGAAAATTTGTCGTTTCCAAGTCAATAACTTCATATTGTTGAATTGCCGAGATTATTTCGTTTTTGATTTTTTCAATAATTTTGGCTTTTGAGTCCTCAATTAATTCAAATCCATTGTCGCTAAGAATTTTTGAAATTTTCTCAAGTGGGAGTTCATCCTTTGGCTGCTCAACTTCTACTTCGCCTAAAATTATGGATTTAATTTTAACGCCAAGTTTTTCCAACTCCTCGCGCACAACCTTTATGCAGCGAGGACAAACCATGTTCTTTATGTAAAGTGTATTTGAAATAATCATTCCTCCAAAAACTTTTGATAAAAATAATAAAAAGTTTGTCCAAAATATAATTTATTGCATAGAGATTTCTTATGCGTAATGCACATATTTATTAACAAGTTCTTTTATTTCGTCATGCTTTTGAAAAAGTTTTTCACTTAAATTATTATCATTATATGAGCGGAGTATTTTAACAAACCTCTCTAAAGTTCCTAAAGGAAATACATTATCCGTGTTGAAGAAATCAATTTCTTTTTCTAATTCATCAGCAGATTCTGCACAAGAAGTTGGTAAATGTTTTAAGTTTTCAGCTAGAGCATCGTTTGCAAAAAGATTTTCTTCTATTCGCAAACTTTCGGCTACTTCCAAACTATTAGGTAATTCAATTCCGTGCTGCATTGCCATTACCATTCCAGCAAGAAGATGATAAATGTCTGCCGAGCCATCGGGTACTCGAAATTCAGCAGTTTGCTTTCCTGGAATATAAGGAACGTCCGCAATTTCGTAGGGGTTTGCATTTTTAATCATTTCTGTTTTAAGAATCCATCCAAGTGGAATGCGAATCAATGCTGAGCGGTTTGTTTCTCCCCAACAAATATTTGTTGGCGCTTCTTGATGCGGAACCAAACGCAAATATGACGTTGGAATTGTATTTCCAAAAGCAGTTAAAGATTTTGATTTATCCAAAATACCTGCAATTGTTTTAATTGCAATTTCACTAAGCTTATCATTATCAATCATTAGATTATTGTCTTGTTCATCAACAATCATATAGTGAATGTGAAGTCCGCTGCCGGCTTTTCCAACAGATATTTTTGGTGCAAAGCTAATATCAACTCCATATTTATAAGCAAGATTTCTTAAAATCCATTTGCCTAATACTAATTGATCAGCAGTTTCGTCAATATCCACGGCGTTATATTCAATTTCATGTTGTTCATAATATTTGTCTTCAGTAGTAAAATTACCAACTTCGGAATGAGCATATTTTATTTTTGCACCGCACTTTGCAAGCAATTTAATAGCTTCTGTTCTAATAAATTCAAATTTGGCAAATGGAGTTGATGCGTGATATCCTTTTTGGTCTTGAGCGGGATAATCTTTGTTTACATCGTTATCCGCAATAATGTAATATTCTAATTCGCCAAGCGCTTTTATTTTAAGTCCAGTGGCTTTTGTAAATCTTCGACTTGCGGTACGTAAAATATTTTCTGGCGCGCTAGCCAACGGCTGACCTTCTTTTGTGTAAAATGAGCAAAAAAGATTTATTGTAGGAATTTCGGAAAACGGATTAACAAAAGCGGTTTTAAAACGTGGAATAACGTATAAATCACTTGTCGAAGCATCAATATATGAAAAGAGGCTTGAGCCATCAACCCTTTCGCCTGTTGATAATATTGATTCAAGATAAGCTCTTGATGTTATAACAAAGTTTAGTGTCTTTAACTTTCCATTCTCATTCACAAACTGAAAATTGACTTGCTCAATTTCATTTTCCTCGATATATCTAATAATGTCGTGACGTGTAAATTCAATAGCTGGTTTTCGCAAATATTTTACTAACGAATTCTGGTTTAATGCTACTTCGTATTCTCTCATTATTTTAATCCAAATTAATTTTTCAATAATGTAAAATTAAATAAGATTTTGTTATTTGCAATGGAGAAAGAGATATTTTTGACTAAAATTGATGCTACTATTTTCTTGGAAATAATCTTACATTTAAATAAAGAATTTGGTTTAAAGTATTGGATAAAATATGAACATAGTTGTATTAGATGGATTTACATTAAATCCAGGTGATTTAAGTTGGGCTGAACTTGAAAAACTAGGAAATCTTAAAGTTTACGATAGAACGGAAGCCAATTTAACAATTGAACGAAGTAAAGATGCTGAAATTGTAATTACAAATAAAACTGTTATTACTGATAGTTTAATTTCTCAACTCCCAAATTTGAAATATGTTGGAGTTCTTTCTACAGGATACAATGTGGTTGATACTTTAGCTGCTGCAAAAAAAGGAATTGTGGTAACAAATGTTCCTGCATACAGCACCGACTCCGTTGCGCAAATTACCTTTTCACTTTTGTTGGAATTAGTTATAAATGTTGGAGTTCATGATAAATCTGTTCACAAAGGAGAGTGGGCAAATTCAGCTGATTTTAGTTATTCTAAAACTCCTTTAATTGAGTTGCAAGGATTAACATTTGGAATTATAGGTTTTGGAAGAATTGGTAGAGCCGTTGCAAAAATTGCAAATGCTTTTGGAATGAATGTGCTTGCAAATAACAGAAGCGAAATAAAAGAAATTCCAGATTATGTGACTGTAGCAGATAAACCAGAAATATTTAATAATTGTGATGTAGTGTCACTTCACGTTCCACTAACAAATGAAAATTCAGAATTTGTGAATGCAAAAATTTTAAGCATGATGAAATCGTCTGCTTATATTATAAATACTGGACGTGGTGGATTGATAAACGAACAAGATTTAGCAGATGCGTTAAATAACGGTAAAATTGCAGGTGCTGGATTGGATGTTCTTTCAACTGAACCGCCTTTAAAAGATAATCCATTATTGTCTGCAAAAAATTGTGTAATTACTCCACACATTGCTTGGGCTACAATAGCTGCAAGAAAAAGATTAATGAAAATAGCTGTGGATAATGTAAGAGCATTTTTAAATGGAAATCAGCTAAACATTGTCAATTGATGTCTTTGCCGTTATGTTGCTTCAGATATCTGAAATTTATTGTTGAATTTTGTTAATAGGATTTGCTAATATTTATCTTAATGTGTAGATTCATAACAATAATACACACTAAAATGTAAGAGATTAGTATGAGAACCAATATTGTAATTGATGATAATTTAATGAATATGGCATTACAAGTATCATTGTTAAAAACAAAAAAAGATGTAGTTGAAGAAGCACTGAAATTACTTATTCAAACAAAAAAACAAGCTCAATTAAAAAATTACAGAGGAGCTCTTAAATGGGAAGGCGATCTTTCTGAAATGAGAACTGACAAATGATATTTGTTGATTCAACTGTAATTATTGATTATTTCAACGGAGTTGATAATTGGCAAGTAGATAAACTTGATTCTATTCTTGGAAGAGAAGTTGTTGTAATTGGTGATTTTATTTTAACAGAAGTTCTTCAAGGTTTTAAAAGTGACAGCGATTATCAGAAAGCAAAACTTATTTTGAATGAATTTCCAATTTTGAATATTCTGGGTGAAGAAATGGCAATAAAAAGTGCTGACAATTTTCGTTTTCTCAGAAAAAATGGAATTACAATCCGCAAAACAATAGATGTAATTATTGCCACTTTCTGTATTGAAAATAATTTGGAATTGCTGCATAATGATCGCGATTTTGAACCATTTGTAGAACTTCTAAATTTAAAAACTGTAAATAAATAGAATTATTTTCGCAGCAAATTATTTGGTCTATTCCTTTTCAAAATCAACTCTTATTTTTTTTGGTAAAGAATTAACTATCAAATTGTAAGAATCATCAATCCAGCTTTCAATTTGAGGATTTCTTAAAGTGCCATCCAGCATTATTGTATTCCAATGCGCTTTGTTCATATGGTAACCGGGAATTACCTCGTCAAAATGTTCTCTTAATTCAATAGCTTTTTCAGGGTCGCATTTTAAATTAATACTTAAAGGAGGAGTTAAACTTGCTAAACAAAATATTTTATTTGCAACTTTAAAAACCAATGTTTCATCATCAAAAGGAAAGCTTTCTGTTACTCCTTTTTTCTTATTACAATGCAATTGAATCTGTTCAATATTCATTTAATTCCAAAATAAAATGTAAAAATTACAAGTTTCATCTCAATAGTCTTAAAAAATAATTAAATTCACTCACAAATAAAAAAGAATTAATAATTGGGAAACAAATGACTCCTTTATTTGTTTATAACGTTACTTTTAATAATTGGAAAAAAAGGCATATGAAAAAAATCATTATTTTAATTTTTGCAAGTATTATTTCTATATATAGCTTTGCTCAAACTGGAGAACATTTTGCTGAAAATGTAGGACAAATTGACACATTTAAGGTGTTCACTCCAAATAAATTTCATTCAAAAGTTGACCAAATTGTAACCACTTTGCTAATGAAATACCACTATAAAAAAGTAGATTTAAACGATTCTTTATCATCTGTAATTTTTGATAATTACCTAAAATCACTTGATTATAATCGTGTTTATTTTTTGCAATCGGATATTGATAATTTTGAAAAATATAGATATTTGCTTGATGATTTTTTGAAATCTGGAAATATATCTGCTCCATTCGATATTTTTAATGTTTACAAAAGTAGAATGAATTCAAGAGTAAATTACATAATTAAAAGAATGGAAACCGAATTTGATTACACTGTTAATGAGAGCTTTGAGCCAAATAGGGGAAAATCTGCTTGGGCAAAATCAGAATTAGAGTTAGATGAAATTTGGAGAAAAAGATTAAAAAATGATGCGTTAAATAAAAATTTACAAAAAGAGGAATGGGAAAAAACTTCCAAAACTTTAGTTGATAGATATAAAAGATTTCACAAAATTATTCTTCAATATAAAGAGGAAGATTTATTTCAGTTATATATGAATGCTTTTGCAAGCGCAATAGATCCACACACAAATTATTTTTCGCCAATTACTTCAGATAATTTTGATATTTCAATGTCGCTTTCTTTTGAGGGAATAGGTGCCTCTTTAATGGCAAAGGATGATTATACAACAATTGCAAGAATTATTCCTGGCGGTCCTGCAGCCAAAAGTGAAAAGCTTTTTGAAAACGACCGTATTGTGGGTGTAGCTCAAGGTGAAGATGGTGAAGTTATTGATATTGTTGGATGGCGCTTGGATGATGTAATTCAGCTAATTCGTGGAAAAAAGGGAACAATGGTTCGCCTATCAATTTTAAGAGCTGATGCGACACTCGATATGCCTACTGAAGAAGTTAGATTGGTACGTGATAAAATTAAACTTGAGGAACAAGCTGCAAGTTCAAAAATAATTAAAGTTGAAGAAGAAGGCAGAGTTTTTAAACTTGGTGTTATTGATATTCCAGCATTCTATATAGATTTTGAAGCTCAGCGAAAGGGTGACCCTGATTACAAAAGTACAACGCGCGATGTTAAAAAGTTAATTACTGAGCTTAATAAAGAAAATGTTGATGGATTTATTATTGATTTACGTAACGATGGCGGTGGTTCACTTCAAGAAGCAGTTGAGTTAACCGGTCTTTTTATTGAAGAAGGTCCTGTTGTTCAAGTGAAAAATTCTAATGGAAATATTGAAGTTGATGAAGATCCAGATAAAGCAATATTTACTGATAAACCTTTAGCGGTATTTATTAACAGATATAGCGCATCGGCGTCAGAAATTTTTGCTGGTGCAATTCAAGATTATGGTAGAGGAATTATTCTTGGTGAGCAAAGTTTTGGAAAGGGAACAGTTCAAAACTTAATAGATTTAAATCGCTTTATGCCAACTAAAGAAGAAGAATTAGGGAAATTAAAAATTACTATAGCCAAATTTTATAGAATTAACGGAAGTAGCACTCAAAAACTTGGAGTAATTCCAGAAATTGAATTTCCATCAATTCCACGAGATGAATTTGGCGAAGCATCTGAACCAAGTGCTTTAGTTTGGGATCAAATTGAAACTGCCAATTTTAAAAAATATGGCGATTTATCAAGCTATTTTCCTACTTTAATTAGTAAACACAAAAAACGAATTGCAGATAATTTGGAATTTCAATATTTAGCTGAAGATATTGAGGATTATAAAATTCACAAAGAAAAAACAGAGTATTCATTAAATAAAGATATTCGACAAAAAGAACGTGACGAAAACGAAGCTAAAAAAGATACTCGTGAAAATGAACGTGTTAAATCGGAAAATCTTGTTATTCCAGAAAAAGACGAAGTTGCTAAAGAAAATCTTCGTGTAGATGACCCGTTATTAGAAGAATCTGGTTTTATTCTTGCTGATTTAATTATTGAACAGAAAGCAAAAAAATAATAGGATTATTAATTTCACTTAGTGATGCCATTAGAAGTAGATTTAATCCTCCGAGGTTTTAAGAAACCTCGGAGGATTTATTCTAATGTAAAAACATTAGTGCATTCGTGAATATTTGTTGAAATGAAAAAGACAAACGCAATACGGATTTTAGAAGCAAATAATATCCAATTTCAATTATTCAATTACGAGTTTAGCATTGAAGAAATAGATGCAATTTCAGTAGCTCGAAAAATTGAAGCCGAACCAGAATCAGTTTTCAAAACTCTTGTAACCCGTTCTAATAATAATGAGTATTTTGTTTTCGTAATTCCAGGAAATGAAACTCTAAATCTCAAAAAAGCTGCAAATGCAAGTGGAACAAAAAACATTGAAATGATAAAGGAAAAAGAACTTCTTCCGCTTACTGGATATGTAAAAGGCGGTTGCACACCAATTGGACTTAAAAAACAATTCCCCGTATTTATTGATGAAACAGCACAGTTATTTGATGAAATTTATATAAGCGCTGGTGTTCGTGGAACTCAGATGAAATTAAATCCTATTGAACTTAAAGAACTTGTTAATGCAGAGTTTTTCGATTTGGTTTAAGAAATGTAGTAAATATGACGCCATAAATATATAATTAAATTTTAACCGCGTATTTGTATTTATATTTTAACAGTAATAAGTATTTACAGATTGTGACTGATTAAATATTATGGAAAAATTAGACAAAGAAATAGTGCATATAATTCTTCTGAAATTATGAAGAAAATTTACATAATACGTGGTGAACAAGTTATGCTGGATAGTGATTTGGCATATTTTTATGAAGTAGAGCAATCCATTTTTGCAATGCGGTAAATAGACTTCGTTAAATATGATTCTGATTGCAAACTTTGTCTCCTTTGGTTTCAAATTGAATAGTTGTATGAACAATATTGAATTGATGTCTCATATCTTCGCTTATTTTGTCAATTAGCTCATTGTTGCTACAACCATCTTCAACTACAGCATGAACGGTAAGAGCAGTTTCAGTTGTACTCATTGCCCAGATATGCAAATCGTGAAAACTCTTTAATTGTGGCATCGAATCAAAATAATTTTCAACACCATCTTTATCTATTTCTTTCGGAACCGCATCGAGTGCTAAGCTGGTGGAATCTTTCAGTAAATCCCAAGTGCCCCAAAATATAATCAATGCTATTACAATACTCATAACTGGGTCGAGCCAATATAAATTTGTAAAAGTTAACACGAGTCCAACAATTACAACACCTAGTGAAATTCCAGCATCGGCAGCCATATGTAAAAATGCACCTTTTATATTTAAGTCATGCTTTCTACCTGAAAAAAAGAGTAAAGCGGTTACGGCATTTATAAAAACACCTATTCCAGCAACAATCATAATTATGGTTCCTTCAATCTGCTGTGGTTCGGCAAATCTACCAATCGCTTCCCAAATAATAATACCGATTGCAACCAGAAGGATCATTGCGTTTATGAAAGCAGCAAGCACGGATGATTTTTTTAATCCATATGTATATTTTTTTGTTGCTGATTTTTTGACTAGATAACTAGCAACCCAAGCAATTATTAACCCAAGTACATCGCTAAGGTTGTGCCCGGCATCGGCAATTAAAGCAAGTGAATTTACAATTAAGCCATATATTACTTCGATAACTATATATACTACGTTCAAAGCAATCCCGATTGCGAAAGCTTTACCGAAATCTTTTACTTCGTGCGTATGTGAATTGCTTTGTGACATTGTTTTACTCTTTTATTTTTTAACAACACTTATTTTCTTTCTGTTTCGGCGGACAAACTACCGTTCCATACGAACAGAAAACACAGCAGTCGCCATCCAAAGGTTTTAATAATTGTTTGCAATTTTCGCATTCGTAAAAATGCATACAAGCATCTTCGGACATTCTCAGTTCTTTCTCAAACCCGCAGTTTGGACATTTTATAGTTGACTCATAAATAATATTTTTCATCTAAACACTCAGTGATAAATACATAATAATGACGGCAATTCCAACAATACAAATTGTAATGCACTTGCAATACGCAGTTAATCGATCGTAATCAAAAATTACAAATCAAAAAAATCAATTAAAGTTTTATTCCAACTTTGGTCAAGATAAATATCATTAAATAATAGAATATTACCATCACGACCAATGAAATGGGAAGCGCGACATAGAAACTCATTTTCATCTTTAGTAAAAGTGGCAGCACAATAAAAAGTGAAAGCGACGGAATAACAAGCCAAAATACACTTGTCGAAAATTGAGCTATCTTTTGGTTACTGCCTGTATCAATATATAACCAAATCATTCCTAATACGGAAAGAAGAGGTACGGAAGCAAGAATGCCCCCAATCAATGAACTCTTTTTTGATACTTCGGAAATGGCTACTATCAATGTAGCCGATATCACAACTTTTATTATGTAATAAATCATAACTATTTCCCTTTGTCAAATTTATGAAATAGACTTGGAGCAACTATCATATTTAATGTGGTTGATTTAAATAGACCGCTAAAAATTACAATTGCCATCGGTGCTTCAATCTCTTTACCCAGCTCACATGCTCCAAGTGCGAGAGGCACCAAGGTAAGTCTCGCAAGAAAAAGAGAAAGATTGATTTATATAATTCCATATATTTTTCCAATCGTAATTAATGAAAACGATAATTTACAAAATATTATATTGCTTTTTCACCTCTTTCATTTGTACGTATCTTGATTGTGTTGCTGACCTCAATTACAAATATTTTTCCATCGCCGGGATTACCTGTATATGCGATGCGTTGTATGGAATCAACCACCTCGTCAACAATCTCATTGTGAACAACTAATTCCAGTTTCACCTTTTCAACAAAAGCATGCAATCCATCTCTTATTTCATCTTCGGAATTTTTAGCTTTGGATTTACCAAACCCATGAATCTTTGAAATCGTAATGCCAGGTAATCCATCAACACTATAAAGTGCGGTAATTACATCATCCAATTTGAACGGTCTTATTATTGCTTTTATCTCTTTCATTTTTATTCTCCAAATTTGATTGACGTAGCACAGATTAGTAATCTGTGCTACAACATTTATTATTCGTGTTAAATGTGAAATTCGTGTCTACATCTCTCCTGACTGTACTTTAACTGGGAACCATTTGTATAACGCTGGTAAAACAATCAGAGTAAGTATAGTTGAAGTAAACAAGCCTCCTATGACTACGGTAGCAAGTGGTCTTTGAACTTCACTTCCTGTGCCGGTGCCAAGAAGCAATGGCATCAAACCAAGCATTGTTGTTAGTGCAGTCATCAGAACCGGTCTAAGTCTCAGCTTTGCACCTTCAATCGAAGCTTCATCAATAGGCATTCCTCCGCGCAACAATTGATTAAGATATGTAACAAGTACCATTCCATTCTGCAGAGCAATACCAAAGAGCGCAATGAAACCGACGGATGACGGTACTGAAAGGTTTTGGTTAGTTAACCAAAGCGCTATAACTCCACCGACAAGAGCAAGCGGGATATTTATAAAAATTAGCAAAGTATTTTTCATCGAGTTGAAACTGGAATAGAGCAAGAAGAATACAATCAATAGTGTAATAGGGATAACAAGTGCGAATCGTTTGTTTGCTTCCTGCTGTAGTTTATATTGTCCGCCCCAAGTTGTGTAATAACCAACCGGCAAGTTTACCTTTTCGTCAATTTCCTTTTGAGCTTCTTCAACAAAACCCCCGATATCTCTGCCAACAACATTACATTGTACGATAATAAAGCGTTGATTCTGTTCGCGTGTAATTTGTCGCGGTCCCTCAATTTCTTCAATGTCGGCAACCTGGCTTAACGGAACTTGCATTCCAGTCGGTGTGCTTATCAGCAGTTCATTAATTACTGCTTTGTTATTTCTGTATTCCGGCGCTAAGCGGACAAAAATATCAAACCGTCTTATACCTTCGAAAATCTGTCCAGATGTTTCTCCACCAATTGCTGTTTTAATAACCTGCTGAACATCCGCAAGATTTAACCCGTAGCGGGCAATTGCGTGTCGGTTTACAGTAATTTTAAGCTGCGGTTTACCGCTAATTTGATCCACCTGTATATCAGCCGCGCCTTCTACAGCCCGAATAGTAGCAGCAATCCTTTCAGCATTATATTTAAGCATATTCAAATCATCACCAAATAGTTTAACGGCAAGCTCGGCTTTAACACCTTCCAATAATTCATCAACCGACATCTGAATAGGCTGAGTAAAATTAACAAGAATTCCTGGGAATGAACTTAATTTTTCTCGAATTGCTTCTTCAATATCCGCTTGAGTAAATCCTTCTCTCCATTCGGATTCCGGTTTTAAGAGGACAGTTATTTCCGCACTATTGATTGGATCGGTATGTGCTCCTACTTCGCCCCTGCCTATCCTTGTTACTGTTCCATTTACTTCCTTTACTTCATTCACTATCTTTTCAAGAAGAAGAGTTGTTTTCTTACTTTCCTCAAGGGATATAGATGGCGCCATAGAAATCTTGACTACTATTGTCCCCTCCTGTAAAGTTGGTGTAAATTCCGATCCAAGCCGGGGATAAAGAAATATTCCCACAATAATAATTATTACTCCCAGTACTACCGCTGCAATTCGGGTTTTAACGAAAAACTTAACGACGGGATTATATATTTTCAACAGCAGCCGAATTATAAAATTCTCTTTAGGTTCATCCTTGGCAATTTTTTTCTTCTTCTGTTTTAACAGGAATGAAGAATACACAGGCGCTAAGAACATTGCAAAGATTAGTGAACCGAGCATAGCGAGAGCAATTGTATAAGCAAGAGGTCTGAACGTTTTACCTTCAACTCCATGTAAAGTAAACAAAGGAATAAAAACAGTAATAATTATTACTATAGAAAAGATAATGGGGCGCAAAACTTCTTTACTCGCTTTGGCAACAATATAAATAAAATTTTCATCTGGTGATGATTCCCGTTTGAGTCTATCCACATTTTCAACAAGCACAATACTCCCGTCAACCATCATTCCAATTGCTATGGCGAGTCCGCCAAACGACATTAAGTTGATTGATATACCAAAATACTCCATCCCGATAAACGCGAACAAAACAGAGAAGGGAATTGATAAAGCAACAACAACACTTGGAAGCATAGATCCCATAAGCAAAATTAACACAATTACTACGAGGGCGATTCCTTGCAGTAACGCATTGGTGACAGTACTTACGGCTGCTTCAACAAGTGATTTCTGTTCGTAATATGGAACAATCTTTATTCCTTCGGGAAGAGTTTTGTTTATCTCTGCCATCTTCTTTTCAACATCGCTTATTACAGTTGAAGAGTTTGTTCCGAATAGTTTCACCACTTGACCAGATACAACTTCTCCAATTCCATTTCTAGTTTGGAGTCCCCTTCTTATTGCACCACCTATTTTTATTTCCGAAACTTGATTCAAATAAATTGGTGTGCCGTCTTCGGATTTAATTACGATATTTTCTAAATCTTCAATTTTTGTTGCCAATCCAACAGAACGAACCAAAAATTCTTCAGCATCCCGTTCAATATATGATGCGCCAACGTTTAGATTGTTTTTCTTAATTATATCCACCAAATCATTCACGGCAATATCGTAACGCAGTAAAGAATTTGGATTAACAACTATGTGAAATTGTTTTTCCCATCCACCAATACCGAGTACTTCTGTAACTCCGGGAACTGTTTGAAGTTGATACTTAATAATCCAGTCCTGGATTGTTCTAAGTTCGGTAAGTGTATATGTGCCGGTTGTATCTTCGAGATAATAAAAAAGAATCAACCCCATTCCAGTTGAAATAGGTCCCATCTGCGGATCACCGAATCCTTCAGGTATTTGTTCACGCGCTTCCTGCAATCTTTCGTTAACAATTTGCCGAGCAAAATAAATATCTGTCCCGTCCTCAAAGTAAATATTTACAACAGATAAACCAAAGTTTGAAACTGATCGGATGTTTTCAAGGTTTGGCAAACCGTTCAATGCTGATTCAATTGGAAATGTTACATATTTTTCAACTTCTTCCGGCGCCAAGCCTTCGGTAACGGTAAATACCTGAACAAGAGAAGGCGATACATCAGGGAATGCATCTATTAGTAATTTATTATAACTGAAATAACCGCCTACAAAAACAACTATCGCTAAAACAGTGATTAGCAGTCTATTTTTAAGTGCAAAATCTATTATTTTATTCATTTAGTCCTCCTATAATTAATGACCATGACCGCCACCAAAAGATTCTTTCAACAATTCCGATTTAATTACAAAAGCACCTTCGGCAATGTAAGTTTGTCCAGTATTTAAGCCGGTTAACACTTCGGCGTAATTTGTATTTGTTTTGCCAATTGTTACCGGCTGTGGTTTGAAATTTTCACCCTCTCTAACAAACACAACTTTTCGCCCTTCAAAATTTTGAATTGCATTAAGTGTTACGGCTCTATCAACTTCAACAAAATTCGTTAGTACTTTTGATATTATAAACATACCTGGTTTCCAGTAACCAGAGGAATTATTCAAACGGACTCTTGCAGTTGCCGTTCGGCTATGTACATCAACGGTAGGACTTAAATAGAATATTTTTCCACTTACAGCATTTTCAATATCGTTAAAATAGATTTGAGCACTCTGACCCAATTTAATTTTATCAATATCTTTTTGATGTACATTCAGCTCTGCCCAAACCGAACGTAAATCGGCTACTGTAACAATATGTTTATCATCTCCGATTAATTCACCAGGAGTCATATGAAGTTCGAGCACAACTCCGTCAATAGAAGACTTTACTTCGTAATTAACTAAACTTTCATTACTTTCAATAACTGCAATTACTTCATCCTTTTTAACTTTGTCGCCAATTTTTACAGAAACCGTTTTAACAACTCCGGCAAACCTTGGAACAATATGAGCAAGTTTATCCGGATCGGTTACAATTTCACCGGTTAAATCGGTATGCATTTGTAGTTTTTTCGAACTAACTTTTTCAAGTTGAATGCCTAGTTCATTAATTTCGGAATCGGTCAGCTTTACGGATTCCTCTTGGTGTTCATCGCCTTCGTTGTTTTCTTCAGCGTGTCCGGCTGCTTCAGCAGAATGCATTTCCGTATCTCCACTACTTTTCAGTAATGTTAAAATCTCAAAAGCAACAACGGCACCGATGACAATACCAATAATTAAATAAATTAATTTATTTTTCTTTTCCATAGTTATTTATCCTTTATTTTATTTCCTTTGCAATTAATCCTTCTATTTCCGTTTGAACAGAATAGATTTCACCGATAATATTTAAGTATTGATTCTGCAGCTCGAACAAAGTACGTTCGGCGTCGAGCACATCTAGTATGGCAAATCTTCCAACGAGATTACCCTCTTTAATAATTTTAAATGCTTCTTTCGCCTGCGGTATCGATTCCTTCTTAAGCTGTTCTGCGGTTGATCTTACTGCCATAAATCTTTTGTAAAGAACATTTAATTGCAGAGTTAATCTATTTTTAACGGATTCATATTCTCTCTTTTTTTGATCGACACGGATTTTTGCCTCATGAATAGCACCTTGGTTTCTATCAAAAATAGGCAGTGCTATTGATGCTCCGATTAAAAATGTATTTGCATTAACATCATTTAATCTTCTGAATCCCGCGCTTATTGTTAAATCTGGTATGGCTTTCGATTCTTCAAAATTAGCAACTGCCGTTCGTTTAGCATATTCGCTTTCATATCTTTTAAGTTTTGGATTGTTCTCTAACTGTTCTAAGAATGAGTCATAACTCGGAATATCAACAGGGTATTTAAGTTCACCCGCGAGTGAATCTATTTTTAAATCGGGCTGATAAATCAGTGAGAGCAATTCCACTTTGTAAATTTCATATTCGGATTGTAAACGGTTCAGATCAATCTTCAATGAGTTAAGAATAATCTTTGCGCGGGATATTTCAGCAGGAGAAATTTTACCGGCATCAACACGTCTCTGTAAGTTTGCGACAAACTCTTCCGATACTTTTATAAGCTCTTCATTCTTTTCAATAAGAAGGTTTACGGCTAACGCATTTTGAAATACATTTCTTATATCCGTAATAATTTCAATTCTTTTTGTTTCATAATCCCATTCAGCAAGCGTTACGTTCAATTCGTCAACTTTAACTCGCTTGTTTATTTTACCAGCAAGTAAAATATCCTGGCTTAAAAGCGCAGTTATTTCACTATTGCCAAAACCGTTAAAATCTTTACTGCCAAGAATATTTTCGGCTTCAACTCCCAACTCTGGATTTGGCATTAAACCGCTCTGCATCTTTGCTGCTTCAAGGGCATCAATCTCATATCTCAACGAGTGAAGTTCCGGATTATTTTGTACTGCCATCGAAACTGCTTTTTCAATTGTTAATTCACCGCTTGTTTGTCCATATACTGAAACTGAAAATAGACCAAACAAAACGGCTGAAATTATACACATTGATTTGTGCATAAAAACTCCTTTGCTTTTACTTTAATAAATTTTTTGAAATAAGTTGATAATTAGTACTATTGGATAAATAGTATCAAATTAGAAGGGATATAGTAGTGTAGCTTTCTAGAATTGAATTTTCTAAATCGTGGTTAAAGTATGAATTATTAAACTCTTTTTCGTAGTTGGTGTTTTCAAATATTGCTGCAAGTTTTAAAATATTGGTGGTAATAACAATTCTGTCCTTGTGAATAAATTCATCATCTTCAAAACAGTTTTGATCGATGGCGGTATCTTCGCAGTTTTGCGAACTAAATTCAACTGATTTTTTATCTCCGTTAAATTGAATATTGCTGCAATCATCACAATCATTTACATTTTCTATTGCAATATGTCCGTCGCTTCCAGAACAAATAACATAGTTATCCAACAAATTATGGAAGAATGACAGATGGCTAATAAGTGTAAGTATTAAAAGAATATTTGTTGATTTATTTATAAAATTATTTTTCATTACTCTTCAGTATGCTCTTTAATTTTTTTTATAGTATCGGCAATATGATTGTCGTCAATGGAATAAAAAACCATTTTTCCTTCTTTTCTATATTTCACTAATCTAGCATTTCGTAACAATCTTAATTGATGAGAAACAGTTGAAACATTTGCTTCCATTGCTGCTGCAAGATCGCAAACGCAAAGTTCGCTATTAATAAGTGATAGAACAATCTTCAAACGAGTTGGCTCACCAAGTAATTTGAAAATATCAGCCATCTCTAATACTTGATCCACGTTAGAAATTTTCTTTTTTGTTTCAAGTACCTTTTGGGGGTCAACAATTTCAACTTCACATACAGGTTCAATTTTTGTTTCTTTCATATCAAAATATAAATAACATTTGAACACATATGCAAATGTTATCATCCAAAAAAAATGTAATTTTTAATGATTGGTTATTTGAAAGCTGTTAGACTAATTAATTTTGTTGCAAATGCACGGATAAAATTTGATTCACGCATTTGCGGTTATTGTTAAAAATTATTTTATAGGCACAAGACTAATTGCAAATCCGCCACCGGCTACAAGATGAAAATTGATTTTTGAATTCTTGTCAATTTCCATATTCTTTATTTCAATATCAGTTGGATTATCGTTCCAATGAGCATTTTTGCCGTCTTGATAAATTGTTGCATTATATTTTAATTTGGCATCAAGAAATCCAAAATCTATTTCTATATCTCTTGCAACTTCGCTAGTGATGCTTCCAACAAACCAATTATCATTATTTTTTTCTTTTCTAGCAATTGTAACAAATTCACCAACTTCGCCATTTAGAGTAATACTTTTGTCCCAATCAACTCCAACATCTTTTATAAATTGGAAAGCTGGTTGATCTTTGTAATTTTCGATTAAATCGCAAGCCATTTGTATTGGACTATAAATAACAACATATAAAGCCAATTGTTGTGCAAGAGTTGTATTTACTTGATTATCCTTTTTATATGGTTCCAATTTTATATTAAAAACACCTGGAGTAAAATCAAATGGTCCAGCAAGCATTCGTGTAAAAGCCACTGTTGGCAAATGATTTGGAGGATTTCCACCATCCGATGACCAAGCGTTAAACTCTTGTCCCCTCATTCCTTCGCGAGAAATTGCATTTGGATAAGTTCTTCTAATTCCAGTATCTTTAATTGGCTCGTGAGCATTAACTGCAACTTGATATTTTGCAGCCGTTTCAAGAACTTTTCTGTAGTGTTTAACCATCCAATGACCGTGATGATATTCACCTTTTGGAATTATTTTTCCAACATATCCAGTTTTTACGGAGTGAATTCCGAGTCGTTTCATTAATGCAAAAGCTGTATCAAGTTGTTGCTCATAAGTTCGTGGAGCAGCAGAAGTTTCGTGATGCATTATTATTTCAACACCTTTTTCTTTTGCATATCGAACAACTTCTTCCAAATTATAATCTGGATATGGTGTTACAAAATCGAAAACACCTTCTCTATCTTCAAAACCAACCCATTTTTCCCAACCTGTGTTCCAACCTTCAACAAGCACACCACCAAATCCATTTTCTGAAGCAAAATCTATAAATGCTTTTGCATTTTCAGTTGTTGCGCCATGCAATCCGTGTGGTTTTCCATTATTGGAATAACTCCATTGAGATTTTCCAAGATGCATTTCCCACCAAATACCCATATATTTTTTTGGTTTGAACCAACTAATATCACCAAGTTTATTTGGTTCGTTCAAATTTACAATAAGTTTTGAATCAATAAGCTCGGCAGCTTTATTTGCAATTTGGATTGTTCGCCAAGGAGTATTAAATGGAAATTTTAATTTAGCCTTAAAACCAAGTCTATCGGAACCAACTAATTCACTTGACATAAGTAATTTATCTTTATCAATTTTCAAAGTCATTCCTGGATAATCAGTAAGATTAGCTTCGTGAAAACTTAAATGAATTCCATCGGATGTTCGCATCGTAACGGGAGTATTTACAGCATTTTCTGGAATATAAGTTTGAGCAAGATTAACATGCTTTGCTTTTGCAAGAGCATCAATTTCGGTAAAACTGGTTTTGTTATAAAGATGCTCGTAAATATCCCAATCACCAGGAATCCACCAACAAGTGTGATTTTCGGTTAAATTAAACTCAGTATTTTCGTCCAAAATTATGATTGAATCGATATTATTTTGATGTGGAAATTCATATCTAAAGCCAATTCCATCGTCATAAACCTTAAAATGAATTTTGAAAGTAGATATTTCAATATCAGAATTTTGCAAAGTGACAATAATTTCGTTGTAATTATTAACAACATCTTTTGTTTCACCCCAAGGCATTTGCCAAGTTTCATTGAAACTATTTTCTTGAACATCCACAATTTTGAAATTTTTCTTAATTGCAGAAAATTCCTTAAAATCAAATCCAAGTTTGGAAGTATCAATTACACTAATTCCATTAAATTTAACTAAATATGCTGGAATTCCTTCATCCAATAATTGGAAATTTACCTCGATATTTTTTGATGGGGAATACACATTTACACTATCATTATTTGAGGAAGTGCAACTTGAGGTTACTAATAGAACAAATAAAAATGCAATAATCTTTTTCAATTTTCTATCCTAATTTGTTTATACATAGTAAGTTTAATCTTAATTGGCTTTTTATTTTTAACTCAGCACCTAATATTTCATCTCAAGAAAAATATTCGGCGCAATTCTACTCAGCAATTTTGGAAATTCCCAATTTATCAGAAATCAACCTTTTCAATTCATGTATTAATATCTAGTTTAGAATTGCAGTGAAGTTGCTATTTAGTTCTGTTTCATTTTGTAAAATTGCTAATTGATGAGTTAATTTAAAACTCAATAACAGACCTATAAAAATATAAAATTTTAACTCCCCATTAAATGTTTTTCTAATTAATCTTAAAACTGTAGTACTTGGTGGTTGAATAGACGCAACTTTAATAAGACAGAATGACTTTCATTTTCATTTATTTTTTACTAATTTAATCGTTGTCATACTAAATTAAACAAGGAGTAAAAATGAAAAATGCGTTTTATCTATTTTTAGTTATAGGCATAACCTCTATTTATGCACAGGGCACATTTACAAGAACTTTTGAAATCCCAGTTCCAGCAATTGAAAATACTGGTTTGGGAGAAATGGTTGCTGGCGTTGATTTTGATGGTGATGGAAGGATGGAAATTTATTCAGTAAATAATATGTTAGACCAAGGTGGCGCAGAGGAAATTCCTAAAATTTATAAATTTGAATTTAATCCAGATGCTGGCACTTGGGATTCTGTTTGGATGGCAACAATAACTGATATTCCTCAACAAAATAGCTGGGGTGCTTTAACAACTGGCGATTGGGATAAAGATGGTAAACCAGAAATTATTTGGGCTCCTGCAAACTGGGTGAGTGGCGCTAATCCAAATCCACCTAGAATTTTGGTTTTTGAAGCTCGAGGTGATGGAAGTGAAGGAATTGGAGTTGAGGTATTTGGAAACGCAAGACCAAATTGTCAATGGACAATTGCGAATGATGATAACGTTGATGTTCGTCCAATAAAAATGGAATTAGCGGATATTGATTCTGACAACGATTTAGAATTATGCTTTGTTGATAGAAGTAGTAGTAATTTATATCGTTTTGGTGTTATTGGCTTAAGCAATGTTCCAGATGATGGAGATGGTTCCGAAATTTGGACTATGGAGCATTCTGGTTTAGGGCTTGGAGTTGATGTTAGTACATTTTATGATATGGCAATTATAGATAATGCAATGTATATGATTCACAATAGCGGCGCAGTTACAATTGTAAAATATGAAGGTAGTGCTTGGGCTGCTCCTCTTACTTTGGAAAATCTAGTTCCTGGTGGCTCGTGGAAGACTGCAAATGCTGTTGATATTGATGGTGATGGCTCAAAAGAAATTGTTGTTGCCGGTTGGGCTTCTTCGCCAAATAATTTTTTTGTTTTACAACCAGATGCTTTTGAAGTTTTAAAGTCTTATAATGTTGCTACACTTACTCCACAAATAAGCGATTTAGGAAGATTAAATGGCGGCGCAGTTGGTGATATTGATAATGATGGAAAAATGGATATTGTTTTTGGCTCTCGCGGAGCAGTACCTATTGGAGCAATTGTGCGTATTGAATACCAAGGTGGAAATGTTGGGGATTCTACAAGTTATACTTACGAAACAATAGATTCCCTGCTTGTTGCTTCTGAAGGACAAAGATTTGATGTTGTTAAAATTGCAAACTTAGATGATGACTCAGAACTAGAAATAGTTTACACTGATGGAAATCAAATAAACCGTGTACCAATTGCTATCGTAAATTTTGATGCGGCTGTTAGTGTAAACGAAAATATTGTTCCAAATGAATTTTATCTTTCTCAAAACTACCCAAATCCTTTTAATCCAAGCACAACAATTAAATATTCAATACCACTTAGTGCAGAATACCATTCTGTGCAACCCACAACATTAAAAGTATTTGATATTCTTGGACGCGAAGTAACAACACTTGTAAACGAACAACAAAAAGCTGGTAATTATGAAGTTAATTTTGATGCAAGTAATTTTACTTCAGGAATTTATTTCTATCGTTTGCAAAGTGGAAGTTTTGTTGCTACTCAAAAAATGGTTTTATTGAGATAACAAAAATTTTGTATATTATAGCCATGTTAAAGAAATTAGTTATCATATCGTTATTTATTTGTTCGCTATCTTTTTCCCAATTTAAGGATAAAGATTTGTCTCCAGCAATAATGAATGGAATTACTAATTATTCTCCCTCGGGATTTCTTTCAAACTTTTTGAGTCCAGATAATTTTCAAATGAGTCACACAATAAATATGTCATATTCTGCATTTGGTGGAAATGGAGTAGCTCTAAGTACTTATACTAATTCTATGGCATTTCGTTTATTCGAAAATTTAAATCTTGAAGTTGATGCAAGTCTTGTTGCTTCGCCATATAGTTCATTTGGTGAAGGGCATCAAAAATCGATAAATGGAATTTACCTTTCGCGAGCACAGTTAAATTATAAAATTTCTGAAAATTCAAATTTAGTAATTCAGTTTCTAAATCCTCCACCTGGTACATATTACAATAGCTATTATAACGGCTTCAATAATTATTCTCCATTTTCTCGAAGTAGATTTATGGAAGGGTTTTAATTCCGAAAATTTCTTATTTTTATAGTCCCCGTTTTGGGGACTATTTATTTACTAAACAGAAGAAATTTGACAACTAAACAAAAACAAAAAAATATCATGCAAAATGGACATATTACTGCTTCAATGAACAATTATATGCTCAATATTTTGATATTTTTGCTGCTCACTGTAATTATATATCTAGGTTATTCGCTTTTTATTAAATTTAGTAATAATTCCAAAAGTGAAATTGATATTAGAACTACCCAAAAACCAGCAGAAATTATTCAATTGGAAGTTTTAAATGGTTGTGGAGTTAGTGGCGTTGCTGATAGATATACTGATTTTTTGCGCTCTAACAATATTGATGTAGTTAAAAGTGGTAATTATATTCAGTTTGATGTTGATGAAACAATAGTAATTGATAGAATTGGCAACAAATCAAATGCTTTGTATGTTGCTAGTTTACTAAATGTTAAAGAGGGGAATGCTATTACGCAGATTAATAATGATTATTTTGTGGATGTTACAGTTATTATTGGGCGTGATTATTTCAAACAATCACCAATTAAAAAGGATTAGATATTGGAAACAAAAGAATTTACAAAAAGAATTGCTGAGTTAATTCTTTCAAAAAAAGGTTATGATGTTCATATTCTTGATTTACAAGGACTTTCATCAATTGCCGATTATTTTATTATTTGTTCTGCCGATTCTGATATGCAAGTTAGAGCTATTGCTGATGAAGTAGATGATAAATTAAGAGATATTGGAATTAAATGCCATTTTAAAGAAGGATATAACACACTAAATTGGGTTTTGCTTGACTATTTTGACGTTATTGTTCATATCTTTAAAAAAGAAGCTAGAGAATTTTATAACCTCGAAAAACTCTGGGGTGACGCAGAGGTTGAAATTGTTCATGACGAATTGGCAGATATAAATTAAAATATTACCGGAGTTTAATTGAAAAAGTATTTGAAAAGTTTATTTGATGCTGCATCAGAGAAATTGGAATATTTAAAAAATAACAACATGTTTTTTACTGTTCCAAATCAGAAAGGACACGGCGATTTATCAACTAGCATTGCTATGTTGTTAACAAAGGAGTTGAAAAAAAATCCTCGTGAAATAGCTTCTGAAATAATTGAAAATTTAGATTACGATAAAACCATTATTGAAAAAATTGAAATTGCGGGACCCGGATTTATCAATTTTAGTTTTACGCCAATTTTCTTATCAAAAATAATTTCTCAAATTAATGTTGAAAAATGTGCATTTGGAAAATCGAATAAATATTTAGGTAAGAAAGCAAATGTGGAATTCGTTTCAGCTAATCCTACTGGTCCGTTAACTGTTGGTCACGGAAGAAATGCAGTAATTGGTGATACTGTTGCAAATCTTCTTGAATCTGTCGGTTATGTGGTTGATAGAGAGTATTATTTTAATAATGCTGGCAGACAGATGCGTGTGCTTGGTGAATCCGTTCAGCTACGCTATAAGGCTTTGCTTGGTGAAACTGTTGAGTTTCCCGAAGAATATTATCAGGGTGAATATATTAAAGAAATTGCTCAACTTTTAATTGATGAACATGGCAGCAAACTTCTTGCCGACAAAGATGAAACGGTTTTCAAAAATAAAGCAGAAACGGAAATATTTAAGGAAATTAAGGCTACTTTAGAAAATCTTGATATAAAAATGAAAATATTTTATAACGAGAATTCATTATACGAAGAAGGCAAAATTGATTATGTACTTTCGCAATTTAAAGAAAAAGATTTATCGTACGAAAAAGACGATGCTCTTTGGTTAAAACTTACAGAACTTGGAAATGAACAAGATAAAGTTATTGTAAAATCAACCGGTGAACCAACTTATCGTTTACCAGATATTGCTTATCATATTACAAAATTTAATAGAGGATATGATTTAATTATTGATGTTTTTGGATCGGATCACAATGCAACTTTTCCAGATGTAAAAGCTGGAATTAAAGCGCTTGGGTTTGATGCGGAAAAAGTTGATGTTTTAATCCACCAATTTGTTACAATTTTAGAAAAGGGTGAAGTTGTAAAAATGTCAACAAGAAAAGCAAACTATATAACTCTTGATGAACTTACAGAATCTGTTGGTAAAGATGTTGTGCGATATTTCTTCAATATGCGAAGTTTATCAAGTCATCTTAATTTTGATATAGATTTAGCCAAAAAACAATCGGAAGAAAATCCAGTATTTTATCTTCAATATGCGCATGCAAGAATTTCTTCAATTTTAAGAATGACTATTGAACAAGATTTGCATTCATCCTTTTCTAATCTTGAAATGCTGAACACAGAAGCGGAGATTAACTTGATGAAAAAATTACATCAATTCACTGATGAAGTTCTTTATAGTGCCGAAAATTATGAACCTCATAGAATTGCAAATTATTTAGAAGAACTGGCTGCAAATTTTCATAGATTTTATACGGATTGCAGAATTTTAGGCTCTGATAAAAAATTAGCCGAAGCTAGAATTGCGTTAGCTCAAGCAACTCAAATTGTTATCCGAAATGGATTGTCAATTTTGGGCGTTACTGCTCCCGATAGTATGTGATATTAATGGAGTTGCTACAGAAAGGCAATAAACTTTAGCAGCTCCATTTTCTTTTAATACTTTTGCAAGCTCATGCACCGTTGTTCCTGTTGTTATTACATCATCCACAATTAAAAAGTTTTTACCAATTACTTTTTTAGATTTCTTTACCGCAAATGCATTACTCATGTTTGCAATTCGATTTTCAGTATCCAATTTGGTTTGTGATTGAGTATTTTTAATCCTTTTTGCAATTGAGTTATCAAGTTTAATTTCTAAACTTTTCATTAATCCTTTACCAATATATTCTGCTTGATTGTAGCCGCGGTCAATTTTTTTTAGATGGAATAATGGAATAGGAATAATTAAATCAATTTCCCAGCTATTCAAAACCTCCTTTTTTCTTTGTCCTAACATTTCACCAAGAAAAATTCCTACCTTAAATTTTTGGTTATATTTTAGAGCATGAATTAAATCTTGAATATTGCTTTTTTCTTCAAATTTGAAAAGGGAAGTATAATTATCAACAAAATTAGACTTGCTAAATTTCCGTTCATATTCGCTAATAATTTCTTGTTCTGTTAGTTCATCAATTTGCGAAAAGCATGTTTCACAAATGAATTGTTCTTTGCTGCTAAGTTTCTCCATACACGATGGGCAGAAACGTGGTACTATAAAATCAAAGAAGCTCGAAATAATTTTCACTGTTACACAAAATATTATTTAATATTGTGTTCGTTAAGAAAATTTGCTAGTGGCTTGTCCTTAAATTTTAGATGATTAAAAAACCATAGTTTAACAATTTTAAGATGATCAATAGTTAAAGTTTCTTTGCCCAATTCTATTTTTGTAAGAATATCTCTAATTTTATTATAAAAGCGTTCGTGCTCTAATTTGTGAGAAATGTATTGAGGAATTTTGCTTTTCTGCATTAATAAATCTTCAGTTTCAAAATGATATTTTAAATCATGAACAATTTTAACTAGTAATTTATTAGCTTTTGCAGTTTTATTAGATGTTAAATATGAATAAAGTTTGTTGGTATCTTCCACCATTTTCTTGTGCTCTTTATCCATTGAAGTGTGGTTCACAATAACAGTTTCATCCCATTCTACATAATTCATCTTTAATCTCCAATTTTTATTTATAACATTCCTTTTTGTTTCCTAACAATCCATTCAACTGCTAAAAATAAAATAACAATTAGTAAAATCCATTTATTATACCATAATTCATACTTTGTGGTTACGGCTTCATCATTAGTATTTATAATGGAAAGCTGTTCAATCATTGAAAACAAATCAGAATAATTTGCTATATTAAAAGACTTTCCACTCGAAGTATTACTTATAAATCTAAGATAATTACTATTTAAAACAAAGTTAATATTTTCAATTTTAATATCAGAAATTATAAATTTGCCTTTAACAAATTTAGGATTTTCACCTTTAATTTTAATTGTACCTTCATAATTAAAATCACCAGATTTAGCAATGTCAACACTTCCGCTGTAAATTCCATTATTATCTGATTGTATCTTCAGATTGTTAATGTAAGTATCAGAATTTATTTCGACTTCCAAATCTGCATCAATAATTGGCTGCAGCGTTTCGTTATAAACATTGCCAATAAATTCAACAGTTTCGTTTGAATTATAAATGTTTTTATTTGTAGTAATAAATATCAGTTCTTCTTTTTTTGTGGATAACCATTTAACTGAATTGTTCATGAATGATGTAAATAAATTTTCAAGTTTTCTGTCAGATTGCAATTCCCATTTCCAGAAATCAAATCCATTTAACACTATTCTTCTTGATGATGCAACTTTTTGCGTAAAAATTAATGGTATTTCAATTTGTTCATTCCTTAGCTTGCCTGAAACTAATATTGATGAATTATCTTTAACTTCAATTTGCTTGTTCCCAATTCTAATTGGTGATAAATTTTTCCATTCTGAAGAATTGTTAATTATTCCACTTCCTTCCGAAATAATTTTTGGCTGCACAAACGAGTAATCTTTTGAAACATTTTTAATAACAAAAGGCAAAATATCTTTGTAATTCTTTAGTTGAGTGTAATCAGTTAACTCCGATAAAATTAAAAAATAAGGAGTGTTTTTCAATTTTAAGTTATTAATAACTGATTGGAAAAGATTTTGAGGTGTTTCTTTTGAAGGGAAATCAATCATAATTATTGCTTTTGCGCTATCAATTTTGCGCGTATAATCTACATTATCTAAAAATTTATTGCTAGCAATTTGAATAATTTTACTAAGTCTTATATTCTCATTTTTAGCTAAAGATTGATTAAGGAATGACAGATCTGGCGATGGAGAACCAGCAATAATTAGCACACTTGTTTTGTCATCTAATACTTCAATAATAAAAGGATATTTATTGTTTTCGTATGTAACTTCTGAATCCAATTGCGAAATAGTT
>Ga0180007_10001934_pt1 | contig 25885 bp, 22 predicted proteins | sample MM_PC_MetaG_FD_121122 | JGI IMG/M metagenome (GOLD analysis project Ga0180007, IMG submission 121122) | Groundwater microbial communities from the Aspo Hard Rock Laboratory (HRL) deep subsurface site, Sweden - MM_PC_MetaG | ecosystem: Environmental > Aquatic > Deep subsurface > Groundwater... | reverse complement strand
CCGTCTTCAGTACCCTGACTCCAGGTAGCGAAATTTAGACCACTGATAGCCGGCAGATCGGCAACCGGAATTTTCTTTTCAATCATACAGCACCCTCCTTCCTTGGGTATTTACTAATGATAATTTAAGATAAGGATATTGTCAAAATTTGAATGCAGAGGTGTGTTAATTTATTAAAAAATAAGCTATATTAAATAGTATTAGAAAGGAATAAATTTATGAATGGACAGCCAGATCAACAAAAAATAAACATTAAAATTGATGACGCCACCTTTAAAGGCGTGCATGCCAATGCCATGGGCGTATCGCATAATAAAGAAGAGTTTGTATTGGACTTTATGAATATTTATGCATGGCAAAGGTCAGGTATAGTAACAGCCAGGGTTATTACTTCACCCGGCCATATCAAGAGGATATATAGGGCTTTGGAAGACAACCTGAAAAAATATGAGCAGAAATTTGGTAAGATTGAAGAAGCCAAGGCGCCCTCAGATCAGGATATGGGTTTTAAAACCGCATAAAAAAAACCGTTCCTTCCATGGAAACGGTTTTAGCTATACTGGCAGAGCGTCTACTTTTTTGAAGTATTTTCTTGCCTCGCTCATATCAAATGAGCGGCCGCTGCCGGATTCGCTTCTGATAAAGACTTTTGGGCCGTGACCGTAATTATGAGGATCAGCCGAATACGTAGATCCGACAACATAGTCGCCTGGATGGCCAGGAACTTGATTAGTACATTCAAGATCGCATGGACCAGTAAGATTGATAAAGGACATATTTACCTCCGAAAAATGTGATGCCTAACGAATAATATCATATATTAAATCAAAGTCAATAGCAGAATAGTTTTATGAGAGTTGAAAAAAAGAAAGAACAACCAAGGCCGGAAAAATTCATTCCAGAGCAGCCAATAGGCAAGGTAGTTATTTTAATCGCTTTGACTGTGGCCAGTTCTGCGCTTTTTTGGCTGGCCTGGAATAATATTTTAACTAACGGCATTGACTGGGGCGCAGGCACCTCAAATATCCTGACAGTAGTATCAACCCTGCTGGCTTTTTGTTTAATGTTTTCGTTACTGGCCATTTCTGAAGTGCTGATAACAAAAAAAGTTTATTTGCTGTTAATGGCCGTAGTGGCGGCTGGCACGGTGTTTATTTTTTTTATACCTTCATTATGGAGTTTTATTGGATTCATACTGGTAGCACTGTCATTTCTTTACTGGCGTCGGGAAGTGAGGATTGACATTGAGACCCGGTCTAAATTTTTACCACACAGGACCATTGGCGCCGGCCTGAAATTTGCCGTCACATTGCTGTTATTAGCCATCTGCCTGATTTATTACAGCTTCATGGTCTGCGGCAAAGACGCCGGCGGCCGTTTATTGGACACTGCGGTTAATACTGGCACGCAAACAGTTAATAAGGTACTGAAATTCTATTATAAGGATAAATATCATTCGGATCAGGAGCTTGATGAGTTTATTATCAGTATCAGCGGACTGGAACAAGCTAGGCTGGAATTTGAAACCGGTTTCTCAGAAATTGACTCTGCCATTACCGAGGGCATATCCAGCGCACAGGATGAGGTTGTAGCTGAAGCCAGGAATGATCTTCTGGCCACTTTTGATATTACAGCTGAAGGCAATGAAACCATGGATAATGTCATCCGCCGCATCGTGGAAAAAAATGTGGATAAATACGTTAATCCATATAAAGAATTAATCCCCGCGCTTATTGCCCTGGCCTTATTTTTTACCCTTAATATTTTCAGTTTTATATACCGTGAGCTGATAAAATCATTTGGCTATTTAATATTCCATATCCTCATCTGGCTGAAATTTATTAAAGTTAAAAAAGTAATGGTAGAAGCGGAGAAAATCACTTTATAACCCTTATGGCAAAAAATTATTATAATATTTTAGGGGTATCTAAAAATGCCACCCAGGATGAGATAAAAAAGGCTTTTCGAAAATTAGCCCACCAATGTCATCCGGACAAAAAAGGCGGCGATGAGGCTAAGTTCAAGGAAGTTAACGAGGCTTACCAGGCGTTAGGCAATCCGGAAAAAAGAAAACAATATGACCAGTTCGGCCAGACCTTTGGGCAGGGAGCCAGGCCAGGCGGTTTTGGCGGTATGAACTGGGAAGATTTTGCTAGGGCTTCTGGCGGAGGCGGGCAAAGCCAGCAGAGTGCAAATTTTGATTTTGGGGATTTGGGCGACATGTTCGGTGATTTATTCGGCTTTGGTCGTTCAGGTGGTGCGCGACGTACCCGCCGTTCAACTCGTGGAAATGACATTCAGGCAGAGATGGCCATTGATTTTCGTGAAGCCGCTTTTGGCACAGAAAAATTTATTGATTTGTACAAACAAAATACCTGTTCAAAATGTTCGGGTAATGGTGCAGAGCCGGGCACCAAGATTGATATTTGCCCGACCTGCCAGGGCAGCGGCCAGGTGCAACAGGTTCAGCGCACCATACTGGGTTCGTTCCAGTCTGTGGGCATATGTCCTGAGTGCCATGGTGAAGGTAAAAAAGCCACAAAAAAATGCAGGCATTGCGGTGGAGACGGACGCATTAAAGAGAATGAAAAATTTAAAGTAAAAATCCCGGCTGGCATCAATAACGGTGAAACAATCCGCTTAGCTTATAAGGGCGAAGCCGGAGCTAGGGGAGGCCAGGCTGGTGATTTATTCATCACCATGAAAGTAAAGCAGGATCCTGAATTTAAACGCGACGATGATAATATACTTTCCGAGGTTGATGTAAGTTTTTCTCAGGCAGCTCTAGGCGATAAAATTTCAGTAAATACATTAGACGGCGAGATAAAGCTGAAAATTCCCAGCGGCACGCAATCCGGCAAATTATTCAAACTTAAGGAAAAGGGCGTTCCACATTTGCGATCCAGAGGCAGGGGAGACCATTTAGTAACGGTAAATGTAATTACTCCGGATAATTTAACAAAGCAACAGAAAAAATTATTTGAGGAATTGGCTAATACATAGCGTTAAATTCATGTGTATTTGATTTTTTGTTGATTTTGTGCTATACTGTATTTGCTAAAAAATACTTAATAAACAAAAATCATGTTTCCAGTTGCATTAGCCGCTGAAACTGCAGAGGCAGCGGCTGAATCAGCAAATTTTTTACAGCATGTTGACTGGACCAGGCCTACCTGGGATCTTTTTATAGTTTTATTTTTTATCGTTGCTGCGTTTTTATACGGCTTATCATTAGGCAGGGACAGGATAATTATAATTTTGGTCAGCATTTACATGTCGCTGGCCATTGTTGAACATGCACCAATCGTAAATAATGAGGGCTTTCAGAACATGATAAATAATATCGCTGGCCAGTTTTTTGTGTTCCAGATTTCTGCTTTTTTAGTCTTGTTTGTTGTATTCTTTTTTATAATTACACGTAGTGCGCTTGTTAAAACCATAGCCTCTTCAGATTTACCTGGCCCTTGGTGGCAGGTGCTGCTGTACAGTATTTTACACGTTGGTTTGATTGTCAGCATTGTTTTATCATACATACCAAAAGAATCAGTTGAGGGCGTGCTGGCCCCGTTAACCCAGCGCGTATTTACCACTGATTTTGCCCAGAACGTTTGGATTATAGGTCCGCTCCTGGCTATGTTTATATTTAAGGGTGGCGCTTCACAGAAAAAGACGCGTAAGGTAATAGAGGAGGAGTAAATTAGTTAATAGTCAATAGTTTATAGTATATAGTTAACAGGAACAGGCCTCTGCGTCTGCCCCGTAGTACGGGGCCTGCGACTAAGTTTTTTTGTCCTCCGATTCACGAATATTTTTTTGTATTGACAATATTAGTATTTGTGGTAAGTTTATTTAAATAAACTTGATCATTTCAAGGAGGGAGTATGACTCCAAGTGAGGTAAGTGAAAAGATTGCAAAAATAATGCGAGCCATGATTCATGGCCGCGCTACAAAGTCATTTGAGAATGATGGAGAAGAAAGGCAATTGTTCCGGGCAGTAGTTAGCCTGCATTCACTACTCCTGGAAAGGTTTGGCCCCAATCCGAGTGATGTTAGGGAAGCTCAAAGTGTTGATAAGGGCATAGTATCCGGGATACTTGATGGCATCAAAGCGCTGATGTCCAAAGTTGTATACCTTGACGAATCATTACTCTTGTCCGGTGTCACAGCTGGTTGGTTCTATGACTTTGAGGACCTTTGATCCATAAGCAGAAACAAAAAAGCCTACCTTTTATAGGCAGGCTTTTTTCTTATGTTTAGGTTTTTATAATGAAGGTGTTGCGGGTTCCATATTTACACCTGGTGGTGTGCATTGAATGCCACCGCCGACTTTATGGCAGCACTCGTTATTATTTCTGCACCAGTAACCGTCTGGGCAGACACCGCCGCCGCAGCCGTTGGGATTAGCGTTACAGGGGATCTGGTTCTGCAGCAACATGTCTGTGTAAGGATGGCCGTTATTATCATAAAAGACTACAAACCAGTCGCCAGGTTCTAAAACCTGTTCAGGCAGACAAAGCTTCTTAATCCCATCCATAGTGGTTACATTCAGGTCCATGGTTGCTAATGTTTTAGTTTCTTCATTAATACTGCTATTTCCCCCCAACACAAACAATGGAGCGGCATGTGAAACCGGATCAGATTCATGAGGGATAAATCCTTCAGCTGAATTATAAAATCCAAGTACGTGATTCCAGCTTTTTGCAAATACTAAGTAAGTTAAAAGGCCTAAATCAACTGTTTTGCTAGAAGTAATATTTGATATTAGGATGGGATCAAAATTATTAGCTACCATGTCCTGGCAATCTGTTTCATTGGCTCGCTGGGTTAAGTTTGCATCATAATATGAATTGCCTTCTTCATCAATAAAATACGTATTTTGTCCTCCTTCACAGCCAGGCCAATCATATTGATACTGCCAAAAACCGCCTACGCACAAGAAGCAACCATTAATATCTCCATCTGTGCAAAGATCAACTTGGGCATGGGTTGTTTTGATGCCTAAAATTGGATTATTTTGTTCTGGTATCTGTCTTTCTGTAGGAAGATGGGTAACGCTGTTACTGTTTTTTTCTGGAATACATATAACCTGTTTGTCTGGAATAATTACTTGCGCATCAGCTGTTGGAATACCAAGTATTGGTTGGCGGTAATTGGATTTACTTACAGGTTGAGCGGGGGGGATAATAACATCAGTAGTTTGTAAGGTGATGTACATTGCAGGGTGAGTAACAGCTTGCACATTAATAGCTAGAGGCAGTTCTTCATCTGCTGTATCACCATCATCAAATCCTCCGCCATATTGCGGGAATATACCAAAAAGAAGAGATTCATCAACTGATTGTAAATTTATATCACCTGAATCAAGGATTTCACCTGACTGCGGGGGATTAAAACTAATATCAGCACTCATTACATCAACAAAGGCCATAGCATCCGGCGTTGGGGGAGTATAATTGCTGCTTTCTGCCGGCGTTGTAGAAGTTTTTATGTTTGGCAGCATAAATAAAATAGCCATCCCAGTTAGGAAGGCTCCAATCATTAGTACTGATACATAAATACCTGTTTTAGTTTTTACTTCAACTTTTTGGGATGGGACTTGGTTGTTTTCCATATTTTTTACGTCAAAAAATTAAATGTCAAACTTATCATGGTTATGTAAGCTAGGAGGCATTATTAGTTTAATATTAGCATATTTTATGCGATTTGTCAATAAAAAAACGTAAAAATTATTTTTTTATAACCGGCCCTGCTAATGTGTCTTCAACCTTAAAGCCCGCTTTGTTAATTTCATCGCGCAGTTTGTCCGCTGTGGTAAAATCCTTAGCCTGCCTGGCTTGTTCTCTTTTATCTGCTAATTCTTTAATTTCTTTAGGCACGGCAATTGGTTTAGCTTGGCGCAGGTTTAAGCCTATAATTTTATCAAATGCTAGTAAAGAGGCTTTTTTTGCCTCGTTGGGGTAGTCTGACTTGAGTAAGTCCCAAACGATGGCCAGGGACTTGGGCGTATTTAAATCATCATTAATAGCTTCTGAAAATTTTTGTTCAAATTCTGCACAGCCGATTTTTGGTTCACCAAGATTAGCAACAAGTGCATATAAATTATCAAGTGCGTTTTGTGCAGCTTGCAGGGCTTCCCAGGTGAAGTTTAATTTTTTTCTATAATGGGTACCCAATACCAGGTAGCGATAAGCCAGTGGGTTAACATTTTTTTCTTTAACAGTATTTAACGTAATAAAATTGCCTTCAGACTTACCCATACGTACGTCCTTGCCAATAACCAGGAATTCTCCGTGCAGCCAATAATTTACAAAAGGTTTTTCCGTAACCGCTTCAGCCTGGGCAATTTCATTGGTGTGATGTGTGGGGATATGGTCTATACCCCCGCAGTGCAGGTCAAAAGTTTCACCTAAATATTTTTGGGCCATGACCGAGCATTCCAGATGCCAGCCAGGGAATCCTTTGCCCCAAGGGCTGTTCCACTCCATCTGCCTTTTTGAATCTTGAGGGGAAAATTTCCACAAAGCAAAGTCAGACGGATTTTTTTTCTCAGTGTTTTTCTCTACCCGGGCCCCTTCTTTCATGTCACTGGTTTTTTGGCCGCGCAGTTTTTCATAACCTCCAAATTTGCTGGTATCAAAATACAGACCATCAGATATTTTATAGGTAAATCCTTTTTCCTCAAGTTTTTTTATCCAGGCGATCTGCTCTTGTATGTGGTCAGTGGCTTTGCACCAGATATCCGGTTCTGAAATATTTAAATCCGCCAGGCTTTGTTTAAAGCTTTTAGTATAAAATTCCGCGATTTCCCAGACAGTCTTTTTCTCTTTAAGTGCGCTGGTTTCAATTTTATCCTCGCCTTCATCTGCGTCAGAAGTTAAGTGTCCCACATCAGTAATATTCATCACATGCTTAACAGCGTATCCATTATTTATTAAAACACGCTTAAGAATGTCCTCAAAAAGATAGGTGCGCAAGTTTCCCAGATGGGCATAATTATAAACCGTTGGTCCGCAGGTATACAAACCAGCCTCTTTATCGTTTAAAGGTTTGAAGGCCTCTTTTTTTCTGGTTAAGGTGTTATAAAATGATAGCATAGCTGATTTTAGTTTACAGTTTTTTAAAAAAATGGGCAATATAAAAAAGCATATTCAGCCTGAATTTAGCTGTTGCTTTTATAATTATTATCCGTTTTTACTTTCCATTTTTTTTATATCCAGGCCGACTTCTTTCCACTCAGACATCACTTCTTCAATATCCTTTGGCTGTACCACTTGCGATTTGGCCTGGGAACCAGCTTTTTTACTGATGCTTCTAAGCTTAACTTTAGCACATGCTTCATCCATCAGATCAATGGCTTTATCCGGGAAGACGCGGTCATTAACATATTTATTTGACAATTCAATACAGGCTTTTAGTGCGTCGTCGCTGATTTTTACCTGATGATGATTTTCATATCTGGAACGTATACCTTTGAGAATATTGAAAGTCTGCTCCTTATTTGGTTCCTCAATTAATATAGGCTGAAAGCGTCTTTCCAGGGTTAAATCATTTTCAACATATTTTTTATAATCAATTTTTGTACTGGCTCCGATAACCTGGAGGTCTCCTCGTGCCAAGGCCGGCTTTAGAATATCTGCTGCATTTATTGCCCCTGATGCCTGACCAGCTTCTGCCAGGGTGTGCATTTCATCAATAAATAAAATGATTTTCCTTTTGGCGGCAATTATTTCATCCACCAATGCTTTGAGGCGTTTTTCAAATTCACCGCGATATTTTGTGCCAGCTACCAAGCCGCTTAAATCTAGGGCTAATACTTTTTTATCAGTTAAAGTTGCCGTTACTTTACCAGAAGCAATCTGGTTAGCTAAACCTTCTACGATGGCAGTTTTTCCGACACCAGATTGGCCGATCAATACCGGGTTATTTTTAGTACGGCGTGAAAGTATTTGGATTAATCTTTCTATTTCATGTTCACGGCCAATAACCGGATCCAGCTTGTCTTCCTGGGCCAGGGCAGTTAAATCCTTAGAATAAATTTTTAGCACCTGCAGGTTAGTACGGACTTTAATATTTTCCCGGTATAGCCAAAATATCACTACGCCTAGAACGGCGAGTATGAGCAACAATGAGTATGAAGTTGGTGATCCAAATTCCATATTTATTCAAGCCATTTACGGCTTTTAAAAATACTGACAACGATCATAGCTACGATCACTTCAAGCAGGATAATCAACCAGAAACCCAATGGCCAGCTAATTAATGGTGTACCAGGGGCATCCAGACCGAGTATTGTAGCCACCAGGGTTAAAACAAAGATAACCACCGAAATAATAGTAAAAGTTTTCATAATAATATTCAGCCGGAATGAGATCAGTGATTCATTGGTGTCATGCAGAGCTTCAATTGACTCCTTAAAGCTCTCAAGGGAGTCCCAAATATCCTTGGTCTTATCAGTCAGGTTATTGAAATACACATCGCTTTTTTGGGGGTCAAAGATTTTCAGAATACTGTTGGCGTGTCCTAGTTTTTTAAGGATATTTTTATGTGCGGACATAGTCTTCCTATAGTGGACGATATTACGCCGTGAAGCCAGGATTTCTTTGACCATTTCCTTTTCTTTGCCTTTGAAAATATGCTTTTCAGCGCGGTTAATATCCATGCTAATATGATCCAGCATAGGGAAGCAGTGGGAGATTAATTTATTCAGCAGTTCATATAGTACAATCATCACGTTATTAGCCAGGAATTCATTTTTTTCTTTGTAATTTTTTTGTTTTTTCAGATGGTTAAAATACCTTTCAATGATGGGCAGCTTGTTGTCATGAATGGTAATAATGAAACCTTTACTGATAAAAAAATCAATTTCCCTGGCAACAATGGCGCCAGTATTTCTGATATAGACAGGATAAAGCAAAACCAAAAACAGATTGTCATGGTAGATGTCTATCTTGGGCCGTTGGCCAATTGCTAAACTGTCCTCCAAATTTATCCGGTGAAGACTAAAATTCTTTTTTAAAAATTTTATTTCCGGGCAGTTGGGACCTTGGAGATCAGTAAGATTTATCCAGCGCACTTTGCTGCCTCGGATCTCTTCAATAGCCATAATGAATTTTGGTAATTTTGTTTTTGTATTAGATGTTTATATTTTAGCATACTTTTGGCATTTTGGCAAGGGTAAAAGAATAAAAAAGCGCCGCGAGATTCAGTTGAATCAAGCGGCGCGACGTCTGAAAGACGCTTTGTTATTTGCGACGGTAAGCATGGTGGTAAGTCTCTGACGGCAGGATTTGAATATCCCACTTTGCCGTGACAATGTAACTTGGTCCAGCCTTGATCGGAACAAGCGTTCCGTGTGATGTAAGCTTGTTGCTATACACCGAGTAATAAGCTACTGCTGTCAGTATTCCAGCGGAACCGTCACGTTGTACGATTTTAAAAGCGTGGTTCGGCGGGAAGGTGGTAAATGTCCGACCAAGATACTCGGTTACAATTGAGTCACAATAATTGTGCTCAATAGTCGGCGGCTGGAACCTGGCTGCAAACTCTCCCACCTGAGAGAATCCATCCAGAGCGTACATCTCATGGCCACCGATAACTAAGTGAATCGGCTGGCCTTGATCATTAAGACCAAATGCCTGTTTGAGCAGATCACCAGGCCTACCCGACGATACAGCTGCAAAGTAACAGCCGTTGAATACGACTGTCATTACCATTATCGCAATTAACATGACAAAGAGCTTGAAATGCGTTTTCATCTTCTCTCTCTCCTCTATATACAATTGTTCATTATCAACAATAACATATAATCCTAGCATATATTTTTTAATTTGTCAAGGGTGGTTGTGCACATCATGATTTTACTTGATTTTTTCTTCAAAATCTGATATAATTCAAATAATAACAATACCAATACTTATTATGCCTGATGCGGTAAATCCAGATCAAAAAGAGCAAGTACGCCCTCCAGTAGAGGATATTTTTGATTTGGAAAAGGAATTAGCACCACCTCAGCCAGAGGCACAGCCGATTAGGCCTGAGGTACAGAAGGAATCCGCACCTGAAACTCAACCAGAAAAAAAGCCAGAAGTGGAAAAAGAAGATGAGTCAGCCCGCCGTAAGTATGCTCCTCCACCAACAGAGCCTGTCCAGGCTCGGCCTGTGCAGGCTCTGGTTCAAAAAACTGAAGAACAGATAAAAATTGAAAATATTTTATCAGAGCATTTAGATAATTTATTCCTGCAGATGACGCCGCAGCAGCAAATGACATTTAGACAGAAAGGCGAAGAAACTGCAAATAAAATTGAGAAGCTATTACTGCAGGCTAAAGTCAAGGCCAAAGAAGTCCTTGGTCTGATCAGGGAATGGCTGAAGTTCTTACCTGGATTAAATAAGTTTTTTCTGGAGCAGGAAGCAAAAATAAAAACTGACCGCATTCTCAATATCCACGAGCAAAAACACAAACAGAAATAATTATATTATCACCCTTATGCCGGTGACACCTTCTCCTGATACAGGAGGAATACAAAAGATGATAACTCAACTTTTGGAAAATCCTGCTTTTCCAGTTGTCTTGGTAGCTGTTTCAGTATTAATCCTCATGGCGGGTGGATTTTTCATTTTTTTTAAATACTTAAGAAGCAATAAACATGTGCCGTTTGCACTGCGCATGACTATGCTGCTGGTTACTGTACCCAAGGAATCAGAGATTAAAGATGAAGAGGGGCGCCAGAGTAAAACTATGGCTGAGATGCTGGCTGAAGCAGAGGCCTGGTTTACCGCCCTCGGCGGCATGAAAGCTGAGCGCGGCATGGCTTCAAATATTGCTGGCCGGCATGACCAGTTTTCTCTGGAGATAGTGGCTCATGAAGGCTTAATTTCATTTTTTGTAGTTGTACCGAACTATCTCAGGTCGTATATGGAGCAGCATATCCATGCCCAGTATCCAAAATCCCAAATAGAGGAACTTGAGGAGTATAATATTTTTAAGCCGAATTGCGAAGTGGTCTCAGCTGCCCTGGGTTTTAAAAAACCGTATATATTTCCTCTTCGTACTTATAAGCAGCTTGACATTGACCCGCTTAATTCTATTACTAATGTATTGTCAAAAGTAGATAAGGATGAAGGTATAGCAGTCCAGTACATAATGCGTTCTGCCAGGCCGGAATGGCATAATTGGGGAGCCAGGACAGCCAGAGAAATGCACCAAGGCAAAACACTAAAAGAGGCCCTGGGCCGGTCAGGCTTAAGCGGTTTTTTAATTGAACTGCTGAGGACATTCTTACCAAAGAAAAAGGATCCCTTGGATGACAAGCAGTTCCATCAGTTATCTCCTAGAGAGGAAGAAATAGCTAAAAGTATTGAAGAAAAAACCTCAAAAGCAGGCATGGATGTGAATGTCCGGATTATTGTTTCTGCACGTGATAAACAGCGGGCCGATGCCTATCTGAAAAACGTGATTGACTCGTTCAGCCAATATACATTGTATGAATACGGCAACGGTTTTTCCCGGCGGGATCCATTGAAAAAAAATAAGCTAATTTATGACTTTATCCACCGCCGATTTGATAACAGGCGGAAAATTATCTTAAACACAGAAGAGACAACTAGTATCTTCCATTTCCCATTACCAACTACTGAAACTCCAAATATCAGATGGCTGCAGGCACGCAAAGCGGCAGCTCCAGTAAATATCCCAAAAGAAGGTTTGGTATTAGGAAAAAATTTATATCGCAATGTAGAAACTGAGATACGAATAAAAGAAAATGACCGCCGCCGGCACGTATATGTCATAGGTAAATCAGGTGTTGGCAAGTCGGTACTTCTTTCCAATATGATTATTCAGGATATTCAAGAAGGCAAGGGCGTGGGCGTTGTTGATCCGCATGGAGATCTGATAAGCGCGGTTATGCAACATATTCCCAAGGAAAGGGCAGAGGACGTAGTCCATTTTTGCCCGTCAGATATTGAACGGCCAGTTGGCCTGAATATGCTTGAGGCGGTTACGCCGGAGGAAAAAGATTTTGCTGTACAGGAAATGATTGCCATCTTTTATAAATTATTCCCGCCTGAAATGATCGGTCCGATGTTTGAACATAACATGAGGAATGTAATGCTGACGCTGATGGAGGATACGGAATCTCCCGGCACTATCGCTGAAATTCCGCGCATGTTCACGGATACTGCTTTCCAAAAATACAAAGTCCAAAAGGTCAAAGATCCAATGGTCAGGTCATTCTGGGAAAAAGAAATGGCCAAGACTTCTGATTTTCATAAGTCTGAAATGCTGGGCTATTTAATTTCAAAAGTAGGACGGTTCGTGGAAAACGCCATGATACGAAACATTATTGGTCAGCCAAAATCCGGATTTAATTTTAATGACATTATGAATAATAAAAAGATTCTCCTGGTTAACCTGGCCAAGGGCACGACCGGAGAGGTTAATAGTAACCTGCTTGGTCTGATAATCGTATCCAAACTGCAGATGGCTGCTATGAGGCGAGCTGCCCTGCCAGAGGAACAGCGCAAGGATTTTTATCTCTATATTGATGAATTTCAGAATTTTGTAACTGACAGTATCGCTACCATATTATCAGAAGCCAGGAAATACAGACTGGATTTAACCATTGCTCACCAGTATGTAAGCCAGTTAGTCCGGGAAAATAACGATACACAGATCAGGGATGCTGTATTCGGTAATGTAGGTACTTTGGTCGCTTTCCGGGTGGGGGTTGAAGATGCAGAAATATTAGCTAAGGAGTTTGAGCCAATATTTAATGAATATGATGTTATTAACGTGGAAATGTACACTGCAAATGTAAAACTTTTAATTGATAATACCGGTTCCAAACCGTTTAATATGATAACTTATCCTCCGTTTGAAGGGGACAAGGAGCTGGCTAAGAAGATTATTGAACTGTCGCGAATGAAATTCGGACGTGATCGGGCGGCAGTAGAAGCGGAAATTATTGAAAAAACAAAGTTGGGCGAACCGACCGCTACTCAGGGCCCGCCGGTTGGCGAGAAGAATATGTAAAAAGTGAATTATGAAAAAACCTCAAACCGAAGTTACAATTAAAACTAAAACACCGGTAGGGGTAAAAATCAGTGCTGCGGTGGCTATTGGCGGCTTACTGGTAATCGCCGGGGTTTTAGTTTATAGTTTATTTTTATGATTAACAATTAAATATGAATATTAAAAAGAATCATAAAAAGAATATGAATAATCCACCGATAGAGACTAAATCAGAGGTAAAAACAAATACTAAAGTTTTAATAGCAGCTGCGGTGGTGGCTGGTTTGATTCTGGCGGCTGGATTATTAATCAGTTCAACTGGTACAAAGAATGATGATTCAAGTAAATCAGTGACTACTAAACAGGTAGCTAAGGAAGTTAGTCCTGTTACAGAAGAAACAGGTGATACGGAGATTCCAACAGCTGATTTTACTCCTAATGAGATATTAGTAAAGTTCAAAACCGGCGCAGATAAACAGCAGATAATAAATGATTTTTTTAGTCAGCCAGTTGGGCAGACATATGATACTCAAACTAATGAAGTTGTATATAATATTCTGAAAAAAGAAGCAGATACTGAAGAAGAAGAGACATATAGTGCTGAAAGGTATGAGGTTCGTGATGTAGAATTGAAAGTGCAGAACCAGTCTGCATTGTTTGAAAAACCTGAAAACCTGAGCGATGAAACAAAAGAGAGGTTAGCTAGCCGTGGCTTAAGTCAGGGTAGTCTGCTTAATTCTTTTAATTCAATTGGTTTGGGGCAATGGGAAAAGATTAAATTTAATAATGAAGAAGTAGATGTTATTAGCGTAATGAGGCAGTTAGAAGTGGTGGATGGCATTGAAATTGTTGAGCCAAATTATATTGTTGAAGGGTTTTTAACCCCCAATGATACTTATTGGTCTACTTCAGGAGCCTGGGGCCAAGGTTATCGCGATTTGTGGGGCTTGCCTTCTATTAATGTTGAAGACGCTTGGGATATTACAACCGGTAGTCCAAGTGTTTGGATTGCCGTGATTGATTCTGGAGTAGATTATAATCATCCGGATATTGATGATCAGGTTATTCAGGGTTATGATTATGTGAACGATGATGCTGATCCAATGGATGATTTAGGGCATGGTACTCATGTAGCAGGTACCATTGCTGCGGAATTAAACAATAATGAAGGCATAGTAGGCGTTTGCCCGCATTGCAAGATTATGCCAATCAAATGTATTGACGAAAATAATCATGGTGTAATTGATGATATTGTTGCCGCGATAAATTTTGCTGTAATTATGCAAGCAGATGTTATTAACATGAGTTTGGGTGCAAGAGCAAGCGTGGAGGCCCTAGATGATGCCATTGAATATGCGCATGCCCAAAATATTGTACTTATAGCTTCAGCCGGCAATGACAATAAAGATAACACACCTAATACGCCAGCTAGTAATTATAATGTAATTACCGTCGCTTCAATTGATACTGATGATCAAAAAACGGATTTTTCCAGTTATGGAAAGATAGATGTTGCGGCCCCGGGAGGAAATAGTTATAACGAGAGTGATACAGAAAACACTTATATAAATATTTTATCATTAAGGGCTGACAATACTGATTTGTATTTAGGATCCCCTGGCTATCCTCCAGGTAAGTTTTTTGTAGGTCCGAACGATAATTACTACCGGGCTAGTGGTACATCAATGGCTGCTCCGCATGTAGCTGGTTTAGCAGGCTTAATATTATCCGTTCATCCAACATTTACGCCAGAACAAGTAAGGGGGGCAATTACGCAATCAGCCGTGGATATTATGAATGCAGGATGGGATATGTATTCTGGCCATGGGAAAATTGATTGTTTAGCTGCTTTACAGGTTGATGATCCACTAGTGGCTAATATCAGCCATCCCGGCCAGCAGCTTAGCTTAATACCCGGCGAAACTAGTATTGAAATAATTGGTTCAGCTGGTGGAGGAGATTTTAATCATTACACCCTTTCTTATTCAGTTTTTGGTGGTACAAATTTAGTTACTTTTGCCAGCTCAACTAATGAAGTTGATAATGATGTTTTGGGTACCTGGGATACTACGGGCAGAAAAGGATCTTACACTCTTTACCTTACTGTATATACTAATTCAAGCGGATCACGCTTTATGGAGAGGCATATCACGACTGGACATGATTGGGTTTATGATATGGGTTATAATTGGTATTCTCAGGAGTTAGTAGCAGCAGATATTGATGCAAGTAGTCCAGGTAAGGAAGTGTTAGGGATTTATGATCAATTTTATTCTGATCATAATAAAATTATTGCCCTGCGTACAGACGGCACCATGGTGCCGGGCTGGCCCATACTTTTTGATACCATAGGCAGTGAAACAATATCCGGCTCACCAGCTATTGGTAATGTTGATGATGATAATTATCCGGAAATTGCATATTTTATCGGAAATTCCATATTTGTGTCTGAACATAATGATGCAAATGGAAACGGAGAGATTGATTTGTATGATTACTGGCCAAATGTAGCCACCGGATATTTTATTGAATCATTAATACTGTATGATTTGGATAATGATTCTCATTCAGAAGTAATAGGCATTAGCCGCACAGGCAGTAGTGGTTATTTGAATATTTACAATAAAGATGGTAATTCTTTCAGTCCTGGTGTCTGGCCTAAATCATACGACCTGCCAGTGACCACTCCGCCGGCCGTAGGCAATCTTGATAATGACGAAGAGGGTGAGATAGTGATTGGCGCAGGCGGATATGTTTACGCTTATAATCCAGATGGCAGTGATTTAAACAGTAATTGGCCGGTGCATATAAATAATACTTATAACTATCCTGTAAATGTCAACCTGGCTGACCTTGACCAAAACGGCAGTACGGAAGTCATTGCTTCTTTCCGAGAAAAAATTTACGTATTTGATTCTGCTACGGGGAATTTATATCCAGGAAGTTGGCCATTTGTTGTGTCTTATATCTTCCCCCCGACATTTTTAAGCGTGGTAGTTGGTGAAATTGATAGTACGGTTCCTGGCTTGGAGGTGGTAACCATACTTCAAGGTGGCACAGGCGATATGGGATTATATGTTTTAAAATCGGATGCGACTTTGCTGAATGCTAATTGGCCTTTGGGTTATCCGGTCATATCTTCTCATTTTAAACCTCCAACACTAGCTGATTTAGATGGTAATGGGGAAATGGAAATATTACTTGATGATAATGTTTATGTATACGCATACAATAAAAATGCAGAAAGTTTCAGTTCTGCCTGGCCAAAAAGGTTCTCGGTTTCTGACTATGGGTTCCTTGTAGGCGGACATCCGCTGGTAGATGATTTAGACGGAAATGGTATGCAGGAAATGGTAAATTTTTCCATTCCAAATCAGGAGATTTTCCATATGAATTTAAGCACCAGCGGAAAAGCGGACTGGTCCATGTATTTCCACGACGCCCGCAGTACAGGTAATTATAATTTCCCGAATCCGGTATATGTTGATGTAAGCAATGATGGCTATGAAGACGGAGGGTATGACAGTCCTTTTAACACAATCAGCGAGGCAGTGCAGGCGTCGCAGGAAGCCAGTACTATCTATGTGGGGCCTGGTGAATACCTGGTCCAGCCGGGAGAAGAGATAATAATGAAGGAGGGTCAGGTATTAAAAAGCAGTAATGGATCTTTAGGTACTGTTATTCGCTGCAGTACTTCTAATGACTGTGTTAACCTGAGTAATTTTGATTCTGGTGGAGTAGAAGGGTTTACATTTATTGACAGTACTGCCAGTAATGGGGCGATTCAAACAAATAATTCCGAGGTAGTCATTAAAAATAATGTTTTTATAAATTGCGGTGTTGGGGTATTGGTTAATAATGGAGCTGCTTTAATTGAGAACAACTCTATGTATAATCAACTATTTGGTATCGCGTTTTGGGGGCCAATTGATGCGACTGTAAGGAATAATATTTTAGTGGGCAACGGTAGTGGTGCTTCAGTAGGTTTATATCGTTTAGCCAATTTTGGTATTAATGGTGAGATTGGTTATAATAATATCTGGAATTTTAACCAGGCTTATGCTGATTTTGATCTTGAAACTGAAGCAGATTATGATATCTCGGTTGATCCGCTATACGTAAATGCCGGCTTAAATAATCTACACCTTCAATTAGATTCCTTAAGTATTGATGCGGGTGATCCTAGCGATGATTATTCACAAGAGCCAGCACCAAATGGCAACCGGATTAACCAGGGTGCATACGGCAATACACTCGAGGCTACTACTTCAGATACGGGCGCTACTGGATGCACGGATTCGGATGGCGGGGTCAGTTATTATGTCAGCGGTACTTGCACTGATTCATCCGGCAGTTATTCAGATAATTGCATTGGCGAGGCTATTCAAGAAGCCTATTGTCCCAATGGCAGCGGCGGCGGATGTGCCTATATTGATACACCAATTACATGCGGAAACGGATGTTCAGGCGGCGCTTGTGTACCTAGCGAAGGCGGCGGCTGTAATCCAGTCTTTGATAAAAGGTCCTGGTCCTGGATTCCCTGCGCGTCATCGTAGGATAATAGGGCCGGTAATTTTAATCTCATTAAATTAATATAACTCCGGCCGGGATTACCCGGCCGGTTGTTGTTTGACAAAAAAACTTAAATAGACCTATTATATGTATATGCTAGAAACAGGTATATATTTATTTTTACTATTGCTGATTTTCTTGATTTTCGGCTCAGCTGCTTATGCAGGACTGAAGGCTTCTCCCTGGCTGCCTGTCAAAGGTATTGATGTTGAACGGGTAATTAAACTGGCTGGAGTAAAGCCGGATGACGTTGTCTATGATTTAGGTTCGGGTGACGGGCGGATTATCATTGGCATCGCAAATAATTCTGAAGCTACCATGATAGTCGGATATGAAATATCATTTATATTGTATGTCTGGTCAAAAATCCGCATCTGGTTTTTAGGTTTAAAACACCGCATTGAAATACGCGGAGTTGATTTTTTATCTCGTGACTTAAGCCAGGCCAGTGTGATTTTTGTTTTTTTAACGCCTATGGCCATGAAAAAATTATCAACCAAATTTAAAAAAGAGTTGAGGCCGGGCACCCGGATAATTTCATACAGCTTTTCTTTGCCAGACTGGCAGCCGGTTGAAATTGACCGTCCCAATAATAAGACCATCCCGATTTTTAAGTATGTGGTTGACTAAATAGAAGTATTAGACTAAACTGGTAGTGAGAAAAATAATACAAAAATAAGCACAAATTAAATGCAAAAAATACAATAAAATAAAAGGAAATAAAATAATGGCAAAACAAAATAAATTAGACCAAATACGAAAATTAATTGAAACTGCCCACGTCTCCCTGGTTAGCGCTAGGCAGCTTTTGGATCAGGTGGTTGGCAAGAAAGTAGAAAATACTGGAGGGGTGATTGAAATGGCCAAGGAACTCGGCAAGGAAGAAACTGATGGCAGTGAAAAGATTATTGAAGGTATTTTTGACGGTCAGAATATGATTGGTCCAGATGGCAAGCAATACAGTATTCCAGCCAATTATGCCTCAAAATCAAAACTGGTGGTAGGTGATACATTGAAATTAACCATAAAAGAAGATGGCACTTTCTTGTATAAGCAGATAGGGCCCGTGGATAGGAATCGTTTGGTCGGAGTATTGGCCAAGGACGATATTACTGACGAGTATAGAGTAGTAGTCGGTGAGCAAGCTTTTAAAGTATTATTAGCAAGTGTAACTTATTTTAAAGGCGATGCAGGCGATGAAGTAGTGATTCTAGTGCCTAAAGGCAAAGAGGTAGAATGGGCAGCCGTAGAAAATATCATCAAAACTCCGGCTGGTGCAGCTAAAGCAGCTGTCGCTGGAGAGCCGGAAGGGGAAGCTAAGGACGAGTCCCCGGCACAGGAAAAAGTTGAAGAAATTGATGATTTAACTTAATAGTTTGCTAGCTTTACACAATTTGCTTTTAGTAAATGATTATTATACAATATAATCACCAATCTTGGTGTATTTTTTTATGTCTCAAGCTTTATATAGAAAATATCGGCCGCAAACATTTAATGATTTAGTCGGCCAAAATCCGATTAAAATTACGCTTCAGAATGAAGTTGAGCAGGATCGAGTTGCCCACGCTTATTTATTTTCCGGTCCTCGGGGTGTAGGCAAGACAACCACGGCTAGACTGCTGGCTAAGGCAGTTAACTGCCAAGACAAGAAAAGTTCTGAACCGTGTAATAAGTGTGATTTTTGTATGGAATTTTCCAGTGGCCGAGCCATGGATTTAATTGAAATTGACGCAGCTTCCCATACAGGCGTAGATAATGTGCGTGAGAATATCATAGAAAATTCACGTTTCACGCCGCAACGGACAAAGTATAAGGTGTTTATAATTGACGAAGTGCATATGCTGTCAGTTTCAGCCTTTAATGCCTTACTGAAAACACTTGAAGAACCGCCGGAGTATGTAATTTTCATTTTGGCCACTACAGAAATTCACCGCGTACCCGAAACGATTATTTCACGATGCCAGCGTTTTGATTTTAGACGCGTATCGGTAGATGAATTAGTAAAGCGGCTCCAGCTTATCGCTAAAAAAGAAAAAATTACAATTGAGGACAGCATTCTGGAAAACATTGCTAAGCGTGCGGAAGGGTCTGTACGCGATGTGGAAGTGTTGCTTAGTCAGATAATGGCTTTAGGGGAGAAAAAAATCACTGAGGAAACAGCTTCATTGGTAATTCCCAGGTCAGATATGGCTCTGGTTATAGAATTTTTCAGGTCAATCGTCCAGCAGGACTCGCCAGCTGCCATAGCTTTAGTAAACCGCTTGGTTGAAGAAGGTGTAAATATCCAGGAGTTTACCAAGGACTTGATTGAATTTTTAAGAAAGGTATTATTATTAAAAGTATCAGATTCTTTGGATGAAATTATCAAGCTTGACTTGGACAAAAAAGTCCTGACTGATATTAAAAAATATATTTCATTAATCAGCACTGATCAGGTGATTAAAATGCTGGATACGATAATTTCCAGGTCAAGGGAAATTAAGTTTTCCAGTATTATCCAGCTTCCCCTGGAACTGGCTGCTGTGGAATTATGCGGTGTTAATAAGCCGGAAGCAGAATCAATAAAGGAAAAACAAAAGCCAGATGATGACATGGCCAGCAGCGCTGGTCAATCTGATGAAAAAACTGCTACCAAGGGATCAGATAGTATGCTTAATAAACAAAGTAAAATACAGAATTTTTCACAAATCGTTAAAATATGGCCTCAAATACTACAGCGTATAAAAGCGCATAATCATTCAATAAGCGTTTCTTTAAAAATTGGCACTCCGTTAAAATTAAAGGATAATTCATTAGTGGTTGGATTTCAGCATAAGTTTCACGCTGATAGGTTGAATACCAGAAATATCAGAAAAATTATTGAGGATATTATCACGGAAATTACCGGCTTAAAAATTAAATACCAATCTTTAGTAGTAAGCGGGGATGAGCTGGAAAAATCAAAAAAAGAATTTACCAAGGCCACCCCAAAAAAAGAAAAGGACGAGGAAGTGTGGAACCAGGCTTTGCAGGTTTTTGGAGGAGAGGTAGTTGAGGAAGAAATATAGATTATAAAAAGATAGGCCAGGACTAAGTAGATATTAATGCGGGATCGTCTAATGGTAGGACCGCGGATTCTGGATCCGCTAATCCAGGTTCGAATCCTGGTCCCGCAGGAAAACACATAGACATAATAGCCATACCGTTATATAATAGTTAACGTCTATTATTGTTAATAAAAATATGGCTGATAATAAAAAAGTATTAATTATTGAAGACGAAGAATCTATCAGGATTGCCCTAAGAAAAACATTTGCCGGGAGTGATATTTTATTGCTTGAAGCAGAGAATGGCGAAGTGGGATTAGAATTGGCTTTTAAAGAACATCCGGACCTTATAATTTTAGACATTGTCATGCCCAAGATGCACGGCATTGATGCCCTGGATAAATTACAGGCAGATGAAAAAGGCAAAAATATTCCGATACTCATTCTTACAAACTATGCGGATGATCCGCGCGTAAAAAAAGCAGTTGATATGGGCAGGGCAGAAATGATGAGTAAAACCGATTGTCATTTGGAAGATGTTGTTAAAAAAGTTAAAGAAAAGCTGGGTACTAGTTAAAAAATTCGCTTTGGATATAAATTATTTGAGGTGTTTTTATGATTGACAATATAAAAAAATTAGTGGTTTTATTACTCATTTTACCCTGCCACTATATTGTAAAATTATCTAATTAAAAATAGATGTACTATTAGTGTTTTTTTAAGATAATTCTGTTATAATAAATTACAGATATAAATTGAATATTATAGAGAAGTATGAATTTAATTTACGGTGTTGATTCCAGTAAAAAATTAACCCCTGAAGTCGTGCGCAATGCCATTGTCATATGTTTTGAACAGGCACACGGAGAAGCTACAAAGTCCTCACTGGGAGATTTAGCCAAAGATCTTGGAGAGCAGGGAGTAGAAAAATTTACCAAAGCAAACATTGAAAGTATCGTGCGTAAAGCTTTTCGGGAAAGCGGTGGTGATTTTGAGTTACCTACTAAGGAATCAATTATTAAAGCCATGAACTGGCTGGCTGAATTTTCAAAAAGTTTTCGCTCTCCTGAAATTATCAAGATGCATTATAACGAAGTACTGAAATTAGTAAATAAACTCAAATAAATATTATGAAAACCAAAAAAAAGACAATACTAATAGTAGAGGATGACCGGGCACAATTATGGGTAATTAAAAAAGCCCTGCAGCGGGAAAGTTATAATGTTTTAGCGGCCAGGAACGGAAAGGACGGATTATCTCTTGCGCTGAAAAAGCATCCTGATATGATATTATTAGATATTGTGATGCCTAAGATGGATGGAATTACTGTTCTTAAAAAATTGCGTGAAAATAAATGGGGGAAACAAGTGCCAATAATTTTTTTAACAAATTGTAATTATCTTGACACCAAGGATGATATTAAGCAGAATTATGAGGATTATTTGATAAAATCCGACTGGTCTATAGAGGCCATGGTAAAAAAAGTAAAAAAGGTGTTAAATTAATAGTATGGGAAATAATCAAAAAAAGTTATTATTAATCATAGATGACGAGGAACCAATTTGCAAAGCTATTGCAGATAGATTGGCTTTAGAAGGTTTTGAGGTGATCAAAGCTTTTGATGGTAATACAGGACTACAAATTGCGCGAGATAGGCACCCAAGTTTAATTATACTTGATATTTTAATGCCTAAAAAGCACGGCATTGAAATGCTCCGGGAATTGAGAAAAGATAAATGGGGGGAGAAAGTGCCGGTAATCATTATTACCAATCTTCCTGAAGGTCCGGAAAAAAGGCAGGCTGAGGATGAGGGAGTTAGAGAGTTTATCGTAAAGTCTGATATAAAACTGGAAGATTTGGTAAAAAAAGTAAAACAAAATTTAAGTCTTTAATCAGTAAAAAATTATTTTATGCCGGGTAGTACTCAAGTAAAAAAGATTCTTATTGTGGATGATGAGGAGCCAATTAGGGTTTTTTTACGCAGTAATTTAAAGAATGAAAATATTAATATTCTAGAGGCGTCCAATGGTGAGGATGGATTGTCGTTGGCATTAAAAGAGCGGCCTCAATTAATCCTGCTTGACGTGATCATGCCCAAAATGCACGGCATTGAAGTATTGAATAGGTTGCGGGGAGATGAATGGGGTAAAAATGTGCATGTAATTTTGGTAACTAATTACGCCCAGGATCCCAGAGTGGTTGAAGCTATTGATAAAGATTTATGTGAGTTGCTGGAAAAAGGCAGATCAACTATTGAAGACATTGTCAGCCGGGTAAAGGATATTTTGGAAATTTAGAATGTTGGATTATTATACTTAATGACTCATATATTGAATTGAGGTTTATTAAGGGTTTCTACTTTTATGCCATAAACAGACAGTTTTTTATATATTTTTATTATTGCCGTCCCTAATGTCTTTGCTGCGTTTTTGTTTTAAAGGGTTGATTTTTAAGCTAATTTTTGCCATAATTACATTATAAGCTTAGTTTATTAGCTTATTTTGGGGGGTATGCAAAACAAGAAAGTAAAATTATTATCTTTTTTATTATCTGCTCTATTTATTGTAGTGGCTGGTTTTATTTGGTGGCAAACTTCTTTATTACTGGCTGGCGAAGTGAGAACTATGCAATTTGGCTGGGGATCCATTTGGGGCATGGATGATATTTATCGTTTGACCATACCAGTGGATTATGGGGGATGCTCTGTCAGGGTCATTGGTCAAGAAGAATGCTATAGTAATTTAGACGGCCAGTCCGGCCCTTCAGAAGATTTAAAAACTACTGTTGACGGAAGCTGTAACAGCACTGCTTGCGAATTCAGCGTTGGCCCGGGCGAGGTGTTTGACATCACTTTTTCCAGCACAGGTAGTTTAGACTGCAATCCTTCATATTATGATACCGTCACGGAGGAGTACCAGGTTTACAAGTTTGGTTATTGCGGTGATGGCAGATGCGGGCCAGGGCCATATGAAGTTGGAACGTGCGTTAATGGTGTAACTGTTGATGAGTCATGTTCAAATTGTTCGGAGGATTGCGGTCAGTGCACCCCAACTTTAAAAGATGACGGTGCCAGCTGCTCGGCTGGCTCTGAATGCGCGGGGGGGTTTTGCGTACATAGTATTTGCCGGGCAGCGCCTTTTTATTTTGGTGATGGTTATTGTGATAGTGATGAAGGCGAAGCTTGTGCAGATCCGTCTGTTCCTGATTTATGCTCACCGGATTGTGATACCTCGGGTACGCCATCTTCTGGATCAGTAGCTAATGGTGGAAGTTGCTCTAGTGATTCTGATTGTACTTCGGGAAATTGCGGTAGTGGCGTTTGTTGCACGGATGGCACAACTTGCTGCCAAAAAGATGCTGACTGCTGGGAAGAAGATACCTTTTGTTTATTAGAGCAGAGCAGTACTTTTGAAAAAAACGTTTGTTATTATAAATCTGATGACGGATTTTATGGATGTTCTACGTGGCGTCAATGCAAGGGCGGTCATTGCGTACATAAGTACTGTCGCTCTGAACCTTATCATTGCGGAGATGGCTCATGCGATGCTGATTATGAAGATTGCAATTCCTGTTTAAGCGATTGCGGAGCCTACTCAGCACCAGCAGCAGAAGTGGTGCCATCAACTGAATCTGAGGAGACTACTACTGTAACAGTAACTGAGCCAGCCCCTGAGCCCGAAGCAGAGGAAGAAACAATTGATTCATCTGAATTAATTGAACTTTTAAAAGAGTATAAAGGCATTTTTAATTACTTAAATAAAAAAATTGACGTATCAGAATTAGGCCAGCTTAGTGTCAGTCCAGAGGACATGCATGAATCTATTGAATCGTTGGCTGAAGGCTATGTAGATACTGCCAATGTTAATAAAGGAGTTGAGCTGATAAAAAGTGCGATTGCGGCAGAGGAATTAGGCATTGCCGTTTATGAGGCTGAAGAGGAAATGGCCGAGATTTTAGCCGAGTCCAGCTGGGAATCATTAAGAGTTTATCTGTTTTATAAAATTAAAGCCTTAATTGCCAATCGCCTTGAGGCATTAGCTGACAATCCTGAGCTAAGCAGTTTTGTTGATGACTTTACTGAGACAGCAGAAGCAGTGTCAAAAGGTTCTGCTAGTGAAAATAAAATGAGTGATGAGGAGCTTCGGGAAATTCTGGCTAAAGTAGGGATTACAGATGAAAGTCAGGTTACGGAATTTATTAAAACTACTAATAATGCCGTTACTTATGCGGCGGGCAGCATCACACGTTTGTTAGATGAGATTGAGAGTACTGTACGCAGTAAATACATTGAGATTTACAAACAGATGTTTATCTCAAATTTTGAAGAAGCGATTTCCAGCCAGATTGTTTATTTCCAGGCTGGCTTGTGGCACCATGCAGAAAATTTAGACGATATAAAAAATGGCAGCACCCCTTACACTCAGTATGAGAATAAGATTAAGGCCATGCAGGATGAACTAGCTGTTCATAGAGATTTTGTTCTAGGCGGGGATAATGTTTTTGATAAGGTCCAGAACATGTCTGGTAAATTTATTAAAACTACTGAAGAGCTCGGCGCTTTACTGGATCAGGCCGCTTTTGCCGGTAAGGCTGTTGATAAAGGGGCAAGTTTATTAAAAAAAGAAACCGCTTTTGAAGAAGTAGTTAATAAAGTAAAAGAATATAATGATGATTTGAATGATGCCTTAGAAGCTGCGACAGCGGTAATTGATGTGGCGGGCAAGTTTACTGAAAGCATGTTTGGCACTTACCAGGAAGCAAAAGTATACGGAATTTTCTTTAATGCATACAGTGACTGGTGTGATACAGTTATGGGTGATTGCGTGGCTGTATTACGGATACCAGGGACAGATTTAAAAGTAAATATTGAAGACGTTTATGAGCTGGGTAGGAAAGCAGGCACCGCGGTTGACTTAGTGGCTGTTAAAGCTGGATCCCTGGCTTATACTTTGGCGGCGGCAGCTGAAAATTTTACTAATGACGCGTTTGAAGCATTTTATGGGGTGGCAGAAACTGCCAAGGTGAAATTAGGGCAGGGCGAGAAGGTAATTAAAGAAATAACTTATAAAGCTGTGGAGGGCGCAAGTAATCAGATAGCCGCACTATGCAAATGGGGTTCAAGCTGGTTTGGCTACAACGAGTCAGATGACTGGTTGATTCCACGGGCTATGGCAGCTGAAAATCCCGTGATCGAATTAACATTAATTAACCCGGCTGGTGTAAGGTATCCTGGTACAATTACTTCTAATGGTTTGGGCTCATACGTGGTGGTT
>Ga0180007_10001933_pt1 | contig 25895 bp, 17 predicted proteins | sample MM_PC_MetaG_FD_121122 | JGI IMG/M metagenome (GOLD analysis project Ga0180007, IMG submission 121122) | Groundwater microbial communities from the Aspo Hard Rock Laboratory (HRL) deep subsurface site, Sweden - MM_PC_MetaG | ecosystem: Environmental > Aquatic > Deep subsurface > Groundwater... | reverse complement strand
TCATCGTCCAGCGGGTCCGAGCCGGGATCGGCGTCGATGCGCACGCCCACCTCGAACTCCTCCCAGAACTCGGCGTTGAGCGAACCGTCGGCAAGGCGCACGCTCTCGATCTCCGCCGAGGAGGAGGGTGTATCGCGGAAAGTGGCGCGCAGGGAGCCGCTGGAGGCCGTGACGATGCGCTGCCCGGCATAGCGGTAGTAGCGAGGGGAACTGTTCTGCTCCTCGTCGAAGACATCGCCGCACAGTGCCGAGTCCTGGCTGAAGGTATCTCCTGAGAGCAAAAGGAAGGTGTCGCCCGCCCGGCCATCGGCGCGGGAGTCGCCGGAGCCGTCGGCGATCTCGAAGTCGTCCCAGCCGGACAGCGGCACCTCGCGCGTGCACAGGCGGAAGTCCCGGTGGCCGGAGGTACGCGAGAACCACAGGGTGAAGGGCTCGCTCGGCGTGGCCGCGAACACCAGGCGGTCCTCGTGCATACAGCACAGGGCAGGCCAGTTGCCCGCGCCCCAGGTCTCGGGAGTCTGGGTTATCTCCAGCGCGGCCAGGACGAAACCTCCCTCAGCCGTGCGCGAGAGCACCTGCGGGGCCACCAGCGGGTGGGTCAGGATGAGCTCCTGGCGGTCCTGCACAGCCCGCAACCCGGGGAGGTGCTCCGCGGCATAGGGCGTGTCGAGCTGCAACATGGCACCTTCGGCGTTGAGCACCCGACCGCCGTCGTAGAAGAAGCGCAGCACGCCCTGGCCTTCGGGGCTGGCGCCAAACTCCAGCACCCAGGCCTTGCCCTGGGCGTCCTCAAAGGACAGCAACGCCGAGGGGGTGCCGTGGCTGGCGGCATCGCCCACGTAGCGCATGCCGCTTCTGCGCGTCACGCCGCCGTGCGGATGCACCAGGAAGTTCTCCAGGATCTGGCAGCCGTTGAAGTACTTGGCCACATCCACGCGGCCGGAGAGCCGGGGCGAAAGCTCCCCGGAGGTGAAATTGGTCAGGATCATGGGCACAAGGGACATGGGGGCCTCCAGTTGCTAGTAGTCCAGCCAGTCGGAAGGAACGTCGGAGCCGCTCTTCTCGGTGGGGAAGGTCGTGAGGAGGACGCCGTTACTGCCGAAGCCGCCGTTGAACACCTGCCCGCCCAGGCTCAAGAGCGAGCCCAGTCCGTTGTCGCTGGCGCGGCTGCGCCGCCCGGACAGGCGTATGCTCTGGGCTTGTTCGGCCGCGGAGGCCAGGATGTCGGCCACACGTTTTGAGGAATCGCCCAGGAGCTGCCCCAGCTGGTCCTCCTGCTGATGATCCAGGCTCTGCAGATTCAAAAGCGAGGTGCCGGAGAGCGTGAGCCCCGACCCGGCGGCGGCCACCCGGGCGCGGGCGCGGCGGTGCTGATTGTCCTCGCGCAGAGCCTCTGCCTTTTCGCGGGCGCTGAGCTGCTCGGCTTCGGCCTGGCGCTTGGCCTGAGCCTCGGCGGTCTGGGCGCGGGTCTCCGCGGCCTCGCTGATCTCTGTGCCACTGCCACTGTTCACGGCGTCTTGCAGCACGCCCTTCCAAATGCCTGTGCCCATGTTGATGGCCGTGGGCATCACGGTGCTCACTCCTTCCATGTGCGGACCCTCCCGTAGAGATTGTGTGTTGACCTGTCGGCGCCGAAGCCGGGGCAGCTGCCCTCCAGGGTGAAGCCAAGATGCTTCGCGAAACGGTTCGCGCGCAGGTCGTCCTGGCGCGCATGGAGTTGCAGGCGGTGGAAGCCCTGCTCCATGCCCAGGGCGTCGACGATGCGCCGGGCCAGCCGGACGAAGGCCACGGGCACCGCGTCCACGCCCGCCCCGGCCCAGCACCAGCACTCGCCTACGCCGGGCCAGAAGCGCACCACCCCGCCGCAGGCGATGACCGCCTCGCCGTTACAAACGGTCCAGGCCGGACCGGCGGCCGCGTAGGCGCGCGCCAGCTCCGCCAGCGGCGGCAGCCCCGCCAGGGCCGAGACCGCGCCGGGTCTGAGGCGCAGGGACGCCGCGTGGGCAGTGAGGAAGGGCATTGCCAGGAGGTTTGCAGACATGTGACGCTCGTTGCTGAAGGTTAGGACCCGGCGCGGCCCAGCTGGTGCGCAGTATACCCCCGTTTTAGACACTGGACAAAATTCTCCACTCTTTGGCCGGTAAAAGGACAAAATTTCCCCCTTGACAGGGTTTCAACGGGGCATGTTTTCGCCAGAGGCAGGTGTTTTCGTGAAGCCTTACGAAGGTGCTTGCCGTGTTGCCGTGGCATGCGGAAGCCGCAGCCTGTGGACGAGTTCCGGCAACAGCTTCCCACGCATGGGTTGGCGCGGGCAGGGCCCAATGGAGGGGTATTGTCGAGGGATGGACTGGCAGGATCAGACGGCTGGTCTCAATACCGCATGAGTCGAAACGCCTGTGGCCTCATGACCAGTGGCCAACGCGCAAAGCCCCCGGCAAGACTGCTGTCCTGCCGGGGGCTTTTGCGGGCGCGCGGGTGGCCCGGGCGCTATTTGGTCATGCGGCTTACTATTCGACCGTCACCGAGCCGTGGCCCAGCATGCGCTCGGTCTTGCGGGCGTCTGCGGCGTTGGCGTAGGGGCCCACCAGCACGCGGTAGAACTTGCCCTTGCCGTCGAGCCGGGTGGCCACGACCTTCACGGGCAGGCCCTTCATCTCCAGGTGCTGTGCGCGGCGCACGGCCCGCTGGCGCGACTGGAAGGAACTTTCCTGGATTGCGTAGGCGCCCTTGGCGGTCCTGCGCTGGATCAGGCTGTCGCCTGCGGAGCGGGAGTCGGCGTTGTCGGCAGGGGCCTCAGACGCCACAGGAGCGGTGTTCTGCTGGAGCAGCGCAACCTTGGAGTCGGCCAGCACCTGGGCGTCCTTCAGATCCTTGTCCTGGCGCGGCGCGATCTTGGCAAGAGACGCAGGCAGCTTGCCGGAGCCCTTGTGCTCCTCCAGGGTGGCGATGCTCTTGCCCTGGTTCAGCTTCTGAAAAGTGATGTCCAGCAACTGGCGGGTGACTGCGGCGCGGGCCCCGGCGCTGCGGGCGCCAAGCACCACGGCGACCACGCGGGAATCGCCGCGCTTGGCCGTGACCACGTTGTTGTAGCCCGAGGACTGCACGTAGCCGGTCTTGAGGCCGTCCACGCCCTCATAGGAGGAGAGCAGGCGGTTGGCGTTGTGGTGGTTGCGGTTGTTGTGCACGTAGGTGGTCATGGAGTGGAAAGTCAGCGCCTGGGGGAAACGGCGCAGGTAGCTGGCGGAAAGCTTGAGCATATCGCGCGCGGTGGTCACCTGCCCCTCGGCGGGCATGCCGTTGGGGTTCTTGAACACCGTGTCGGTCATGCCGAGCTCTCTGGCCTTGGCGTTCATGGCCGCCACAAAGGGGTGCACGTCCTCGCTGCCGCAGAGGTGCTGGGCCAGGGCCACGCAGGCGTCGTTGCCGCTGGCAACGGCGATGCCCTTCATGAGTTCGCGCACGATGACCCGCTCGCCCGGGCGGATGTTCATGCGCGAGCCACCGGCCAAGGTGGCCTCGGGCGTCACCAGCACGGTGTCGGTGTACGCCAGGCGCTTCTCCTGCACGGCCTCGAAGGCCAGGTACAGGGTCAGCACCTTGGTCAACGAGGCCGGGGCGATCTGCTCGTCGGCGTTCTGCTCGTAGACGATGTTCCCGGTTGCCAGGTCCATGGCGATGGCCGCTTTGGCGCGCAGCTCTCCCGCGTGGCCGTTGGCGGCGCGCACCGGGGTGGCGCCTATCATCAAGAGGAGCATTGTCAGGAATATGACTCTGCTTTTGGTTCGCATGGCATCCCGCTGTGTTTCAAGTTGACCTGAACCGCTACGGACATGGTCCGAGCGTTGGCACCATAGCCTCGACAGCACCGCCTGGCAAGTCTTGGCCAGGCGACCGCCCTCACACCTCTTTCACAGCAATCTCAACACGGTTCCGGCCGTTGGCCTTGGCCGCGTACAGAGCCTGGTCGGCCCTGCGGTACAATTCATCCGGCGACTCATTGCCGTCGGTCTCGGCCACTCCAAAGCTGGCGGTGATGGGCAACCCGTCAAGGGGCGTGTCCGCCACGCGTGCCCGCAATTTCTCCGCCGTCACCCGGCCATTTTCAATATCCGTGCCGGGCAGGAGTACCGCGAACTCTTCTCCACCCATGCGGAACAACGTGTCCGAGGCGCGTACGGCCTGGCGCAGGCACTGGGTGAACTCCTGGAGCACGCGGTCGCCGCGCTGATGTCCATGCTCGTCATTGACGTGCTTGAACAGGTCCAGGTCCGTCATCACCAGGCACAAACGCTGACCCTGCCGCCTGGCCTTGGAAAATTCGCGCCTGATCTCCACATCCCAGGTGCGCCGGTTGTAGGCTCCAGTGAGCTTGTCCGTGCCCGCCTGGGTCTCCAGGTTGCGGACCAGGCTCTCCAGGTGCTCCCGGTCGCGCACCACCTCGGCAATCATGGGCCGGAGCAACAGCAGGGCAGTCAAAACAAGCCCCACCAGGGCCGCGCCAAGGAGCGCCTTGACCTGGAGGCTCAGGCTCTTCAAGCTGCCCTCGCCCATGTGCTGCAACGCATCCATCCGCTGGTCCAGCCGCCCCAGCAAGGCGTCTCCGCTCCGGCTGAGCCGCTCCCTGGCCTGTCCGCCCGGGTCCTGGCCCTGCGCCAGCAGCTCTCGCAGCTCCCGCGCCTGAGCCACAAACCCGTGAAACAAGGCCTCTGTGCCGTCGTCGTCCGCCCGCAGCACGCTTAAGGCCGGGCTATCCTCGACCATGCCCAGCGCGCTCGCCGGTCCATGAACCAAAACGTTGTGCCCCTGGACCAGTTCCTGGAGAGCTCCATCAAGCTCCTTCAGCCCGGCCCTGCGCTCTGCTCCCGCCGCAGCCTCGGCCCGCATGGCCAGAATGTCCACGCGCTGGCAGAGCATCCGCTGCCGCCCTGCCACGTTCAGCAGCTTGGCGCCCAACACCTGGGTGGTCACGGTGTTGTCCATGAGCCCGTAGCTCGCAAGGGTGAGCACTGCCACAAATCCCAAGGCCAGGATGTAGCGCAGGCTCAACTGCGCATGCAGGGTCATCCCAGCAAATAGCTTCATTGCCTTGCCCCCTGCCGAAGCCCTCTTCAAAGACGCTTGATTTGTTATAGTGATTCTTTAAGAAATGTCTAGGCATATTTTTGCCTCCCAGTCAACCCTTCGCCGAAATATTAGTACCGCACTGCGCACTCCTGGAGACAGTAACGGTTCTTGACAAGCTTCAGTCCGCTAACTATTATTTTTTGACTGCATAAAATTGCAAAAAGATAGGAAATGGAAATGATGCTCTCCTGCCCGCCGCTCCCCTACCCGCCGCGTGTGCTTATCGTCGAGGACGAGCACATCATCGCCATGGCCACCACATTGAACCTGAAGCGCATGGGGTGCGAGGTGGTCGCCACCGCAGCCACCGGGCAACAGGCGGTGGACTATGCCGTGAAGAAAAAGCCAGACGTCGTGCTCATGGACATCATGCTCCAGGGCTCCATGACCGGCATCGAAGCAGCGCGCCAGATACGCGACACCTCCCCGGACATGCCCATCATCTACTGCACCGCCTACACGGACGCAGGCACCCGGTCCCAGGCCGCCCAGACCAACCCCAAGGCCTTCATGGGCAAGCCGCTCAACTACGCCGAACTCAAGAACCTCATAGACGACCTGGGATGAAGCACCGCGCGCCAACGCCGCATAAGGCCCTGGCCGCCACGTTCCGGTTCCAGCTCCCTGCGTTTTTCCTGGCCTTGGTCCTGGCCTTGACCCTTCTGGGGCCCTGCGCCGCCATGGCCGCTGGCGCCGTGCCCTGGCTGGCCCCCCAACAGGACAACGCCAGCGCCGCAGCGGCCAACGCAACGGGCTCCAACGCCTCTGTCGATGCCATCCAGGCCGCCGCACCGGCGGCAAAACCGTCTGCCTCGCTGCCTGCCAAACCGGCCACCGAACCAGCCGACGCCGCTGGCAAGGCCCAGTTCGAGGTGTTGCGCCAGTACTTCCTCCGCCAGTTGACCCTGGCAGAGGACTTCCCGGAGGTCTTCTCACGCCGCGTCAAGAGCGGCGAGACCATGGCCTTCGCGACCATGCTCGAGATGCAGCGCAGGCGCGGCCTGCTTGAGCGCTTCCGCGCGGCGGAGGTGGATCTCTCGGAGCTTGTGTTCACGCGCGTGACAGCGGACCCGGACCTGGCGCGCATCCACGTCACGGGCCGGTACAGCTTCATCCTGAAACCAAAACCCCTGTCGCCGTCCCCCTCCTCCGCCGACCCGGAGACCGGTGCGGCCAAGGGCCCGGCGGCCCGGGAGAAAATGGCGGCCAGCGTCCACGAGACCCTGGAGGAAGATGCCCTGTTCGTGCTCCTGCCCGAGCAAGGCCAATGGAAGATCTACGAGCGTCGTGAAGGCTGGCGCCCCTAGCGGACCTTTGAAAGACGGGATGGCGCGGCCAGCCTGGAAACGGCGCACCTCAAGACGCAACAAAGTTCAAGGCCGTCATGCGCTTCTCGTGCGTGACGGCCTTGAACTTTTTGTGGCAACGCAGCAGCGCGCCGTATTTCGACAGCCTGTCAGCCGCCGACTCCGCCCTGCTTCACATGCCCACCCTGTTCTGAACCATCCCGAGCTCCCCCTCATGCCCGGCGGCCAGGCCCCTGGGCCCGCTTCCCGCATGGCGTTCGCTCTGGGGCCGATCCTCAATGCCATGCTCCTTCAACAGACTGGACGGACCAGCCAGCACGACACGGTTGCGGCCATTGTTCTTGGCCACATACAGCGCCTGATCGGCCATGAGCACCAGGTCTTGCGCCGTGCCGCAAGCGGGCAGTGAGGCAACGCCCACGCTCACCGTAAGGTCCAGGCCGGTTTTCGAAGCGCCGATGCGGAACACGCGCTCGGCAACGCGCTCGCGCAGGCGCTCGGCCAAAAGCGCAGCCTGATCGCGGCTGGTATGCGGCAGGATCACCGCGAACTCTTCGCCGCCGTAGCGCGCCGGATAATCCGTGCTGCGCAGGCCCTCGCCCAAAAGCGCGGCCATCTCGCGCAGCACCTCGTCTCCGGCGGGGTGGCCGTGGGTGTCGTTGACCTTCTTAAAATGGTCCAGGTCCACCAGGATCATCGACAGGGGCTGGTCGTAGCGGCCATGGCGCGCGGCCTCGGAGGACAGGCGCTCCTCGAAGCTGCGGCGGTTCCCGATCTTGGTCAGGCCGTCGCGGTCGGCCTGGATCTTCACCTGGCGGTAGAGCAGCGCGTTGCGCAGAGCCAAGGCCAGATGATTCACGCAGGCGTTCAGGGTCTGCACCTGGTCCTTGGCCAGCCGCAGCCCCTTGTCGGTCATCAGCGCGAGGCAGCCAAAGCTCTCCCCGCCGACGGACAGCGGCAAAAGCACGAGCCGACCTGCACCCGGGCCAGGCACGGGTTTGCGATTGCGGTCAGGCACCAGGCAGATTTGGCGATACTCGGAGACCTTGGTCCCGGCCCTCTGCTCCGCGGCTTCAATGAGGGCCTGCTGCCACTCGTCACTCTCCGGCGGGGTGAGCAGGCAGGGCATGTACAACTCGGCCGAGAGGCCCGGACCATCAGCGGGCCGGGTCCAAAACACGGCTGAGAGCGCCGTCAGGGGCAGCAGGTAGCGCAGGTCGCCACGAGCCTTGGACAGGATGGTGGCCGCGTCAAGAGAGGCCGTGGCCCGGGAGAGCACACGGTTGAGAAAGCTCAGGTGGTTGCTTTTACGCACCAAGAGTTCGCGCTCCAGGGCGATCTCCTCGGTCTTGCGGCGCAGGTCGGCGGTGAGGGAGTCCATCTCGCGCAGGCGCAGCAACGCATCGCGCACCTTGAAGCGCGTGAGCGGGGCGCGCACGGCGGTGACAAAGCCCTCGGCCAGCACCTGCTCGGTCTCAAGGACTTCGGCGTCCTCGGCCAGGAGCAGGATGCGGCGCACGCAATCATCCTCCCCGCACACCTGGCGTCGACTTTTTGGCAAGCTGGTCCAGACGCTCCAGGGAATCCAGGCGGCCTGGGTCCTGCCTTTGCTGCCACGCATCCAGGCCACGGCGTCAGGCGGCAAATTCCGCAGGGCGTAGCCTGGTCCGGCAGCGGCCTCAATATAGTCGGCGGCGTCTCGGTCAAGACCAAGACCCCACATGATTTCGGGGTGTTCAGTGCTGTGCATGGTACAAGGCCTCCTCTGGGCTCGATGCGTACACAGCCAAGCTTGCAAAAAGCGCTCCGGCGGTAATATTTCCCACTACACGCTGCGACACGGGGCATGCGTTCCTCCTGGCCGAACACCTTGGCCCCAAGCCCCGGCGCCAGCCCAAAACCGCAGGGCCAAAACACCCCGCCCTTTGACAAACCCTCCCAAGTATGGCTTTCTACAGCAATGAAAAAGCCCGGCGTCTTCGGCACCCTGGACCCCTTCCTGGAGACTGGCCCCGTCCTGGGCCGCAAGGTTGCCAACACAGGTTTCCTGCGCTTCCTGCTGGCGGCGGACCCCTTCGAGGCCTACCACTTCTTTTTGTCCGACAAGCCCCAGCGCGACTCTCTGAAGGGCATCCTGGCCGATCTGGCGCCGGACATCGCCGGGCGCGGCGGCTTTGTCCTCATGGACCGGCGCGAGCTGCCCGCGCGCCTCGCCGCCACGCGCTACGCCTGCTTCCACCAGTCCGACTGCATCATGAACCCCACGCATATCGCCCGGCTGCGCAACGCCTTCAGCCCGCGCCTGTTCCCCGTCACCGGCCCCATCCACTCCCTGTCCTACCCGGACTATCCGGCGGCCTTCCTGCGCCACCTCTGGGCCGGGGCCACGCCCCAAGACTGCATCATCGCCACTTCCCACGCCGGGCAGGCGGCGGTGGAGGCCTTCTTCGCGCAGCTGCGCCGGGGCTACAACCTGGGCGTGACCCCTGGCCCCAGCCTGCGCCGCATCCCGCTGGGTCTGGACCCGGCAGCCCTGAATCATACGATCCTGGCCGCGCCCCAGGCCGCCGGCGCAGCCAAGACCGCCCTGCGCAAAACACTCGGCCTCCCTCCGGAGCGCACCCTTATCCTGGTGCTGGGCCGCATCTCCCATTCCTCCAAGATGGACGTGGTGCCGCTCATCCGTGCCCTGGCGCGGCTCTTCGACGAGGGCCTGGAGCGCGATTCCGTGGCCCTGGTGCTGGCGGGCTGGGCCGAGGAGAATGACCCCTTCCCGCAGAGCCTGGTGGAGTTGTCGGCCAAGGTCGGCCTGACCACCTGCCTGGAGCTGCGCCCCGGCGAACGCCGCAAGGCCGATATCTGGGCCGCCAGCGACCTCTTCGTGTCCATCGCCGACAACCCCCAGGAGACCTTCGGCCTGACCATGCTGGAGGCCCAGGCCGCCGGGCTGCCGGTCATCGCCTCGGACTACGACGGCTATCGCGACCTGGTGGCCCATGGCGTCACGGGCCTGCTTGTGCCCACCCTGGGCCCTGACCCAGCGGGGGGAGACACCTTCGTGGACCAGCTGGCGCCCGTGCTTTTCGACAACCAGTACCACCTGCTCCTGGCCCAGCGCACCGCCGTGGACGCCCCGGCCCTGGCCAAGGCCCTGCACACGCTGCTGTCCGACCCGGCCCTGCGCGAGCGCATGGGCGCAGCCGGACGCGAGCGCGTGGCCATGAATTTCCTCTGGCCACAGGTGGTGGACCGGCACCTGGAGCTCTGGGACGAGCTGGCCGCCCTGCCCGGACCGGACATCGAGACCCTGCGCGGGGTGGAGCACCCGCTGCACCTGCCCTACGCCACGATCTTCGCCGGGTACCCCACGCGCACCCTCGGCCCCGGCACCAGGCTCACCACCGGGCGCACGGGCAAGGCCCTGCTCGCGGGCAAGGAGCATCCGCTGCTCTACGCCGGGCTGGACCAGATCCTGGACCCGGACGCCATCCGCAAGACCGTATTCCTGGCACGCAACGGCGCAACCACCGCAGAAATCACCCCGCGCCTCATGGAGCTTTGCCCTGGCCTGTCGCTCGACCGCGCCGCCTTCCACATCCTTTGGGCCGTGAAACACGACCTGCTGCAAACGGCCGAGGAGGCCTGATGTCCACGTCCATAATGCACCACGCCGCGCTCAAACATCGGGGCGGCGCAGTGCGCGTGGCCCGGCTGCTCCAGGCCGCGCAGGTCGCCGCCGGCCTTGACGCGCGCTTTTCCTATGAGCTCGAGGAAAACGATCCCGAGGCTTTGGGGGCCGAAACACCGCTCGTCGCCTGCCCGGAGGCCGCCGCCAAGACAGGGGGCCAGCGCACCCACCCCGCGGCCCTGGCCCGGCGCGCCTCGGAGCTGCCCCCGGACGGCGTGACGCACCTGCACACCAGCAGCGATTGGCCCAATGTGTTGGAGGGCCTGCTGGACTCCAACACCGCCTCCGGGCTCGTCATCACCCTGCACGACGCCACTCCGCTCACCGGCGGCTGCGCCTATCCGCTGGACTGCCCGCACTTCCCGGCCTGCGCCGATCCCTGCCCGCGGCAGTATCCCCAGGCCCGCCTGCGCCAGGCGCACCTGAGGACCCTGCTGGACCGCCTGGAGCCCCTGCTGGTGAGCCCGTCGAGCTGGCTTGCCGGGCTGGCCAGGGCAGTGCTGCCGGAGCGCCATGTGCGCGTCATCCCAAACGGCGTGCCCTGGCCAGACCTCGCCACGCTGCCCAGGAAGCAGGACGCCCGCGCGGCCCTGGGCATCGCGCCCGGCGCGAAGGTCGTCCTGTTCGCGGCCCACGGCGGTGCGCGCGCGGCATACAAGTCCGGGACAGCCTGGCCTGCGTTCTTTTCACGCATCGCCAGCCGGGTGCCCGGCGCAGTCGGCTTCGCCGCGGGCGGCGACGAGGCCGCAACCCGTAACGGCCTGACCATCTGGCCCTACCTGGACCGCGCCAGACTGGCCCTGCTCATGCGCGCGGCAGACTGCCTGGTCTACCCGACTCTGGCCGACAACCACCCGCTGGTGCTCCTCGAGGCCGCCGCCTTGGAGCTGCCCGTGGCCAGCTTCAGCGTCGGCGGCGTGCCGGAGATCGTCAGCCACGGCATCACCGGGCTGCTCGCCCCGGCAGGCCACGACGACGCCCTCGTGGACCACGCCGTGAGCCTGCTCACCGCCCCGGCCCTGGCGCGCACCATGGGCCGCAACGCCCGCGACCAGGGCGGCAAGCGCTTCAGCGTCCAGCGCATGGCCGCAGACTACCAAAAGCTGCTGGGCGGCTAGCCCTTGGCAAAGACGGCCAGGGGCGCTGCCCCTGAACCCCGCCAAAGGGCCTGAGGCCCTTTGGAATCCCCATAAAGCCGACCGGGCTGTTTCAGGCGGAACCTGAAACAGCCCGGTCGGCTTTTGGCTGACGGAAGAGAACGGAGGACATCGGGAGAAAGGCGGGGCCGCACTGGCAGAAACCGGCGCGGCTAACCGAGAGCGGAGAAAAGAAGGCCCGGGCTCTAGAATCCGTATCGCTTCATGATGGCCTGCAAAGTGCCGTCAGCCTTCATGGTGCGCAGGCCTTGGTTGAACGTGTCGCGCAAGGCCTTTGAGCCAGGCCTGGCCTTGGGGAAACAGACAAAGAGCTCCTTGCCCTCCAGCACAGGACTCATGAACTCGATCTTGTCGGCGTCCTGCGGGTTTTCCTTTCTGGCGAGATACTGGCCCACGTACTTGTCGGCCAGCATGAGATCGATGCGCCCGGCCACGAGCTTCCGCAGATTCAAGACGTCCTCTGCGACCTCTTCCTTCTTCAGGTCCTTGCGCGCGTCGAATTCGCGCGTGTTCACATATCCGCGCACCACGCCGATGCGGTATGGCTTGAGGTCGTCCAAGGTCTTCCAGGAGACGGCCCTGTTCTTGAGCTTGAAGAACCCCAGCGGCCCGGCCGGAAGAGGCTCGGACAACAGAAAGTCCTTTTCCAGTTCCTTGGCGTAGTACTCCGGCAGGTACCCTGCAACCTCGCCCGCCTTGGCAACGACGACAACGCGCGCCCAGGGCATGAATCTGAACTCCACACCCTGGCCTTGGCGCTTGAAGGCCTCACGCACCACCTCGGCCACAAACCCACCGTCCGGCAGCGCCTGACCGATGTACGGCGCCCATTCCAAAGTGGCCAGCCGAACGCTGCCCGCCCAGACCGGAGCCGCCAGAAGCAATGTGAACAGAAGAAGCAGGGCAGACAGCCTGCATGCTCTGCGGCGGCACCGTGGTTTCGCCATGTCATGTCTCCTTTCTTGAAGGCCCGGCGGTACCTCAACCAGGGAGAGCCCGGCCACCCGCTCACAACCGCCGAAGCCGAGTGCAGCCTGCGGAGCCTCAGCTCTGGCGGGACTTTTCTTCGTCGGTCGGCAGCTCGATGAAGAAGGTGGTGCCCTGGCCCAGGGCCGAGGTAAGCCAAAGCCTGCCCCCGTGCCCTTTGGTGACGATGAAGTAGGACACGGACAGGCCAAGGCCGGTGCCCACGCCCGGCGGTTTGGTGGTGAAGAAAGGCTCCAGCACCTTGCGCTGGGTCTCCAGGTCCATGCCGGGGCCGTTGTCGGCCACCTCGATGCGAACGCAGTCCTTCCCGGCGCGCAGGCGGATCTCGATCCTGGGGTCCGGCGTCGGCGGGTTGGCCATGGCCATGGCCTGAGCAGCGTTGCGCAGCAGGTTCAAGAGCACCTGCTCAATCTCAGTCTCGGTGCAGCTGCATACAGGCAGCTCTACCTCAAGATCCTGCACGATGCCGATGCGCTTGAAGTCATATGCCTTCTTCAGGTCATAATCCGAGGAGGCCAGCAACACCGACTGTTCGATGATGCGGTGCAGGTCGCAGACCTGGCGCTTGGATTCGCTGCGACGGCTGAAGTTGAGCATGCTGCGGATGATGTTTGAGGAACGCAAGGCCGCAGCCTGGATGTCCGCCAGGAACACGTCGATTTTGCGAGCCTTGAAGTAGCCCTGGAGCTTGTCCATCTCCAGGCCAAGGGCGGCGGCCGCCGCCTGGTTCTTCTTCTGCCCCGGGTTGGTGCGCAGGATGAGGTTCTGCACGGCCTGGTGCACTATGCCCAGCGGGTTGTTGATCTCGTGCGCTATGCCTGCGGCCAGGCTGCCCACGCTCATCATCTTCTCGGACTGGATGAGCAGCTCCTGGATCCTGCGCTCGTCGGTGATGTCGTGGATGACGTTGATGTAGCACTGCTCCCCGGCGATGGGCACCAGCTGGGCCGAACTGACCACGCGGCGCAGTGCGCCGTCCTTGCGCCGCAGCATGAACTCGAAGTCCCTGACATTCCCGTCGGCTTCAAGCCGCGCGAGGAACTCGCGACGCCTCTCGCGGTCGTCCCAAATGCACAGGTCATTGGCCGAGCGGCCGATGGCCTCCTCCCGCGAGTAGCCGGTGATGATCTCAAAGGCGGCGTTGGCGTCAATGCGCATCGAGTCCCTCAAGCGCACGAAGCTGATGCATTCCGGGGCCATTTCAAAGATGCGCGAGAACTTCTCCTCGCTCTGGCGCAGGGCCTCCTCGGCCTGCTTGCGCTCGGTGATGTCCGGGAAGGCGATGAAGGCGGCGATGATGCTGCCATCGGCCCCATAAATCGGCGCACCGCAGACAAGCTCCCAACGGGTCTGCCCGTCCTTGCGCACGACGCGGTAGAGCTCGTTATTCGTGGTCTCCCCGGCCATGGCCCTGATCAGTGGCATTTCCTCAATGGGCACGGGCCGTCCGTCCGGGGCATAGTCCTGCCAAGAGAAGTGCGCCTTCTCCAGCGGCAGGCCCAGCGATATGGGCTCGTCCTCAATGCCCAAAAACTCCCGGCAAGCCCCGTTGACGATACGGATGTTGCCGTCGGGCATGGTCACCAGGACCATGGGCACGGGATTTTGCTCAAAGGCGGCTTCGAGGATGGCCTTGGCGTTGGCCAGATCCTGCTCGGCCCGCTTGCGCTCGGTGATGTCGCGGAAGATGCCCTCCACGCCGAGGGCCTTGCCCGCCTCGTCGCGGTAGAAGCTGGCCGTGACCGCAGCCTGCAGGACGTTGCCGTCCTTGCGCAGAAACGCCACCTCGAAATCGCGCACGGCACCTTCGGCCTGGAGCTTGTCCCGGAACGCCTCACGCTCGGGCGTGAGCATGTAGAACATCTCAACAGGCTTGCCGAGCAGCTCGTCCATGGACTGCGCGCCGTACATGCGCAGGCCTGACGGGCTGAGCATGACCAGTCCGCCCGCTTCGTCGGTGCGGAAATAGACGTCCTGCATGTTCTGGATCACCGAGCGGTAGCGCCTCTCGCTTTCGGCGACCTCAAGGCTCTTGCGGCGCGAATCCTCAAGGCTTGCCGACAGGCTGCGGACCATTTCCTCAAGGTAGGTCTTCACCGCGCCGAACTCGCCGAGAAAAACGCCGCTTATTTCCTGGCAGGACAGATCGCCCGAGCCCACCGCCTTGGCATAACGCTGCATGGCCGCGAGGGGCTGGATGACGAGCAGCGTGATGACCAGAAAAAGGATGGCCACGATGACCAGCTCCACAATGAGCGTGCTTGCGGCGGAGGTCCACACCAGTCGCCTCAGCTCCTCCTGCACGAATCTGCGTGTGATGCCGGCCTCGATGACTCCGAGCAGTTGCCCCTGGTGACTGATTATGGCCCTGGCATAGGTCGCTTCGCCGTTGGTCGGGGCCTCGGTAATGTCCACCGGGTTCCAGGAGGCGTCGCGCCCCATGCCGAAGAGGATTGCCTGGCCGTTGGGCTCGCGGATGAGCAGCGACTGCACCGGCTGCGCGGCCATCTCGGAGAGGAGCGCCTCCCTGACCTGTTGGATGTCCATGTTCCACATGGCCAGGGCCGTGCCCTTGGCCAGGCGGTTCGCCACGCGTTGAGCATGCTCACCCAGCTCACCCGAGGCCCTGTCGGAGTAGGTCCGGTAGTTGTAGACGCCAAAGCCGAAGAGGATGACCGTGGTCACCAGCACCAGGGCCAGAGCCAGAACAGTCCCAACAGAGCGGGAATATAACGGGCGTTGGGACATCGTTTCCTCCCTCGGCGAAACGCTTCGCAACGAGGCCTTGCCAGTTCGTCTTTGCATCCACCCGGGTGGGAGGCGCCGCCGCTTTCCTGCCTCCCGCCTGTCCGGTTCCGCGCGCAGTTCTCCCGTGGCCTTGCCCCGCGCTAGTCCATCCAGCGTTCTCGAATGGCCCAGATCTCCTCGGTGTGGCGGAAGAAGGCCTCCACCACCTGCGGGTCGAACAACGTGCCCGAGCCCTCGCGGATGATCTGGTAGCACTTCTCCTCCGGGAAGGCCTTCTTGTAAGGCCGGTCGCTGGAGAGCGCGTCGAACACATCCACCACGGCCACCACGCGGGCCTCCACGGGGATGGCCTCGCCCGCCAGGCCAAAGGGGTAGCCCTTGCCGTCCCAGCGCTCGTGGTGGAGCAGGGCCAGGATGCGCGAGAGCCCAAGCAGCTCGGTGTCGGCCAGGGTCAGGGCGTGCACCGGATCAAGGCAGGTCTCGTGGGCCTCGTCCTTGCTGGTGAGCGGCCCCAGTATCTCGCAACCATACATGCAGTGCAACTGCATGACCTTCCACTCGGATTCGGTGAACTTGCCAGGCTTGAGCAGGATGTCGTCGGGGATGCCGATCTTGCCCACGTCGTGCAGGGGCGCGCACTCGCGCAGCATCTCGCAGCGGTCTTGGGGCAGGCGCATGGCCCGGCCCAGCAGCGCGCTGATCTCGCCCACGCGGATGACGTGGCGGCCGGTTTCGTTGTCCTTGTATTCCGCCGCGCGGCTCAGGCGCTGCATGACTTGGCGGCGGGTGGCCTCAAGCTCTGCGGTGCGCTCGTGCACCAGCCGCTCAAGGTTGTTTTGGTAGTCCTTGTTCTCGCGGGTCAGCCGCGCCTTATCCAGGACCTTGTCCAAGGTGTAGTCGAGAATCTCGAAGCTGTGCAGCGGCTTGGTGATGAAGTCCCACGCGCCCAGACGCATGGCCCGGAGCGCGTCCTCCACGATGCCCACGCCGGAGAGCACGATGATGGGCAATTCATGGGCTTTGCCCACAGCCTCCTGGATGAAGGAGTAGCCATCCATCACCGGCATGTTCAAGTCCACGATGACGGCCGTGAGGTTGGGGAGATGCTGCTCAAGCATCTCCAAACCATCGCGCCCGTTGGCTGCCTCGATGGTGTCGAAGTCGCGGTCCTCCAGATAGGCGCACAGCGAGCGGCGCAGGCCTGCCTCGTCGTCGATGACAAGGATGGACATAAGCTACACCTCGTCCTTGATGAGTTCGCGGATTCGCGCCAGGATCACGGCGGCGTCCACGGGTTTAAAGAACACATCCTCCTGGACCATGCCAAGATCCTTCAGGGCCTGGGACAGGGAGAAATCCATGGAGCCGGTGTGCACGACGAAATGGTGGCAGAGCCTTTCGGCGGCGGCGGACTCAATAAATTCCGCACCGTCCATTCCCGGCAGACGCATGTCCACCACGCAGAGCGTGGCAGGCCGCTGCCGCAGGATCTCCAGAGCCTCCTCGCCGGAGCCCGCCCCGAACAGGTCAAACCCGTCGAACTCGCCCAGGTAGTCCATGAGCAGTTCGCGCACCCTCTCCTCATCATCAAGGATGAGTACGGGCCGAAGGGTCTCAGACATCGTTGGCCTCCTCTTCGTCGGTTGGCAGCTCGATGAAGAAGGTGGTGCCCCGGCCCGGAGCCGAGGTGAGCCACATCCTGCCCCCGTGGCCCTTGGTGATGATGAAGTAGGACACGGACAGGCCTAGGCCGGTGCCCACGCCGGGCGGCTTGGTGGTGAAGAACGGCTCCAGCGCCTTGCGCTGGGTCTCCTGGTCCATGCCGGGGCCGTTGTCCGCCACCTCGATGCGCACGCAGTTCTCCCCGGCGCGCAGGCGTATCTCGATTTTTGGGGCCTGCGTCGGCGGGCTGGCCATGGCCATGGCCTGGGCCGCGTTGCGCAGCAGGTTCAAGAGCACCTGCTCGATCTCCGTCTCGGTGCACCTGCAGCCGGGCAGCTCCGTTTCAAGGTCCTGCACGATCTCGATGCGCTTGAAGTCGAAGGCCTTCTTCAGGTCGTAGTCCGAGGAGGCCAGGAACACCGACTGCTCGATGATGCGGGGCAGGTCGCAGGCCTGGCGCGTCGATTCGCTGCGGCGGCTGAAGTTGAGCATGTTGCGGATGATGCCCGAGGCGCGCAAGGCCGCGGCCTGGATGTCCTGCAGGAACACGTCGAGTTTGCGGACCTTAAGATAGGCCTGGAGCTTGTCCATGTCCAGGCCGAGGGAGTCCGCAGTCTCCAGGTTCTTCTTCTGCTCCGGGTTGGTGCGCAGGATGAGGTTCTGCACGGCCTGATGCACGATGCCCAGCGGGTTGTTGATCTCGTGCGCGATGCCTGCGGCCAGGCTGCCCACGCTCATCATCTTCTCGGACTGGATGAGCAGCTCCTGGATCCTGCGCTCGTCGGTGATGTCATGGAAGACGCCGACGATGCTTGGCTCGTCGAAGATGTCGACGACCTGCGCCGCGGCCCGCATGTGGCGCAGTGCGCCGTCCTTGCGCCGCAGCATGAACTCGAAGTCCTTGACGATTCCATCGGCCTGTAGCTTTCTCAAAAATTCCTGCCGCCTGGCTGCATCATCCCAAATCTTCAAATCCGGGGGCGTGCGGCCAATGGCCTCTTGCTTGGCGTAGCCGGTGATGGACACGAAGGCGGCGTTGACATCAATGAACATCGAATCTCTGAGGCGCACGAAGGAGATCCATTCCGGGGCCATCTCGAAAATGCGCGAGAACTTCTCCTCGCTCTGGCGCAGGGCCTCCTCGGCCTGCTTGCGCTCGGTGATGTCCACGCCCACACCCATCATCATGGGGCCTTCGGGAGTATCCAGGCGAACGCCGGTGAGGATGTAGGGGATCTCGTGGCCATCCTTGTGCAGCAGGTAATTCTCATGCTCCCCTTGACGCGCCTCGAACAATATCTTGCGGGCGTTTTCGATGCCGCGGGCGCGGCGGTCCTCGGTGCTGAACCATTGCCCGATGTCACGGCCGAGCATCTCCTCGGCGCCGAAGCCCAAGGTGGTCTCGTGGTTGCGGTTCCAGCGGCGCAGGCGCAGGCTTGAATCGTAGAGGAAGAAGATGTTCGGCAGACCGTCCAGCAAGGTCTCTGTGAAGCGCTTCTCCTCAAGCAGGGCCTGCTCGGTCTGCTTGAGATCCGTGATGTCCACAATGACACCGATGAGTCCGCCGGAGGTTCCATCCGCCAGACGGAAACCGGTGACGGAGTATAACGTCTGGTGCCACGCTCCATCGGCGTAAAGAAACGGCATCTCCCGTTGCACTTCGCCCACGCTGGCGATGACGGCCTCGTCCTCGAACTGATAGGTCTCGCGGTCCTCGGCGGGGAGGTACTCCAACTCCAGCACGCGCTTGCCGATGAGATCCTCCCGCCGGACGCCGAACGCTTCCTCATAGGCCGTGTTGAAGCCCACAAAGCGCGTGTCGGCTCCCTTGTAGAACACCGGGTAAGGAATCGTGTTCAGCAGCGCCTCCTGGAAGGCCAGTTGGTCGGCTAGGCGCAGCTCCAGCAACTTGCGCTCGGTGATGTCCTCCACCGTGCCGTTGATGAGTGAGAGCCTGCCCTGGCTGTCCTGCTGCAGAGAGGCGTTGACGATGGCGTGGAAGCTTGCGCCGTCCAGACGCTTGAGCTCCAGCTCCATGCTGACCCCTTGAGGCGAGGCCAACAGAGCGTCTATGAGCCGGTGACGGTCCTCGGCGCGCTGGTAAGATTCCCAGCCCAGATCACGGGTGTTTGCGAGCAGATGCTGGCGGTTGGGATGGCCGACCATCCTGGCCATGGTCGGGTTGGCGTCGATGAGCTGCCCCTCGACGGTGGTGCGGAAGATGCCAACAGGCATGGTGTTGAAGATGGCCCGGTATTTTTCCTCACTCTCGCGCAGGGCCTCCTCGGCCCGCTTGCGCTCGGTGATGTCGCGCAGGATGCCCTCCACGCCCAGGGCATTGCCCGCCGCATCGTAGTAGAAGTTGCTGGTGGTGGCCGTAAAAACGGGCGTACCGTCCTTGCGCCGCAAGGTCAGCTCAAAGTCGCGCGCCACGCCCTCGGCCTGGATCTTGGCCAGAAGCTGTTGGCGATCGGCCGGGTTCATGTAGAAGGCTTCGCTCGGCATCTCGCGCACCTCGTCAATGGATGCGCAGCCATACAGGCGTAGTCCGGACGGGCTCATCATGACGATGCGGCCAGCAGCATCGGTACGGTAGTAGACATCTTGCATGTTCTGGATCACCGAGCGGTAGCGTTCCTCGCTTTCGCGCAGGGCTTCCTCAGCCTTCTTGCGCTCGGTGATGTCCTCGATGGTGCCGTCGATGAAGGCGGGCGCGCCGTGCTCATCCATTTGCAGGACGGCATTGATGATGCCCTGGCAGGTGGAACCATCCTTGCGCCGGAGTTCTGTGGCCAGGCTCGCGCCGGAAGGATTCGCCAGCAGGGCCTGGAGCAGGCGCTCCCGGTCCTCGGGGTGTGCATAGCGATCCTTACCCAGGTCCTCGGCCCAGAGGAGGTAGTCCGCAGCGCTCTCGCACCCGTGCATGCGCGCCAGCGCCGCATTGGCCTCGAGCACCTGGCCCCCATAGGCGGTGCGGAAGATGCCTACCGGCGCGTTGTTGAAGATGGCCCGGAATTTTTCCTCGCTCTCCTTGAGCGCGCTCTCGGCCTGCCGCATCTCGGTGATATCGCGGCCTTCGGCAATGAAATATTTTACGGATCCGTCCGCCCCTGTCAGGGGCGAAAGGGAAAAGTCCACAACGGTTGGGTTGCCTCGCGCATCCACATGGACGACTTCGCTGCGCGCTACGCCGCCCGCCATGGCCTGGGCCATGGCCTGACGCAGGAAGCGCTCGGCCTCCTGCTTGTCCGGCCACCAGGGGCCATCCCAGAAGGGTATGCCCACGGCATCCTCAAGGCTGACGCCGGAATAGGCCAGCGCACGGCGATTGCAGTTGACCAGCAGACCGTCCGTGCTCAGCAAGGCGCAGAGCTGGAAGGTCTGGTCAAAGATGGCCCTGGCCAGGGCCTCGCTCTGGTGCAGCTCTTCCTGGACGCTCTTGAGCTTCTGAATGTCCAGGTTCAAGCCCACGAGGCGGGTCGGGATGCCGTTCTGGTCCCAGGCGATGGCCCGCCCCTTGCCCAGAACCCAACGATAGCCGCCGTCGGCCTGACGGATGCGGTACTCGGCCTCGAACAGGCCCTCGCCGCCGGTATCGATATAGCCCATGAGGGCATGATCGGCGGTCACCCGGTCATCGGGGTGGATGAGCCCGACCCACCCGGCGAAGGTGGCCTCCACGACGCCGGGCTCATAGCCCAGCCTGGCGGTCCACTGGTCGCTGAAGTAGACTTGGCCCGTGTCCGGGTAGAAGTCCCATACTCCGGCGTTGGTGGCCTCCGTGGCCAGGCCCAGGCGCTCGGTCTGCTCCAGCAGCTCCTGCTGGGCCAAGTGCAGGCTCGCCACCTTCTCGTTAAGCCGGCGCTTGAGGTAATAGCTGATGGCGCCCAGGCCGAGAAGCAGCAGCACGGTGAATACCCCGGCAAGCTTGATGAGGCGCCAGGCCTCCGGGCTCAGCTCCCCGCCGCTGGAGAGGTACATCCATTGCTTGCGCGAGGCTTCGAGCTCTTCGCCGGGGATCTCGGCCATGGCCTTCTGCACGGCGCTAAAGAGCAGGGGGTAGCTGCGGCTCACGCCGATGCTCATATGATAGGAGTAGTCCGTTGGGCCCGCCACGCGCAGGTTGGTCAGACCGTCCGTCTCGATGTAGTAGGAGGCGCTGGACAGGTTCTCCACAAAGGCGTCCAAGACGCCAAAGGATACGTCGCGCAGGCCCTCCCGCACGCCGCCCACCGGCACCACGGTGAAGCGGCCCTGAGCGACCTCCAGCACGTATTTCTCCACTGCGTAGCCAGAGACCACTCCCACGCGCTTCCCGCCCAACCCTTCCCAGTCGACGCGGCCATGCAAGGCGTTGGAAGTGATGATGACCAGCGGCAGGGAGATGTAGGGTTCGGTGAAGAAGGCGTAACGCTCGCGCTCCGGCGTACGCACGACAACGGCGCAGAGGTGCGTCTCTCCGCTCTTCAGGCTGGCCAGCTGTGCATTGAAGTCTTCGCTCGGGACCTTCCTGAAACGCACGCCAAGCAGCTTCTCGATCTTGTCAATGATGCTTGCTGAAAAACCGACGTACTGGCCGTCCTTGGCGCGAAGCTCAAGTGGCGGAAAGTTGGCCTCGTAGGTCAAGACAATGGAGTCCTTGTTCTCTTCCAGCCAGCTGCGCTCCTGCTCGGAAAGCGTTGCCAAGCCCTCGCCCTGGACGGACGCGGCCACCGTCTTGCGGTTGGCGCAGACCAGCAATACAGCGGCTAAGGCTGCAAGCAAGAGGACCTTTCGCAAACAAACCTCCACAACTGTCCGGTCTGTAACAGGAATAGTACAGTTATACGTACCTCATAATTGTGAAACCAACAAGTGATAACCATAAACTTTATGCGCAAATTTTGAAATTAAATGACATGAATAATCTCAAAACTGGCACGCGCCCGCACCGACGCCCGCACTGGAGGGTGACGCACCAGCACCCACCAGAGCGCCGCCCCGCCGACGGGGCGTACGCTCCGGCCCTGGCAGCGTCGCATATAGGAGTCTTGAGTGGAGAGGACAACGCAAAACGGCCCGGCTCCCCATCATGGGAAACCGGGCCGCTGTGGTTTTAAGCAGCTTCGCTTAGACTTTGTCCTTGCGCTCCATCTTCACCGCGATGGCCACCGGGCCCGGGCCACCGGCGGGCACCATCTGGCAGGCGTTGTTGCAGGCCAGGCGTCCGTCCACGCCGGGGACGATGCCGGGCACCACGGAGATCAGCGACAGGCACAAGGAGGCCAGGTACGGAGTGGACTGCACGAGCAGGATCACCGCCCAGGTCACGATGTCCGGGTTCTCGGTGCCGTAGCGGGCGATGACGCCGGCGGCGGCAAGCCAGAGCAGACCCAGGATCACGAGCTCCTCGCGCGCCATCAACAGGCCGCGCACCACGGCGCAGCGCTCCTCGCACTTGGGCGTGCGCAAAAACGGCTTCTTGGAGGTGAACACGCCCTGGAAGATGGCCTTGGCGATGGTGTGTGTGAGCGCCAAGCCCGCGATGGCCGCGCCGATGCGTTCCCACACGCCGCATTTCACGCGGGTCTGGTAAAGCCACATGAAGTGGAACAGCTTGAACAGGAAGGCGCCCAGCGGCGGCAGCAGGAAGATGGACAGCGGCGTGCCGAAGTAGCGCGGCAATACGAGCATGCCCAGGCTCCAGAACAGGCTGACCACCAGCACGGCGATCTGCGTGGCGTCTGCAAACCAGGGCAGCCAGCCGGCGATGAAGTGGTACTTCTGGCCCAGGTCCAGCGCCGTGGTCTTGTTCCAGGGCAGCAGCTGGCGCCAGTGGCGTTTCAGAATCTGCACCGCACCGTAGGCCCAGCGGAAGCGCTGGCGCTTGAACCCGGCGTAAGTGTCCGGGGTCAGGCCCTGGCCGAAGCTCTCGGGCACGTAGATGGCCTGGTAGCCGCGCTCGATGACCTTGAGGCCCAGCTCGGCGTCTTCGCAGATGCACCACTCGCCCCAGCCGCCGACCTCTTCGAGCACGGCCTTGCGGATCATGGTCATGGTGCCGTGCTGGATGATGGCGTTGCGCTCGTTTCTGTGCACCATGCCGATGCGGAAGAAGCCGTCGTATTCCCAGGCGCACACGGTCTTGTACGGGTCGCCGGCCCACTCGCGGTGGTCCTGGGGGCTCTGCACGATGGCGATGTCCGGCTTCTCGAAGTACGGGGTCAGGCTGCGCAGCCAGCTGGGGCGCACCTGGTAGTCGGAGTCGACCACGGCGATGACGCGGGCGTCCTGGGCGGTCTCCTTCAGGGCGAAGTTAAGCGCCCCGGCCTTGTAGCCCGGCCATTCCTCCAGGTGGAAGAAGCGGAAGCGCGAACCGAGCTTGGCGCAGTGTTCCTCAAGGGGTTTCCACTGGCCGGGATCGGTGGTGTTGTTGTCGATGAGCAACACTTCGTAATTCGGGTAGTCCAGCGCCGCCAGGGAATTCATGGTGGCGATGACCATCTCCGGCGGCTCCTTGCAGCAGGCCACGTGGATGGACACCTTGGGCAGCCCGGCGTCCTGGTCATGGCGCAGGGGGAAGAAGCGGCGGCGCAGGCCTTCGGGCCAGAGCATCTCGCTCATTTCATAGCCGTTGATGAGCACGACGGCCAAAAGCCCGATCTGCATGGGCAAAAGGATGGCCCAGGCTGCGGTCTCGGCGGGCAGGAACTCGATGGTGATGGGCGTGAAGGCGATCCACACGAGCGAGCTTGAGACGGTCTGCAGCAATAGCGAGAAGAACAGCCGCCCGGAGAAGGGCTGGGTGCGGCGCTTGTGGAGGAAGAAGAGCATGGGGATGAGCGCCAGCATGGAAACGCCCCACTGCACGGGCCAGAGGGTGTCCTCAAGGATGGTGCCCACAAGGGGAATCTTGAGCTCGCGGTCCACGGTCCAGATGCCCCAGTGCGCGCCCACGACACCCTCAAGGGGGCGCTTCCAGGGCTGGTCAAAGGCTTCCATGACGCAGTAGTCGATGTTCTGCTGGACGGCCAGGTTCATGAACTGGCGCAGGAACTTGGCCTCGTTGGCGATGCTGGCCTTGGCCTTGCCCCAGCGCTCGCCGTTGCTCGGCCAGCCGATTTCGGCCACCAGCACGTGCTTGTCCGGGAAGCGCTCCACCACCTGGTGATAGCGCTTCATGCTCCACTCGATGGCCTTCTCCTCGGGGATTCGCTCCCAGTAGGGCAGGATATGGATGGAGATGAAGTCGACGTTGTCGGCCAGCTTCGGGTTGTTGATCCAGACGTGCCAGGGCTCGGCGGTGCTGACCTCGACGTGGGGGGCAGCTTCCTTCACGCGGCGGATGTACTCCGAGAGCTGGGCGATGGTGAAGTCGCCGCGCAGAATGCTCTCGTTGCCCACGAACACGCGGGTGATGTTCTTGTGCTCCTGGAGGTTCTTGATGAGCCCGGCGATCTCCTGCTCGTTGCGCTTAAGGCGCTTGTCGAGCCAGGCTCCGGCCATGACGGGCATGCCGTGCTTCTCGGCCAGGGCCGGGATGAGCTCCATTCCGTCCAGGGAAGAATAGGTGCGGATGGCCCCGGCCTTGCCCTTGAGGAAGACGACGTCCTCCTCGATCTGCTTCGGCGTGGGGAATTTGTTGACCAGCGGGTCCTGGTCGGCGCGGTACGGGCTGAAGGAGACAGCCTTTACCTGGCCGGTGAAGTCGAGCTGAGGGTCTGCGGGGCGGTTGAAGAAGGCCCAGAGGCCCAGGTTCGCAACCACGACGATGAGCACGATGAGTGCGTTCTTGCGCATAGTGCCGCCAACTCCAGGGATGGCGCGTTCGGCTAAAGTTCCATCAAGTCCCGGCGGCGCGGTGTCTCTCCCGCAATCCGCCGTTGGCCGCCTCGCGGCCCGTGCAACCCTTCCCTACCCCAGAAAAACAGCGGCCCAACGGCCGCCGGAGAGCGCGTGGACCCCAGTCGTCCTCGCGGGGGGAGCCAATACTGCATCCGACCGGTTCAGGCAAGCCGCCTTTCGTTTCCGGCCTGTGCGCACAGGGTTACAGTGTACCTTTTGTGCGCACCACGGCATCAGCAACGCCCGCAAAGGCGCGCTCACCCATATAGCGAGCAAGGCCCATGCCAAGGCTAACACACTTAAGAAGAAGGGAAAATTTCCTGCGTCGGGTGCGCACAAAAATTGTTGTGTGTAATATTTGCGCACTCGTGCGTCAAGGGGTTTTGACCGCCGCGTGGGCTCCCCGCCGCCACGAAGCTTCACACCGGGCGGAAAATGAGGCAAGACAACGGCTGCGAGGGATCAATGGCGCAGGCACTCTGGATTGTGACGACGCTGGCCGCGGTAGCGGCCCTGGCCGGGCTTGCGGCGGCCTGGTGGGGGCGCTCGCGCTTCGTGCGCGGCCGCCGGGCCGTCATCGCCGTGGCAGCCTTCCTCTCGGTGGGGCTTGTCGGCGGCTTTCTGGCGCGCGAGCCGCTGACCAGGGGGCTCCGCCAGGACTACGCCGAGGCCCGCGCCGCGGACATCTTCCGCACCCAGGGGCTGCTGCGCACCCTGGCCGAGGCCGAACCCGAGGTGGCCGACCTGCTGCGCCAACGCTTGACCAGGGCCCTGGCCTCCACCAGCGACGATGACGACCGCAGGGCCGTGGAGCAACGACTGCTGGACGAGGCCACGGGGGCGGCCCTGGGCGCGGGGTTCAAGCGCCTGGGCAACGCCTCGGATGAAGCCGCCGCGCGCCTGGCCGAGGCCCTGCTCGACGCCCTGAAGGAGCTCTCGGCCCAGGACTCCACGCTCTGCCTGGGGCTTTTGCACCCGGCCTCGCAAACCCCGGTCCAGGCCGCCACCCTAGCCCGCCTGCGCGGCAACACGCGCAGCAAGCTCGACGCCGCCCTGGCCCTGGTCCTGGCCACAAGCTCGCTCAAGCCGCAACTGGCGCCCCTGCCCGCCGACGCGGACGCCGCCCTGGCCGACATGTTCGGCGAAAACCTGCCCGCCTTCCAGCAAACCTACGGCGAACCCAAAAAAATCCAGGCTCTGTTCGAAGCCCTGAGCAACCCGGCCCAGGCCGCGCGCATCGCCCCCGACACCCTCTGCGCCTTTGCCCAGGACCTCTTGCTCGCGCTGCTGCGCATGCACCCTGCCGAGCGCGGCCCGGGCCTGAGGCGGCTGCTCGGCACCTAGTTCAGCGTCACCTTGCTCTGCTGACCTTTGCGCCTACTCCCGGCCCATGGCCTG
>Ga0180007_10001931_pt1 | contig 25927 bp, 47 predicted proteins | sample MM_PC_MetaG_FD_121122 | JGI IMG/M metagenome (GOLD analysis project Ga0180007, IMG submission 121122) | Groundwater microbial communities from the Aspo Hard Rock Laboratory (HRL) deep subsurface site, Sweden - MM_PC_MetaG | ecosystem: Environmental > Aquatic > Deep subsurface > Groundwater... | reverse complement strand
TTCTCCTCCTCTTAAGTTTATTTACTTATACTGCACATTCTGTGCCAACAAGACTGTTTCCAGGTAAATAAACCTCCTGTAAAAACAACAGGTTAAAGCATGAAAAATTGTGGCACAAGAATTGCAGGCACTAAAACTGTGACAAAATTGCCAGAACCGGAACTATAGGTTCCGCTACCGGAACTGGCAGTTCCGATTTATATACAATAAAATCAGCAGGTTATAACCTGTGGAACTCCAAGTTCCGCCTGTGGTAAAATTGCCATGCTATTGTGGCTTTTTTGCGACAGTGTCAATTTTTTGACAACACTCTCACAACGTGTCAATTTTTTGACATGCGTCAAAATAGCGCAGTGTCAATTTTTTGACGATGTGGCTTTATTGCGACAGTACGACCACCTGGACCACCTTGAACCTACTTGACCTACTTGAACCTACCGTACACGAACTGATAGTGATTGTATACAATCCTTAACAGAAATAGTTATTATTAGCATTACTGTTAGTGCCATCATCTAATGTCGTATGTCGGTGTCGAATGCGAGTAGAATCGATCATCTAATGTCGATGCATGTCGCGAACATTGCATGTCGATGCATGTCGATGCATGTCGATGCATGTCGTAAACATTCACAAAATTTTAAGTTAAAAACGTTCTGCATCAAATTTTTAACAATTATTGATGATACTTTTACGTTTTCCTCTTTAAATTTTTGCGTTATGTGATCATCTAATGTCGGTTGCATTCCCGCGGCAATGACCGTAACTTTACCGGGGTAAAGTTACAAGACGTAAGTACTTGAAATTGCACAGTTTCCCGGGATAACTCAAACCGGGAAACTGGGAAACTCAAAACGCTTTTTGGCACGAAACTTGCATACGAAAAAACCGTGTAAAATCAAGAACTTACACGAAAACCCAGGAACTCATCCGCTTCTCTCTTTCATCTACACGAATTGAGCCACTTGCTGCCGCAACACAGCTTCCTTCCTCGGTAGAGGTCCAGGAAACACATGATCCCTGCTCCAAAATCCCATGCACCATCCTCTCTTTGGGATAACTCTCCCGAAAAAACAGCGTGTAAGTCCTTGAAATTACACAGTTTTCCCAGGGTTATCCCTCACTCAGTTAGACCCAATTAAACAAGCCGAAAAACCTAATAATTTCAAGTACTTGTCAGTTTCCCAGTTATCCCAGTTTTCGCCGTGCCGACAACTTTATTGCGCTAAAGTTACCGACATACATACCTCTCACGTATAACGGTAACTTTAGCAGTATTTTTTTTTTTTTTTTTTTTTGTTAACCATAGAACGCTTACTCCATACCTACACGCAGGCTCACGCAGGCTCACGCAAGCTCAAGCTTAAGTTTACGCAGAACCAATTACTTGCGTAGGCTTAAGTTTGCGTAGGCTTAAGTTTACGCAAGTCCGTAACTTTAGCGAAATAAAGTTACGCTCGAGCGGCGAAAACTGGGAAATTGGGATAACTGAGAACCCGTGTAAAAACGGGCACTTAACGGTTGCCTTAATTAAGTTAAACTACGTGAGGGATAACCGCGTGTAAGTCCTTGAAATTACACGACTTTTCACGTTCCAAGTTTTCCAAAAAGGATTTCATGATGCTTGCACCCGCTAACGCCGCCGCTGCTACCGCTGCTACCGCTGCTACCGCGGCTACCACCTCTTAGTATGATAAGAGTCTACTATCGCTTCACGCATGAACAAACTGAGATCATTAGCGCCGCTAACCCTTTGAAATTACAAGGAAAATTGGTTTACTGAAAGAAAGACTGAAAGTCTTAAAACCCTAACAATTTCAACTACTTACGCCTTGAAAAAAAGACTTGACAAACGCACCCGACTGTGGTAGTATGCAGTTATGACACTGACGCTGACGCTGAAGGTGTAGCATTCAACTTTCTGCAGATGCGTCAAATAAGAAGTTAACTTTTAACCATAAAGGAGAAAAATCATGGAAATAAGAAAAAGCAAGAATAGTCGGGATTTCACTCTGACTCAAATAGAGTCAGGGAATGATAAAGGAAAGCTGCTTTATTCAAGCGGATTTCCGGCAAATGGTCGGGTCGAAGTATTCGACCCTGACAGGATTAAAAGAGTATGTAGGCGATTAGAAGATCGCCTACGGAAAAACGTAGGATGTCTTTTTGACATCCTCGATTCACAGGAACTCATGTATGATGAGTTCCTGAAGTAAGTTCCGAACCAAACCGCCTGCACAAGCAGGCAAAAGCATGTTTCTCTATCAAGAGAGACGTGCCATTACTTTCATGACCCACGGAAAGGAGATCCTGATGTTATATCACGGATCAAAACATCAATTTAACCAGTTCTTGTCCCCCGAGCAGACGGGGATTTTTAGAGATGGAGAAGAAGATCGATCCCATCATCGAGATTATACCTTCTTGACATCTCATATTCAAGAAGCTCTCCGGTATGCAGGAACGGAGGGCTTTTTGTATGTGGTGAATTCTCCAAATGTAAAGGTATATGATCAATCGGGGAAGAAGAAACCCGTTATCCGGAAAAGCGTATTTGTAGCTCGCCCGGATGACGTTACTATAGTCTTGCGACTGAAACTCGTTTCTCGTAAACGAAATCAGTTGCAAGAATTCAAGATCGATTAATCTTTTAACCAAGAAAGGAATGCATTATGAAACGATATTTAGGAAATGCATTTTCATTACAAATGATACCATCGGGCGGAAGATTCACAGTCCGTCCGATGGATTTTGATACCTTTGTCGAAAACGTAAGCGAGGGTAAAGTTCGGTTTGAGTCCGTTATCGGCCATGCGGACTTAGCAGCTGTTCTGTCAGAAAAGTTCGGCAGTCCAGTTGCGTTTAATCGAGTGAATGTCATCCTGCAACCAAGCGATAGAATGTACGTCGCCCAGGTAATGGGTGGACGTCTTCCAGAAGGGACAACCACACTTCCAGAGGGATTTACGATCTCTATGTTTTACGTCACCATGGAAGCGGAAGCCACACCGATCGGTAGGGGGCAGTATCTACGCTGCCATAGTAGATGCGAGAAAACAAATTGCCAGTCTTTTTTTATATGCCCAAGCGGAGGTTAAAACTTGCCATGTGAACCGCAGGATTATGCGTTAGCGCTAATAATGCTAACTACAAAGTAGAAGTGTCTGGGGTAGAGGATTATGTTAGCTTTCCTCTAACGCCTCAGATCTTTATAACTTTAACGCGGTAAAGTTTAAAGGAGGATATAAAATGGATATTGCAACATACCAGGTAACGTATTTAGGATGCGATGGCAAACGCAAGATTTTTGGAAAAAACTTTAGTTTTGTGGATGCTGGCAAGTGGGCCATGAATATTATTAAGGTTGGATGTCGCATGGTTGAAGTTACGTTAGATGATAATTTCATAAATGAAGATGTCTAACATTACAGACGAACTTTCAACTAAAGGAGAGGCTCATGAATGGAAAATCACTAATGGAAGAGGCAGTAAAACGCTGGATGCCAGCGTCTACTGATATTAAAGATATCTTAGCAGACAATCCGCATAAAACAATGCGAAGAGTACGTTATCAAATTCGCCGGAAGGACATTCAATTGCAGGCACTTAAAACAATAATTAAAACTGTGCAAGAAGAGTTGAATGTTCTTCATGAAATTAAACGTGAGCTTGAGCTTCGAGAAACGCCAATAAGGGTGATCTTTTCAAAACGCAAGGAAAAGAAAAGCCTTAGCGGAATATTTAATAATGCAAGCGAAGCAACTATTGAGAAGATGCTTGCATCTGGAGAGCTTGAGAGGTTGATCAAGGATGCAGTAACAAGCGGTCAGCTAACGCTGTAAGGTGCATAAGTCAAAATGTGCATAAGTTAAAATATGCATAAGTTAGAATGTGCATAAGTCAAAATGGAGGTATGCTATGCCAGTTATCCGTGTTCGCGTTAATGGAAACGTGCTTGATTTAACGAAACCGATACTTCCTGAGCACGATAAAAAGAAAGTAAATCTTTATAAGTTTCGAACGAAATCACGGAACTTTACGCCCAAGCAACTTTGCCAAACAGGACCGGTAAAAATCTACACACCGGAAGAGATTGCAAAGTTTGAAGAAGGTAATGAAGAAATGATCACGCAAATGATCAACTATTGGCGGAGTCGAAATGGAGGTGATAGATAATGAAGACAAATTGGATATCAATTGAACGAAGAATACGAGCAATACTTCGAATGTTCTACCGCGGACAAATGCTTGCAAATGAAGCCATCAAAAAGATTGACGAGGTACTCGCAGAAGAGACCAACAAACAAATGTTAAGGTCTCATGTTCTTGCAGAAATAATGATTCGGAGAGTTCAGGATAAGAAAATACCGTAACGTTAAAAGATAAGACAGACAATCACGAAGTCTGTCTCATTTATTAAGCGTTAATATGTTCAGAAAGGAGGTGAAATAAAAATGACAAGATACCATCACATGATCAGCTTTATGTGTGAAGATGAAGGCCCCCTGGAACATTTGCGGTATGCTCAAGTAATCAGCATCATTCGATTTCCAGGAAATGAGCAGTTTGATGAACGAGATAGATTGCTTGATCAACTGCCAAAATTTACGCATCCAATAATTGTGACGATATACTGTCCCAATGATTTAAACGCCGAAGTATGGTCAAAACATAACATCGGACGGATGCAAACGTTTGGAATCAAAGCAGTATATCACAAACGAAAGAAGTAAAATTTAAACAGGAGGAAAATTGATATGAAAAACACACCACAAGCACAAGCACAAGCACAAGCATACGCACAAGCATACGCATTAGTGATCTATAATAAAGCCATGAAAGCAGGTCAAGTAGCAATGGCTGAATGCATGCCAATTCCGATGGTTGTTGAACAGCATGCAAACATATTTAATGATTCTTCACCTGTTACAGAACAGTGGCATGTTTCAGAAGGTATTTGTGGATTTGCATGGGTTAACATCAAAGCGAAAAGTGGACCGAGTCGAAGGTTCATCAATGAGTTAAAGCTTTTAAATATTGTATCCAGTAACATTAACGATTCGAGAGATACTGTAACTATTAAGAAAGATAGTTACTATGGCGGATTTACCTTCTGGGTTTACGATGGTGGACATTCCTACGATCGTAAGCGAGCTTTTGCATATGCTTTCACAAAAGTGTTAAAAGAATATGATATTGTTGCACATGTTGGCTCACGACTCGATTAATTTTTAAATGACAGGAAGACCGCAACCGCAACCGCAACCGCAACCGCAACCGCGACCGGCCTCCCCTAAATTAAAATTTTAATCTACAACGAAAGGAGGTAAATACATAAAAAATAAATCCGGCAAAAAGCATTAGAATTTATTAAATCTTTAAAAGAAAGGATGCGACAAAATGAACGAACTAATCACAGAACTTATGGAAGGATATTCTACTATTGGTGATCACAAGCGAGACATTCAATCTCTACAGGACAGAATTAGAGAAATCACGGATGCCATGCTTACAGCTTGTATTAGAAAAGAAGCGTACGATCTTTTACAGATTAACTGGTCACGGATAAAGCAAATTCAACGTCATGAAAATCGCAAAGGATAAACACATTCAGAACGTTCTTAATGCAAAAGCAAAGTTGGAGATAACGGATCTCCAGCTTTGCTCGCATTGTTTAGAACGTAAGGCTACTGAGATCGATGATTTGTGTTATCGTTGCTACAAAGAACTCATTATTGATCTTACCTTTGATCCGGGCGATCCAACAATTCCAAGGTATTAAAAGGAGGAAACATGAATTCTAACATCAACTACAAAAAGCTACCTGCACATATTCAGGCAGGTGTTCAACAATATGTTGAACAAGGAATTATTCCTGGTGATTTCCTTCAAGCGGTAATCGCAAATAATCTCAGTGAGTCGTTTGCATTAGCCGATGAAATCAACCAAGGACAGATGTTTAATATCGTTAAATTTTTTTATAACGAGATGCCGAGCGCGTGCTGGAAGTCGAAGGAGAAGATGCTTATGTGGAACAAGATTGGTGGGTATGCAAACTACCTTAAATCCACGTAACTTTAACGCGGTAAATTTACAGAAAAGGAGGTGATAGATATGATAAACATAAGATTTACGTGTGAAAATTGTGGGAAGCTTACGCCTATTGTAGATGCATGTCGCATCATTTATCCGGAAAAGCATTTTAATAAGTGGGTATGTTCAGAATGTAAATCTGTTATGAAAGATCAAGGGAAGAAAAACTATGGCTAAATATAAACCATTTGTTGGACTTACAGAACATGCATATGAAGTAATGTGTAAATCGAATTGAAGGCAAGATTTGAGAGGAGGTAAAAATTGGATGATTGTACTTTAAACTACCTGGTATTTATTCCTTTAAGTTTAGCATTAATTTTTATGGGAATATCTTTTTACTTTTATCACCAAACATCAAAACTTTTTAAAAAGATGGAGGAAGATTATGGAAGAGATGAAAACAAAACGACTTCGGAATAGATGTAACAGGCTTAAAGAAAAAAGATCAAAGGCGCTAAATGCAACAGACCTCAGTAATCGTGGTACGTATCACACTTTCCACTGGACTCAACTTCAGGCATTCCAAAATGCAATCACACGACGTCGAATACGCAATAAAATTGCAAGACGAAGTCGGCGCATTAACCACTTAGTTGCTACTTAATAGCTTTATCAGAAAAGAGGAACAGAGTTTGTGTTCCTCTTTTCGAATAAATCTATTAAAAAGGCGGTGATATAAATGGAAAATAGTAAATGTGTTGGATGTGGATATTGCTGTCAGACTCCATGTCTTAGAGCATGTACAGAAAACTGGATTGATGAATATGATCAATGTATTAAACTGTATTGGAATGAGGAACTGAAAATGTATCGCTGTATAGAAGTTGAAAGCAGTTCTACTTTTGCAAGATACGTGTTTATAGGTGGTGGTTGTGGATTAAATCTAAATAGCTGGAGAAAAGATGTCAAAAGGAGGTGATAGATGCAGATTATTGAAGTAATTGCGGCATGTATTCTTTTTTTGCTTCCAGTTGAAGATGTCGTTTCCGCTCCAAATCAGGCTCCGAGGATTGCATCAGCGCATGTTAAATCGGTAATGAAGTATCATGGAATCAACTTCATTGACTGGAATTGGAAAAGAAAGGAATACGGTTTCTGGAGAAATGGACAATGGTGTTCGCTTTCAGGAAAAAGGAGGAGGTGATACTAACGAAGTCAATACAAGTCCAACATAAATCAGGAAAAGCGGTGCATACCTATACCTTCACCCTTTTTGAGCAGGCTAAGGTATGCATTGTCGACAAAGGCAGCCAGTTAGACGCATATCGGCTAACACATAGCGGTAAAGGATGGGATTGTAACTGCTGGGGACATATGCGTCATCACAAATGCTGGCATCGAAATGAAGGATTGCCTGCGGTTAAGAAGATGCTCAGCGTTAACGATTTTGAAGCAGAGATCGCTGAAGAGGCAATGCTTATGCGAATTGAACAAGAAAGATATCCAAAAAGGAGAAACCAAAATGAGGATTTATAGAATTGATACTGAAAATTCAAAAGATCTACATAACATCATTGCAGACATGCTTGGTGAAACCATACTTGATGAAGATACTCTTGATGAAGATTATTTACCTGTACAATTAATCGGTAAAAGCTTATCACTTTGTATTCGTGATATCATTAAAGAAAAAGTTGATCCCAAAAACGTATTATGTATCATAACAAGGACACAATGTTGTGATGAAAAAAGTTGGGATTCTGTTATTCAAAGCTACTGTAAAACCTATTGGAGAACTAATCCAAATAAAGCAAGAAGAATTTTTGATCAGTTTCGATTATTTAATCAAATTGTTCAGCCTCGAACTTTTGGATCAACTCCACCAAGTTTATCTAACGGCCCTTGGATTCGGTTATAAACAAATCTAAATTTTCGTAAAGAAAGAACAGATGTTAGAAAAATATTGTACATAAAAGGAGGTGAAGAAACCTTGATAGAAACATATGAAGAGCATAGAAAAAATGCATTAGCAGGAACATGCAAAGGTTGTGGAGGTCCAACAATTACTGTTTCAACAGAAGAATGCAACAACTGTTGGACAAAACGATTGCGCTTGAGTTGGTATGAACCTCAAGTGTATGGTGAAGATGTTCCAGATCGACGAATAAACAAACTTAATCGGAGGGAAATAAAATGAAATATCTATCTGAACCAAAATCAAAACAGCTGCAACGTGTTCTTGATCAGTTAGAACAATCATATCGAGAACAATATGCTCGTCATTGCCAAATTGAAGAAATTGTTGATGTTTTTAAAAATGTTATGCTTTGGCGTTCTTCTCTCGGTAGGATTGAATACTCTGTAAATCCTAATCCAATACATTATCCAGATCTCTACATCCAAACTTATGAATATCCAATAGACCTGGTCATTGATTCTTTCTGTGGCATTATTCATAAAACTTTTCAAGTAGATTGGAAAATGGAAAATGCAAGTGGTCTACTTCAATTAAAAACAACTATCTTTGAGCCATTTGATTTTGATTTTAAATTGGATATAACAATTCATGTATATGAAGGATTTCATAAAACATGTGAACTTGTTAAGATACCCAGAGGAGTTCATAAGGAAGCTTCACACATGCTCTATGATTACAAGATCAACTGTGGAAACGAGACAATTGCCGCATAACATTTAATCAAAGAGGAACGCTTTTATAGGTTCCTCTTTATAGGAGGAAACATGTCAACAACGATTCAAGAATTGAATGCAGCGGCTAAAGAGTACAATGCTGCATTAAAAGCAAAAGAAGATGCATTAACAAGATTTCAACAAGCAATGTATAAATGGGACAAGCTGGTTAATTATGCAGATCCAAACGTGTTAGCTGTATATTACGATCAACTACCGAAAAAGGAGGCTTAAATGGCAGATCGTAAAGGGGTAATGCTTGCGAAGCCAATGGACATTTGTCGTATTGAGCATTGGCCAAAGCCTTTTATTGCGCAACCGAAACTTGATGGTTTTCGTGGACGAATTCAAATTTGGAATACATTTGATAAACCAAAAATACGAATGCTTTCATCATCTGAATCATTAATTTCGTCAGCGCCACATATCTATAAACAATTTAAAGCATTAGCCAAAACATGGGCGTCTATTGAATCTTATACTGAATTTGATGGAGAATTCTACAAACATGGGATGCCTTTTAGTAACCGCAATAAGACATCAATTTCAAGTATTATGAGCCGTACACAGAATCTTCATCCTGAATTTGAAAAAATAGAATTTCACGCTTTCGATCTTAAAAGTGTAGATGTTCAAATGACACGTATGTTAAAACTTAAACTTATAACTCGTGAATTTGATTACACACAATCTCTTCGATATGTCGGTTATCAAATGATTAACTCTGTTGATGAACTTACAGCCTATCTTAGCGATTGTATGATCGAAGGCTACGAAGGTATTGTAGTTCGACATCCTCAAGAATTTTATATCTCTAAGAAAACATATGCTGCCATGAAACTTAAACCAAGAAAAACAGATGAGTATAAGATCGTTGGCGCTAACGAGGAAATTTCAAAAGATGGTATACCAAAAGACGCTCTCGGTTCATTTATCTGTGAAAAAGATAATCAACGTTTTAGTGTAGGATCAGGCCCAATGCTTACAAAAGAAGGGAGGAAACGTATGTGGGAGTATCGCAACCTTCTCATAAATGGAAACTTTAAAGCATTGATTAAATATCAATATCTAACTCCAGGACGAGACGTACCTTATGGGCCTGTTTTAATGGATGTTGAATCAATAGTGGATAATGGAATCTAAAATTTTATGAAAACTTACATGAGTCGGCTAACGCTTGAAGAATATGTATGTCCTAATTGTGGATATACATATCCCATCTATCGACAATTACAGCGAAAACGATCAGTTGGACACAAAAAATGGCTGTGGTGTTTTCAATGCCGAAAGAAAATCAACTTTTTAAGGAGATAATATGAACATTAAATTTCTTGTAACATCTGAATGTAACGGAACATGCACACACTGTTCTGTTAGGCCGTGGATGAATTTCCATCGAAAGAAACCGTATCATCTTTCAATAGAAGATATTGAAACATTCATCTACTACACCAGAAAGTCTATATATCATATTGATCAAATTACATTAATTGGTGGTGAGCCATTGTTATGGAAACATATTAAATTAGGTTTGCAGATGTTTAAAACAGAATTTCCAACTACAAGGATCAAAATTATAACTAATGGATTGTTAATGGTTGATGAAAATTTAGAAGATTTAATAAAGATTGCAAGACGTGTGGATGTATTTCGTATTTCTTGGTATGCTGGAAATGATGATAACATAGCTTTTGCATTAAAACATTTTTTTGATAAGATACATATCGCTGATAATCGCATTCGTCTTGTTGTTCCAGATGATCTTAACATTAATGATACAACTCCTGTTATATGTAAATGTCCAGGATACACAATTTCTGGAAGTATTATAAACTTCTGCAGTCCAATAAGAACGATGGGATTTCTTTATCCAGAACGCTCTCCCATTAATTTACAAACATTTTATAATCCATTAATCGTTAATTATTTAGATCTTTTTGAAGATATTAAACCTGAATCATGGTGGCTTGCCTGCAAACGATGTATTGCTAATGCAAGCATTCGGCAATATTGCCAAAAAGTTGTTAATGTTGTTAAATAAAGGAGAAGAAAAATGATAGCAAAAACACTAAAGAAATGGAAGCGTGATGCACTCGAAATACGTCATAATTACCATAACATCGAAACAATTGATGGAAAACTTATTCGAGTACAAGCAAGTAGGATTATGTTACTTATTGATGCAATCGAAGAAAAAGGAGGTGTTGTCAGAAGATGTAACCCGTTAGCTGATACCATGTAAAGCTGTCAAGCTGTCAAGCTGCCATGCTGACATCCGTACTTAGTTAAAAAAATAACTTGACAAACAATAAAATTTTTAGTACTATACGTTTTAACACTGGAGGTTATTAAATGAATGTATGCGAAAAATGCAAAACACAACCCGTGCAACAGATAATGCCTGAGAATCCCATTCCTTTTAGGCAGTGGAATAAGATATGTAAAATTAATCTTCTAAAAACTGATACATCTGAAAAATGTTATATCAACAAACAAGCACCTAATCTTATTGGGTACTTATCAATTCCAGATCGCTTGTGTTATTCATGTCGAAAATTTACTGATCCACATTTTATTTCGTATTCAGTTAAGGATGTCGCAAAACCAAAAATTAATTCGATTCCGACAGATACTTCTTTTAATGCACCAAGAATTATCCCTTTTGAATTTTAAAATTTTATAACTTTACCGCGCTAAAGTTACAATTTTAATGAAAGGAGCATTTTGTTATTTATCGAAAAACTCTGTTGGTTTGTTATCTCTCTGATTTTCTTACTTGCTGTTTTAATTGCATTGATTAGAACAGATCCTAAAATTACACAGCTGGAAAGACGAATTCAGAATTTTGAACATCAGCTATCGAAAGGAGGTGCAAACAATTAAATTTAAAATTGGCTGGAAGCCCTGAAACATTAACTCTTAAATGGAGGAACAAATTATCATGAAAAACGTAAAAAAAGATGTGAAATCCGGTGGAAAAAGTTTGGGTATGATTGAGGTTCCGCAATTTGAATCTACAGCGGAAGCCATTAAAGATCTTGATGAAGATAAAGTCCTTTCATTATTGAATCGTCAATATGCATCCGATTTTACTAATGAATTTCGGGCATCTCAAACTCGTGAAATTTCACCGATGACTAAACTTACCAAGATGGCTAAGACTAATCCAGAACTACAGAAGAGAATTGACGCTTTGATTATTAAATATGCGGCAGCTGCTGAGACCGGTAATACAAGCGCACCTACTGCAGGCGCACCTACTGCATAAATCTTGTTGACCCGTTAATTTGAATCTCAACTTCAATAGGGGTATGACATGGCTACATTGAGGCAAATGTGTCACATTGAAGCCTTGTCATACTTTTTTAGGAGCTTTATGACTGATTATACATTACGTGATATTCCAATAGATATTCATCGAGCATGGAAAGCAGCATCAGCAATGAAGAGCATATCCATGCGTGATTACTGCTTTGTAGCTCTTAAACAAAAGATTCATAAAGATATACAAAAACCAACGGATGGAGAAAAAACTAATGAAAAATGAACTTGTAGATATTCAAAAAATGACTGATGAAGAACTTACAGTAATGCTTACTGACATCCGTTTACGGCGAAAACAAGGATACACAATCAGGAAAAAAGCAATATCAGCTAAAAGTGATATTCCAATTTTGGAATCATTAGAAGGAATAGATGATGATATAGCAATGAAGATTTTGGATGAGCTTTTAGCAGAAGATACTTAAAAAATTTTTCTTAAAAAATGGAGGAGACCACATGAAAATAGAAGATTTTAACGATACAATCGAGAAGCAATGGATGAAGTGCAAACGAGTATTAGCAAAAAAAGCTGAGCGTTATGTACATGGTGAAGATCGTTTCATTCAATTCAAAACAGCTGGAATACTTCAACATGAGAATTTTATTAAAGCATTAGGTGGTGAAATGGTTAAACATACCACTACACTTTATGATCTCATAAACGGCAAAATTGATGACACTGAGAGGATAGCAGCCTGGGATGAGGTCATAACAGATCACATAAACTATCTTTTCTTACTTAAAGGATTAATTGTCGAGAAGTTTGAAGGAAAGTAATATGAATCGATTCTCACATTCTAAAATTGATTGCTTCATGTTTTGTCCGAATAAGTTCAAAAAGCGGTACCTTCAACGCATTGAACCGCTAAAGAAGGCTAAACCATTGGCATTAGGTTCTTGTATGGCAGCAGGATTGGCGGCATATCGGGAGCATGAAAAAATTAAATCAAAAAGGATTAGTGATTTAGATTTTGATATTACAATGGATGCAGATAAAATAACAGAAGAGACAATTCATATTGAATCTATGTCACCAGTTGACATCGCTCAAGATGCTTTTATGCGAACATGGATAAAAGAAGGACAAGTTCTGAATATTGAAAAAAAAGACGATCCGATTCGATGTGTAAAACGTGGTCTCGAGATTCTCGAAAATTATACTGTCGAGTATCCTGATGATCCTACAGACTTTATCCAACCAGAAATTCGATTCGCTGAAGAAATCGGAGAACATGAAGGTGAGGTGATTACGTATTCCGGTCGTATTGACGGTGTCATTATGCTCGACAGAAAAACTCAGCGTGTTGCAATTGATGAAGATAAAACTATGACTCGCCTCGGTCCTGTCTATTTTTCAGAACTGCGTTCATCGTATCAAGTTCTTTGGTATCTATGGATGGCTAAAAAACTGGGATTATTCTCAATTTATGGGCCACAAAAGCCAATTTGTCTGATGAACGCAGTTTACATTCACAAAGAACATAATCGTTTTGAGCGTGAACTTGCAGTTAAGACTGATCGTGAAGTAGATGAGTCGTTTAGTGATCTTTGGAATTGGATCATTTTAATTCGTCATTGTATTAAAGTTGATCTATTTCCGAAATCGGGATCAAAAGCTTGTATGCAATGGGGTGGATGTGAATATCTACCCTTGAGAAACTGTAGTCCATCAATTGAAAAACAGTTGATCAAAAAAAGTTATAAGATCACAGAAAGCAGAACTATTTGAAAATGTTATATGCGGTGGTGGCGGAACGTGGCAAGTGTCCTGGAATACTATCGGATCATATATAATAACAGGCGAAAGTCTCCGAGCTTGCCATAGGAGTTGTAGACGCATTGATGCTCATTAGACGGAGATTGGCTCTGCAGAGTTGCAGGTTAAAATCCTGCCCACCGCAACTTAAAAAATAATTTTCAAGGAGGTATCATGAACTTCCTACTAATCGGAAAGCCTGGATGCTTGTCTGAAGATACTCAAATACGAATTCAAAGTGGTAAAAATGGAGGACGGGATTATAATTTAAAAACAGCATATAAAAAAATACATAAATATCCTGGATGTAGAAAAACATTTAATCAGTATCTTATTAAAAAGTGTATATCTTTAATTGATGATGGTTATATAAGTTACAATGAAATTGAAGATATTATACATTCAGGAATTAAAGACGTATTTGCAATTCAAACAAATGCCTTTTATCTTGAAGCTACAAAGGATCACTTATTCAAAACACCGAATGATGGATATGTTAAATTAGATGACTTAAAACCAAAAGATAAAGTTTTATGTCGATATCCATTTAAAGAAAAAACAGGAAAACAAAATAATCGTCCAGAGATAGTTTATTCGATTCCATATCATCCATATGCTTGGATTTATTTAGTCAATGAAGATAACTATAAACGATTACCACGAGCAAAGATAATTTATGAGGCATGGATGAATGATCTATCTGAAAATGCTTTTATTAAGATTTTAAGAAAGAATGCTTTTATAGCATCTACATTAAAATATCTTTCAAAAGATGCAGTTGTTCATCACAGAAATAATAATCCATTTGATCAAGATCCTTCAAATTTTAAGGTTTTTGAATCGAGATCAGAACATGACAAATATCATGGAGACACAACACGATTTAATTTTACAGATCAACCAACTTTTGTTCAACAAATTATATCAATCACACCAAAAGGTGAAAAGGATACTTACGATTTATGTATGAAAGCACCTAATCACAACTTTGTAGCTCATAATTTCATCGTACATAACTCCGGAAAGACAACCGCAGCATGCACAGGACATCATCCTACTGCTCTTATTGACGTAGATGGAAAAGCACATGAAATGCGTAACATTCAACCGCTTATTAAATCCGGAGACGTCACGATCATTTCCGTTAAAGCTAAACTTGTAGAAGATCGACTTGCATATCGTGCTGAATTTCCAAATAAAGGGCCGAAGACGATGCCAAAAGGCTACATCGAAACTGTTGAGATGCTTAACGATGCTATCGACAATACAAACGGATTTGAAAAATACAATACGGTTGTTCTTGATTCTCTGACACGTCTTGTCGAGCATATGAAACGTTTACTGGTTTATCATCGTACTCAAAAACTTTTTGGTAAGTTTGATGAAAAGAAAGCATCAGATGATCTCAACTGGCCGAGTTGGGGATCATATCTTTCAAACTTAGAAGAGATTTTTAGCGCAATCGCTGGATATATGGAAACAGATTTTATATGTTGTGCTCATACAAGAGAGCAGATTGTGAAAGATGAAATAACGAATTCTGAATATGTAGAAGCTTACTGGCCGATGGTTGACGGTCAAATGCGGGAGAAACTTGCTGGATATTTTAACGAGGTTTATTATCTTGATCCTGAAGAAAAAGTAGGCAAACCGATAAACTATCGTTTTCGTACTCGTGGAAAAAAGTATTGTGCAAGAACATCACTTCCTTTACCTGAATTCACTGAAACAAACATTTCGAAGATCTTAAGTACGTAATGACTAAAGTAGTTAATGCACATAATTCACCATACGATATTTATATCGATCGTAAGAATAACTCAATTTATCATTGGGGTAATTCATTTAGCGTTGGTCCTGATGGTGATCGAGAAGATGTTATACAAAAATTTCGTTTTGGCTCACAGGAATAGTTTATCATGACCTGGAGATAAAACGAAGAAAATGGATTATTAAAAATATGCATCAACTTCGCGATCAGACTTTAGGCTGTTACTGTAAACCAAAAGCATGTCATGGTGATGTCTATGTCGAGTGGCTCGATGGATAAAATCCGGAAAAGGAAATTTATGTCAAGTAATATAGATAATCTTGTTGATCAAATAGTTTTCATATCAAAATTTCGTACAGATTCATATGATCTTGTTAGTAATATCTATAAAACTTGTCAAGAGATAACTCAAAAATTAACTCCAATTTTAAGAGATCTAAGAGAGGAGCAACGTGAAACCAAAAGAAACGATCTTCGAAACACTACCACCGATGTGGCCAAGTATGCAAAAGAAAAGTATTACAAAAATAGATGATACACTATATGCAGAATGGAAAAAAGGAGAAGCTGATAAACAAAAAGCAAAGATGCAAGTAATCCATACTGATCCAGTTTATGCACTTTATATTTTAATCGCAAGAGCAATTCATGCAAAATTGTGCGAAGGGAAGGAGGATAAAGCACATCTAAACCGTTAACCTTAAACGCATAAAGGAGGAGTTATAAGATGCCCCGTATACAAGTAAGATTAGATGATGTTGAGAGTGGATTTGCAGTTTACCCTGATGACAAGTATCTTGTTGAGATTCAGGAGTCTTCAAAGATCAAAAAATCTAAAGAATCTGGAAACAACATGATTCTATGGATTGGAAAAATTCTTGAAGGCGAATATGAAGGAAAGAAGATCGCTTGGAATACTGTACTTACCGAAGATTCTCTTTGGAATCTCAAAGAAATGTTAGAAAAAGTTGGGTTGGAGTGGGATGAAGACGGCTTTGAGCTTGAAGATGCATTCGGCAAAACGCTCATTGTCGAGAATGAGGTTCGGCCATATGAAGGAAACGATCGTAATAACGTGAAGAAGTATTATGCTGCAGACTGGTCTCCGGAAGACGCTAAGTAAATGAAATTCGTGAATGGCTGGGATTGTAACATTATCAGATTTGAGTGTTGCAGCGCAATCTGAATTGATGTTACAATGCAGTCTGAACTGAAGCACTTTACCTGCAAGTAAGTGTAGACGCATTCGATTCGTGGCTACGGGATTTATATAAATTCTGGGTGTGCCGGGCCATTCACGAATTCATCTCCGTAACTTTAACACGGTAAATTTACAAAGGAAAATATTTATGACATCAAAAATCTTTTGGTTTGATACTGAAAGTTCTGGCATTAATGCAAAAACAAATGCGGTTCTGCAATTAGCAGGACTTATCGAAATTGATGATAGTATCAAAAAAGAGATATATCTTAAAATGAAACCAATTCAAAGTGATATTATTGATCCTAAAGCGTTAGAGATGAATCATATCACCTTAAGTGAGATTGAAAAATATCCAGAAACTAAAGTTAGTATATTAGAATTAAAAAAGATTTTACGATATTATGTTAATCCATACACAAAAACCGACAAGTATATCGCAGCAGGATATAACATCGGTTTTGATATGGATATGCTTCGTGCAACATTTTCAAAAGTTGGTGACGCCTATTTTGGAAGCTGGTTTTTTTGGCCGAAAATTGATGTTCAAACGTTAGTAGCATACAAAATTTCTAAAGGATTACGCCTTCCAAATTATCAACTTGGGACTGTATGCAAACATTATAGCATTGAAATTAATGCACATAATCCAACAAGTGATATCAAAGCAACCAGAAATCTTTATCGGCTTTTAAGGAATATGTCGTGAAAAGATACCTAAATTTTAAAAAACTCCAAGCAGCGCAGAAGCTATGGGTTAAGCATAACTTTCCAAATCGAGAATCTTATTATCCACTTCTTGGAATGATAGAAGAACTTGGAGAATTAGCGCATGCTCATTTAAAAATGCTTCAAAATATTCGTGGAACAAAACAAAAACATCAAACAGAAAAAGGTGACGCTATTGGAGACATTGTAATTTACATGTCCGATTACTGCACTGCTAATGATATTAATTTTCAAGATATCGTTGAAGCTGCATGGGATGAAGTCAAACAAAGGGATTGGATTAAATATCCAATTAACGGAGTAGATAAGTGATTCTAACTGATGGTCAGCGAGTTCGTCTGGCACGTATTGGAAATGGGTGGACACTTCAAAATGTCGCAGACAAATCCGGCTTTTCAATTTCGTATCTATCGAAGGTTGAACATGACGAACGAACTGCACCTGAAGTTGTTAGATTTATTTTAGAGTTAGATATACAAACATTATGGTATGAAGACTTGTATGCATATACCTTCATTCCAGATAGTATCTTGAAGCCACTTAATAAAGCATTACAGTTGGAGGATTAAATGAATCATTTTTTAACCGTAATGATTGTTGGAGACTCTGGTCATGAAAAGACTCGATTGATGGATTTAATAAAAGAATGTATTAATTCTTCTGAATATAATATCACTTCTGAAAATACACTTTGTAATACTGAAATTATGCATTTAATAATACACGATGACATGGAGGACTAAATGCCAAAACTTTTAATTGAAAGTATTGTTGTCACTGATCGTGCTCGTGTTGAACTTGGAGATACCTATGAAGAACTCAAGCAAAGCATTGAAAAACGTGGATTATTTCATCCAATAATCATTGATAGAAAAACCCTTGAACTCGTTAGTGGATTTCGTCGATTATCATGTCATAAAGATCTCAAATTAAAAGAAATCGACGTGAAGTATTTTGAAGATCTTACTAATCTTGATAAAAGAATAATTGAGCTTGAAGAAAATATTCATGAACCGCTAACATGGGATGAAAAAAGAGCTTTACGAGTACAAATTCATAAGTTGTATCAAGAACAACATGGTAAGGCGATCCGTGGTCATGATTCAGAAGGATGGGGCATCAAAGAAACAGCTGAAGCTCTTGGAGTATCCCAAGCAACAATTTCTCAAGATCATGCATTAACAGAAGCTATCGCATTCCTTCCTGATATTAAAAAAATTGGATCACGTCGTCAAGCTCTTAAAGCGATTGATAAAGCAAAAGAAATATCAATTCTAACAGAACTTGCACGTCGTGAATCTATACGAGATACTCGGGGGATGTTACCGTATGTTCTACACTGTGGTGATGCTGTTAAAATCATCAAGAATAATGTTGATAACGAAACCATTGATCTTGTTGTATTTGATCCACCATGGGGTATCGACATTCATCGTATCGCATCATCCCGTGGACCTCGTGGTGAAAAAACATCTTACAAAGACGATACTGAGACTACTGCTATTGATCTCACCTTAAATATCCTGCCAGAACTTCATCGAGTTATGAGAGAAGATGCCCATATGTACATGTTCATTGGAATGCAATATAAAGATTTCTATATTGATCTTCTTGCTAAGTTCCAAAAATCAATTGAGATGGCAGAAATTATAGCATCTAATTTTCCAGGACTTAGAAAAGCATACAACAATCTTCTAACGCAGTTAAATGTTTATGCAGAACAAATTCCATATTTTTTTCATGTCGAAGAAATACCTCTTATCTGGGTAAAAGAAGGCGGTGGATTCACGGATTTTGAATATAAATTCATGCCTCGTTATGAAACAATACTTTTTTGTTCCAAAGGAAAACCAAAGCCTTTGAATGAAGTTTCATCTAACGTTTTCATTATAAATCGACCATTAACAACAGAACGAAGTCATACGCAAGAAAAGCCTGTTGATCTCATTGATCGCTTTATTAAAATCTCAACACAACCAAATCAAATTGTGCTTGATCCTTGCGCAGGTTCTTTCGTTACGGCAATGGCAGCAACATTATCGAGGCGTAGATCAATTTCTATTGATAATGATAAAGATTGCTATGCAAAAGGATTAGCTCGATTGTCGGGATGGATGGCGGAAGACGATGAAGATGAAGATGAAGATGAAAAAGGAGATTAAAAGTGAATGACCAAATAATGGTTCCATCTGAGGGTCCACTTGATGCTTCAATCGTACTGGTAGGTGAAGCTCCTGCTGCAAATGAAATATTCAAAGGTCGTCCATTTGTTGGAGACGCAGGTCAATGGTTAAATAAATTCTTATCTTTAGCGGGTCTTAATCGTGATGAATTGTATATAACAAATATCTCAAAAGTTCGAGCACCTAATGACAAGATGAGTAAAATGCCACCTGATGAACTTCAAGCATGGACCAACGATCTAATCAACGAAATTAACGATCTTCAAAATCCAAAAGTTCTTGTACCTCTTGGATCGTATCCACTTCAAGCATTAACAGATAAAAAAAATGTTACAAGTTATCGAGGATCACTACTTCGTCCAATCAGTAGCATAAAACATGATTGTGTTATAATACCAACGAGACATCCATCAACAATGAACTATGGAGGTAATTACGGATTATGGCCTTACATTGTTGCAGACTTCTGTAAAATCTCGAGAATTGCAGAGATGAAAAAGTTTAAATTTCCAGAATATAAATTCATCACTAAACCAATATTTAATGAGGTCATGGAAATTCTTGATTTTTTGGAGACTGATCCATCTGAATTCTATGTTATTGACGTTGAAAATCCACATTATCTTTTATCCGCAATCGGTCTTGCATGGGATCGCGTTAACGCAATTTCAATTCCATTTTATAATGGTGATGGATCAAACTACTGGAGTCTCGAACGAGAAGTAGTGATCTTTCGTCGTCTTGCAGAAGTTCTTCCAAAGCTTGAACTTGCAAATCAAAACGTTTTGTATGATTGGCGAGTAATGGCTGAACATGGTATCCACTTAAGGCCTCCAACATGGGACCCGATGTTAATGCATCACTGCTTGTATAGCGAGTTGAAACATTCTTTAGATGTTATTGTTAGCATTTACACAGAAATGGAATATTATAAAAAAGATGAAAAAGAAGAAAAAGGATCATCTCTCAAAAGAGGCAAGGAACGTGAACATTGGATTTATAATTGCTATGATTGTGTCGGTGCATATTGGTCAATAGAATCTCTTCGTGAAGAGCTTATTGAAGAAGACATGCTCAGTGTTTACATGGACTTATACGCTGAAATCATTTGGCCGATCTTTAAAATGAACATGCGAGGTGTCCCAGTTGATGTCCCCCGTTTAGGAAAGGTACAAGAATCTCTAAAACAACTAATCCGTGACTATTGTGAAAACATCGAAAAAGAAACAGGATTTGCACAAGACATTGATCATGTTTTAAACTTAACAGGAAAATCGAAGCCCAATAAAGATAAAATGAATCCAAACTCATGGCAGCAAGTTGCAAAATTGCTCTATGAGGATATGGGAATGACTCGTTACAAAAATGAAAGCACGGGAAAGAAGACTCTTGAGAAGCTTGCATATAAATATCAAACAGATGTTCCAAAGTGGATAATCGACATAAAGTCTGCACGAAAAGAACTTGGATTATTTTCTGCGGAAAACATTGTCGGAGGACGAGTGCGATGTGAATATTCTCCACGTGCAACTACTGGAAGATTCAAGTCAAAAAAGCCTTTTGGAAAAGGTGGCATGAATTTGCAGAATGTAAAACATGGTGAACCGCGAAAGTTTTTTATTGGATTTGATCGTGAAACGCAAGTAGGATCGGAGATCATTATCAAACGTGATGTACTTGTAGGAGCTGATCAACAACAAGCGGAAGCTCGACTTGCCGGATGGTTTGCTCAGGAGCCAAAGATGATCGCTCTTTTCGATAAAGGAGTTTCGATACATATCCAAAACGCTTTAAACGTATTTAAACAAGAGGTTCATAAAGAACATCCCCTCTATCGAATCGCCAAGTCTTTAATCTTTGGGGGAAACTATGGAGTAGGTCCTTGGAAGTTTGCATACATCGCAAACATTCCTTTAAATGAAGCTAAAATTCATCTTGAAAATTATCACAATACATATCCAGGAATCCGTAAGAACTTTCATGAATACGTACAACGAGAAATTCGAACAAAACGAATGTTGTATAATCCATTCGGTCGAAGACAAGTATTTTTTGGTAGAAAAGATGATACAACTTATCGAGCTGGATACGCTTTCCTTCCACAAAGTACGAGTTCAGATATTAATAAGAAAGCACTGAAACACATGGACAAACATTATACGATGATTCTTGAAACTCATGACGGCTTAGTAGCTTCAGTTCCTGAACGAGAGGTTAAAAATGCGATTGCATGTTTTCAAGAAGCATATGATATTGATTTTAAAATTTGGGATTATAATTGTAATATGCCTATTAGTATTGAAGTAGGACCTAATTGGGATGAAATGGTGGAGGTTACTTTATGATCGAATATCTTGCAGCACCGTATAGTCATAAAAGTAGAGTTGTTAGGTCGCATCGTGTATATTTAATCGATCGAGTAACAGCTTTTTTGATAAAGCACCAACGAAATATCTATTCACCAATTACACATTGTCATCGTATTACAGAATTTTATGGTTTACCTACAGGTTTTGTATTTTGGAAAGATCGAGATTATGCATTTATTGAAGCATCTAAACGTTTTTTAATACTTAAGCTTCCTGGATGGACATACTCTAAAGGCATACAAGAAGAAAAAAATTACGCTATGTTTTTAAAAATGGAAATTGAATTAATTAATCCACTTACTGTTGGAATAACAAAGGAGATGATATCTTGCAACCTCAGCCTCCTCAAAGAGTACGAAAACTAACGCAAGGATGGCTGCAGGCTTATAGAGATTACATTGTCAAACAAGAATCACCAGACATTTTCCATTTCTGGATCGGTTGTCAATTAATTGCTGCAGCTCTTAAAAGGAATGTTTGGATAGATCGTGGTGCATACAAAGTTTATCCTAATCAATATGTATTCCTTATTGCTAAATCTGGAAGTTCACGCAAAAGCTCAGCTATGGATATTGGTCTTGATCTCATTAAGGAAGTAGATGGGATTCGTACACTCTATGGTCGAATGACAGTTGAAGGATTGATTGATCAGATGGATCATGCATCAATTAGTCCTGATGGAAGGATTAAACCAGATGGAAGTATTTTTGTGCAGGCTGATGAACTTGCATATATTTTTGGAAAAGCTGCATATGTTTCAGATCTTCTTGATTTCTTTACAGCAGCATATACATCAAAAGCTCGTTTGGATTTTCTTACACGAGGAAAAGGTATATGTACTGTTAGAAATCCATGTCCGACGTTGCTTGCTGCATGCACAGTAGCTCAACTTGGAAATATTTTTCCATCAATGACTTTGGTTAGTGGATTTATGGCTCGAGTGTTAATGGTCTACGGCCAAAAAGGTGTCAAGGTGGCAAAACCTGTTTTGAATCGAAAATTAGAAGATCCTTTAATTCATGACTTAGGATGTCTTGCAGAATTGCATGGACCTGTAGTAATGCTTCCAGATGTTGAAGCTTATTATGATTCATGGTATGAACAAATGGGAGAATCTCCGATACCCGAGTTGGAAGCATTTTATGAAAGAAAACATGATCATGTTCTAAAGACAGCATTAGTATTGTCAATATCTGAATCAAATAAAATGGTAATATCAATACACCATCTTGAAGGTGCAATTAAAGCTATTGCATTTATTGAAAAAATGTATCCAAAAGCTATTGAATCGATTGGTGCAACTCAGCAGAGTTTAACAGTGGATGTTATTGAAGCGATATTAATGACAGTGCATCCACAAGCTATGTCACATTCAGTTCTGCTACGTCGAGTGTATAAACGGTTGACTTATGGTGCTGAGGAATTTAAGATGTACATTGACAGTTTAAAGGAACAAAATAAGATTAAAGAAAAAGTAAGTGTTCATGGAGTAACTTATCAACTAATGCGGTGACGTAACTTTACCGCGTTAACGTAAATTTAACGCGGTAAAGTTACAAGGATACCTAAAATGGAGGATATCATGTTTGATGATGAATTAGTTTTGAAAAGGACTGAGCATATTAAAAAATACCTTGCTGAAAAAGCTGACGCATTAACATCTCTTGATGAAGGACAAATTAAAAGATTCTGTGAGAAATGGAGATTTAAACTTTTATATGATTCGGACTCAGATGTTTTTTGGATAGGCGTTCATATTGCTCGAGCTTTAGATGTAAATATTCCTCGAGACAAACGTGCAGACAGTGCAATATGGCTCGCGGAGCGTGGAATTGATTTGAAAGGATATGTCACATAAAAACTTTAAATTGTCGTAAACACCGTTGAAAAACTTGTTTTAAGGGTCGTAACGGTTAAATGACGGGCCCCGGCTCAGGAGGTGAAAATAATGAGAATAGGTTATGCAAAGCAATATAATAAATCGTGTATAATCCTTGAATACAATGACAAAATAGAAGATGTTATTGAATATGCAAATTGTGAGGACGCTATTTATTATGAAGATGGCCCTGATGATAAATGTTTTGTTGTCCAATTTCCAAATAGACCCATGGAGCTTTACACCGAAAATGCCATAAGGCGGGGCTTTCCGGTTAAGATAGGAGTGGAATCATGATCTGTTAGTATTGTAATCAAGTTTTTACTGGATCTCTCAGCGCTCAGTGTAAGAAAAATGGGATGAAACTCAATGAGAAGTTGTATGGTCGCAAATGGCAAGACTCTCGCTGCCCGGTAATGGATGAGTACAACTGGAACATCCTGGCTGCCCTGGCGGAAGCGGTAAAAGGATAGGCAGGCGCAGAAGATAAACCTGTTAGTTTTTAAAAAATTTAAGGAAAGGCGAATTGACATGCTTGAATATAAAATAATTACAGGAACTTCAGAAGAATGCCAAAAGAAACTTAATCAATGGGCAGATGAATACGTACTAAAGATTTTACAGATGTGTCCTCGTGGAGGCTCTTTATTTGAAGTAACCATTCTTCTGACAAGAGAAGGATGAATAAAAAAAGCTGGATTATAATAGCATCTCATAATCCAGCTTTTTCATTTTTACTCCTTTTCACAGGTCCCCAACTGCTGACACAAATCCAGAAGTTTATTTAACCATCCACGAACTTCTGAATCAGTTTCACTAATATCATCCAAAACTTTTGTTACATGTGCATTCGGAATCGGAAAAGGAAAATTAGTTTGTCTTGTTGTGCATCCTCCCAAGAGGGCGATCAACATCAGGCTTAGAAGTAATTTCCGCACCATTCTTAAAAGCTTCTGCCTCTTGTTTTTTATCATCCTTTTCTCCAGTTACTTTGCCTAAGCGATAAGTGACATATCCTCCACCAGCAAGTAGAATTAAAATTATGCTACCGACAATCATCCAAAGTGACATTGTTAATCTCCATCTGGAACATCATTATCCGGAATGTCAAATGTTGTTCTGATCAATCCGCATAACGGTAAGACGAGAGCATCGTCAATAGTCGATTTTGTTTTTAACACAAAATCCTCTGCAAAATCTAACACCATATCTGCAAACTTCTTAACAAGATCTGGTGATAGCACCCTTAACATGATTTCAACCAATGCTGTTAGTATCTGTGCTTGCATAATTTAGTTCCTCCATCTTTTAAAGGTTAACTGCTATTTTCTTCCATTATGTTCTAAGGAATAATGATTACCATCTTCAAAACGTCCTCCCCATGACCCACCTAAAGATTCCCAAAAGTTCCCAAGTTTTTGATGATCTTCAGTTTTATTGAGAAAAGTCTCATCTTTAAAAAGATTAAGATCAATTGCTAAACGCCTGTAATGCAAACTATTTGTTATATGTCGAGCGTCTTGAGGGTCTGCATAAGCATCTCCAAACGTTAATTCGTATCCTTGTTCGTAGGCATACAAAATTAACAATGCAACCTTTTTCACAAATCTGCTTTGTTTTTGACGTAATGTCACTTTCTTCTCCTTACAAATTTAAAGATCTTTTCATAAAGGATATCAATTTTTATTAAATCTTCTTCTGCAAAAGTTCTTTACATGTTTTACAAAACCTAAATCCATTAAATATGTTTCCCAATCCTCCAATAATAGATTCCCACCATAAGTCTTTCCATGCTTCCTTCCACATTCGTGATTCAAACATCAAACACCAGGGTTTCCAACAGCCTTTAATGTTCCAAGCATGTCCAAGTTCATGATTATAAACTATATCAATAAAAATTTTCTGCCTCCACATTGGCCATGAAGGTTTTGGTGGATATACTTCAATTGTTTTTCTACTTGTTGAGCAACGACCATATGGACCAATTA
>Ga0180007_10001930_pt1 | contig 25928 bp, 24 predicted proteins | sample MM_PC_MetaG_FD_121122 | JGI IMG/M metagenome (GOLD analysis project Ga0180007, IMG submission 121122) | Groundwater microbial communities from the Aspo Hard Rock Laboratory (HRL) deep subsurface site, Sweden - MM_PC_MetaG | ecosystem: Environmental > Aquatic > Deep subsurface > Groundwater... | reverse complement strand
ATGTGACTTATGATCTGGCTTTAACTGTTGATAGGTCCCATAATTTTCTTACAACAGATGTATTAATTGGTTTTGAAACCGGAATCCAGGGTGTAGGATCCTGAATATGAAACAATCTCAATGGCATCTTTTTTTACGGGTTTGATTTCAAAGACAGGTTCATCATTTGACTTTTTGTTACAGAATATTTGAACCGTTGCCGTGGGATTGATTTTACCCTTCAATACAAAGCGGATGCTGTTGATCATGGCTTCGATCTGCTCACAGGCGCGGACCAGTTCCTTTTTTTTGTTTGAATAAGCTATGATCGCTTTGGATAGTTTTTCAAGCTCTTGAAATGTCTTTTTAAGCTGATCAACCTGCATGACATTCATTTTGGCTCTGAGGTTTTCAAGAACTTTGAACGAGTCTGAAAAGGTGAAGGACTGAAGGGAATGGATCAAAAGTTTGAACATGTTGAGAAGATTGTCATCAGAGATTTGTGATGCAAGGGCTTTTAAACCGGAAAGAAGCTTGGCCTTGATATAATCAATGGCTTCCTGGACATCGTGATGCCCTTTGTCGACTTTTTCAGTTTCTTCCAGAAGTTCATTCCTTTTTTTGAAAAGATCACGGCCCAGATAAATTTTGTTCACACCGCAAAAATATACATTTTGAAAATCCAGCCTGTAGGTGTCCACGATGGTATTAAGCATGATGCCTTTGGCAGATTTGAATAAAACCTCCGGTGCCTTTACTCTGGAATCGCGGAGTTCATCTTTGATGGAGATCTTACCCTTGGAAGAGATCAGGTCTGAGTCCATGACTGTTCGTGCTGATATATCCTGGGCTGCTTGAACATAACTTTTGGGCCGGACCTGGTCAATCATAGCGTCGTTGTCCGTAATGACGCTCCCTCCATCCAAACTTAGAACTTCGATCAGACCGTGGGCCTTAATTCTAAATCCATTGTTGATGGTCCCGATTTTCATACTCACCGGAGAAATGAACTCTGTACCGATATTGCCGATTGAAAAATCAATGGTTTCAAGCTCAATTTTGTCATTCACATCTATGTCCCGAATGATTCCGTCAATACGGGTCAAGATGATCACCCCGGTTTTGGCTGCCGTCAGAAAATAACCCACGGGGTTTCCGTTTTCATCGAGATGATCGTTTTTTATGACCCCTTCTTTGTAAGTCAGTTCAAGTGCCCTGGGTTCCGACACGGGAATGACCTTTCCTTCAAAGGAGATTCCGGGTTTACCAGGAACCGGGTATTTGACAAATAAAAGTTTATCTCCCATTTTTACCGACGGGAATTTATGCAGTTCACGGAAGTCAATTTTGCCGTTGGGCAATAGTTTTCCCGGATGACTTTCATGTTCAAAATAAAATTTTGCAATTTCTTCATGCTGTTCTTGCCGGGTCTGAATTCCTTTGATCAAAATGGTGATCATCCGAGGCCCCACAATGATTTCCAGTTGTCTGTCGCCCTGATTCAAGTAGGTCCCCTGAATGTGCCGGTTCAAGGTGATGGGTTTGGACTCCTTATTCAATGATTGATTAAGTGCTTCTTTGAACTCATTTTCCAGGATGGATGGATGAATATTGAATCGGAACAGAACCTGATAAATGGCCTTCTCAATAACCGGGTTGATACTGATTGAGCGGTCAACCTGAAGCTGGGCAAGGGTATCGTTTTCTGATCTCTTAAGATCCTTGAAGATGTTGTTTTCCAGAATATCGGCTTTATTTTGGATGCTGTCAGGTGTTAAATTAGCTTCCGTAAATGGCGGTGTGTCATCATTCATAATTAAATCCCGGAAAAACATGTCAAATAATATTAATTATCTGGTGAAGATCATGACGAGGAACTCAATAAGGTTTATCTGGAAAAATGGAAACGCTACGGGCGTTAAATATGGCAAAATATTCGCAATAAACATTTCATGTCACAATGTCATGAAAACCAGATTCATAAAGATTAGGAACGAAATTTTGCTAATTATACCTTTGGCGGTTGTACTTTACAAGTAAAAACAGAGTGTTCAGTGGATTAAATGATTGTTTATAAAAAAAAGGGGAAAACCGAATTCGGCTTTCCCCAGAATAACAAAAATATAATTAACTGATTTTAAGTCTATTTAATCTTTCCTCCAGGATGGCATTTGTTACAGCTTGTGGGAGCTTCGCCATTTTTCCCCGTGTCTTTTTTAACTTTTTTGTTGTGTTCCGAGTGACAGTCCTTGCAGTTATCATGAAGGGCTTCGGCGTGGTACTGACGTCGCTCTTTATCAGTCAGTTTGGGCTCACCTTTTTTGGGTTTTTCAACTTTGCCGGGGTTTTTGTGGCATTCGATACATTTTTGGACATCATCGCCTTCTTTGAGGCCGGTCAGAGCTTTGCCCTTGTCATCGTGATGACAGTCACCGCAGGTTATTTTGTAATCGGTCACATGTTTTTTGTGGGTGAAGGGAACCGGATTGTAGGTATGTTCTTCATAGGCCTTGGTTTCCATATTAAATGTATCCGGTACGGTGGTTCCAGCAAAAAGGATAGCTGCAATGAACATTGAGGAAAAAACGGCAGCAATCGTGGTGAGTATCGTTCTCTTGGTCATAGCTGAATTTATCTCCTACTTAATTATGAATGAAATAGAGTAAAATATTTAAACGCCTTCAAAATATAAATGTCAAAAACCTTAACAGGGGGCTTGCCTTATGTCAACGACTAAACACCGGTTGACTCAAGATGAATGACCATTGGAAAGCCGCTGTTTAAGATAACATTTTTCTGAAAACACAGCGATCTCTGCTTCGAGATTTGACAGGCTTGAATCCCCGAAAACAGCATCCATAAACGGTATGATTTTATCAAAAGCAGAAAGGGCATTGTTTCTTTGTTGCCGTGTAATGGACTGGATCTGGGATGTGGCCGCCGTTTCCTGCATGCAGCCAAAGGGCCCAACATGATAGATTCCTGAAATATCAGGCATTTGCCCTGTCGCGAACATGTATGCCTCACCGATGGATAAGGGGGATTCACCCTGGATTCCTTTGTCAAATACCAAGTCTTTCTGAATATGATCTATGATGTGACCCGAATCATGAGGCTCACGCCCTTTAAGAAATTCACGAAACGGAGCCATAAGGGTTTTAACCGTGCTTTGCATATACCGTTTTTTTAAGACGGATTTGATATACTGTTTCCATTGGTTTGACATTTTAAAGCTTTCAATGCTGGATGAATTGGAATATTCCATCCAGAGGGAAAGAGGTGCAAGTCGAGTTTCAAGACCGTATTTCTCAAGCATTAAAAGAGACTGATGATTGGCATGGGGGTTCATGCGAACGAAAATTTCTCCGGTCATGGCGATGATAGGCTTTCGTTTGATGTCCGGATTGATGAGAACCTCGTAGGACTGTTTTGCCCGGGTGAGAAGTTTGGTCAGAGAGGAGATGCTGGCATTTTTTTCCACAAGGGATACAAGGGTTTTTGAATAATGATCGTAGCAGGCTCGGGCCGAGCCTTTTTCCTTTTCATAGGGCCGGGTCCTGAGCAGGGCATCGTAGAGGATATCCATACAGAAAAGCCCCTTGAAAAAATTTTTGGCCTGGGACACGATCTGGGAATCGGTCATGGGAAGATTGGAATAATCGCTGTCAGCGTCCGGGCTGAGGATATCCACGTCCTTAAATCCGTTGTCAATAAATATTTTTTTCAAAAGGACGTGGTACTGCCCGAAACGACAAGGGCCTTTGGCCATGGGTTCAAGGATGACAGCCCGTTTATCCGGGTCAATGCCCTTATTGAGAAGACTGTGCAGCCAGGCAAGGGTATCCCCCACTTGAAAGGAAAACGGCTGGCAGATGTTTCCGGCTCCCCCACCCAGTCGGGCAGCAATGATTTTGGCTTCGGGCGTTTGGGTTGGTATAACCAGAGACTCAAAGCCCAGGGCCCTGAATGTTGCCGAAAGTACATGGGAATGATCCCCCATGTATGGGATGCCGATAATTTTATTTTTCAAAACCACCGAAGGATGTTCCTGAACAAATGTATCTATGGCCATCTCTCTGGATTGGAATGTTTTGACCACCTCATAATTGGCAAGAGTCCGTGTGCCGAACTGGGCGTTGCTGGAGTGGCCGTCTGTCTGAAGAACAAGATGGGGTTTTCCCGCTTTTTCCAAGATTTTTTCCTCATGGAATAAAAGCATGGAATCGCTCCCGCAGTTGAAATTTGTGGCCCGGACCGGGAAAAAATCAGGATTGATGGCAGATTCAAGGGTGTAGCGTATGATGTTGCGACCCTGGACCCAGTACATGTTTTCCGAAATAAACCGGATATCGTGCATCACGGGTTTGAGAAAAAATGAGGGAATGAAATGGAGACCATTTTTAACGAATAGTTCGTGGACCCTTGAACTGGCCTTGTCGTCCAGGAGTGTATATCCTCGTCCCAGCCCCAAGAAGATTTTTATCTTTTTCTTTCGCAATTGTTCAACAAGGGACTCCCCTGTCAGGTATATTTCAGATAGAAAGGCTTGTTCTGCAGCTTTTGCATCACGGATGGCCCCTCTGATTTGTTTGATCGTAAACCGCTTGCCATAGAGGCGGGTCAGATCCTTGTGAAAGGACTGGTGGAGGCGGTTGGCCGGATCATTAAAATAAAGTACCGGTAAAAGCACATCGTCGTTTGCCATATCAAGGGCATCTTTTGCAAGAAAGCCCGCGGCGGAAACATAGGGGCAGAATTTATAGCGTTCCTTTCCTGATCCAATGGCATTCACCAGAAGAATCTTGTCTGTTCCGCGCCGCAATTTTTTCTTGAGATAAGCGGCATGGCCATGGGCCAGTTTCATGGGAAAGCAGGTTTCCGAATGGGAGTAACAGAGGCCCAGTTCGGTGATCTCATCATCCGACTCGGGGGATATGACCACCTCAAAACCCAGGGCGTGGTAAAATGCGGCATAAAACACCCCTTTTTCGTTCAAAAATGTCAGGGACCGGGGGATAAGAATCCTTTCATTTGGGCTGTTTTGGTCCGGAAGGGCAGATACCTTGGATAGATGCTCGTTTACGATGGATTTGTAGCGATGAACGTAATCGGGTGCTTTTTTGATGGAGCTGTCTGTATTTCCTTTGGGACAGGCACCCCCTGTTAATATTTTATCCGGCCCGGCTGAATAAACACTCAGCCTGCAATCCTTGATGCTGCATGAATTTTTGATAAGATGACTGCAGGTCACGTCGGTTTTTTTAAATGAAAGGCGGAAAAGCTCCAAGCCTCTGAATCGGCATTCAAAGGGAATGTTTTCCGCCTGTAACCACAGCATGGAATTCTGTGCAGCTATGGCGGCGCCCAGAGCACCGAACATCTGCCGGTGGGGAAAGGCATGGATGGTCAAGCCGGTATGCATGGCCAAGGCCGCCAAAGGGGCTTTGCCAAGGAAGGGACCACCCTGGGCCGATGCGCATTCACCGAATGTTTCGTTGCCGATGAATTTATTAACATAACCTCCCATGAATCCATAGGCAATGGCCGCAGCAATCTCTTCTTTGGGAAAGCCCAGGGAAATCAGACGTGCGATTCCTGCTTCGGTAAATACACCACAGGTGTCATCCACCACGGGTGTTCTTTCAGCTTTAAGTGCATAATCATGAAAGCTGGTCTTAATATCAAGGCCCAGCATTTCGACCATGTTCTGCATGGTCTGTCCGGTTCCGGCCATGCATGAAAGGTTCATCCGGGACTTTTTTACGGTTCCGTCCGGGTTGAACAGGGTAAATTTGGCATCCTGGCCACCCAGTTCGAATATGGTATCGGTTTTTTCATTGAAATGTTTGACACCCAGAGCGTGACAGGTGATTTCGTCTTTGACCAAATCCATGGCCCTGAATCCATTGGGGCTCAGGGTGAATAATCTGTGGTAAAAGGCACCGGAGGAACCGGTATAGGCCACAGCCCGGATGTTCAGCCGATGCGCGAAGGCCTCGTGGATGCGTTTAAATATATCTTGAATGGTTTCAAGTGGTTTTCCGTTTGTGTACAGGCAAATCTGGGCGATGATCCGTAAGCTTTCAACCTGGGCAACCACCACTTTCGTTGTGGTGGAGCCCCCGTCAACACCCAGAATCACGTCCAGTTCTCCTTTTTGTTCAATGGGAAAAATCTGGAGGGGGTCTGTGGAATTTTCAGATTGCTCTTCGGAGTAAATGATCACCTTGTCCATGGCCTGTTTAAGGCCCGGGACCATCCGGATGGATTTTTTTTCTGAATCTGCGATGGATTCAAGTTGTTCAGGAAAAAAAAACCTTTTGTTGTCATGGGCTTTTAATACAGCTCCCACAGCACCCATGGCAGGGGCCTGGGAATGGGATTGGATGGTAAGGCCTAATGTTTTTTCGAGCATTCGGAGGAGATGGTGACTCTGAAATACTCCTCCGCTGGCCATGGCCTTGACTCCGGAATCAAATTGTCTGGTTTTAAGCACATCGGATTTGTAGTTCTTGATGATACGGCAGTAAAGACCGTTGAGGATATTTTTGATGGATTCGCCGTTATTCTGAAGATGAATCATATCCGACTGAATGACCACGCCACAGCGCCCCCCCACATCAATCTCTTTATCCGATGAGGCCACAGCCTTATCCGCAAGGCTGAATATGCTGTTTAAACGTCTGTTCAGGAAATCTCGCCGTTCCTTGTCGCCGGTGGGAAGGGCTTCCATGGGGAGGGTGTTTTCAAAATAACGTCGGCATTGTTTTGTGATCAAAAGACCGCTGCCACCACCACATTTTGTTCCGGTTCCATGGTCCGGAACAAAGGAGAGAAGATCCCCTGAATCATGGATATTTTCCATTTCAAAAAAATAGGAATCCCTGGCACCGATGTGAAAAATATAACGTGTGTCAGGGGCCATGTGGGAGACGCCGGCCGGGATAGTGATGGTGTCGTGGAAAAAAGGTACATTCAGTTCCCGGGCGAAAAACTCACCCCCGTTTCCGGTAAAAACCGTTGATTCAATCTGATCCTGGCCGAAGCGGTCAATGATCATCTGGTAGCTGTCTTTTAGGGTTTTAACCGGATTACCAAAGTGAAACAAGGGCTTAGGCGAAAATATCAACTCAAGCCCATGGGAGAGTGCCGCAACGTTTAGGCAATCTGTTCCTATGTCAAAACCAACACGTATTTTTTCCATATTTCGTATCTGCGTTTTATTTGGTGAAACATCCGTTTTTAAGGAAAAGGAAAAGGCACAACCAAGAGGGTCCGAAGCCCAAGCCTTTGATTCAATGCCAAAAGGTCATTTAATCGTTAAGCTAGATTGTTTTTTTTAACCGGAAAAGGAAAGAATGGCAATAGAAAATCGTGAAAAAGGGTGAATCCTTTTTCAATGCCAAAGCGACGGCATATATGACACCAAAAAGACCCGCGGGATGCTGCCCATGGGGCGGCTTAGTATCATTTGTGTCGTATGATTTCTCCTTTTTTCATATAAATGACTTCTTCTGCAATGTTGGTGGCATGGTCGGCGATGCGTTCAAGATGGCGTGATATCAGAAGTAAATTAATGAGTTTTCCTGTTTTTTCAGGGGTCTTCATAATCTCTGCCTTGATGCGGTCATAAAAAATGTTTTTCATTTCATCCACGTCATTGTCCATGACCCTGATGGACTCAGCAAGGGCTGTGTCCATATTGACAAAGGCATCCAGGCTCATTTTCAGCATATTTCCCGTCATGTCTGCCATGGTTTCATAATCATCGATGAAATGATGATAGCTGAATCCCTGAACCCGGACGACCCTTTGGGCGATATTCACGGCCTGATCGGCAATGCGCTCAAGATCATTGTTGATTTTGATCACCACAATCAGAAATCTCAAGTCTCCGGCCACAGGCTGATGAAGGGCAAGGACTTTCAGGCAGTCTTCTTCCACCTCCACCTCCATGTTATCCACCTCAAAATCGTGACTGATGATTTCTTCACAAAGGCTCAAGTCACCGTATTTAATGGCTTTAACAGCTTTTCTAAATCGGTCTTCGGCCATGCCCCCGACTTCCAGAAGTTTTTTTCGTATTTTTTCAAGTTCGTTTCTCAAAAGTACATTCATTCCTGTTCCCCATTCATTTTTTATTTTTCAATGACAATCCAAGGTTTAATAGGGCAGACCCCCTTTACCGATCTGTCTTTATTCCACAGCAAACCCATCATAAATGCATCATCCAAATCGACCGGTAATGTAATCCTCTGTTTGTTTATCACGTGGCCGGGTGAAAATGATGTCCGTATCATTGACCTCAATCAACTTGCCCATGCAGAAAAAGGCTGTCTTATCCGACACCCTGGCGGCCTGCTGCATATTATGGGTCACGATGATAATGGTAAACTTTTTTTTCAAATCATTGATCAGCTCTTCGATCTTGAGGGTGGCGATGGGATCAAGGGCTGACGCCGGTTCGTCCATCAAGAGGATTTCCGGTTCCACAGCAAGTGCCCTTGCTATGCAGAGCCGTTGCTGCTGGCCACCGGATAAACCGGTTGCAGGCTTGTCAAGGCGGTCCTTGACCTCCTCCCAAAGCGCGGCCAGTTTGAGGCTTTGTTCCACACGTCCGGCAATTACTGATCTGTCACGCACACCGTTGATACGAAGGCCATAAGCCACATTTTCGAAAATACTTTTGGGGAAGGGATTGGGCTTTTGAAAGACCATGCCGATCCGCCGTCTTAAGGATACCACATCAATTTGGCGTGACAGGATATTCTGTCCGTCAAAAAGAATCTCACCTTGGGCACGGATGCCGGGAATAAGATCGTTCATGCGGTTCAGGCATCGAAGAAAGGTACTTTTGCCACAGCCCGACGGACCGATCAGTGCCGTGACTTTCTGGGGAGCCATGGAAAGGGAAATATCGAACAAGGCCTGAACATCACTGTAAAAGAAATTAAGATTTTTTACGGATAATTTAGGCGTTTCCGGTTCTTTGGCTTTCCGTTGCTCGTTTGACCGCGTGGGTCTGTCCATGGGTTCATTCTCCAAAATGCTTATATGTTTCATGGTTTCATCTTTCGCCGCAAACGGTATCGCAAAATCATGGCGAACATGTTCATTCCAAGGACCAGCAGAACAAGAACAAGGGCCGTTCCGTATTGCATGGGGCGGGTCTGCTCGATGTTGATTCCAGCAGTGGCAAGAATATAGATATGGTAAGGCAGTGCCATGACTTCCGACATAAGGGATTCGGGAAGTTTGGGGGTAAAAAAGACGGCTCCTGTGAACATGATGGGGGCTGTTTCACCGGCCGCCCGGCTCAAGGCCAGAATGGTGCCGGTTAAAATCCCGGGTAATGCCGTGGGAATAACCACACGAAAAATGGTCTGCCATTTGGTGGCGCCCAGACCAAGTGAGGCTTCCCGGTATGTATCAGGGACTGATTTCAAGGCTTCTTCCGAAGAGCCGATCACCACCGGAAGGCTCATGACACCCAGCGTCAAAGCCCCTGCGAGAATGCTGACGCCCATCTTCAAAATAATGCAGAAGAAGGCAAGGCCGAAAAGGCCGAATACAATGGAGGGGACACCGGCAAGGTTGTTGATGGCCATGCGGATAAAACCAACAATTTTTCCAGGCCTTGCATATTCATTAAGGTAGACGGCTGTGGCCACACCCACGGGCAGGGCAAATAAAATGGCCCCCCCCGAAAGGCAGAGGGTTCCGATAATACAGGGGAATATCCCGCCCTTTGTCATGGAATCTCTGGGTGCCTGGCTTAAAAACTCCCAGGACAGGGCGGAAAACCCTCTGGAGGTGATGAAATACACCACGGCAAAAAGGGCCAGGCCATTTAACACTGCAGCTGATCGAAAAAGACCGAACAGAATCTTCTGTTTGGCCATACGGTATTGAATGCGGTTTCCTGTCATTTTCGATTGTACCTCCCTGCAATCCATGCAGCAAAGAGATTGAAGCCAAGGGTGAAAAGAAAAAGGACCACCCCGGTGGCGAACAGGGCATTGTAGTGTTCACTACCAAAGGCAGCCTCACCCATTTCAGCGGCAATGCTGGCAGGCATGGGCCTTACAGGATCAAAGAGTGAATGGGGGTTCATGGCTGCGCCCCCCGCAACCATAAGGACGACCATGGTTTCTCCCACGGCCCGGCTCATGCCCAGGATAATGGCGGTGCTGATACCTGAAATAGCCGCTGGCACCGTGACCTTGAAAATGGTTTCAAGGTGAGTGGCCCCCAGGGCCAGTGACGCTTCTTTCAAGGACTCCGGAACGCTTCGAATGGCATCTTCGGTCACGGAACAGATGGTTGGGGTGGCCATGAATGCAAGCATCAGCGAGGCGTTGAACAGATTGAGACCCGTGGGAACACCAAAGGTGTCCTGTAGAAAGGGTGAAACCACAACCATGCCGAAAAACCCGATGACCACAGAGGGAATGGCTGCGATAAGTTCCACAAGGGGCTTAATAATCGCAGCCAGATTATCCGTTGCGATTTCGGCAATATAAACGGCGGTCATAACGCCCAGAGGAACAGAAACAAGGGTGGATATCAGGGTGACCGAAACGGTCCCGACAATCAGGGGGAAAATGCCGAATGCAACAGGATCATCAGTGGGGTACCAGTACTGCCCAAAAAGAAATTCTTTGAGGGTGACATGGGACAAAATCGGAGCCCCTTCCTTGACCAGAAAAATCATGATCAGCGCAAGGATGGTGACGGATACGCATGCAGTCAGGAAGAAAAATGCTTTAATTAGATATTCGTTTCGTCGCATTGTGGGTATAAATTATCCCTGAAAAATTAAAAAACCCAGAGCAGCCGAAGCTGCTCTGCGTGAATCATAAAACGAAAGGTTTTTATTGGCCTAGTACAGGGTAATACTTCCAGCTTCTTTGACCAGGGCCTGACCTTTGGGAGAGAGAATGAAATTGATAAAATCAAGGGTTTCACCTTCCGGCCATCCGGCAGTGAACATGAACAGAGGCCTGCTGATGGTGTAACGGCCGTTTTTGGCTGTTTGTTCACTTCCTTTGATACCATCCACGGAGACCACTTTAACATCGGTGTTGATATAACCCAACGCGATGTATCCGATGGCACCCTTGGTCCCTGAAATCTGGGTGACCAAGCCTCCATTGGAAGGCTGGGTCAGGGCAGCTGGCGTTACACGCTCGCCATCAAGGACCAGTTCTTTCCATGCATCAAAGGTACCCGAAGAGCTGTCCCTGCTGATCACCACGATTTTCATATCCGGACCACCCACATCTTTCCAGTTGGTAATTTTACCGGTATAGATATCGCGGAGCTTTTCTTTGCTCAGGTCGGACACGGGATTGTTTTTATGAATGATAGGGACAATGCAGTCTATGGCGATGCGGTGGGGCACGGGATAGGCGTTCTGATCCACGGCTTGTTTCACTTCTTTGTCTTTAATAAAACGTGAAGAATTTCCGATGGTTGCGGTTCCATCTATAATCGCTTTGATTCCGTTGCCCGAGCCCCCCCCTGAAAGGGTTATAACCGTATCAGGATGCAGGGCCATGTAAGCTTCCGTTGCTTTCTGGGCAATGGGGAGGACCGTTGTGGATCCTTTTAAAACAAGTTTGCCTGCCATGGCAGGGCTTGCCAAACAAATCAGTGACAGGACCAAAATGATTTTTTTCATAGTTATCTCCTTGTATGTAAGATTAAACCGGTTTATCCGGAGCTCTTGTTCACGTCGGAGTTAAAATAGGCCTGTATTGTTAGAGTTGTGTTAGCATCGGGTTAGATTCAAGATAAACCTTTGTTTTCGATATTATCGTATTAAATAAAAATCAATCAAGGATATGTTTGACCACATGGCTGAGTTCCGGGAAAATGAGGTTTTTACAAGCCAGTTTGCAGGCCTTGAGACTTCCGGGAAGACAGAACACCGCGGTTTCGCCGATGACTCCTGCCATGGAACGCGATATAATCGCTGCCGAATCCACTTCGTCGTAGCTGAGCTGGGAAAAAATCGGGGCAAAGGACGACATGACCTTCCGGAACATGGGTGTCACCGCTTCGATGGTCACATCGGCCTTGGTAATACCGGTGCCTCCATTCAGAATAAGGGCCTGGGGCCCATGATCCCGTATGATATCCCTCAAGGTTTTTCGGATGTCTTCCTCATTGTCTTTGACCATCACATGACAGACAACCTCGTGCCCTTCCTTGACCGCATGTTTTGCCATCCAGGCTCCACTTTTATCCTCTTTGAGGGTCCGGGTGGATGACATGGTGACAATACCTATCTTTAAATTTTTTTTTGATTCTTTTCGGTGTTGTTCTGTTCCCAAAATCTTACTCCCGTTCAATGACAATTTTATCAACCCCATCGTGTTCGGTTAAAAGAACATTAATGGAATCCCCATAGTTGGTTTCAAAAAAACGACCTGAATAATCCGGTTGAATGGGGAATTCCCGGTGGCCCCGCGTGGCGAGAACCGCAAGTTCAATCCTGGCAGGTCTTCCAAAATCGACCAGGGCATCCATGGCCGCCCGAATGGTCCGCCCCGTAAACAAGACATCATCCACCAGGATGACGTTCACATCATCCACGGAAAATTGAATTTCAGTGGGCTTAACAATGGGATGGAGACTGATGCGGGTCCAGTCATCCCTGTACAAGGTGATATCTATTTCTCCCAGGAGCACATTGATGCCTTCCACTTTTCTGATTTCAGACTGGATGCGCTTGGCAATATAGACACCCCGGGTCTGGATACCGATCAATGCAAGATTGTCGACGCCCTGGTGTTTTTCGAGAATTTCATGGGCTATCCGGGTGATCATGCGGTTGATATCTCCCGCATTTACGATGGTGTTGTCTGTATTCACTGCCTTCTCCACATGGTATACGTTCGTCACGAAATGATAAGAGCGGCCAAGATAACTTGAAAATTACACGTATCAAGTGTATAAACCAGTTTGAGTCAAACAGGCAATACTAAAGTGATTCTATGGGTGGGCCGGTCATGTCGGTCATTTAATTTTTTTAAAGGCCCCAGCCCTGAATTCCCTTAATACCCTTGCTTTCAAGTCTGGATTTCTTCTAACAAGGGGATAGATAGCCAGGGTATCACCAATGCTTTTATGTTCTGGAAACGGTTCATTTAATATGAAAATACCATGCACAGGTGTCATTCTGGCCGGTGGGCAAAATTCCCGGATGAACAGAGAAAACAAAGCGTTTATATCCCTTGGCGGTAAGCGGATTATTGACCGGATTCTGGAGGTCTATCGGCATTTTTTTGACGATATCGTCCTTGTGACAAACAGTCCCAGCGAGTATTTTGATCTGGACCTGAGAATCGTCACGGACATTAAACAGACAAAATCATCTCTTACGGGAATCCATGCCGGTCTTTTCCATGCGTACCATTCATGGGCCATGGTTCTGCCCTGCGATCTGCCCTTTGTGAAAAAAGAGATGATCCAGGTTCTTCTGGATCACATTAAGGACCGTTATTCAGTGATTATACCCGAAACATCAAAGGGTCTGGAGGCGCTTTTCGCCATCTACTCAAAAGACAATATTCCGGCCATTGAACATTCTCTTGACAGGGGCCGGTTGAAGATACAGCAATTTTTCAATGCCAAGCGCATCTACAAAGTATCTGAGAAGCGCCTGAGGGTTGCCGATCCGGACCTTCTTTCTTTCTACAATATCAATAGGCCCCAGGACTTTGAACAGGCCCTGTTGATTGAACAACAGCAAAGGAAAGCTATCCCATGAATTTAAACGCACTGATGGAAAAGATCAAAACAAATCCTGATTATCCCAAGGTGGGTATGATCCTCTGCCACAACGGTGTTGTCCGGGAAACATCCCGCGATGGAAGACAGGTCTCCGGGATTGAAATCAAAATTAACCTGGCAGCACTGGAAAAAATCATTGCAGAACAGAAATCACGCCCAGGTATTATGGATGTTCTGGTGGAGCTGGCTGATGAAGGTCGAACGCTTGCCGTGGGGGAAGACGTGATGTACATCGTTGTTGCTGGCGATATAAGGGATCGGGTGATCAGCTGCCTTACCGACACACTGAATGCCATCAAGTCATCGGTTACATCTAAAACGGAATTTTTTCTCAAAGGAGAGCCCCATGAGTGAGTTTACCCATCTTGATGAAAAGGGCAACGTACGTATGGTGGATGTTACCGTGAAACCCGAAACAGACCGGCGAGCCGTTGCAAAGGGAACCGTTTTAATGAGTCGAAAGACTTTTGAGATAATCACCCATGGGCAGGCCAAAAAAGGAAATGTCCTTGAAACAGCACGTATCGCAGGGATTATGGCCGCAAAAAAAACATGGGATCTCATTCCCATGTGCCACCCCCTTGCCATCACCCATGCCGTTATCAATTTTTTCCCGGATGAAACGCGATCTGCCATCCATATCCAGGCTGAAGTCCGGGTAAAAAGCCAGACCGGTGTGGAAATGGAAGCGTTGACTGCCGTGTCCGTTGCCGCCCTGACCTTGTATGATATGTGTAAATCCTATGACAAAGCCATGATGATCAACGACGTCTGCCTTATGGAAAAATCAGGTGGGAAAAGTGGACATTATAAACGAGATATCTATGAAACAACGTAAGCCCGTTCGTGTTTGTACCTTCTTCCTTTTAAGTTTTTTGGTCCTTTTTGCCCTTAGCCTTATGGGGGGATGTTTCTTTAAGGGTAAGGAAGGGCCGCCACCCTCCCTTGTCCGACTTAAGCCTGATAAGTATCCCCGCTTTACCGATGATCTGTTTTACGATGGCATTGACCAGGCTATATTTCAAAGCCTCTCCTATTATAACAAAATGCCCTTGAGCAAAACCTACGACTTTGCCGGTGATTCCTATGATGTGGGACACCTGATCCGCTCTTTGGAGTTTTTTCTTTCCTATGTCGAGTCAGAGCCATCCGAAGAGGATTTGAATGAATTTATTCGAAACAAATTTGCAGTATATCGGTCAACAGGCAAAGATCAGACAAACGAGGTGTTGTATACCGGATACTATGAGCCCAGTTTGAGGGGAAGTTTAGAGAAAACGGAGATATACCGATACCCGGTTTATACCCATCCCAAGGATCTGGTGGCCATCAACCTCAGACTTTTTTCCAGTGAAGAGGCCTTCCGCCGAACCATTATCGGGAGATATACATCTGAAAATACCGTGGTGCCCTATTATGAGCGAAGCCAGATCGGAAACGGAGACATTCTGAAAGATCAGGCAGACATCCTTGCCTATGTTGATGATAAGATAGACCTGTTTTTTCTGGAAATTCAAGGTTCAGGAATCATCTATCTGGAAAACGGCGGGTTTATACGGGTTCATTATCATACTAAAAACGGACACCCCTACCGGAGCATAGGAAGTTATCTGATCAGAACAGGGAAAGTCCTAAAAGAAGAGATGTCCATGCAGAAGATTCGTGAGTATCTCACCCTGCATCCCGATGAGGTGAAAGGGATTCTCAATTACAACCCCAGCTATGTTTTTTTTAGACCCGAAGAAGGAGGCCCCTACGGTTGTTATGGCGTTGAAGTAACACCCGAGCGGACCATTGCAACGGACAAACGAATGTTTCCTGCTTGTGCCATATCATTTATCAACACGGAAAAGCCTTTGATTAACGGCGATGGAGAAATCGTCGAATGGATGCCATTCGGTCGGTTTGTCTTGAATCAGGACACCGGGGGTGCCATAAAGGGACCGGGCCGGGCAGACCTGTTCAAAGGAAACGGTCGCTATGCCGAAGTGTCAGCCGGCCATATGCAGCATACAGGATCGTTGTATTTTTTGGTCATGAACAAAGACAAAGAGCCTGAGAACGGGGCCTTGGTGCAATAATCAAAAAAAAGTGACCCCCGGAGTCATGCATCGCCTTGCATATCCCCGGGGGCCTATGTAATGCCGCTTTACCCCCCAGACTATTTTCCCGGGGGCATATCCCAATGATTCCGGACATTCAAGAAATGCGGCAGTTTCGTGCTGAATGTCATGGGTGAAACCAGTATTATGCCCGTGCCTAAAGTATACACAGTGCTTTTTTTCAAATCAACATAAGTCAAAGTTTTATAACAAAAACTATGTTTTAAAATGTTTTTCCCCTTTGCTTCTGTGGACAGTTTCTGATATAATTAAATAATTGTTATTGGGCCAATTGATCCGGACAAGAAACGTGTTGATATAGGAAAAACAATGATTTCCACGTTTCTAAGACCTACAATCATTTCGTACATCGAATCACAGGGTTTATTCTCACGAAAACAAAAAAGGTTGAATTCCTAAAAGGTGTTTCCTGTGGAAGCATACCCCCCAAAGAAGGTTGATATGACTGAAAAAGCTTCATATGCCGAATTGAAAAAGGCCCATGATCGATTATTGGCCGAAAATGAACAACTCAAACAGGTCAAACTATTTCAGGAGATGGGCACCGGGCCGGACATCTCAACTATCCATGAAGGATACTCTCTGAACCCGGCCCAGAACGCCAGGGAAGCCACCATCATGGGGCTTGCCAAGCTGGCCGAATACAGAGACAAAGATGCAGGGTCCCACCTGGAGCGCATTCGGGAATTTTCAAAAATGCTTGCCCAGGAGATTTCGGTTCACAAAAAATTTAAGGATTTTGTGACGGATAAATATATTGAAGACATTTATCAATCATCCATTCTTCACGATATCGGGAAAGTGGGCATACCCAACTCGGTTCTGCTCAAGCCAGGAAAGCTTACCATGGAGGAATTTGAAATAATCAAAGAGCATTCACGAATAGGGGGTGATGCCCTGCGTGAGATTGAAGTGAAAATTGAAGGGGATTCTTTTTTAACCCAGGCCAAGGAAATCTCCTATTTTCATCATGAACGATGGAATGGCAAGGGATATCCCCGAGGCTTATCCAAAGATCAAATCCCTTTGTCAGCACGAATTGTGGCCCTGGCAGATGTTTACGACGCACTCACGTCCAAGCGTGTTTACAAGGAAGAATTCACCCATGAGCAATCCGTGAAAATCATCGTTTCCGAAAGGGGCAGGCAGTTTGATCCGGATGTTGTGAATGCATTTATGGCTCGAAATAAAGATTTCGTAAGAATAAGAAAAGAGATGGACGACCGTGATGATGAATTAAATCAGACTCTTTCTGAAGTGCCCTTGACCTGAGATAAGCGATTTTTCAAATGGATGAGACCCATGGATCGACAGACCATGGGTTCTACTTATTGTCGATCCATTGAGGTTTTATTTGACAATCCCCCCACGATTTTCTATAGTCACCCAAATTTGTGGTCCCATCGTCTAGGGGTTAGGACGCTGGCCTCTCACGCCGGTAACATGGGTTCAAATCCCATTGGGATCACCACCACGACTATCAAGGCTCTCGGATGTTTCCGGGGGCCTTTTTTGTTGGGGGTCAATTCTAAATTCCAACCTGTTAGATTATTTTAAACAGACTGTTGATCATGACCGAAGGCTCGTGTGTGTATTTCCGTCGCTTCTTTTTCATTAAACACCTCCTTATGGATCATTATTCCACTCTTAAGAAAGTATCTGTTAAAACCCTACCACCTTCCATTTATCTTTGTCGTATTCTTTATAAATCGCTCATTCGTTTCCATCACTCATGTGCCAGATTATTCATCGGCCTTTTTCCGTGATCCGCAATGTTATTAATACGTGGCCTGGTCAAAAATTTTAACGGAGCCCGTCAGGATTTGACCCACTCAATCTTATAAAGATCCTTTCTCCGGCTTTCAAGATTTCTGACACTGCCATGCTTCCTGAGTTCCCTCAATAGGTCCAGGTCGATATCAGCAATAAGCGTCATTTCATTGTTGGCGGTGGTTTCTGCTGCTACGGCATCATGTGGAAAGGCAAAGTCCGAGGGGGTGAAAATGGCGGACTGGGAATACTGGATATCCATGTTCTCAACTTTTGGAAGGTTGCCCACGCTTCCCGAAATGGCTACATAACATTCGTTTTCAATGGCCCGGGCCTGGGCACAACGCCGGATCCGGAGGTAGCCGTTCTGGGTATCTGTCCAGAACGGAACGAGAAGGATTTTCATGCCTTTGTCTGCAAGCAGACGGCTCAGTTCCGGGAATTCCACATCATAACAGATCAAAATGCCGATTTGCCCGATATCTGTATTGAATATTTTCAGTTCATCACCGCCCCGAAGACCCCAGCACTCTTGTTCATCCGGTGTGATGTGGAGTTTGTGCTGGAAATCCCAGGTCCCGTCCCGGCGACAGAGAAACGATACATTATACAGTTTTTCATCCACATTTTGAGGTAGGCTTCCCGCCACGATGTTGATGTTGTAGCTCACCGCCATCCGGATCATTTCCTGCCGTAAAAGCTCGGTGTACTCTGCCAGATGACGCATAGCCTGGGGCGGGTCTTCCTGGTTGTACTGTGCCAGCAACGGGGCGTTGAACAGCTCCGGGAACAGGATCAAGTCGGCATGGTACCCTGAGACTGTATCCACGAAAAACTCTACTTGCTGGAGCAGTTCCTCGAAAGACTTGAAGGGTCGCATCTGCCACTGGACAATTCCGAGCCGGACATTGGATTTTCGACCCCACACGAATTTTTTGGCGGCCTGATAAAAAATATTGTCCCAGACCAGAAACACGGCATGGCTCTTGGACGCTTTGTCCTCGGGAATATAGTTCCGAATGGCCCGTTTGGGGTGAAAATCGTTGGACAGTTGAAAGGTCAACACCTTGTCAACAATTTCGCGGTTTTTCACCTTCTGGATATACTCATTGGGGCTCATCTCTTTATGATACTTTGAATACCCGGGTATGCGTCCCCCCACAATAATGCCTTTGATATTAAGCTTTTCACACAGCTCTTTGCGGGCGTCGTAAAGTCTTCGCCCAAGACGCATGCCCTGATAGTCCTTGTGCACCACCATGTCTATGCCATACAGGTAATCCCCGTCACTATCATGACTTTCAAACCGTCCGTCAGAGACAATATCCTCGTAGGAGTGATTCTGCTCCAGATTGGAATAGTCAATGATCAGTGTCAATGCCACCGCCACCACCACCCCTTGGTCTTCAATGCAGATCTGTCCTTCGGCAAACAGTGATAAAAGTGTGGCAAACTCTTCTTTTTTCCAGGCGCCGCCCATGCCCGAATACGAAACGTCCATCATGACTCGCATATCCTCGTAGTCCGATATGCGCAGGTTCCGTGTTTCCAGTTTGTGGGTCATGGCCTTGTTTTCCATGTGGTCCTCCCAGGGTGTGTTGAACGATTTTCAAGGTTTGGGAAACGCATGCCCCATGCCCCATGGGAGTGTGGGTATATCTTCTTTGCGCTCATCCAAAAGAATATCTCAATATAATAATATAAAACGTTCCATTGTAACCGTTCTTTTCAGTTTTCTAAAGGTTTGTTTAAACAAATATGTACGGATGGAATTGGGAAATTTGTCACGACTCATCGTGACGGGTGATATATTTAAACCATATTCAAAAGGAGTCTGAAAGGTAAGGATTAAAACGTCTTTGTTTATTCCCAAGGCAAAAATATAAAATAAATTGCAATTGATGGGGGTATGTTATATTATTATCAGTAACTTAATATTTTCTATTCAACTCTATTTGTATAAGAATCTTTTTGAAATTCATTTATTTGTTACAGTTTCCCATTTATCAATAATTCAATATATCGGGTAATTGATACGTTTGTATAGCCATTTTTGAATGATGAGTTGCCCCCAATAATTCATTATGGCCCTCATGTTAAAACATCTAAACAGCGTGACAACTGCTTCCTAAGGAGATCAAAAATGAATAAATTCAAATTAACTTTAATGGCACTGATTCTTATCCTCCCATCGGTTTCTTTCGCTGAAAAAGCACCAAAAAAAATTGTTGATTTAGCACATTCAACACTTGCAGCAATGGGCAGTGACCCGGTTATCGTTGACGCTGTGAAACAGGAAAATGCAAAAGGCAAAACCCTGGACCAGGTTAAAAAAACAGATGAAACGTGGAAGGCAACAGCCGGGATTTCTGATTCTATGAAGGCGATAATGGATTCAGAGTGTGGAAAACACGTGAGATCTATTCAGGCACAAAAACCGTTTTACGCGGAAATATTTGTCATGGACAATCTTGGTGGGAACGTAGCCATGACCGATAAGACCTCTGATTACTGGCAAGGTGATGAAGCCAAATTTATTAATTCCTTCAACAAGGGCGCCGGAGCGGTATTTATCGATGACGTTGAATTTGATGAAAGCAGCCAATCCTATCTCGTTCAGGTGTCCGTGCCTGTTAAAGATGGCGATAAAGCGATTGGAGCTATAACGTTTGGGATTGATGTAGACAAGGTGAATTAACCCGGTTTTAATTTAAATAAGTAGAGGATGTATGAATATTTTAAAGAATATTAAGATACGGGTAAAACTTGGAATCGGTTTTAGTTTAATGATTGTCTTTATGGTTGTTATCGGGATTTACGCATTCAGCAGCCTTAAACTGGTTCAGGCTAAACTTGACTCGATATATTCGGTACGCCTCCACAGTATTGATTATTTAACAGAAGCGGACAGGGACCTCCAGCAATTGCTTGTTTCTGAACGTTCGATGATCTTTGCAAACGTAAAATCGGATGTTTTTAAATCCTTGGTAAATGACTACGAATCCAACCTGAAGCAGGCCCGGGAAAGATTTGATAAGTATAAAGCACTGTCATCCGGAAAAGATGAAAAGGCATTAATCACGGAGTATGAGGCTGTAAGAGAAACCTGGGAGGCTGTGTCCAGAAGGGTCATTGATGGAAGAAAAGAAGATACCAGAGAAGGCCGGCGCTTAGCGTTGGACCTGACGCTTGCCCAGGCAAGAGAGCAGTTTGAAAATATGAGAGGGAAGCTCAACAGTTTGACTGAAGTTAATCTGGAACTTGCCGAGAAAGAATGGAATGACTCCAGAAAAACATATGATAGAACAGCGTTTGTTCTGGTCGGTATAATTTTGTGTGGTATTTTCGCAGGGGCGCTGCTTTCTTTTGTTATCAGTCGAAGTATAACGGTCCCAGTAAACAATGCCGTTGAAGGTTTGAGAGATATTGCCGAAGGGGAAGGTGATTTGACAAAAATGTTGACTACGGATTCGCGAGATGAGCTTGGCGAGTTATCCAAGTGGTTTAACCTCTTTCTTGAAAGAATAAGAAACGTTGTTCATGATATTATGGATAATGCGAAAACCCTTTCTATGGCTGCTGGGGAACTGTCAAACCTTTCCGGACAATTATCAGGGGGCGCAGGTCATATGTCTACGAAATGCGATACGGTGTCTGTGGCCGCGAGTGGAATGAACTCACGTATCACCTCTATTGCAGCGGCAATGGAAGAGACATCAACTGGGATTAATATGGTCGCGACATCAGCCGAGGAAATCACGGCCACTGTGTCCGAAATAGCAAAAAATTCTGAAAAAGCCAGGGCTATTACACGTGAGGCCGTATCCATTTCTGCTATAACAAAAGGGAAAATTGATGCACTGGGAAAGGCCGCAATGTCTATTAATTCTGTAACCGAAACAATAACAGAAATTTCGGAGCAGACCAATCTGCTTGCATTGAATGCAACGATAGAAGCAGCCCGTGCCGGAGAGGCAGGAAAGGGTTTCGCCGTTGTTGCCAATGAAATTAAAGAACTGGCCAAGCAAACAGCAGAAGCAACCCTTGAGATAAAAAAACGAATTAAAGGTATACAGGAGTCAACAGGCGAATCAGTAGACGACATTGAAAAGATTACCAATGTCATCAATGAAGCAAACGAAATTGTCGTTTCTATTGCAGCAGCCATTGAGGAACAATCGGTAACAATGAAAGAGGTTGCCAGTAATATTTCCCAAGCTTCAAGCGGGCTTCTGGATATGAATGAAAATATAGCACAGGGCACTGAAGCGACATCAGAGATTGCATCGGACATATCCGATGTGAACAGATCCGCGACGGAAATGGCTGAAAGCAGTACAATGCTGAATTCAAGTGCCAATGACTTGACACATATGGCCGATACATTAATGACATTGGTCAGCACGTTTAAAATATAAAAGAAATTGACTTGACCTAAGGGGTGGGGCATATGTTCGGAATAACATTGTATAATCCATGTTCTCCTTCCGACACCCGCATGGAGGTGATCAGGACCCTGCGTCGAACCCGGGGGCCTTCGGGCAAGCACACCATGAGTGAGCGTCTTTTGGCTGGATGGCTGTGGATGTTTTAGTTTTATTAGACGTTTGGGGACGAGCACGGACAGGCAAGGACAGACACAGGCTCGGAACCAAGGGCATCGACCGTCCCCACAAGTCCATGTCCGTCCCTGTTATTCCCTTCCCCCCATTCAATTCTATCGGCCTCCTTGTGTTGATCTGCAAAAAATTGGAAATATTTAATAACATTGTTTACATAAGTTTGTTTTGTTGACTATAAACAGTATATACTTAATATAATGCTGTTTTTATATTTCTGAATTCCGTCCACAATATTGGAAACAATTTTTAAGGGGGATTAATGAAACGAGATGCATGGGCCAGGCGGCTCATTATTGTGTTGTTTATCATGATGGTTCTTGTGAACTGCACATCCACTGATAATAATAACGATACCGACACCCCACCCACGGGCAACAATACCGATGCCAACACGCCTCCCACCATCAGTGGGACACCCTTGACCCTTGTTGTGGCAGGAAACACCTACACCTTTTCTCCTTTGGCTTTTGATGCAGACGGAGACTCACTTGCTTTTTCCATTACCAACATGCCTGACTGGGTAGTCTTTGACAGCACAACAGGTGTCATATCCGGTATTCCCGGGGCTGAGGATGAAGGCACCTATGAACATATTTTGATTTCAGTCACAGATGGCAGTGATACCACGGCCTTGCCAGAATTTTCCATTTATGTGCTTGGACGTGATGATGAAGTTGAAAATTATACTGGAATTCCTCTGCCCCATGTTCTCCTGACCAATAATTTTGATAACAGTGACGCAGACTGGCAGGCGAATCCGGAACCCTGGACCATGGATCCGCGTACCGTGGAGACCCCGGGCTGGCCAAGTGGTTGGCCGGGTACTGTCGTTGAAAATCATTGGTATATTGATAATACCCATGGGGATTCAACCGATACGGATATGGGCGATAATGCCATTGATGGCATCGTATATGGGACGCCACAGCGTCCCCGGGCCACGCTTATGGGGAGTAAAAGTGATTTTGAACCTGGAACCTATATCGAAATCCAGGGAGGACCCTATAACAGTGGTGCAGGGCTCTGGCGATTTTTCGGGACAGCTGAAGCCCCCTGCTGGGTCACCAGTGATCCGGATAACCATGCCATTTTAGCGGGTTCAGCTCAATTCTCACTGGAAGGGTCCTCCTGGGTCACCATTGAAAACCTAACATGGGACCCGGAAGCTGCCGGTGCGGTGAAAAATACTTTGAACAGTGCCATCATGACGACCTATAATGGCAGCCGGGGCAGCACACACCACGTTACCTTGCGCCATCTTTTTATTCAGCGGTGGAGTTATATTGGGGGTGGATCCGGTATTTTCCAAATCAGCTCATCAAATCTTGAAGGGGGAACAGAAACACATCATATTATGATTTATGACGTTAGCGCCATTGAGGCCGCTAATTCAGAAGCGCGCGGTTGTGACTGGAGTACGACCGATTGCGATAATCATATGGTGGGCATCAGCACCCGGACCCAGGATGGGGTAACGACAAACAGCACACATCATATCTGGATCCTTGACTGTCATTCCCAGCAAATTTCCGGCAATCAGGTGCAAGCCATTTCCCTGGGAGTCCCGAATGTGGACTGGCGCGAGTTGGTTCATCACATCTATATGGGGGGCAACACCCATGGAGACAGCCGCCAAAGCGGATGGTGGGCCAAACGATCCAGTAATTTTATTGTCTCGTCCTGTCGCTCCTGGGGTAACCGGGGAGTCACAGGCGGAAACGGTCAGTCCTCAGGCATGCAATACGGTCCGGACTGGGTCTGGTTTATTATTAATAATGAATTTCATGATTCTGATTTCGGTATCCAGCAGACAGATACCAATGAAGAGGACTCTCTGGATGATTATGGTACTCTATTTATACTGGGTAACCGATTCTACAATATCCGCCGGTTTACCTATCCGGATTTGACGAGTTCCTGGCGCGGTGGATTTGGGATTTCAGCCTGGAAGCCCTTTGCAATCCATTACATCGCATTCAATACGTGTGTTGAATGTGAAAGCGGTCTGGTGATGAAAATCGGAGAGATCAGAAATGCCAGGGATGGCGCATTTGTATGGAATAACATCGTACAGTCCATCAGTGATGACCCCCTTGTGGGGACTTTTGTCTCCTATAATCCAAATGATTTCGTCTGGGTTCATAACAATATTTTCTGGGATGAAGATAATTTTCATGTGGGTTGGGGTAACAGTACCTTTGGTTACGATTCTTTGAGTGAATGGGAAGGGGCTGATGATCATGTCTATGGTAATCTTAACCTTGACCCACTTTTGGCAAATCTTTTCACCACATACCCTGAACGGGATTTCAGCATCGCACCCCTTAGCCAAGCCTTGGGCCTGGGTGCCGATACCGCTGCTGATGGCACAGATCCCTTTGCATTATTCCAAGAACGCTACGGAATGGATATCCGATACGATGTAAACGGCAATGAAAGGTCAATCCCTTATTCGGCGGGTGCCTATGAATGAGCAAGTTACACGCTGATGACAATCTGAAACCAAGGGCATCGACCGTCCGTGAAGGTCCATGGCTGTCCGTGCATGTCCGTGTTCGTCCATGAAAAAATCAGGGAATTAGGTCCAGTTCCTGAAGTGTTAAGATAAACTTGGCTTTGGCAATGGGTTTTACAAGGTAAGCATCGCACAGGTTTGTGTATGCCGCACCCAGGTTTTTCATATCATCAAGAGCCGAGATCATAATAATTTTCGATCCATCTGATGAAAAAATTCCCCGGGCCTCTTCATGGGCACGAATTTCCTTGAGGGCCTGTTGGCCATTTTTTTTCGGCATCATGATGTCCAGGCATATCAAATCGTATGGTTCGTCATCTTCCAGGGCTTTTTGGACCGCCTCCACAGCCTCTTCTCCGTTAACAGCGATGTGTTGTTGGCCGTAACTTTTCAGGAGTTCCTGGAGGAGCAGGCGGCTTGTAAAATCGTCTTCTACGATAAGTGTTTTCAATTTAATACCTCCTTTTTAGATATGATTTTTAGATCATTGATAGCGGCTTTTAATCGCGCAAACTGGGTTTCCAGGTTCTGGATATTTGCCTTGGCTGAAATTAAATCACCGTTTCTGGACGCTTTTTCAATGACAAGGGCAACGGCTTGCAAACAATCACCGCCCACATTTGATGCCGCACCTTTGATGGTGTGGGCGATCATCTCGGAACCTTTTGAATCGTCCGTGTCCAACAGATTCTTGAGGGATAAAATTTTTTTTGGGATATCGTCCATAAAACCCTCGAGGACCATGAAGGCAAGCTCTTCGTCATTCATAAGGCGGTCCAGCACGGCTTTCCAGTTAAAAATCAGAGGCGCTTCGGGGGTGGATGCCGGGCGTCTTTCAGCACTTAACGGTCTGTCCATGTCGCCTGAACTGGTAGCCCGTGGCCCATGCCCATGGTCAGCCATTTTTCCGGGTGGTAGCCACGTTTCGATTAGGTTTGCCATGGACAGTGCATCCACGGGTTTCGTGATGTAATCGTTCATTCCAGCGGTCAGGCATGTTTCACGGTCACCCTGCATGGCGTATGCGGTCATGGCGATAATGGGTATCGTGTGGTTGAGGACCCCGGAGGTGGGGTCACGTATGATTCGTGTGGCTTCCAGCCCATCCATCAGGGGCAT